>Ga0196980_1000358_pt1 | contig 11498 bp, 11 predicted proteins | sample S3_1013CmetaG_FD_155486 | JGI IMG/M metagenome (GOLD analysis project Ga0196980, IMG submission 155486) | Soil microbial communities from Anza Borrego desert, Southern California, United States - S3_10-13C | ecosystem: Environmental > Terrestrial > Soil > Desert | place: USA: California... | reverse complement strand
GGTCTACGACATGGGGACCACCTCACAAGGTGCTCCCTATTACGTGATGCGTCTCGTGCGGGGGCAGACCTTAGCCGAAGCGCTTTTCGCGTACAATTCGGAAACGCCCGAGCGGGCGCTCGCAAAACGTCTGCAATTGCTCGACCGGCTCATCGACGTCTGCGAGGCCATGGCTTACGCCCATTCCAAAGGCGTGGTGCATCGGGACCTCAAACCGAGCAACATCGTGCTGGGACAATTCGGCGAAACGATTATTCTGGATTGGGGCCTCGCCAAGATCGGCATCGAAGCCGATGTCGTCCGGCGGGCCGTACCGGCGGCATCCGAAGAAGCGGAATCCGAAGACCTCACGCAAGTCGGGGAAATCCTCGGGACGCCCGCTTACATGGCGCCCGAACAAGTGGATCAGCGTTACGGCGAGGTGGACGCGCGAACCGACGTATTCGCCCTCGGCTGCATTCTGTATCACATTTTGGTCGGAAGGCCGCCGCTAAAAGGCAGCCTTTCGTCCATCGTCGAGCAGCTCAAATCCAAAGCGCCACTGCCCTCCTCACGAAAGGGCCCAGTCCCCGCACCGCCCGAGCTTACCGCCATTTGCGACAAGGCCGTGGTGAAAGACAAGCTCCGACGCTTCCGCGACGCCGCCGAATTGACCGATGAGCTGCGCGCTTTCCGCGACGGGCGATTGGTCAGCGCTTACGCCTATTCGCGCAGCGAGTTGCTGCGCCGCTTCGTGGCTCGAAATAAAGCAGCGCTTTCGGCAGGCCTTGCCGTCGTGACGGCCATCGCGATCGGCGCGGGGCTTGCGGTCGAATTCGCCATGGATGCCCGGAAAGCACGGGAAGTGGCCGTCACCGAGCGTGGGCTGGCGGTCCATGCCCGTGAGCGTGCGGAGACGGCGCTGGCCGACGTCACCCGGATATCCAACGAAAACCTGACCGCCGCCGATCAGATCGCGGAGGACATAGCGAATGCCGTAGGCTCGATACGAAACGGCATGGAACAGCTGGCGGACACGGTAAGCAATATAGGCGACCGCAAGGCCATGACTCCGCTTCTGACATCCCTGCTAACCCGGTATTCCGGCGCCGAACTTTTCGCCGCCACGCTTGCCCCCGGCACAATCATCGCCGTGGTACCGGCGAAATACGCTAAAGCCATCGGCGCGGACACTTCGCAGTTTGAACACAACCGTCTGGCGATGGAACTGGCCGAACCCGTACTGAGCCGCGTCTACGAAGCGCCGGAGGCTTTCGACGCCGTGACCCTAGTGGTGCCCGTCAAGCGCGGCAAGAATATACCGGGTTTCCTGTCCGCCCGTTTCAAGGCCGCCGAGTTTCTGGGACGGTTGCTGCCCGCAGGGCTTCAGACCCAAAAACGAGCCGTGTGGATCATTCAGGACGACGGCTTCATCCTTTACGACACCGATACGGATGAAATCGGGGAAAATCTGTTCCGCGAAGAACGCTTCGACGAAATTCCGGAACTGCGTCAACTCGCGAGACAGATTGCCGATCAGGAAGCCGGCATCGGCTATTACCACGGCCCGACCCACGGAAACGGCCGAGAATCCAATCGCATCGCTGCTTGGCAGACGGTACGGCCCACCCAAAATCGGCCGTGGAAGGTCGTGGTGTTGGAACAGTGGGGATGAATCCGTCTAACTAATCCGCTGAGCCGCCGTCAGACGTTTGTCTGGCTGCCTCCTCAAGACAAGGGTTTGCTGGGTACGTCCATAACCATCTTGTGGTCGGTCACCTGTCGCGAATTCAAGAAATCGCGCATCGCCAAGGCCACGGTGCGAATGAATTCCTCTTTGTGCGGATAATGATCAAGCTGCTCGTGGATCCACTCGTCCAATGCGATTTCTAACGTAGATTCCTGAAATACCCAAACCTTGCTCATTGACTTCAATTCCGATTAAGCGCAGCCGCGGCGCGTCACCGAGGCTTCGATCGAAGGTGGCGCCAAAGATGGCGCAAGATCATAATTCAAAGCATCACATTTTAATCGGCGCGACAAACCGTGTTGACCCATCGCACCTCCGAAATTCAAAACCGGCTCCATCGATTCATATTTAAGTCGCTCGACGAATTGATGGCCGATCGGCTCGCCATGAACGCCGAAGCCGCCATATTGGACGTTTTCCGCGGAACGGTGAGCCATGTTCCGGCTTACCGAGCGTTTCTCGATGCCCATGGCATAGCGCCGGAGACCGTCGGATCTTTCGATGCCTTCCGGCAACTCCCGTTGATTAATAAGCTCAATTACATGCACGTCTACGCGCTGCCGGAGCGCTGCCGCAACGGCAGCTTGATCGAGTGCGACCGGGTGGCGGTTTCCTCGGGGTCGACGGGAAAACCCACGTTCTGGCCAAGATCGATCGTCGACGAGCTGGATATCGCACTGCGTTTCGAGCAGATATTTCATGACAGCTTCAGGGCGCACGAACGCAGCACGCTGGCGGTGGTTTGCTTCGCTCTCGGGAACTGGGTCGGCGGCCTGTACACCACGTCCTGCGCGTGGCATCTTGCGGCCAAAGGGTATCCCCTGATGGTGGCGACACCCGGCAACAAGAAGGAAGAAATTTTCCGGGTGATCCAGGAACTGGCGCCGAGTTTCGAACAAACCGTGCTCCTCGGCTACCCGCCGTTCATCAAAGATGTCATCGATGCGGGTCTCGCCGCCGGAATCGAATGGCCGCACTATCGGGTAAAGATGGTTTTCGCCGGCGAAGTGTTCAGCGAGGAGTGGCGCAGCCTGGTGAGCGAACGGGTCGGCTCGAAAGCCCCGTGTTACGATTCGGCATCGCTCTACGGCACGGCGGACGCCGGGGTGTTGGGCAACGAAACACCGCTGAGCATCGCCATCCGCCGCTTTTTGGCCGATCACCCGAAGGCGGCGCGGGAACTCTTCGGCGAGTCGCGCTTGCCGACGCTGGTCCAATACGACCCGATCAGCCGGTTTTTCGAGGTCCATGAAGAAACCTTAGTGATTTCGGGCGATAACGGCGTTCCGCTGATCCGTTATCACATCGCCGACAAAGGCGGAGTTGTCGGTTATCGCGAGATGCACGATTTTCTCCACGCTTGGAATGCGGCGCCGCTGACCGATTACGGTTTGGATAAACACCTCCCCTTTAGACCCCTGCCCTTCGTTTATGTATTCGGACGTGCGGACTTCACCGTATCGTTCTACGGCGCCAATATCTATCCGGAAAATGTGACCGTCGGTTTGGAACAACCGGACATCATGGCCTGGGCTACCGGCAAATTCGTTCTGGAAACGAAAGAATCGGCGGACGGGGACAAGTACCTGAGCGTGACCGTCGAGCTGCTGCCCGGCGCCACGGCGGACGATCAGAAATGCCGGGCGCTTGCGGAATCCGTCAAAGTGCAGTTATTACGGCTCAATAGCGAATTCGCGAACTACACGCCACCGGAAAAACAGCTTCCTAAAGTCACGCTACGGCCCTTCGAGGACCCCGAATATTTTCCGGCGGGCGTTAAGCATCGGTATACCCGACGATGACGTCTCGGGTTTGCCCGCCCGCCGGCTTCCGCATCACCTAGCTTCGGAGTGTTCTGACATGTCAAATAAAGGTAAAACAAAAAGCGACGTCAATTTTCGTGAAGGACCGGGCACCCAGTTCAAGATCATTTCCGCCCTGAAGCCGGACACCTCGGTAATCGTTCAAGAACAGCACGGCGATTGGCTGAAGGTGGAGGTTGCCGGCAAGACCGGCTTCATCCATGGCAAGTTTGTGTGGTTGTCTTCAGACGTAGTTGCACACGGGTTTCTGATTCACCAAGCGGATGCAAACCTCTGGAAGCTGGCCCCGGAACAACGGCGCAACGCCCCAGCCGGTGCAGGCTCTGCCGCCCGGCTAACAGCCCGGATCTGGAACAGCTTCGGCGGTTTGCTCGAACCGCTTGCCGAAAGACTTCACATCAATCCCGGCGTTGCCGTAGCGGTCGTCGCCACCGAATCAAGCGGGAGCGGATTTCAAAACGGACGGATGATCATCCGGTTCGAGAATCATCATTTCTGGCGGCACTGGGGGCGGCTGCATCCTGAAACATTCGTCAAATATTTTTCCTTCAACGCAAACAAGCCTTGGACCAACCACCAATTTCGTCCTACTGCCGATAAGTCTTGGCAGACTTTCCACGGCAAGTAGGAGACTGAATGGCTGGTTTTCGAGCATGCCCAAAGCCTGAACGATCAGGGAGCAAAGTTATCGATCAGCATGGCATTGCCGCAAATCATGGGGAGCAACCATGCACTCATTGGGTATGACTCGGTGGAGGACATGTTTGCAGCCTTCAGCACCGACGAGCGCACTCAGTTGATCGGCCTGTTCGACTTCATTCAGGGTCCGAACACGTCCTCGGACAAGGTAACGGCTTTGCAAGGGAAGGATTTCGTGGCTTTTGCCGCACTCTATAACGGGAAGGGACAAGCGGCAGCGTACGGTGAGATTTTGCAGCGCTATTACGATGCGTACCTAACTCTCACTGTGGCAGTGTGAGGCTTCCGAACGAGGATAAGGAATGATCGGGCGAAACACCTGAAAGGATTCGACATATGTTTATGGCCAATGGATTTCCATCTCATCGACCCGTTCGTGTCTCACGCATTGGTATAACGATATTCGCGTTGACTGCCGGTTTCACCATGGGCGCATACGCTACCGAGCCCTCGATCGCCGCCGGTCAGCCCGGGATTGGTGGCGCAGAGACTAGCCCCGGCCTTAGCTTGTGCGCAACCGAAGAAACCGTAGTGTTCAGCTGCAGGACCGTTGGGAAAAAAGCCAAGCTGCTGTCGTTATGCGGGTCCAAGGTGCTCGACGAAAAAACTGGCTATATCCAATACCGTTTCGGGCAGCCGGGAAACGTCGAGTTGGAATTTCCCAAAGAAAAGCAGAATACCCAATCGGCATTCCGTTACAGCCGTTACACCCGACCTTTGGCAACCTACCTCGAACTCCAGTTTTCACTGGGCGGATACCAGTATTCGATACGGGAAGACTACAACGCGGAGGAAACTCCACCGGTAAAAGAGGCCTCCATCGAAGTGAGCCGGTCGGCTGACGATGACAGCGCAGCGCAGTCGGTAACGCTACGCTGTCGGCAACCGGTAATGGGAAGCTTGATGACCCTTGAGGGCGTGGTTCCCCGAAGCGACTGACAAGGTTGTGAAAAAACCTACTGCGCGTCCCGCCTCCGTGCCTGCGATGCTCAACGTACGCCTTTGTACGCCTGCGCTTCTTGGCGTAGACGCGGGCCGCTCGCGACGGTTTTTCACAACCTCTGAGGTCAATCCCAGCTCAGGACGCCGCCGGTCTGATATTCCGTTACCCGGGTCTCGAAGAAATTTTTCTCCTTCTTGAGATCCAGGATTTCGCTCATCCAAGGGAATGGATTGCTGGCACCGGGATATTGCTCCGGCAGACCGATCTGGGCGCAACGGCGGTTGGCGATGAATTCCAGATAATCCTTGAACATGCCGGCATTCAGCCCCAATACGCCGCGCGGCATCGTGTCGTAGGCGTATTGCGTTTCTATCTCCACCGCCTCGCGAATCATGCGGACGATTTCATCCTGAAAGTCTTTGCGCCAGAGATGCGGATTCTCGATCTTGATCTGGTTGATGACGTCGATGCCGAAGTTCATGTGCATCGATTCGTCCCGCAAGATGTATTGAAACTGTTCGGCGGTGCCCGTCATTTTGTTGCGCCGCCCCATGGACAGGATTTGGGTAAAGCCGACGTAGAAGAAGATGCCTTCGAAGATCACGTAGAAGGCGATGAGATCGCGAAGCAGACGCTGATCGTCTTCGGGCGTGCCGGTCCGGAATGCGGGATCGCCCAAGGACTGGGTAAACGGTAACGCCCATTCCGCTTTGCGTGCCACGGCCGGCAATTCGCGGTACATGTTGAACACCTCGCCCTCGTCCATGCCGAGAGACTCGACGACGTACTGGTAGGCATGCGTGTGCAGCGCCTCTTCGAAAGCCTGGCGCAGCAGATATTGGCGGCACTCCGGATTGGTAATGTGTCGGTATACCGCCAGCACCAGATTGTTGGCCACCAGAGAATCGGCCGTGGAAAAAAAACCGAGGTTCCGCTTGATGATGGTGCGCTCGTCCTCGGTCAGTCCGTCGAGGCTCTTCCAGAGCGCGATGTCCGCGTTCATGTTGATTTCCTGCGGCATCCAGTGGTTGGCGCAGGCATCCAGATATTTCTGCCAGGCCCATCGGTACTTGAACGGCACGAGCTGATTCAGATCGGCGCGGCAATTGATAATCTGTTTGTCATCGACTTGGATGCGGCGGGCTCCCATCTCGATGCTTTCGAGGCCGGTAGCACCGGTACGAGAATCGTTGGACGCAGCAATTTCATGCCCTGCTTCATACCGCGCTTTAGCAAAATAATTCTGAAATTCGGGATTGATTGTGCCGGTATCATGCACGGCTGCTAGTTCTTCCACTAGCTCCGCCAGCTGAGGTGCAGTTGGATTAGGTTCGGCTTTGATGGATTTGCCGGTAACACCAGCAAGGGGATCGTCCCAATTCAACATGCTTTTTTTCCTCTTTTCGGCCCGTAAGTGTTTAGGAGAAGTGTCTATGCGGATCTGGCTCGTTGAGCGGTTGCCAACCTAAAGTGACTACATATTGTGCACAAAAATACCAAATACACAATATGTGGCATTTAACTTTTGGCGACAAACCAACATCCCGAACGTTTCGGGGCGAACTACGCTATCTCGGTCAGTCGTGCGAATCTGCCACGTCATTCGTAGCGAAGCAGTCCGCTATCAGAATAGGTCGAACCGGAACTGCGCCGCATCCATTCTTACTGCGCAGTTCTCGAAGAAAAACGATAGGTTTTTTATGAGGGCTTAGGGTAGTTTTTAGTCTGACCGCCTTACCACTGTACGGTAAAAGACATGGTGTTGATGTTCTTCTTGAACACTTCCAGAGCGAAGGGCTGCGCCAATTTGTAAAGGTCCAGGATGGAATAATCGAGGCCCGGCCGCGCGCCGCTTTTGAAGAGCGACTCTTCGATGTTCTTGGCCATAATCAGCATCAGATCGTCCAGATTCTCGGGAGAAGTCGGTTTAATATCGCGCAAAAGTTTTTCGGCCATAATCCAAACTCCTTTGATTGCTACATCTCGGTTGCTGATTCTCTTCCGAATCCAAGTCAACTCTCGATTTGCATGCATGCATTCTACTCCTTAGACAGTTCGGATGGCGTTACCTCCGAACTGAAGACGTGCCGATCGAACGCCTGATTCGCGAGCCGTTCTCGTCAATTTTTAACAAATGTGATGAAATTTTGACGTTGGGGTTATGCAAAAACAAAGGCTAGACACGATGAATACGAAGACTGCTTTACCCGGCGATCGACGGGTCGCGCCGCGTTCGATTTCGTCCGTTCGCACTTATCTTATTCCCCCCGCCAGCAGTCCATTACGCGGGATTACAAAAAACCTGAGCCGTTCCGGCGTTTTTCTGCAGATGCCGGTGCGCGCAGAGGCATCCGTGGGAAAACCCGCCATGGTCGTATTTGCCGTCGAAAGCGGAAAAATCGTGCGATTGTTGCGATATTCGGTCGTCGTCAAACGCGAATCCCAACACGGATACGGCCTCGAATTCGGGCGAGCGTTATGGTCCACGGCGGTATTCCGCCGGCAGTAGGCTACCTTTTTACTGCACGAGATATTGGACGTTCTGCCAGTCGGCGCAACACATGCGCCTTCTTGCCTGTAACCCCAGCGAATTCGGCTAAAAACAAGCGATCGGCGTTGCCGCCTCGCCCTTAAGGAATCTCTGAACAACTGGATTCCGTTCGTGATTCGACAAACTCACCACGAACGGAATCAAGACCTTACCGTTCGTCCTGAGCCTGTCGAAGGACTTAATCAGAGCTTCCTTAAAAAGGCGAGGCGCAAAAAGCCGGTTAACGCAAGAGGTCGAGCGTCTCCTCGGCCGCTTCTTGTTTGACCTTGTTTTTTACGGCTTTAGTCGCTTCCTTGGCCGCTTTGGGCACATTTTTAACTTGGCCTTTGATGGCTTTGGCCTGGCTTACGCCGTCCTCGACGGCCTTCGCGCTCTGTTTGGCTTCCTCCGGGACCGCCTCCTTCAATTGCCGCTCGGCTGACGCCTTAGCGGCGTCCACGGCTTGCTCTTTCAATGCATCAGGCGCTCTATCGATGCTTTCCTTCAGATTCTTGGCTTTTTCTATGCTCTCCGCAGCCACGTGCACTCGTTCGCGCGTCTCGCGCTGAATCGCCGATTTGGCAGTGTCTTTCAGGAATTGCTTGGTCGCACTGTCGATACTCGCCTCCGTAGCAGTTGTCGCGCCGCTCTCCCCTAAAAGCATGACCAGCAAACCCAGGGTTATTGTTTTCATAGGATCTCTCCTCGTGTCTGAACATAGCACGGATGCCCAAGGTCATCCGTCGGCTAATAGTATGCAGACCGAGCGGGTCTGTATAGCATGGATTACACTCAATGCTTACACCCCTAAACCTCATAGGCATGAAAACCGAATATGGCACCGCTAGCAAACTGGCCCTGCTGCTCGGCATTACCATGCTGGCGGTCATTGGCATGTTTCTGGTTCCCGCCATCCCGCAGGACCCGGCCTATCACGAGTTCGCCGACCGCAACCGGTGGTTCGGCGTGCCGAATTTCTGGAACGTCGCAACCAACATTCCCTTTCTCCTGATCGGTTTGGCTGCACTTCGGGAACTTGGCCGCGGCACGCCGAATCGCATGCTCCCGGAACTCCGCGCGAGCTATCTCGCCTTCTTTATCGGCATCGCGCTGATTGCCCCCGGCTCGGCGTATTACCATCTCGATCCCAACAATACGACCCTGCTCTGGGATCGCCTGCCCATGACCATCGCCTTCATGGCTTTCGTCTCCATCATCGTTGGCGAATACATCTCTCGCCAGGCGGGGCAGAACCTGCTGTGGCCGCTGATTCTTCTCGGGATCGCCTCGATCGTCTATTGGCATCTGACCGAACAATCCGGGCACGGCGACCTACGCCCTTATGCGCTCGTCCAGTTTCTCCCCATGCTGCTGATTCCGCTGATACTGCTTCTGTTCTCGCCTTCGTTCACGGGAACCGGGTATATCTGGGCATTACTGGGGTTTTATGCGGTCGCCAAACTGGCGGAGCTGCTGGATGAGACGATCTTCCAGGTGATGTGTCCGATCAGCGGGCATGCACTCAAACATGTTTTGGCGGCGATAGGGGCTTATTGTTTCTTGCTGGGGCTAAGAAAAAGAAAGCCGATCCGACGCGAATGAGCTTTAGCGGAGCAATCCGCCCCCCGGCAGGGTAAACCGATTACTTGCGGATAAACGTCAATCGTGTTTCCGCCCGCCAGCCATTCGCGCCGCCGTCAAAACTCCATGACGACCCTTGCAATCAGGAAATATAAGACCAAGCCGAGAGTATCGACCAGCGTCGTCACGACCGGAGTGCTCACTACCGCCGGATCGATACCGAAACGCCGCGCCAACAGCGGCATTCCGGAGCCTACCATAGTCGCAAGAACGCAGATGGCGATCAGCGTCAGGGAGACGGTCGTTGCCAGCCCCGATCCGGACAGCAGTAATACCGGCACGTAAGCGAGCAATGCCATGGCACTGCCGAGCAGAATACCGACCCGGGTCTCGCGGAACACGACCTGCCCCATCCCCGCTCCGTTGACATCGCCGGTGGCCATGGCCCGAATCACGGTAGTCGCCGATTGGGCTCCACTGTTGCCGCCAATACCGATTAGAAGGGGTATGAACACCGAAAGACTGATCGCCCGCTCCAGCAGCGATTCGAAAGCGGTGATTACGTTGACCGTCAGGGTGCCGGCCAGGGCGAGCAGCAACAGCCAGACGAAGCGAGCCCGGGCCAGCTCCAACAAGGTGATCGAAAAATAGGGACGATCCACCGGCTCGCTACCCCCGGCCCGAGCAAAGTCCTCCTCCTGCTCGAGCTGAACGACGTCCATGGCGTCGTCCACCGTAATCAAGCCGAGCAAATGCCGAGCATCGTCGACTACCGGCAGCGCCAATAGATCCGCCGCCTGAATCAGGCGGGCCACCTGCTCCTGGTCGGTTTCCGGGGCTACCGTGGGCACCGGCGCCAGCATCACGTCCGCCACCTGCTGGTCCGGGTCGGCCAGCACCAGAGCACTGAGCATTGCCAATCCCACCAACCGCTCGTCGCCATCCAGGACCGGCAGCACGTTCACGGTACTGACCGCACGGCCCTCGCGGTGGATTAGGGTCAATGCGTCCCGCACCGAAAACTCCGGCCGAAGCGGCAGATACTCCGGGTTCATGATGCGGCCCGCGCTCTCCGCAGGGAAGGCGAGCAACTTGTGGGTCAGGCGCCTTTCGCGAGGACTGAGGCGAGCCAGCAAAGCCTGACCTACCGGCTCAGGCAAGGTATCCAGCAGGCGGACTCGATCATCCGGATCGAGGTCCTCCAGCAACCAATTGACTTCATGATCGCGCAGAAACGCCAACACTTCCTTCTGAAGCGGCGCTTCGAACTGCTCGAAAACAGTCCGCGCCACCTCCGGTGGATAACGCGACAGCGCCTCTGCCCGCTGCGGCGGTTCCAGCCGCCGCAGCGCCTTGACAGCATCGAGCGTGCTTTCCGGCATTTCACCGCCTTGATGACTCATCACGTCCTGGATTGTTGGATGCCGAAAGCATTTCAGCACGACCATGTGCCAAACTCGAGAATCTCGTGTGTCACGCTGTTCTTTGCAGGCTATTCCATGCGCCTAATTCTTTGGACAATCGGCATGGCCAGTATCGTTCAGCGCTCTCCCGTAATACGGTATTTATCTTTTCCGAATTTGAAAGCCTTATTCCGCGGATGAGAGATCTGAGCGGCCCGCAGACGCCCTTAGCACAGTCCCATTGCCGAGTTGCGAGTCAGCCGCGTCAGCCTCTTCAAGAGTGCGAAATAGAGAAGGTTTCGCTTCGCGAGGTTTTCTTTGACTGTGGGTGCTCGGATCCACGGCCGAGCTACTTTTCTTTGCTTGTCCAAAGAAAAGTACCCAAAAGAAACGACACCCGACGACTTGCCGCTTCGCGGTGCCCTGCGCGTCACAGGCCCGGTCGGGGCTCGGCAGAAGGGATTTCCTATCCCTCTGCCGAGTGGACGCTTCCCTGCGTCCACCCTTCGGGCCATTCCCGCCCGCGCCTGCGATGCTCGGCTGCGTCGACGGGGCAGTAGTTGCCGTTGTTACATAGCTACAAGGCCAGGATAGGTCGATAACGAATTAGCACACTCCTCTAAGCTTACCAACCTCCATTTCGCTGGGTTTCGTTCCTCAACCGAGTAATGGTCAAATGTTGTGTACGGGGGTGGGCTCAGGCGGCGACTTTCTCGACGTCTTCCTGAACTCCATCCTTGAACACGACTCCCTCGATGACTTGGGCTAAACGGGGAATCCCATTCAGTTT
>Ga0196980_1000356_pt1 | contig 11538 bp, 11 predicted proteins | sample S3_1013CmetaG_FD_155486 | JGI IMG/M metagenome (GOLD analysis project Ga0196980, IMG submission 155486) | Soil microbial communities from Anza Borrego desert, Southern California, United States - S3_10-13C | ecosystem: Environmental > Terrestrial > Soil > Desert | place: USA: California... | reverse complement strand
GGGGCTCATCCTGCTTTCCTTTTGGCTGGTAAAAAGTTTCTGGAACCAGTACGTAAAGCCTGATGTCCTTTATGAGAACCGGCTCCTCTGGATCGCGTTCCCCGCATTCACGGCAGTCTACCTCCTGACCGCTTACTATGCCGGTCTTTACGACCGTTCCTTCCGCAGATCAGGCCTCATCCGCTCCACCGTGCTGGCCACGCTGGTATTGCTTGCGGTTTATGCGCTGCTCCCGGAGAAATACCGCTTTTCCCGTGCCATTATCTTATTCGGAGCCCTGCTCGCCTTTGTACTGATTAGTATCCTGCGATGGCTACTGGTGCGGCAGGGTGTAATCGTGGCCTATTCGGAAAAACCCTCGCGACCCGGGACGCTGGTGGTTGGCTCTCCCGAAGAATACCGCGAGCTGCTTTCGCTGCTGCAACAGGTGGGAGCGCAGGAAACCGTGATCGGACGCGTAGCGGTGTCAGAAAATGAAACCGGTACGGTGGGCAGCTGGAAAAATATTTCCGCGATCTCGCGATCCATTCCATTTCGCGAAGTGATCTTTTGCGCGGGCGCCCTTTCATTTCGCGAGATCATTGAAACAGTTCAGCAGCTTCCGCGGCGGACGAAAATTAAGTTTCACGCTGCCGGGGCACACAGTATTGTGGGAAGCGATTCCCGGGACCGCAGTGGTGAAGCACTTTCCACCGAAAACGGCTTCAATTTAGGCAGAGCGCAGACACGAAGGCTGAAGCGGCTCGCGGATGTTTCGATTTCGGCGCTGGCACTCCTCAGCTTCCCCTTACATTTTGTATTCGTCCGGCGGCCGGGTAAATTTTTTGGAAACTGTTTCAGCGTATTATTGGGTCGCCGCACCTGGGTGGGGTATGCGCTGCCGGAGAAAAACCTGCCTGCGCTGCGCCCGCCCGTAATAGCCTGCAACGGGCGCCCGGCTCATGACAGCCCGGATCTTCCCGAACAAAGTTTGCGCATGCTCGATCTATGGTACGCGCGGGATTACGAGCTCGTGCACGACCTGAAGCTGATCGCCCGTTCCTATCGCCAACTCGGGCAGGCGTGATTCCATTTACTCATTGGCAACGAGCACAAAACAGTATTAACTTTACCCGGCCTTGGCGAGCATCATCGACATAAAACTTCCCCGTGCAATTGCTGCGGCGCTGCGCATCCCTCAAAACAACCCGCGCCGTCAACAGCTCAAGGTGCTCAAAAAGCTGCTCCGCAAGGCGCGGTTCACGGAGTTTGGACAGCATTACCGCTTCGACGAGGCCCTGCTGAGCCGTCAGTCTGAAAAAGCCTTCCAGCAATTTGTACCCGTGCATGACTACAATAAGATCTACAATGAATGGTGGAAAAAAACACTTGAAGGCGTCCCCGACGTCAGCTGGCCGGGAAAGATCAAGTACTATGCGCTCAGCTCGGGTACTTCTGAAGCATCGAGCAAATACATTCCGGTGACCCGGGAAATGCTGCGGAGCAATACTATCAATTACATCAAGCAGCTCTTTACGCTTTTCGCATACGAGGACGTGAACCGTAAGGCAATGACAAAAGGATTCCTGATGCTGGGCGGCGCCACCGATCTCAAAAAAGGAAAGGCGGGATGGTACGCTGGCGATTTGAGCGGCATTCTGGCTAAGAAAAGGCCTTTCTGGTTCCAGACTTTTTACAAACCCGGGGGTCGCATTGCGGCCATCGCCGACTGGAACCAGAAACTGCATGAGATCGTGGAGCACGCGCGCGAATGGGATATCGGATACATAGTGGGTGTGCCCGCCTGGTGCCAGATGTGCATGGAAATGGTGATCGAGCATTACCGGGTGCGCAACATCCATGAGATCTGGCCCAACCTCGGATTTTTCGTCCACGGTGGCGTAGCCTTCGAGCCGTACAAGAAAGGGTTTGAGCGGCTGCTTGGAAAGCCCATCGTGTATATTGAAAATTACCTTTCAAGCGAAGGATTCGTCGCTTACAAAACAAGAGAACACGCGAAAGGCATGCAGCTCGTGCTGGACAACAACATTTTTTTCGAGTTCGTGCCTTTTGATGAAAAGAACTTCGACGCAGAGGGAAACATCATGCCGCAACCGGACGCGCTCCTGATTGATGAAGTGGAAGAGGGAAAGGAATACGCACTGCTCATGAGCACCAACGCCGGAAGCTGGCGCTACCTGATCGGAGACACCATCAAGTTCGTGGATCTGGCACGGTCGGAGATCGCGATCACCGGGCGCACCCGGCATTTCCTCAGCCTCACGGGGGAGCACCTCAGCGTGGACAACATGAATAAGGCCATCGAAATGGTGAGCGAGGACCTCAACACATCCATCCCCGAATATACCGTCGTCGGCTTCCCCTATGAGAATTTCTTCGCGCACAAATGGTACATCGCCTGCGATGACGCAATCGACCCGGATTTGCTTCGGGACAAGATCGACCAGCACCTGCGAGTGCTCAACGACGATTACGCAGTGGAACGCGACAGCGCGCTCAAGGCGATCTTCCTGGAAAAGTTGCCCGAGCAAAAATTCCTGGAGTTCATGGCCCAAAAGGGCAAGCTTGGCAGCCAGCACAAGTTCCCCCGCGTGATGAAGGGGAAAATGCTTGAAGACTGGAACCGCTTCCTGCAAACCGGCCACATCTGATTCGTTACAGTATGCCCCTTTTGAGGAAAGCCTGGAAATGGGTTCGCCGCATTTTTCTCTGGCTCTTTATCGCACAATTGCTGTACATCGTTGTGCTGAAATGGGTGAATCCCCCGATCACCATCACACAGCTGCAAAGCTGGCTCAGCGGCAATGGCCTCAAACGCGATTACATCGGGAGAAAATCCGTGCCGTACAATATGAAGCTGGCGGTCATCGCTGCCGAAGACCAGCTTTTCGCGGATCACCATGGCTTCGACTGGAAAAGTATCCGCAAGGCGATGCGCTACAACAACCGTAAGCCAGGCCGCATACGCGGTGGCAGCACGATCAGCCAGCAGGTTGCGAAAAATGTATTTCTCTGGCAGGGGCGGAGCTGGGTTCGAAAAGCGCTGGAAGCATATTTCACGTTTATGATCGAGCTGACTTGGGGTAAGAAGCGCATCCTTCACGTCTATCTGAACGTAATCGAAACCGGAGACGGAATTTTCGGCGTCGAGGAAGCCGCGCGAAAATATTTTAAGAAACCGGCAAGTTTGCTCACCCGACAGGAAGCTGCCCTCATCGCAGCCTGTCTGCCCAATCCGAAGCGCCTGCGCGTCAGTCCGCCCTCGAACTATATTTCTTCGCGCTCCCGCTTCATCGCCCGGCAAATGGGATTTATCGAAGCAGATCCCGACCTGCAGCGGATTATCAGGTAATCAACTTAGGATGCCTTCGACCGCTTCGACCGCGCTCCGGAATCGCTCCCTCGGTTCGACGCCGGTCACAAGCTTCCAGGGAGTACGCTGGTTGGAAAGAATATCAATGTACATCCGCATCAGGCGTTCGCGCATATGAGGATCAGGATATTCACGAAGCTCATCCTGCACCCAGGGCAAATCGGTATTGCAAAGGAGGTAAAGATCGTATTGCCGCGCCGCCGCCTGCTTCAGGATGAACGGATGGCAGTTCCCAAACACATGCTCGCACCAGACTTTCATCACATACATGTCTGTGTCGAAGAACAGCAATGAAACCGGCGATGCAAGACGTGCGCCGGTTGGCAGGCGATCGAGCACGCGGAAAATGTATTCGTCCTCGAGCCGCACCTGGCCCTGTGCGATGGACAGCAGATCCTCATAGCTGTAATCTTTCCCGTGTTTCAACAGGTATTCGCGTGCGTATTCAGGGCACCACTCGGTCCGGTAATGCCTTGCCAGCTGCTCACAGAGGCTGCTTTTCCCCGTGCTTTCAGGGCCCAGCACCACTATTTTCTTAATGTCAGCGGAGCTCATACCAGTATTTCGCCTTTTTGCCTTTGAGCACAGGAACATAGTCGCCCAGCGGAACTGCCGTTCCGAAGTCTTCATAATAGCCGGACGAAGCTACAACGATGTGGTCGTCGCTGTAAACAAGTACTCCTTTCAGCTTCCTGAGTTTCTTCAAATGGCTGAGCGCGAAGCGATGCGCCGAGCGGGTTTTTCGAAGCAATCCAAGCAGCCGGTGCAACTGCGAAGTGTCGAGGCCTTTGAGCAATAAGTCGTTGATCGCCTCAGATTCGGTGTATTCTTTTCCCTGGTACCCGTTGAGCTGAATGTTTCGCACGATTGCCGCGAAGCAGAGCCAAACATAGGACTTTAGCCTGTGCAACTGTTCCTTCTTCTTTTTGTCGGGGTAACGGCTAAACACCAGATCGTTCGCACTGTTCATGCTCCGGAGGTCCGAATCAGTCAGCGTAATGATCTTTTTATCGCGAAAGGTGATGATATAGCTGTTCAGTTTTTTTCGAACGCGGAACACACGATTGATCCCATATTTAAGGATAGCCGCCTTGATAATGGCAACGGTAGCGCAGTTGTCAGCCTTCTGCCAGAAGCTTTCTATCACAAACTTATCGTCCATTGGCGATCGGTTCGGCCTGCTTCTTCCATGTCAGAAAACCCATCCAGGCCAGCGCCAGGAACAGCAGGTACATCAGTGTAAAAAGCATGAGCTCTTTGTAAAAATTCAGGGGAATGGCTACGATGTTGGAAAAGATCCATGCCAGCCAGTTTTCAATCTTACGTTTTGCCATCCACCACATAGCTGTCACTGCCGAGGCCGAAACGAGCGAATCCAGCACGGGAGTGTTGCTGTCTGTAAGGCGTGTCAGTATAAAAAGCAGAACGATCCAAACAAGCAGAAAGAGTCCGGTTCCAAGCATCAGCTCGCGCCGCGTGCACCAGCTGATCGGATAGCGGTAATGCTCTTCGTCTTTTTTCTGCACCCAGTTATACCACCCGTAAACGCTCATTCCGAAATAGTAAAGGTTCAGGCCGCCATCCGCGTAGAGCGGCGGGTGGACCATAAAAAAGTAAACGTAAGCCGCAAGGAGTACGCCGACAATGCCAACGGGATAAACGAGTACATTGTTCTGACGCGCAAACCACACGCTCGCGATTTGCGTCACGGTGCTCACCCACTCCTGCCATTTCGTGTCCTGTATGTTGCGGATAAACTGGCGGTATATTTCTTCGAGCGACAAGAAACTATTTCTTCAAAAGTAGCCTACTCGCCGTTCATGCTGCGGTAGCGCCGCATCGGCCGCAGGTACCTGATTCCCTGGGTTGTAAGAAAACGGGTGGGCACCTGCTGCCACTGACGGTTGCGGTCGAAGTTCCATACCATGAAGTGAAGATGCGGCATGGCCGCGTATCCGGTAGCGCCGCTCAAACCAATTACGTCCCCTTTGCGGACGGTGTCACCCACGTTCACCAGCGCCCCATCTTTCTGCAAATGCCAGTACCCGGCGCGCGACCCGTCGGCATGCTGGATCACGATGTTGTTTCCCTGCTGACGGTACTTCCTGCTCCAGCCGCCGCGGTCACTGTCCTCCTTTACCCGGACCACCACGCCTTCACGTGCGGCCAGTATCCGGGTCCCCTTTTTCATTTTAAAGTCAAGCGCCGCGCGCTCCTTATGAGAAAACGGCCCAAAATAACCCTGCACCAGAAGGTGAGCGGTCCCGGCTTCATAGGGAAGCTGGTAAACGTAGCTGGTGTCTTCGTTCAGCTTGCCGCGCTCGAGCAGGCGGGTCTGCTTGCGCATCGGATTCTTGCTCACGGAGCAGGACCCGAACAACAGCAGCGTGCCCGCGACCAACATCAGGCGCAGGGGGAATTTTAATTGATTAAATGAAAAGATCATGTCGTGCTTGAAATATGGTACGGAATGTTCTCAATAATAACGAATCCGGGCGTCCGATGGTTGTACCGGGCGCCAAATCGCGAAATCGTGCACTAATTTTGCATTCCATTTTCGAGTTATGAAGATCGCTGTGCTTGGCGTGGGGATGGTTGGGCGGGCCATCGCGCTCGACCTCGCGAGGGACCACGACGTTATTGCCTTTGACCTAAGCAAGGAAAACCTGGAGCTGCTTTCCAGCCACAACCCCGACATCCCTACGGCCGCCGCTGATCTCGCCGACTGCGCTATCTACCATGATTTGCTCCAGCCTTTTGACATCGTGGTGACAGCCGTACCCGGATTCATGGGATATAAAACCGTTGAGGCGGTGTTGCAGGCGGGGAAAAACCTGGTCGATATTTCCTTTTTTCCTGAAGACGCCCTGCAGCTGGACCCGCTGGCGAAGAAAAAAAACCTGGTGGCCATCACTGACTGCGGCGTTGCTCCTGGCATGAGCAACCTGATCCTCGGACGCTACGCCGCGGAAATGGACGTGAACTCGTTCGAGTGCTATGTCGGTGGCCTGCCGAAATATCCAAAGCCCCCATTTTATTATCGCGCTTCCTTTTCGCCCGTGGACGTGATCCAGGAATACGTTCGTCCGGCGCGCATCGTAGAAAATGGAAACGTCATTACAAAGCCTGCGATGAGCGACCGGGAGATCATCTACATTGATGGGGTTGGCGAACTCGAAGCATTCAATACGGACGGACTTCGCTCGCTGGTGTATACGATGAGCCACATCCCGTTCATGAAAGAAAAGACGCTTCGCTATCCGGGGCACATCGAGCTCATCAGCGCCATGCAGCAGGCAGGGTTCCTGGACACGCAGCCGCATCGGATAAAGGAAGTGGATATTAGTCCGCTTGAGTTTACTACCAAGCTGTTGATCGACCAGTGGAAGCTGGAGCCGGCCGAACCCGAATTCACCGTAATGCGCGCGGTGGTGCGAGGGGAAATGAATGGAAAGCCGCAGACAATCCAATACGACCTGTACGATGAATACGACCCGGCGACAGGGCTGCTGTCGATGGCGCGCACAACCGGGTTTACATGCACGGCCGCGGTCAATCTGATCGCCAGGGACATGGTAACCGATACCGGCATACTGCCGCCCGAACTGATTGGCCGCGACGGACGTGCGTTTGATTTCATCCTGAATTACCTGAAGGAGCGGGGGGTGATTTGGAAAAGTCGGAAGACGGAGGACGGAAGTCCGAAGAAGAGTCGGAAAGCGGAAGTCAGTCCGTAGAAAGTCGGAGTCCGCATTCATCACTCATTCTCCCTGCCTTGGGGGAGGCCGGACTGGGGCCACTCATTCTCCCTCCCCTGGGGATGGCTGGGGTGGGGCCACTCATTCTCCCCCTTGGGGGAGGCCGGAGTGGGGCCACTCATTCTCCCTCCCCTTGGGGGAGGGCTGGGGTGGGGCCTCTCCCTCCCCTTGGGGGATGGCTGGGGTGGGGCCACTCATTCTCCCCCTTGGGGGAGGCCGGACTGGGGCCACTCATTCTCCCTCCCCTTGGGGGAGGGCTGGGGTGGGGCCTCTCCCTCCCCTTGGGGGAGGGCTGGGGTGGGGCCTCTCCCTCCCTTTGGGGGAGGGCTGGGGTGGGGCCTCTCACTCACTATCAGCAACCACTTCCTTCACCTCGGGAACCATTCGCTTCATCATCCCTTCGATGCCTGCCTTGAGGGTGATCATTGACGAGGGACAGCCACTGCAGCTTCCCTGGAGCATGAGGTTCACCACTCCATTTTCATAGCTGCGAAACTGAATGGCGCCGCCATCCATTTCCACTGCAGGACGAACATAATTATCCAGCAGTTCCTTGATCCGCTTCACCACATCGCTGTCGTCTGCGCTCACATCGTTGCTGCTCTCGGTTTTCATGGCGGCCACCTCTTCTTCGTTCACCACCGGCTTGCCTTCTTCCAGGTATTCCTTGAGAAACTGGCGGATGGAAGGGATCACGTCGGTCCATTCGGTCTCGGGTGTTTTCGTGAGCGTCACGAAATTGCTCGCAATGAATACGGCTTTTATAAACGGGAATCCAAACAGCTCGGTCGCCAGCGGAGAGACCCGGGCCGTTTCAGCGTCGGGCAGGTCAATGCTCTTCGCGGGATAAAGCAGCTTATTCGCCACGAATTTCATGGTCTCCGGGTTCGGAGTCATCTCGGTATATATACTGATGATAGGGTTGCCTGTTTTGATCATAAAAAAATATTTTTCGGTGATTCGCGGAACTGTAAAGGTAACAACAAAGCCGCGGGATTGTTTACGATAGCAGGAAGTTAACAGGATTCATGGGCCTGCTGCTCAGCCCTTCACGGCGATGAGGCCCGCAAAGTTGTACCATTTGAAAAACACCTCGATGCGCGAAAATCCCGTCTCCTTCAAAAGCATGATATTCTCGCTCAGGCGGTAAGGCACGAGCACGTTTTCCAGTGCCGCACGCTTGCGGGTGATCTCGGCGTCGCTGAAATTGTTCCGGCGCTTGAAATTGTAATAATATTTAAGAAAATCGCGGTTAAAGTCGTCCTCCTCGGCGAGGATCTCCTCCACGAGAAGGAGCACGCCCCCCGGTATTAATCCGTCGAAAATATTGTGAAGCAGCTTCTCCCGGTTGATCGGTCGTACGAACTGAAGGGTAAGGACCATTAACACCACGGACGCGTCCGATATGCTTATGCCCTTGTTCAAATCGACGCGCCGCAGCTCGTAGTCGCGCGAAAATCCCAGTTCCAGCAGGCGTGACTTGCACTGCTCCAGCATTTCTTCCGATTCGTCCACCCCAATGAAACGTATGCCGGGATCCACCGTCGTATTCATTCCGATCATGCTATTGCCTCCCGAACATCCGAGATCATAGACAACGGTGTTCTCCAGTGCATGATCCCCCGCAAGCTCGGCGACCATTCGCTGGATTTCACTATATAAAGGGACAGCCCGGTTCTCCATTCCCTGGAACACATCGGTCACTCCGTCCTCAATACGGAACCCACTCTCCTGGTGTTTGTACAATTCTTCGGGCATAAATCCGCGCATGCAAATCTAAGTGATTTGACCGGCGGTCAGGCCAAAGCCAGGCTGCGCTCCCTGGTAAACAGCTGCCAGGCGATCAGCAGGCTCAGCAACATACAAAACGCTCCGAGCACGAACGAGATGCCCGGAAAATAAAAAGGAGCTTTGGAGGTAGTGAAATATTTGAACAGGTTGTTCATTATCAGCGGGCCGATCACCGTGGTCACGCTCATCAAACTGGTCAGCGCGCCTTGCAAAGCCCCCTGCTCATTACGCGCGACGTGTGCGGCCATGGTTGACTGGAGCGAAGGACCGGCGATACCTCCTAAACAATACGGCACAAGAAAGGCAAACATCATCCAGCTTTCCGTTGCGAGACCAAAACCCGCCAGCCCGACTGCGTAGAGCACCAGCCCGAGATAAATACTTTTCACATCCCCGAGCCGCGGATTCAGTACTCGGGTGAGCCCCGCCTGCACGGCACCGACCAGCAATCCTACAACAGCCAGGGAGATTCCTACCAGCCGCTCACTCCAGCCGAAGCGGTAGATGGTAAAAAAATTCCAGTTTCCCTGTACCGCCATTGCTGCCAGGTAAATCAGGAAATAACAAACGGCGAGCGTTGCAATCAGCGGATTCTTGCGTAGAAATTTCAAGGCCCCAAAAGGATTGGCTTTTTTCCACTCAAAGCCGCGCCGGTGCGCTGCATCCAGAGATTCCGGAAGCACAAAATATCCGTACAGAAAGTTCAACAGGCAAAGTCCCGCTGCCGCGTAGAAGGGGGCACGGATCCCGAAACCCGAAAGCAATCCTCCAAGTGCAGGACCAATGATGAACCCAACGCCGAATGCCGCGCCGATCAATCCAAAATTCTTCGCACGGTTCTCCGGTGTGCTGACATCCGCGATGTAAGCGGCGGCTGTTGTAAAGCTCGCTCCGGTCAGACCCGCAATGACGCGCCCAATGAACAGCCATCCATAAGTGGGAGACAGGGCCATGAAAACGTAGTCCACTGCGAACCCAAACATCGAAGTAAGCAGGATAGGCCGTCGGCCATAGCGGTCGCTGAGGTTCCCGACAAAGGGCGCAAAAAGAAACTGGGTACCGGCGTAAGCGAAGAGCAGCCAGGCGCCGTATGAGCTGGCTTCGTTGATTGCAATGCCCTTCAATTCTGCAACAAGACGCGGCATGACCGGGATGATGAGGCCCCATCCCATTACGTCAATCAGAAGCGTTATAAAAATAAATCCGACGGCCGGTTTTTGCTGAGGCATATAACCGATAAAACTAGAGAAAATGCTCTTAAAGAAGTGATGAGTGAGCAGTAATCAGTAAGCAATGATCAGTAATGAGTGATGAGGGAGCGGTAAGCAGTGGGCGACTCCGAATCCCGACGAATTCGCGAAGCGAATTGTCGGGATGCCGGCCGAAAGCGCCGGCACTCCGAACTCCGGACTCCCGACTAATAAAACCGGCCTCAGAAAAAATGCCGCCCGGAAGCTGAGCGAGTGCAGCGCCTTTCCCGCCGGCTTTGGTATAGGGAAACGCAAGCCGCCGCGATGAGTGATGAATTATGAGTAAGCAGTAATCAGTAAGCAGTAATGGGTGGTCGACTTCTAACTCCGAACTCCCGACTCATAGAGCGTCAGGACAAAAGATGGAAAAGTCGCGCCGGCACTACTGCTTCGACGAAAAAAAGCCGGCGACGCCGGCTCTCTATCTAAAATAGGACAGGGTTATTAATCCTTAACCACTGTTGTGCGGCTCGTATGTGTCGGTCCTGAGTTGCCGCGTACAAGCGCGACGATCAAAATCAACAGAATGATGCCGCCCACGATCCAGACCCAGGGCTGCGTGTACCATGTAGTGGTTTCTGTGGTCTCCGTCGTGATAGTCGTACTCGAGCCTCCGTTGCCCGAAGGCTGATCCTGGCCAAACAAAGCCAATTGTCCCAGCGTGGCAATTACCAGGGCCAGATACATTTTCCAGCTTGCTATTACCTGTTTCATGTATGGAGTGTTTTTAGTGACAAATAATACGGTGACCGGGTCATATTATTCAATAATTAGGCCAAGGCAATATGTCTGGATGAATCCCGGTCACGTTAAAATGTGTGAAAGTTATTCTACATATGTTGTGGACGGGGTGTCGCCGACAGTACCTTAGACTATGGTTTCCCGTTCGACTTTAAGATTGCTCCGGATACCGTTTTCGTTTTTTCTTTCCCCCATTTACTTCTTCGGACTTTCCCAGGTGCCGGATATTGACACTGCCCGTGCAATTCTCGTTTTTTTCATCATTCACTTTCTTGTGTATCCCGCCAGTAACGCGTACAACAGCTACATGGATCGGGACAGGGGGAGCATTGGCGGGCTCGAACACCCGCCCGCGCCGGAAAACGATCTATTTGTAACCACTGTAGTACTCGATATTGCAGGAATTTTCCTGAGCCTCCTGGTAAGTCCGCTGTTTGCGCTGGTGATGCTCTTTTACATCGGCGCTTCAAAGGCTTACAGCTACCGGCGGATCCGGCTCAAGAAATACCCCGTGATCGGCTATCTGGTGGTGATCATCTTCCAGGGCGCCGTAACTTTCTGGCTTGTCTATCACGGCAGCAGCGCTTCCGGAGCCGTGGATGCGCCCCCTCTCGCGATGACCGCC
>Ga0196980_1000355_pt1 | contig 11584 bp, 9 predicted proteins | sample S3_1013CmetaG_FD_155486 | JGI IMG/M metagenome (GOLD analysis project Ga0196980, IMG submission 155486) | Soil microbial communities from Anza Borrego desert, Southern California, United States - S3_10-13C | ecosystem: Environmental > Terrestrial > Soil > Desert | place: USA: California... | reverse complement strand
AAAAAGCAAACCAGTTTCATTGACACGGAATTACAGGATTTTGCAAAATGCCAGAAACGGCGCGTGACGACTAATTCCAACACTCCCATATCACCCACCTGGGGAAAAAGGGGGAACAACAATGAGCAGCAGCAGGAAATTTGAAAGTTCCCGTAACGTCAAAAGCGGGTGGGCTTTATCTCCGTGTCACCTACCTGCCACCGGCCGTCGAAAAAGGATGAATATTGTGCACCCGTTTCGTAAATTCGGAAGTTCAACTGGTTTGCAAGGTTTCCTCACCAATCAAAACTGACTTGAATGAAACTGTTGGCCGCCCTGCTGCTCCTGGTATCTTTTATTTCCTCTGCACAAACCCGCCGCGCCCGCGACTACGGTATTCCGTTCGACGGAACGCCGGGGAAATTCAACGCCATTACGGATGTGGGAAATGTAACGGCAGGACACGTCACGCTGATCGAGGGGAATGGTGCTCTCCGCAAGGGCGTGGGTCCGGTGCGTACGGGCGTCACGGCAATTCTTCCCCACGGAAAAGAATTTCGACCGGTGTACGCGAATTTTTATGCCCTCAACGGAAACGGCGACATGACCGGCACTCACTGGATAGAGGAGTCCGGCTTTCTGGAAACGCCCATCCTCATCACCAACACCGGAAACGTAGGGACTGTCCGCGATGCGACCTGGCAATGGATGGATGAAAGAAAATATTATACGCCTTTCGCACGCGATTACTGGTACGCCTACCCGGTGGTAGCGGAAACTTATGACGGTATTCTCAATGACATCAATGGACAGCACGTACGCAGGCAGCATGTTTACCGCGCGCTTGACAGCGCCCGCGGCGGCCCGGTTACGGAGGGCTCGGTCGGCGGTGGTACGGGCATGATCTGCCATGGATTTAAAGGCGGAATCGGTAGTTCGTCCCGGGTCGTGAGCAGGGAAGCGGGCGGATACACGGTGGGCGTTCTGGTGCAGGCCAACCACGGCAGCCGCGGACAACTTACAATCGCCGGAGTGCCTGTGGGCAGGCAACTTCTGGACACCCTGCCCGTGCGGATCGCGGGCATCAACGCGTACAAAAGAAACAACGCGGATACGGAACCAGAGCTGGGCAGCATCATCGTAATACTGGCAACCGATGCTCCGCTCCTGCCCCACCAGTTGAAGCGGCTGGCGCAACGCATTCCTCTCGGACTGCACCGTACGGGCGGAATTGGAGGGAACGGATCGGGGGACATCTTCATCGCGTTCTCCACCGCGAACACGAACGCGTTCAGCAACGATAAAAATCAAATGGTGGAAACGATGCCCAATGAAGGAATGAACGCGCTCTTTGCTGCGACCATCCAGGCTACCGAAGAAGCGATCATCAATGCGCTTTTTGCGGGCGAAACGATGGAAGGAATTGATGGCAACAAAGTTTACGGGCTACCGAGAGCGAAAGTCATGGAGATCATGAAAAAATTCAATCGCATTCGACAGCCAGCTCACTGAACGGAATTTTATGGAAACCGCCGGAAACGATACCCGCAACCCACTCATCAACGAAGACCTCGCGCCCATTCCGCCGGAGAACCGGAAATGGGGTACCTGGAATTATGCGGCCCTCTGGATCAGCATGAGCCTTTGCATACCCACTTATATGCTTGCAAGCTCTCTAATCGACGGGGGTATGAACTGGTGGCAGGCCATCCTCACCATTTTTCTGGGAAATTCGATCGTGCTCGTTCCGATGATATTGAACGGCCACGCTGGGGCGAAATACGGCATTCCTTTCCCTGTGCTGGCCCGCGCCAGCTTCGGCACGACGGGCGCAAACATTCCGGCCATGCTGAGAGCTATCGTTGCCTGCGGCTGGTTTGGAATACAAACCTGGATCGGCGGCTTTGCACTTTATCAAATGTTTCGGCTCTGGATCCCGGCGCTCGAAACAATACCACGAATTTTTCCGGAATGGACGGGACTGGATACGGGCCCGGCGATCTGTTTTTTTGTTTTCTGGCTGCTGAACATGCTGATCGTTTACCTCGGGGTGGAAAGTATTCGCAAATTGCTTGTGTTTAAAGCAATCTTTCTTCCAATCGCGGCGTTAGCCCTGCTTTTCTGGGCGATTTCCGCCGCGCGGGGACTGGGTCCCATACTTGAAAAGCCGGCGCGCTTTGCCAGCAGTGCGGAATTCTGGAATTTTTTCTTTCCGGCTCTCACCGGGATGGTGGGATTCTGGGCCACACTCTCATTAAATATTCCTGATTTTACGCGGTATGCGAAAAGCCAGAAAGCGCAGATCCGCGGGCAGGCGATCGGACTTCCTCCTTCCATGACCCTGTTCGCATTCATCGGCGTTGCGGTAACCTCTGCAACCGCGATTGTGTACGGTCATACCATCTGGGATCCTGTAGCGCTCGCCGGAAAATTCGACGACCGCCTCATGGTCAGCTTCACCATGATCGCTGTCGCGATCTCCACGCTCGCCACGAATATAGCGGCCAACATCGTCAGTCCTGCGAACGATTTTTCCAATCTCTGGCCGCGGAGGATCAGCTTCCGAATGGGTGGTTACATCACCGGCGTGCTGGGAGTGCTCATTTTACCGTGGAAACTCATTGCCGACCCGACCGGATACATCTTTACGTGGCTGATCGCCTATTCGAGCCTGCTGGGACCCGTGGGTGGAATTATGATCGCTGATTATTACCTGGTCAGAAATCAGGAGCTGGTCGCGAATGAGCTGTACCAGCCGCGCGGATTATACAGCTACGGCAGCGGGCTGAACAGCGCCGCCCTTCTGGCATTACTGGCGGGCATCCTTCCAAACCTTCCGGGCTTCCTGCTGCAGGTGAAGCTCGTGGGGTCATCGCTCTTCCCGGCCTGGCTTTCCGACCTCTACCATTATGCCTGGTTTGTCGGATTTTTTGTTTCAGGAATTGTCTATATCTTATTGATGCGAACCCGTTCTTCTTCATTGATAAAAAAAGCCGCTTATGTCCCTGCTGATTAGGAACGGAAGGGTAATTACCGCCGACAGCGATCAGGTTGCAGACATCTGGATCGAAGGCGAAACCGTGCGCGCGATCGGACGCGATCTGCCCGTTCAGGCTGAGACGGAAATCGACGCGGCGGGAAAGCTGGTATTTCCCGGCGGCGTGGACCCGCACGTGCATCTCGACATGCCCTTCATGGGAACATTCTCGAGCGATAATTATGAAACAGGCACAAGAGCAGCGTTGTTTGGGGGCACAACTTCCGTAATTGATTTCGTGCTCCAGAAACAGGGTAACCCCCTGCAGGCCGCGCTGGACGAATGGCGGGGAAGATCAGACGGCAATTGCCTCTCCGACTACAGCTTTCACATGGCGGTGACGGACTTCAATGAGAACACGCGCACGGAAATACGGAACATGATCGATGAAGGAATCACTTCCTTCAAGACATTCATGGCTTACAAGGGCGCGCTGATGATCGACGACCGCCAGATGATCGGGCTGATGGAAGAAGTGAAGCGGCAGGGCGGGCTGATCAACGTGCACGCCACGAATGGCGATATGATCGATTATCTCGTCGCGCGCCACCGGGGCGAAGGCAAGCTTTCTCCCCTCTACCATTACCTTTCCCAACCCGAAATCACAGAGGCCGAGGCCAGCGAACGCTTCATTGACATGGCCTATTACACCGGGTGCCCCGGTTACATTGTCCACCTCACCTGCGAGGGCGCCCTCAACGCAGCCCGAAACGCCACGCGGCGCAACCAGCACGTGTTTGTTGAGACCTGCATACAATATCTAATCCTCGACGCCTCGCTGTACGAACGCGAGGACGGTGCAAAATGGGTGATGAGTCCGCCCCTGCGGCAGCACAAAGACCAGGAAACCCTCTGGGCCGGGATCAACCAGGGACTCGTGCAGGTGGTGGCCACCGACCATTGTCCGTTTAAATGGGAACAGAAGCTGATGGGCAAAGATGATTTTTCGAAAATTCCGAACGGCCACCCCGCCATCGAAAACCGCATCGAACTTCTTTACAGCGAAGGAGTGCATAAAGGGAGGATCACATTGAACAGGTTTGTGGAAGTGGCCTGCACCAACCCTGCGAAGATTTTCGGCATGTTCCCCCGCAAGGGGACGATTGCCCCCGGTAGCGATGCCGATATTGTGATTTTTGATCCGGCTGAAAAACATAAATTGTCAGCGCGTACCCACCACATGAATGTGGATTATTCCGCATACGAAGGCTGGGAGCTGCAGGGAAAGGTAAAAACCGTAATCCTGCGCGGCAAAGTTGCGATCGAAAGCGGACAATGCCTGCTGGAAAAAGGTTATGGAGAATTCCTGAAGCGGAAGCAGGTGGACGCGAAAATCTGATTCGGAAAGGACACAAGAATAACTTATGGCCAGAATAATCAAGTCGGGATTGATCCAGATGAGTCTTCCCAAAACGGAAGGCGAAGGCTCCATCGCGGAGATAAAAGAGGCGATGCTGCAGAAACACATTCCCTTCATCGAGAATGCCGGCAGGCAGGGGGTCCAGATCCTTTGCCTCCAGGAGATCTTCAACACGCCGTATTTCTGTCCGGGGCAGGACAAAGCCTGGTACGAATCAGCGGAGCCCGTTCCGGGACCTACTACAGAGCGAATGGCCGAGTATGCGCGCAGGTATAATATGGTGATGATCGTGCCGCTTTATGAAAAAGAGCAGGCTGGATTTCTTTACAATACCGCTGCCGTAATTGATGCGGACGGTACTTATCTTGGCAAATACAGGAAAAACCACATTCCGCATACCAGCGGTTTCTGGGAGAAATTCTTTTTCCGTCCCGGCAACCTGGGTTATCCGGTATTTGCAACGAAGTACGCAAAGGTCGGCGTCTATATTTGTTACGACCGGCATTTCCCGGATGGCGCGAGAATTCTCGGCCTCAACGGAGCGGAGATTGTTTACAACCCTTCGGCCACCGTCGCGGGGCTTTCGCAATATCTCTGGAAACTGGAGCAGCCGGCGCACGCGGCGGCGAACGGGTATTTCATGGGCTGCATTAACCGGGTGGGAACGGAGCGTCCCTGGAATCTGGGAAAGTTTTACGGTTCCTCCTACTTTGTAGATCCGCGAGGGCAAATTTTTGCGCAGGCGAGTGAAGACAAGGACGAATTGCTGGTGGCAGAATTCGACCTCCACATGATTGAAGAGGTTCGAAGCGTCTGGCAGTTTTACCGTGACCGCCGGCCCGAAACCTATGGAAAGCTGGTGGAACTCTGATCCTATAAAACTCAAAAGATGGCGATTCGCAACAACAGGCTGAAGTCGGAAGAATATGAAAAGAATTTCAGTGACATCCGGCCTCCCTTCGAGAACCGTGAAGCCGCACTCGTGGAGGCCAACCGTTGTCTCTATTGCTACGACGCCCCGTGCACCAAATCCTGCCCTACTTCGATCAACATTCCCAAATTCATCCGCCAGATCGCGACGGACGATCTCAAAGGGTCGGCGCATACGATTTTCAGCGCAAATATTTTTGGCGGGGGATGCGCGAGAGTTTGTCCCGTTGAGAAACTCTGTGAAGGGGCTTGTGTTTACAATCTCCTGCACGAAGAGCCGATTGCTATCGCGCGCCTGCAGCGCTGGTCCACCGAACCGGCGATCAGGCAGAAGCGGAAACTTTTTCAGCGCAAGCCGACCGCGGGTAAGAAAGTGGCTGTAGTCGGAGCCGGTCCTGCCGGATTGAGTTGTGCGCATGTGCTTTCCCGGGAGGGCGTCGACGTGACAGTATTTGAAAAAGAAAGCAAGGGCGGCGGACTAATGACTTACGGCATCGCGGCATACAAAGTGACTCCGTCGTTTTGCCAGGACGAGGTGGACTTCATAACTTCTCTCGGTGGCATTGAGATCCGCTACAACCAGGAACTCGGAAAAAATCTCAGACTCGATCAGCTTCGTTCTGAATTTGATGCTGTTTACCTGGCCATGGGGGTGGGACTGGCAAACCGGCTGAACATCGCGGGTGAAGAGCTGGACGGGGTTGTAGATGCGATTCGCTTCATTTACGAACTGCGAAGCCGCAGTTATTCGGAAATACCGGTCGGGGATCGCGTGGCGGTGATCGGCATGGGCATGACCGCCATTGATGCAGCCACGCAGGCGAGACGGCTGGGCGCAAAAGAAGTTACCATGATCTATCGCCGAAGCGAAGCCGAGAAGAATTGCACGCAATACGAGCTCGATTTGGCAAAGCTTGACGGCTGCAACATGGAATGGCTCGCCGCGCCGAAGGAGATTGTCGGTCAGGATGGAAAAGTGAAGGCGCTGGTTTGTGAGAAAATGAAACTTGGACCTCCCGATCACACGGGCAAGCCGGCCCCCGAGCCAACCGGAGAACTGATCAGTTTTGATGTGGATATGGTGATCAAAGCGACGGGTCAAAGTCCGTTTGTTCAGCTGGTCGAGCAACTTGGACTGCGCAACGCGAAAGGAAAGCTGGTCGTCCACAACAAGGCGGTAACCAGCATCGGCGGTGTATTTGCCGGGGGGGATTGCGTGAATGGTGGAAAAGAGGTAGTGGATGCCGTACAGGCCGGCAAGGATGGCGCCGCGGCGATCCTGGAGTTTATGAAAATGAGTAATCAGTGATCAGTGGGCGACTTCGACGTTCAATGTTCGATATTCGTTTCCCCTGTTTGCTTCGAAAATAGAAAGCTATGGCGGACATCTCCTGCAATTTCCTCGGAATAAAATCTCCGAACCCGTTCTGGCTTGCGAGTGCGCCGCCGACGGACAAAAAATACAACGTGCTTCGCGCCTTTGAGGCCGGTTGGGGCGGCGTGGTCTGGAAGACCCTGGGCTCTCAGGTGAAAAATGTTTCCTCACGTTATTCCGCGGTCAACTTCAACAATACGCGGATGATGGGCTTCAACAACATTGAGCTCATCTCCGATCGTCCTCTCGACATCAACCTGAAAGAGATCAGCGAATGCGTGCGTTTATTTCCCGACCGCGCGATGATCGTTTCCCTGATGGCAGACAACGACCGCAAGAGCTGGCACGAGCTCATCAAAAAAGTCGAAGACACTGGTGCGCACGGGCTGGAGCTGAATTTCGGGTGTCCGCACGGCATGACCGAAAGAGGCATGGGTGCCACCGTGGGACAGGATCCCGAGATTGCCTGCATGGTGGTGGAATGGGTGATGGAAGCCGCTACCATACCGGTCATCACCAAGCTCACTCCCAATGTACACTCCGTAGTTCCGACCGGGCAGGCAGTGGTTCGGGCCGGAAGCGATGCGCTTTCGCTCATCAACACCATCCAGTCGGTGACGGGTATTGACCTTGACACGTTCGTGCCGAATCCATACGTGGCGGGCAAATCCGTGTTTGGCGGCTATTGCGGCCCGGCGGTGAAGCCGATCGCGCTGAAAATGCTCACCACAATAGTACAGGACCCTATTACACAAAAAGTGCCTGTTAGCGGCATCGGCGGTATCAGCACGTGGAAAGATGCCGTAGAGTTCATGCTGCTGGGAGCCACATCGGTTCAGCTTTGCACCGCGGTCATGAAACACGGCTTTCGCATCATTGAGGATCTCTGCGAGGGGCTGAACAACTGGATGGATGAAAAAGGTTTCCGCACGATTGATGATTTCATCGGTAAATCAATAGACACGCTTACTCAGTGGGAAGATCTGGACATCAACTACCACCACGTGGCTTCCATAGACCAGAACAAATGCATTCATTGCGGACTCTGCTACATTGCCTGCGAGGACACCTCACACCAGTCTATCAGTCTCACCCGCGGCAATCCATATAATACATACACCGTCATCGAAGAAGAATGCGTGGGCTGCAATCTTTGCAAGCTCGTTTGTCCCGTTGAGGATTGCATCACCATGGTGGTCCAGCGTAAGGGCGATGAGTATGTGAACTGGAAGGAGTGGCAGCGCAGAGGACTGCCGCTGAATGATCACTGAGAGTTTAGCCTCGGTCTTCCCAGTCTTGACATTGCCTCCTCACCGGTGGTTGCGGTCGGCAGCTTCATCAAAACTGGATGCGTACCGCTTCAGAAGCGGTCAGCCAACGCTTCGAGAGAGGTAACTGATTAACTCTTTTTTGGTCATGGAATTGATAATTATGGCTTAGTTTTGCAGCCCGCTTGATTCAAAGCGTTCGGGTGGTGGCGCAGCCCGGTAGCGCACTTGTATGGGGTGCAAGTGGTCGCTGGTTCGAATCCAGTCCACCCGACATCGCCCGCCGAAGCCCTGAGCGTGTCGAAGGGAAGGCGGGCATTTAGTTACCACCTTGGTAACGGGCAGTAGCGCAGCCCGGTAGCGCACTACGTTCGGGACGTAGGGGTCGCTGGTTCGAATCCAGTCTGCCCGACATTGCCCGCCGAAGCCCTGAGCTTGTCGAAGGGGAAGGCGGGCATTCTTATTTCGAAGCGTGCGAACCGGCGTGGCCGACGAAGAGACCAAATTGACGCATGCCGCGATTTTAATATCTTCGCCCTTTAATGAACCTCCTGCTCAGGCAAGCCCGGGTCGTCGATCCTTCCTCCCCCTTTCACGATCAGGTCCTCGATATTCTCATTCAAGATGCGCGCATTACCCGGATCGGAAAAAAACTCGACGGAGGCGATGCAAGAATCATTGAGGCCAAGGGACTGTGCGTATCGCCGGGATGGGTGGATGTATTCGCTGATTTCGCAGATCCGGGATTTGAATTCAAAGAAACGTTGCGCAGCGGCTCGGAGGCCGCCGCGGCCGGTGGCTTTACGGACGTTTTCGTCATACCGAACACAAGTCCGGTGCTGCACAATAAAGCCGGTATCGAATACGTGGTGCAGGGTTCGCGGGATCTGCCGGTGCGCATTCACCCCATCGGTGCCATCAGCCGCAACTGCGAAGGAAAGGAGCTCGCAGAAATGTACGACATGCGGCAGAGCGGCGCCATCGCTTTCAGCGACGGCATCAAATGCGTCCAGTCATCCGGCCTCCTGTTGAAGGCGCTTCAATACGTGAAGGCTGTGGAAGGCGTAGTGATCCAGCTTCCCGACGACCATTCAGTTAATCCCCAGGGATTGATGAACGAAGGAGTTGCCTCCACGCGGCTGGGATTGCCCGGAAAACCGCTCATGGCCGAGGAACTGATCATCGCGCGCGACATCAGCCTGGCTCGATATGCGGAGTCACGGATCCATTTCACCGGCGTTTCCGGGAAAAAATCTATTGATCTGATCCACGCCGCAAAAGAAAACGACTACGTAACGTGTTCGGTTACGCCCCATCACCTGTTTTTCACCGATGAGGATCTGGGTAATTACGACAGCAACCTCAAGGTAAATCCGCCACTACGTTCTGAAAAGGAACGGAATGCCTTGCGTGAAAGTCTGCGCAACGGAACGGTCGATTGCATCGCAACACATCACCTGCCGCATGAGGCCGACAGCAAAATGGTGGAATTCGAATACGCACGCTTCGGTATGCTCGGCCTCGAAACTGCTTTCGCTGCGCTGCAAACCGCAGTTCCGGAATTAAACCCTGAACACTGGGTTCGGCTACTGAGTATCAACCCGCGTCGGATTTTTGGACTTGACCTGCTGTCCATTGCCGGAGGTCAGCCTGCATGCCTCACGCTTTTCCTGCCGGATGCAACGTGGAAAGTTTCCGAATCCGACTTTCGTTCCCGTTCCCAAAACAGCGCTTTTATCGGCCAGGAGCTAAGAGGTCGCGTGTTGGGTATAATTAATAAAGACCAAGTATTTTTGAAAGAATGAAAAACAGCAACCCGGCGCTCCGCTATGGGCTGATCGGAGCCGCGATACTCGTCGCGGCCGGTATCGTATTCCAGCTCTATACCCTGTCCTACCTGAAAAAAACGGTGCGCGACCCGGAAAGCTTTTCTTATACGACGTCCATGATTATAGGGCTTGTATCGCTCGTGATTGTGGCGGGTGTTTTTATTTTCTGCATTGTTGCTACGCAGCGACAGTACCGCAAGCTTAATCCGGAATACTCGTATCGCGATCTTGTAGGACAGGGGTTGTGGGTCACGCTCGTCCTGGTGCTCGTGTCTACAGCAGCCTCCTACTTGTACAACTACGTCGTTTCGCCGGAGATGAAGGCCCGGACGCTCGAGCTGACCAGGCAGCTTTACGATGTTATGGACCTTTCCGCCGAGCAAAAAGAAAAAATCATGAGCGCGATTGAAAATCGGAATCCTGTTCGCGAGCTGCTCACCAGCGTGGGACTCATGCTGCTCCTGGGCATGATCGTATCGCTGATAAGCGCTATGGTGCTGAACCGGCGAAACATAACGCCTAACCAGATGCGCTGATGGATGTTTCGCTCGTCATACCCGTTTTTAATGAAGCCGAATCGCTTCCCGAACTGACTGCCTGGATCGAAAAGATAATGCGTGAAAACCAGTACAGCTACGAGATCATTTATATCGACGACGGCAGCGCAGATAATTCCTGGCAGGTGATTGAGGGGCTGCGCCAAACAAATTCAAACATCAAGGGAGTTAAATTTCAAAGGAATTATGGAAAATCGGCCGCACTGAATGAAGGATTTCGCGCAGCGCAGGGAGACGTGGTGATCACGATGGACTCCGATTTGCAGGACAGCCCCGACGAAATTCCCGAGCTGCGGAGGATGATCCTGGAAGACGGGCTGGACCTGGTGAGCGGCTGGAAAAAGAAGCGCTACGACAATACCCTGACTAAAAATATTCCTTCTCGTTTTTTCAACGCTGTGACGCGCCAGGTTTCTGGAATTCCGCTGCATGATTTTAACTGCGGACTTAAAGCTTACCGCAACCGGGTAGTGAAAGGCATCGAGGTCTACGGCGAAATGCACCGCTATATTCCCGTTATTTCCAAATGGGCCGGGTTTCGCCGCATTGGGGAGAAAGTGGTGGAGCACCGGCCCCGAAAATACGGGCGTTCAAAATTCGGATGGCAGCGCTTCATCAACGGCTTTCTCGATCTCATCTCGATCAGTTTCGTAGGTAAATTTTCCAAGCGCCCCATGCATTTCTTCGGACTCTGGGGCACCCTCTTTTTTCTCGTCGGACTTGGCATCGCAATTTATCTGGTCGTCAACAAGATTTTCGACCCGGATTTTACGCTCACTAACAAGCCCGGTTTCTATCTTTCACTGACATCTCTGATTATTGGCATGCAACTGTTCCTGGCGGGCTTCATCGGGGAGCTTATCTCGCGCAACGCTCCGGGTCGCAACACCTACCTCGTCGAAAAGAAACTCGGACTGTGATGGCAAAGGTTGTGATCATAGGGCCTGCCCATCCGCTGCGGGGAGGACTGGCTACTTTCAATCAGCGACTGGCGAGAGAATTCATGGCAGAGGGCCATTCATGCGAAATTTACTCGTTCTCGCTCCAATATCCGCGCCTGCTCTTTCCCGGAAGAACACAGTATACTTCGGAGCCGGCGCCGGCAGGGCTGGTTATTCACTCTGCAATTAACTCGGTCAACCCGTTGAGCTGGTTGCGCGTGGGGAGAAGGCTGTACAGAGACCGACCCGATCTCGTCGTCGTGCGCTTCTGGCTTCCTTTCATGGGACCTGCGCTTGGAACCATTTTG
>Ga0196980_1000350_pt1 | contig 11675 bp, 8 predicted proteins | sample S3_1013CmetaG_FD_155486 | JGI IMG/M metagenome (GOLD analysis project Ga0196980, IMG submission 155486) | Soil microbial communities from Anza Borrego desert, Southern California, United States - S3_10-13C | ecosystem: Environmental > Terrestrial > Soil > Desert | place: USA: California... | reverse complement strand
ATACCGCCAGAGCCCGCCGTTGGTGGAAATCAGCAGCGCGTAATTTTTCCCTGCTTCCACTTTCTCCAATCCGATCGTGCGCGGCTCTTTTTTGCCGTATTCACTCACTGGCATGAACTCCATGAATATACCATGGTCCACGTAAAGGAGCATCCCTTCCTGGCCGGGCACATCCTGGGCGGCAAAAAACCCTTCGCTGGCATTGTACATTTCGAGGTAATGGATGTCTTTACCGATGATCTCGTGGAATTGCTGCCGGTACGGCGTGAAAGAAACACCGCCGTGCAGATAAAGCTCAAGCGCCGGCCAGACCTCTGAAATGGTTTTCTTTCCTGTTATTTCTAAAATGCGGCGCAGCAACACCAATGTCCAGGTCGGAACTCCCGAAATAGAGGTAACGTTTTCGCGGATCGTGCTGGCTGCCAGCTTTTCGATCTTGCTTTCCCATTCGTCCATGAGCGCGATGCTGAGATCAGGCGTGCGGATCCAGTGCCCCCAGAACGGGCTGTTTTGCAAAAGCACCGCGCTCAGATCTCCGTACTGCGCTTCCTCATTCACAGGGCTGATGTTGTGACTTCCGCCGATCACCAGTCCCTTACCCGTAAGCAGCGCCGAATCCGGATTGAAGCGGTAATAAAGAGAGAGTACATCTTTCGAAGCCTTGTAGTGCCCCTCGCGCAGGCTTTCGTCGCTGATCGGAATAAACTTGCTTCGTTCGCTCGTGGTGCCACTGCTCTTGGCGAACCAGTAGATCTCCGTGTTCCATAGAATATTTTGTTCTCCCAGCATGATCCGCTCAATGTAGGGCTTCAGGTCTTCGTATTCGTGCACCGGCACAGCCGATTTGAAGTCGCGAACGGTGAAGAGCTCGGAGAACCGGTGCTTTCGTCCGAACTCGGTGTATTGGGCCGAAGTGACCAGGCTCTGCAGCACTTCACGCTGTGCGTCCAGCGGGTTATCCTTCCAGGCGTCGATCCGCCAAAGGCGCATGCGCGCGAGGGACGATATGGCTGGCCGGAGGAAGTTCATGTTTCAGAAAGTTAAAAAAGATAGGCGACTCCGGAATCAGCGGCTGAGGCGCGCTTCCTCGTGCAGCCAGTCCTTGCGCCGGAGTTCGAAATTCCGCCCCAGGTAGAGCCTACGCACGTCTTCGTCGGCGGCCAGCTCTTCGGCAGTGCCGTGCTTGTAAATTTTTCCTTCGATAAGGAGGTATGCGCGGTCGCAAATGGACAGGGTTTCGGTGACGTTGTGATCGGTAATGAGGATGCCAATGTTTTTAAACTTCAGGCGAGCCACGACAGCCTGAATATCTTCGACGGCGATCGGGTCAATGCCGGCGAAGGGTTCGTCGAGGAGCATGAACTTTGGGTCTACAGCAAGCGCCCTCGCGATCTCGGTTCTTCTGCGTTCTCCCCCGCTGACCACATCTCCATGACTCTTCCGCACATGTTGCAACCGGAATTCGTTGATGAGGCTTTCCAGCTTTTGCTGCTGTTGCTGTCGGCTAAGGTCAGTGAGCTCAAGAATTGCAGCAATATTGTCTTCGACGCTCAGCTTTCGGAATACAGAAGGTTCCTGCGGCAGGTAACCGATGCCCATCTTCGAGCGCCTGTACATGGGGAGACGTGTAATGTCTTTTTCATTCAGGTAGACCCTGCCCTCGTCAGGCTTAATCAGTCCGACCACCTGGTAAAAGGTAGTGGTTTTACCCGCGCCATTGGGTCCCAGCAGTCCCACGATTTCCCCCTGCCGGAGCTGGATGCTGACGTGGTTCACTACCGTGCGACCACCGTAAGATTTCACGAGATTGTCGGTCCGAATGGTAGCTTCCATACAAACAAAAATACGGCTTGACCTACGGATGCGGTGGCAACGGGTGTTTTTTGTGAATTCACTCACTATTGTCGCAGTGCTACATTAGATTTGCGAACTCACTCAATTGGATGCAATGAAGGTGATCGATCACATCAGGAACGCAAAGGATACGCTTATCTCGTTCGAAGTATTGCCGCCGCTGAAAGGAAAGGGGATCGAGGCGCTGTACAGGCACCTCGACCCGCTGATGGAGTTCAAGCCGGCGTACATTAATGTGACCTATCACCGCAGCGAACATATTTTTAAGAAGCGCGGCGACGGCCGCTTCGAAAAGGTCGTCATCCGAAAGCGTCCGGGTACCGAAGCCATCTGTGCGTCGATCATGAACCGATACGAGGTGGACACGGTACCGCATTTGATCTGCGGCGGTTTTTCCGTGCAGGAAACAGAAGACGCGCTCCTTACCCTGAACTACCTCGGAATTGACAACGTGCTGGTGCTTCGGGGCGACGCCGCGCGCAACGAAACTTCCTTCGAGCCGGAGCCTGACGGGCATCCCTATGCGATCAATCTGCTGCAGCAGGTGATGAACCTGAACAACGGCATTTATCTCGAAGAAGAACTAAAAGGGACGACGAATATTAAGTTCTGCGTAGGCGTTGCCGGCTATCCTGAAAAGCATTTTGAAGCGCCGAATATGGAGACCGACCTGATGTACCTGAAGAAAAAGGTGGACGCCGGAGCCGAGTATGTCGTCACTCAGATGTTTTTCGACAACCAAAAATTCTTTTCGTTTGTCAAGCAGTGCCGCGAGATCGGCATCCAGGTACCGATTGTACCCGGACTGAAGCCCGTAACTACAAAAAAGCAGCTCACTGTGATCCCCAGAACCTTTCATGTGGACATTCCGTCCGAACTGGCCAACGAGATCCTGCGCTGCAGGACGGATGAGGACGCCGAAAAGGTGGGCGCCGAATGGCTGCTGCAGCAGTCGCGCGAGCTGAAAGAGTCGGGCGTGAAGGTGCTGCATTACTACACGGTCGGCAAGCCGCACGTGGTGGCGGAGGTGGTGAGGAGGCTTTGAGGGAAGTGAGGAAAGGCAGTAGTCGGAAGTCAAAAGTCCGAAGAAATTTCAGGACAAGGCTCAGCATGACATCGCCCCTAACCTCCTGACTTCCTAACTACCCTTCAACGTTCGTTGTTCGATGTTCATTATTCCTTACCCTGGTTCGTGTCCTCACGAAACAAGTTCAGAATTGACATCGCTCCTGCTCCCTACCTTCCTAACATCAGTGTCGCGCATCATTTCAAAATGGACGCCAGTACCTGCTCGTTGATCCGAACCGGGTACTTCTGCTTTAATTGCTCCAGCCATTTTGCCTCGAGCATTTCCTGGTAATCGTTGATGGCCATTCCCCTGGCTTCGGCGAAGCTGCGTTGTGTGGGCTGCGGATACACTTTTACTATGTAGGCAAAAGCGGCGGTATTATCCAGCTCGTTCTTCACGGGGGTCGTAAGCATGCCTTCCTTCGGGGGAAATTTGGTGAGACCGGGGATCTGTTCCCATTCGTAGCGGGACGAGTCGGCAGCGAGATGCTCGGCGTGATCTTGGGCGATCTTTCTCCATTCCTGCGGATTTTTTCTGATTTCTGCCTGCAGGGAATTGACGTGCGACTGATCGCTGCAGAAAAACGCGACGACGTCGGCACTCTGCTTCCAGAGGTATTTGCTGCGGTTCTGTTCGTAGAGACGGATCAGCGCGGTGGAATCCGATTGCGCCGGCTGCCAGACTTCGCGCTGCATGATCTCGAAGAAAAGATTGCCGTCGCGAAATTCCTGCATCTGCTCGCGGAACTCGGAATTGTAATCTTCCAGGTGGTCGCGGTAGTAATTGTACAGCGACTGGTTTACGAACTCCTCCATCACCTGCTCGTGGGGCTTAGCGCCACTGCCGTCGGATTTGAAGCGAAACGCCTGTGCGTAGCTGATCCAGTCGGCGGCGGTATATTTTGACTGACCGATGATGAAAAGGATGGTTTCATTATTTATTTGCTTGCCTATTCCAAGCGGCTTGTATTCCAGCAAGCTGTCGGAGTAAGCCCGCAGGGCGGCGGCATCCACGGGCCGGTGCTGCAAGCCCGGATCCTTTCGCACCTTGTCGTAAATGAACCCGCGCGCTGCTTTCCAGCGTCCGTCGGCCATGATTTTCTGCTTCAGATCTTCCAAATTTTCTTTATCGTCGGAGTCGGTGACAATCGGACGCAAGGCTACCCGTTTCACAATGTGCCAGCCGTGCGAAGTTTGAAACGGTTTGCTCACAGCGCCATCTTTCGCGAGCGCCCAAAGCTGTTTTTCAAATTCCGGATCGTACTGTCCCACTCTGATCTCCGGCATGTTGCCGTTGCTGGCAGCCGTGATGTAATCGTTACTGAGCGACGCAGCCAGCTTTTCAAAGCTTTCGCCTTTCTGGATACGCTTGTGGATCGAATCCGCGGTTTTGGCGATCTGCGTTTTTACCGCATCTGAGGCATCGGGTGGGATCGCAAGCAGGATTTGCTGCGCCTTCATGCGTCCCGCCGCTTTACGTTCCCCGAGGTTGTAAAAAATATGGTAGCCAAGCCGGGAACGGTAGGGAGCTGAATATTTCCCGGCAGGGGTTGCGTAAATAATGTTTTCAAACTCGTAAGGCAAAGTGAATACGGTCACCCAACCGAGATCTCCGCGATTTTTGCCGGCGGAGGGATCGTCGGACGCAGATTGCGCGACCTGCAGGAAATTGGCTCCGCCGCCAAGCTGTTTCAGGATGTCGCCCACTCTCTTCAGCGCGGCCGCAGTGTCGACGACCCCGGACTGGTTGCGCGCAGAAATGAAAATGTGCGCTGCATGTATGTCTTTCTGGCTGCGGGTAAATGCTTCACGAACCAGCTGGTCGGTCACCAAGGGGTCGTTCATGTAATTCTCCACGATTTGCGAGCGCAGCGTACGCACTTCATCGAGAAATGCGGGAAGCGTGTCGTAGCGCCGGGTGTATGCTTCCTGTATCTTAAGCCTTGAATTGATGTACAGGTCCAGGTATTCGCGTATCGAAGTGGCTTTATCTCCCTGCGGTTCCGGGTTGTTCTTGTGGTATGCCTTCAGAAAATCGTTTGCGTCCACCTGCACGTCGCCGTAGCTGAACAACGTCTGGGCGTTCGCGGTGAAAGCAAGGCAAAGAGCGGCGGAAAAAGCGATGACTCGTTTCATGGTTTTCATTTTGGGTTACTGTCCCCGGCCTTTCGCATCCAGCACCTCGTCCATTTGCTCGTAGCTGAGCTTCTTGGCGATGATCCTTTTGTCCTTATCCAGCAAATATAATGTGGGGAATGTGAGTACGTCGTAGAGCTGAGAATAGCCGGGAATGTTCGCACTGATGCGCGCCCGCTCCTCGACTTTCGAGTAATAAACATGCGTCCAGTCCTGCAGCTTGTGCTCGCGGATGAACTTGAGCCAGTCTTCGCGCGTGCCGTCGGTTTCTTTGGCCACGGCGTAGATCTTCAGCCCGCGGGACTTCCATTTACTTCGGTACATGGAGTCGACTTTTGGCAACACTTCACGACAGTGGCCACATTTGGGATCCCAAAACGTAATCAGCGTGTAAGTCGCGGGCAGGTCGTAAAGCTTTACTGATTTTCCCGACGTATCGGGAAGCTCGATCACGGCGGCGGGACTGCCCATAATGTTTGCCATCAGGTTGTATGCGCGGTCGGTGATTGTTTTTTTTCCTTTTTCCGTAAGCCAGTCGTAGTCTTTCTGCGCGAAGTACTTTTCAAAAAGGTGCACGAAAACTGCGTCTTCCCACATGTACTTCTGGTTCAGGAAACGGTTCACGAACTTCAGCAGCAGGAATTTTTCCATTTCCCTGTTGATCGACGCGAAGCCCATCATCCAGTCGATTTCCCGGATTACCGAATCGGGGTGCGGAGCCACCACCTGGTTAAAGTATTTGTCCAGCTTTTCCTCGAAAAATGTGGTATAAGCCAGCCTGCCGTCGAAAAAGTTCACGCCATCCCAGTAATGCTGCTTGTAGTAATCAAAGGTGGCGATCGAGTCTTGCCGCGTGCGCGGATTCCCCAAAGACGGCGGCATTTCCGGTTCTCTCATCGCGATGAGCAGCGTGGCGAGTAAGGTGCCCGGATGATCTTTGATAAGAGCTTCACGGAAATTCACGATGTCCCGGTCGAGGTGTTCCATTTCCGCGTGAATTTTTGCCGAATCGGATGCTGTTTTGGCATTGCCGAGCAGCTTTCTTTTTGCCGCAAGAGCTTCACCCCTGCTGATCATTGCCTGCTGATAAGTTCGGAACAGGTCATTATCCGGTGAATTGACGAAGCTGATACTGGGAAGCGTGGCGGTGTCCGCAATCACCGAAAACCGCTGATGCTGGTCCAGAAGTATTTCGAAAAATCCGGATTTGTTTGGGTAGCCGACGAGATAAATTCCGCCGGGGAGCTTTTTCGATCCACTGAAAACGGCCTGACCTTTATCATCGAGCAAGGCCGAATCCACGATCGGGTACTGGCGTCCAAAATAATGCCCCAGGTAAACGTACTGGTTGCGAAAAGGCTGAAATGTGACCTTGATCTCGTAGCCTTCCTGGGCGGCTGCGCTCAGCGGCAAAAGCCATAAAAACAGGAGGCGGAGCTTCTTCATAAATGTAGTCGGCAAAGATAGTCACCGGGGGTTTTAAGGCTTCGTTAAGAAGACGCGCAGGGCGTGGGAGGGTTGCCTCGAAACAGTGGCGCGGCTTCAAACGGTTAATTTTGACGCCGTGAGAAGAAAAAAGCGGATTGTGCTCGAGAAGCTGCGCGTGGAAGATTATGCCGCGGAAGGAAAAAGCATCGCGCGATGGGAAGGCAAGGTGGTGTTCGTTGAAAACGCAGTGCCGGGCGATGTGGTAAATGTCCGGCTGCGCCGGAACCGGGCCGACTGGGCCGAGGGGGAGGCGATCTATTTTCACAGTTATTCGCCCGACCGGGTGAATCCCTTTTGTCCCCATTTTGGCGTGTGCGGGGGCTGCCAGTGGCAGATGCTGCCGTACGAAATGCAGCTTCGCTACAAGCAAAAACAAGTCGAAGAAGTATTGAAACGGATCGGTCGGGTACCAATCCCGCCATTGCAGCCGATCCAGGGCGCGAGAGAAACGCGTTATTACCGCAATAAGATTGAGTACACGTTTGGAACGCGCCGCTACCTGACGCGCGAACAGCTCAATGACCCCGGTGTGAGCACCGACCAGCCTACTGCCGGATATCACGCGAGAGGTTTGTTTGACAAGCTTGTGGACATTCACACCTGTTTTTTACAATCGGAGCCTACGAACGAATTGCGCATGGTGGTGAAGGATTTTGCATTGCGCCAGGGATGGACTTTTTATGATGTCCGCAACCATTCGGGATTTCTGAGAAATATGCAGGTGCGCCTGTGTACCACGGGCGAGCTGATGGTGAATATTGTGTTGGGAGAGTCGGATGAGCCGGCGACCCGGATGCTGTTGGATCACCTGTTGCAACAGTTTCCGCAGATAACGACGCTGCTGTACACGGTTAACAAGAAATGGAATGATAGCCTTATGGGGCTGGAGCCGATGGTTTATTCAGGAAAAGGTTTTGTGGTTGAGAAACTGGAGGATTTCAGCTTTAAGATCGGTCCCCTTTCCTTTTTCCAGACCAACACTCGGCAGGCGGAGGCGCTTTATCGCGTGACGCGCGAATTTGCGGAACTCGACGGCAGCCAGGTCGTGTACGATCTCTATTGCGGAACCGGAAGCATTGGAATTTTTCTGAGCGGGGGCGCTTCGAAGATCGTGGGCGTGGAGCTGGTGGGCGAGGCGGTCCGCGACGCGCGCGAGAACGCCGCACTGAACAGGATCGACAAGGCTTTGTTTTTCGAAGGCGACGTGACACAGATCTGCAACGGTGATTTTTTTATCGCGCAGGGAAAGCCCGATGTGATCGTGACCGACCCTCCGCGGGCCGGAATGCAGGATGACCTGCTGCGCAAGATCCTGGACATTGCCGCGCCAATTGTTGTTTATGTAAGCTGTAATCCCGCCACGCAGGCGCGCGATCTCAACCGCCTTGCCGAGAAATACGAGGTGCGCCGCGTGCAGCCGGTGGATATGTTTCCTCATACGCACCATATCGAGAATGTGGCGCAATTAATACTGAAGTGAGGTTAGGGGTTAGAGTTGGTTGTTGAGTGTTTAACGTGGAGGGTTTAGCCGGAAAGCCGAAAGTCAGAAGTTTTTCGAGTAACGACTATTTACCAAAGACGCTCGACTGACCCGCGCCTCGTGGCGCGCACCTTGCGCCATATCAACCAGAGTAGCCATATCTCAAGTAGAGTAGATGATGTTCACACGCCCACATTCCTTTTACCCCCCTCCTTCGCCATTTCCAGCTAATTTTGCCCAATGAGCGGATTTTACACCCGTCCGGACAATTTCCCACCGATAGTAAAGAATCTCATCATCATCAACATACTGGTTTATGCGGCCCAGGTGATCCTGGATTCGCAATACCAGATCACCGCGCGGCTGATCATGTACCCGCTGGTTCCTGAAGAACTCTACCAGATCGCCGTTCGGTATGAAGTGATCGGCGCCGAGCAGAAGTTCAAGCCGTACCAGGTATTCACCCACATGTTTTCGCACGCGCCGCCGCCAATGATCTTCCACATCCTGTTCAACATGTTTGCGCTGTGGATGTTCGGCCGCGTGCTGGAGAACGTCTGGGGTTCGAAGCGTTTTCTTTTTTTCTACATGGTCTGCGGACTCGGGGCCGCGTTGGCGCACCTTGGGATGCAGTACTTACGTGCCGACCAGCTGCTGCAGGAAATCCAGTCAACGGGGGTGTTGAAGCAAGGTCAGCTCGAAGGCGCACTGGCGGGTGCGCTCGGAGCGTCCGGCGCCATCATGGGAATCTTCGCAGCGTTCGCATACCTGTTTCCCAATACACATCTCTATATCATGCTCATCCCATTTCCGATCAAGGCGAAATGGGCCGTATTAGGATTGATCGCCATAGATCTCTTCGGCGGATTTTCAAATTCGCCCGGCGACAACATTGCGCACTTCGCCCACCTGGGGGGTGCAATTACCGGATTTATTGTGGTGTTGATATGGAACAAAACCCGGCGGCGAACGTTATATTAACGGACCGACTGCAGTAATTTTATAGAGGTTGTGAACTATTCTGAAAAACAGTACCGGCAAAAAATTTCGCTCGGGCAGAGCGGGAATGCCCTGGTCACGCTTATCGTCATCCACCTGGTGATGTTCGTGATTTTTGCTTTTTTGAAAGTGGTGTGGCATTTCCGGTATTCCGACGGTGCAACGGCGCTTTCGCAATTCAACCAGGAGGTGCTCACCTGGTTCACGCTGCCCGCTGATCTTTCTGAGCTTGGACGGAAACCATGGGCGGTGCTGACGCACTTTTTCATACACGTCAGCATCTGGCAGGTGTTTGCCAACATGCTTTGGTTATGGTGCTTTGGATACATTATGCAGGATCTGACCGGCAACCGCAAGATCATCCCCGTGTTTCTTTACGGTGCGATCGCGGGAGCGGGTGCCTTCGTTCTCGCTTACAATTTGATTCCCTCGCTAAGTTCCGGGCTTCCGCACGCCACGGCGCTGGGAGCATCTGCCGGAATTATGGCAGTGGCGATCGCAACCACCACTGTTTCGCCGGGCTACCGGATTTTCCCGATGCTCGCCGGTGGCATACCGCTCTGGGTGCTTACCACGATTTACGTGATCATCGCCTTTGCCACTATTCCCGTTCAGGATACGGCAACCATGGCGTCTAACCTTGCCGGGGCCCTGATTGGTTTTTTGTTCCTGTTTTTCCTGCGGCGTGGGTACGACTGGAGCGACTGGATGAGCGAGTTCTTCGACTGGGTAAGCAACCTGTTCAACCCGGACCGGCCGAAAAAAGGGAAGAGCGTACGTGAGGAATTATTTTATAAATCCACCGTGAGCCCGTATAAGAAAACTTCGAACATCACGCAGCAGCGCATTGATGAAATCCTGGACAAGATCAACCAGAAGGGGTATCAGCAGCTCACCGAGGAAGAGAAGGAATTGCTCCGTCGTGCGAGTCAGGAAGATCTTTAGGGGGTTGAATGTAGTTGAAAGGTTGTTGAAAATGGTTGAAAGAAGTGGAAACGGAATGAGGGACTGTTTTTGCCGACCCCCGACTATCGGCTCCCGACTATTGTCAATAAAATGCCTGGCTTCAGGAGATACACCAAGCGCCTCTTCATCTACGCAAACGGGATCCTCGCGTTCCTGTTCCTGCTTGCCTGCCTGGTGCCTGTAATCAATCCCCGGAGCTGGTGGTGGTTTGTTTCGTTCCTGGGACTGGCCTTTCCCTTCCTGCTATTTGTCCTGGTGATTTTCCTGCTGGGGTGGCTGATCGTTTCGCCGAAGTACGCGCTTATCTCCGGCATCGCGCTCCTGATCGGTTACAAGAGCGTCAGCGTGTTCTTCGCCTTTCACTCACCGGGCATATTCAAATACGCGAAAGAACCGGGCGTGATCCGCGTGGTGAACTGGAACGTAGCCCGGTTCATCGAAATGAAGCGAAATAATAACAAGGGAAGTCAGACACGGCTCAGGATGCTGGAACTGCTGCGGCAGCAGGACGCCGATATTCTCTGCCTGCAGGAATTTTTCCATTCGGTGGATTCCGGCTACTACCTCAACATCGATTATGTGCGCAACCAGCTTGGCTATCCGTACTGGTATTATTCGCACGACAACGACGGCGATAAGCACTACACCGGGAATATCATTTTTTCCCGCTACCCGATCGTCGACAGTGGGTTGGTGCGTTACCCGCGGCCGACGCTCCCCGAAGCACTGATCCATGCAGATATCCGGATCAATGGCGATACCATACGCGTGCACAACACGCACCTGCAATCGGTGCAGTTTGGAAAGCGCGACTACCAGCGAATCTCGAAGATCGAGAGTATGGAAGACAGCATGGTACTGAATTCACGCACCATCCTATCCAAGATCAAAAGGGGCTTCACGCACCGCAGCATCCAGGCCGACATCATCCGGGAGATCGTTGGCAACAGTCCGCACCCCGTAATTTTCTGCGGCGACCTGAACGATGTGCCGAACTCATACACTTACTTCACGGTGCGCGGCGGCATGCAGGACGCGTTTCTCAAAAGAGGATTCGGCATCGGCCGCACGTTTGCCGCTCTTTCTCCTACCCTTCGGATCGATTACATCTTCGCCGATCGCAATTTCCGGGTGCGGCAGTTTAATCGAATCGTAAAAAATTATTCGGATCACTATATGATCGTTGCCGACCTGGAAATTAGTCGATAGTCGGTAGTCGATAGTCGATAGTCCCGGTCCATGTGCATTCGCATCGACTATTGACCCTCCCAGCCCGCTAACCCCCTAACCTCCGACTCAACTTATTACATTTGCAATCATGGCTGACCTCAGGATCTATAATTCTTATACCCGGGAAAAGGAGGTGTTCAACCCGTTTACTGCGGGGCACGTGGGCATGTACGTTTGCGGTCCCACGGTGAGCGGGGAAAGCCACCTCGGCCACGCGCGTCCCTACATCACGTTCGACGTGATCTACCGCTATTTGCTGCACCTCGGCTACAAGGTGCGCTACGTGCGCAACATCACGGACGCCGGGCATTTTGAAGAGGAAGGACGCGAGGCAGAAGATAAGATCTCGAAGAAAGCGGTGCTGGAAAAGCTGGAGCCGATGGAGCTGGTGCAGAAGTACACCAATCTTTTTCACTGGGCAATGGAACAGTTCAACACGCTGCCGCCCACCATC
>Ga0196980_1000349_pt1 | contig 11686 bp, 10 predicted proteins | sample S3_1013CmetaG_FD_155486 | JGI IMG/M metagenome (GOLD analysis project Ga0196980, IMG submission 155486) | Soil microbial communities from Anza Borrego desert, Southern California, United States - S3_10-13C | ecosystem: Environmental > Terrestrial > Soil > Desert | place: USA: California... | reverse complement strand
GACGCGAAGAAAAACAAGGCATTTCGCCACGGCGAAGCGGTCCGCTGGATCCTTGTTGACAACGACGGCAGCGTCATCGGCCGTATCGCGGCTTTCGTGAACAAAAAGTACCGCAACAAGGGGGATGACATTCCTGTTGGCGGCATCGGTTTCTTTGAATGCATCCACGACCAGTCCGCCGCGGACATGCTGTTCGACGTGGCAAAGCACTGGCTGAGGCAGCGCGGCATGGAGGCCATGGACGGGCCGATCAATTTCGGAGAAAGGGACCGCTGGTGGGGATTGCTCGTCGAAGGCTTTGATCCGCCGATCTACTGCCTCAACTACAATCCGCCTTATTACCGGGAGCTGTTCGAAACCTACGGGTTCCGCAATTTTTTCAACCAGTATTGCTACGCCATGGCGGCGCACGAAATGCTGGAACCAAAATTTTTTGAACGCCACGCGCATTGCGCAAGCGATCCGAATTTCAGCGCGGACCACATCCGGAAAAATCACCTCGAAAAATTTGCGGAGGATTTCACCACGATCTATAACAAGGCATGGGCGGGCCACGGGGGATTAAAGCAGGTCGACAAAAAGTTTGTGCTCAGGATGTTTCGCTCCATGCGCCCTGTGATGGACGAGATGATCAACTGGTTCGCTTATTACAAAGGGGAGCCTATTGGCTTCTGGATCAACCTGCCCGATGTTAACCAGTGGTTCCGCCACCTGAATGGAAAATTTGATCTTTTTCATAAGCTGAAATTCCTATGGATCAAGTCAACAATGAAAAGCACCAGGTTCATAGGCCTCGTTTTCGGAGTCGTTCCCGAATTCCAGGGACGCGGCGTGGACGCTTACATCATCGTCGAGGGCGCCAAGCGGATCCAGAACCTGCAGCTGGTAAACGGAGAATACCGCCTCGGAAAGCTGCGATACCAAGCGTATGAAATGCAGTGGATCGGCGAATTCAATCCGAAAATGATCAACGTGGTCGAATCGCTGGGCACTTACCGGAGTCGTGTGCTGACAACCTACCGTTATTTGTTCGACCCCACGCGGCAATTCACCCGGCACCCGATAGTGGTCTGAGGTCACTCTATAATATATATATGTGTAAAAAAGCGGCGCCGCGGCGAGGCAAAACTTGATTATTATTGCAGTCCAGCCCCCTCTGAATGGATAAGTTCATCGTTTCTGCCCGCAAGTACCGGCCCCAGACCTTCGACACAGTCGTGGGTCAGTCGCACATTACGACCACCCTGAAGAACGCCATCAGGAATAACCAGCTCGCGCATGCCTTCCTGTTTTGTGGTCCGCGGGGAGTGGGAAAAACGACTTGCGCACGCATCCTGGCAAAAACGATCAACTGCGAGAACCGCACGGCCGATGCAGAAGCCTGTAATGCGTGCAGTTCGTGCGTTTCGTTCAACGAAGGTGCTTCGATGAATTATTTCGAGCTGGACGCCGCAAGCAATAATTCGGTGGACAACATTCGTGACCTCGTGGACCAAATCCGTTACGTTCCCCAAAGCGGTCAGTACAAAGTGTACGTGATCGATGAGGTGCACATGCTCAGCTCTGCGGCTTTCAATGCGTTTTTGAAGACGCTTGAAGAACCTCCCCCTTACGCAATCTTTATCCTGGCCACCACGGAAAAGCACAAGATCATTCCTACGATCCTGAGCCGCTGCCAGATTTTCGATTTCAAGCGAATCACTACACAAGACACGGTGGCGCACCTCGAAGAGATCTGCCGCAAGGAGTCCATCCGCGCCGAACGCGCAGCGCTGCAACTCATCGCGCAGAAAAGCGAAGGTTGCATGCGCGACGCACTCAGCATCCTCGATAAGATTGTGAGCTTTACGAACGGGGAGCTGAGCTACGCGAATACGCTGGAGCACCTGAACATCCTCGACGAGGATTATTTTTTCCGCCTGCTGGACTGCATGCAGGCCCAGGATCTTTCTTCGGCGCTGCTTCTGTATGACGAGATCAACCGGAAAGGATTTGAAGGCGACCAGCTCCTGAACGGTTTCGCCGAGTTCATTCGTAATCTCCTGGTTTCCCACGATGAGAAAGCGGCGGTGTTACTCGATGTCGTGGAGAGTTTCCGCGATCGGTACATTGCAAAAGCCAAAGAAGTTGCGTCGGCTCTGCTTGTCAGTACGCTGAATATTCTCAACGAGGCCGAAACCGGTTACCGCGCTGCGCGCAACCGGAGGCTCCATGTGGAGCTCGCTTTGATCCGGCTCTGTTACCTGCAGCAGGCGCTTGAGCTTGTGGCAGAAGGGGATTCAGTAGCGAAAAAAAAAATGACCGCGCGTCCTAAGTTCATTTCTTCCCGTCCCCTGCCAGGCTACCAGGCCGTCCCGTCCACAAAAACAAAAGAGGCGCGGCTGTTCGTGCCCATCGAAGAAAAAAAAGAAAAAAAACCTGGGGACGCGCCGCCGGTGATGAGCGTTTCGGAACCGCCGGTCGCCGGCGGTCGCAGGATCGAGGCCCTCCAGGCCATTCGCAAAAAAGTTCAGGAGAACGGACATTCGGCCGGCAACATTCCGAATGAGGCGCTGGATACCGCGGCTCTTACCGATGCCTGGAACAACTATGTGGCCCAACTCCGCGCCGCGAAGCATACCGCGGCAGCCAGTTTCGAGCGTGCGCGGCTGGTGGTGCGCGACAACAATTCCTTTGAGGTCATTACCGGAAACAACATCGAACAAAAATTCATAGAGCAGCAGCGCAACCAGGTTTACCAGTTCCTGCACCGGCAACTTCGCAACCACCAGCTCCAGTTTTCAGTAGTCGTCAGCCCGCAGGACCGGAAGGAGCAGCCGGCAGAAGTGCATCTCACCGTCAGCCAGCAGTACCAGAAAATGGTGGAGCAATTCCCCTTGGTGAAAGACCTCAAAGAACGGCTCGGCCTCGACCTCGACTATTGACTGCCCTCCCTTTTCCATTCGTTCAATTCCCTTAATTTCGGCCCAAATTGTTCCGGAAATGGCCGAAGTAATACTCATGCCGCGACTCAGCGATACCATGACGGAAGGGGTTATCGCTGCATGGCACAAGAAGGTCGGCGACCCGGTGAAAAAAGGCGAATTGCTTGCGGAGATCGAAACAGACAAGGCTACGATGGAACTGGACAGCTATAAGGAAGGCACCCTGCTCCACATCGGCGCAGACCAGGGACAGAAGCTGCAGGTGAATGATCTCCTTGCTATTGTTGGTGCTCCCGGTGAAGATATTTCTTCCTTGATAAGTAATCAGCAGCCGCAGCCTGCCGCCGGGGCGGAGCCACAAGCTGCGCAGGAACCAAAGCAGCTACCGAAGGAAACAACAACGACCGAAACAAAGTCAATCGATATTTCGAAAATGGACGAGGTGGTGTTGATGCCCCGACTCAGCGATACCATGGAAGAAGGTGTCATTGCCGATTGGAGGAAAAACGTAGGCGACGTGGTGAAGAAGGGAGATATTTTGGCCGAGATTGAAACCGATAAGGCCACGATGGAGCTGGAAAGCTATAAGAACGGGAAACTGTTGTACATAGGTGCGAAGAAGGGAGAAAAGGTTCCGGTGAACGGATTGCTTTGCATCATCGGCGAGGATGGAAAAGTGAACGTGGAAGCAATCGTCGCGGCGGCGAAGGCGGGGGTGCAGCAGCCTGCGGCAGTCGCGGCCACAGCAGAACCGAAATCGGCAGCGACTAAACCCGAAACGGGGGCTGGGGCGGAAACGCCCACTCCGGAAAACGGCCGCGTCAAAGCCTCCCCACTGGCACGCAAACTGGCTGCGGAAAAGGGCCTCGACCTGAAAAAAATCCAGGGCTCAGGCGACGGCGGCCGGATCACGAAGTCCGACATCGACCGTTACCGCGAAACGACAACTGCCGCTGCCGCTCCCTTCACCGGCAAACAGGAAGAAGGTTATACCGACATCCCGAATTCCCAAATGCGCGGTGTGATCGCTAAGCGCCTTGCCGAAAGCAAGTTCACGGCCCCGCATTATTACCTGACAATGGAGATCACCATGGACAACGCGATCTCCGCGCGCACTCAGCTCAACGAAGTAAGCCCCGTCAAAATCAGTTTTAACGATATCATCGTGCGCGCTGCAGCGCTTGCATTGCGACAACATCCTGCAGTGAACGCTTCGTGGACGGGCGACAAGATTCGCAGGTACCATCACATTCACATCGGTGTGGCCGTAGCGATCGAAGAGGGCCTGATTGTCCCCGTAATCCGTTTCGCGGATCAAAAAACACTTCCCCAGATTTCCGCAGAAACAAAAGAGCTCAGCGGGAAGGCGAAAAACAAGAAGCTGCAGCCGCAGGAATTCACGGGAAACACGTTTACGATCTCCAATCTGGGCATGATGGACATCGAGGAATTCACCGCCATTATCAATCCCCCCGACAGCTGCATTCTTGCGGTGGGAAGGATCCGGGAAATTGTGGTCAGGAAGAATGGCGTATTTGACGTTTCCAATGTTATGAAAGTAACCATGAGCTGCGATCATCGCAGCGTGGACGGCGCCACCGGCGCAGCTTTCCTTCAGACACTCAAAAAATATCTTGAAAATCCCGTGATGTTGCTCTTATGATTTGCGGCGTTTATCCCGAAGTAGCACCAGCTTTCCGTCCATGGTAGCTACCAGCACCCGACGCGGGTCAATCACGCGAACCGTATTCACCATCGAATTATCAATCTTGTGCGCCCAGTTGACTAAACGGCGTATTGGGTCGATCGCATAAACGGTTCCGTTCCGCGTTCCAAAAAACACACCCCCGTTTTTTTCGATGAGCATCGAAGGAGCATGCTCATATCCGAAGCCGCAATGCATTTTCCATGCGGCAGACTGCTTTTCACGGCTGGCCGCGTACGCTACGATCGTATCCTGCATCGTTTTTCCATAGATCCACCGGCCATCCGCGGAAATACCGATTGATTCCCGAACGGTAGCATCATTGTTTCGCCATAATGTTTTCCCCGACGCCGCATCAATTGCCGAAATGTACCGGTCCGGGGCCACCACGTAAACCACTCCTTCGCTGGCGACCGGAATACAGGAAGCGGGTGAAAAGTTGCGAACGGCGGACCCATTGTTCCATTGCCAGCGGACGCTGCCATCCCGCTTGTCCAGGGCATAGAGGTGCCGGTCCCAGGCTCCAAAAATGATGAGTCCCCGATACAGCAGTGGTGTGCTTACCACAGGTCCCTGCAACGGGCACGATGACCAGAGCTGTTTTCCTGTCATTAAATCAATCGCACGAAAACAATGATCGCTGCCTCCAATGTACACGATGTTGCTGTCTATGACCGGCGAACCCAGCACTGGCTTTCCGGTTTGCAGCTTCCAGGCCAGCTTTCCATTGGTGCGCAAACAATAGATATTTCCATCGGCACAGCCGAACACGACGCGGTCGCCGGAAACAGCCGGCGATGAATAGATGCCGCCGGCAGTTTTATAATTCCATAGTCTCCTGCCGGTGCGAAGCGAATGCGCGCTGAAATTACCATCCTGGTCGCCAATGAACACCCGCTTCCTGTCATAAGCCGGGCTCGCAATAATATTGGCGGGCGCTTCGTATCGCCAGGACTGCTTCACTTCCGGGAAGCGCTGGTTCACGCCATAATCGGGACGGGGAAATTGTGCCTTATTATCGCGCAACCCCGGTTTGATGCGCACGACAGTCCAGGGCTTCAGCGTTGCAATTCCGGGCCTTCGCTCGGAAAACACGATCGAGTCAGGATTTACGTCTACCAGGTTGTACCCTCCGTATTCTGCACGGGCCCGCAAATTGGATCGCCCCATTACGCCGGGGATACTTTCAAAATTCAGTGCCCGGTTTGCGTGGCCGTGACCGCAGAGAATTGCCAGCGTATTATGGGGCCGAAGGCGGTCGGTGATCTCGTACCAGTTGTCGAGACCCGGATCAATAGGATAATGATTGAGGAAAATCAGCGGCTGGTCCTTTTTCAGCCGGCCCAGTTCTGCATCCAGCCAGTTCAGTGCGCCACGGGGAACGTGCCCGTCGCTCATCCGCAGGTAGGGACCCGAGGCGCAACCGAGAAATCGGATACCATTGTGCTCGAAGCTGAACTTATCGTTGCCAAACACCTGAATGAAACTATCGCCACCGCTTTCGCTCCAGCCGGTATCGTGATTCCCGGGAATGATATAATAAGGAACGTTCAGGCCGTTCAAAATCTCGTGCGCCCTGCGGATTTCTTCGTCAGTTCCCAGTTCGGTAATATCCCCGGTAATGACGACGAATGCAATTCCTGTCATGCGGTTGATGTCGTCTACCGTCCGACGCAGGTCTTCCTCCGCCCGGCCGTCCGGTGAGCCGATATGTGTGTCCGAGATAAAAGCGAACCGAAAGGGTTGCAGCTGGGCCTCCACGAGGAGGGCCAGCAGCAGCGCCCAGAGAAGTAGTATGCTTTTGTTCATAACAGGAAGATAGCACGCATTCCAAAATAAGTTTTCAATAGTTATTGAAATTTCCGAAAACTTACTGCTAGTTTTGAAGCATGAAACTCACCGAAGCAAGACAACAGTTCATCAGCAGCTGGGGAGCTTTCGGCACTCATTGGGGGATTAATCGCACCATGGCGCAGATCCACGCTTTGCTGCTTACCAGCGCCGAGCCCCTGACGCAGGATGACATCATGGAAGAGCTCAATATCAGCCGCGGCAACACGAACATGAACATCCGGGAGCTGATCAACTGGGGACTTGTGGACCGGGTGCTCATCCCGGGCGAGCGCAAGGAATATTTCGCGGCTGAAAAAGACATGTGGAAAGTTGTCACCCAGATCATCAAGGAAAGAAAGAAGCGCGAGCTGGAACCCATGCTGAAGCTGCTCGACCAGCTGGAGGAAGTGGAAGGTGACAAGCGTGACCGGCATGTAAAAACTTTTGTAGAAGTGATCGGCGACATCAAGAAGCTGGGTCGCCAGGCGGACCGGGCGCTCGACATGATGGTTCGCGCCGACGAGCACTGGTTTCTCGCAACGATGTTGAAGATCTTTCGGTAACGCCGGGCCTTCGGCAAAATGAGGATAGTTTTGCAGGATGGGAGCAAAAAAGACCCTGGTACTTGGAGCTTCTGATAACCCCGCGCGGTACAGTTACCTGGCCATACACAGGCTGCGCAGTCACGGTCACCCGGTCGTGGCCGTCGGGCGCCGCAATACCGTCGTGGCGGGCGTAACCGTTGAGAAAGAAAAGGTTCCGTTTGAAGGAGTAAATACAATCACGCTTTACCTGAACGCGCAGCACCAAAAAGAGTATTACGACTACATTTTCTCGCTCACACCGTCTCGCATCATCTTTAATCCGGGCGCCGAAAACCCCGAGCTGGCTTCCCTGGCGCGGGCACATAATATAGTACCGCTGGAAGCATGCACACTGGTGATGCTCAGCACCGGCCAGTATTAAAGCGGCGATTAGAAATTTTACGATAATGTTCCCGAGCTTCTTACGATGCGGCCGAGTACAATCACCCGATTTCGACCATTTTCCACCCACCTGCGCTTGCATTTTCACCAGCAATTCACAAATCTTGTATCACCGTCCCCTCTGAAGCTGCAATCGAGAAGATCTGATTGCTGAACAATATCCTTTTACTTTTTAAAAAAAGTGCGACATGAAAAACCTTCGTGCCCGGGTGATCGGTGTATGCCTGATGCTGAGCGGCCTTTCGGCCACTGCGCAACATGATCCGCTGCCGATCAACGAACCCGATTACAACCGTCCGAAACTCTTTCAAAGCTTACCCACCGAGATCCCGGTAAATGCTGTGGAGCTAAACCAGCTCCTGAGCGAGCCTGTAGGCAAAGTTCTCAGCGTGAATCTTTCCGACCGCGCCGACGTACCGTTCCGGCTCGACGGCCAGGTGGTAGGTGCATCGAACGATGCGCAGCTTAACCTGGAAACGCTGAACCTGCGCACATCGAATTACCCGGGAGCGATGCTGACGATTTCGCGCACACGCAAGCCCGAAGGCGGTTACCGATACATCGGCCGGCTGCTCAGCTTTCAGCACGGCGACCTGTACGAGCTGCAGGAGCGCAATGGCCGGCTTGTGCTGGTGAAACGCAATTTCTATGACCTCGTCAACGAATAAATTTCTGAACATGAAAAAGTCCAATCACCTGTCCCGTTTTTAATCCGTATCCTGAAGTACCTATTGAAAAATCAAAAATCCGCCTTGTTATGAAAAACTATGTCCGATCCGTGCTGTTTGTGCTGGCTTTGTCCGGCGTGCTTCGGGTAGCCGCACAAACCCCCGTTTACAGCAGCCATCCCTCCGCCTCCGCCGTGCTCTTCCTTGATTTCGACGGGCACACCGTAACAAATACAAGCTGGAACTATGCGGGCCCGATAGTGTGCGGCGCGTCCGGGCTGAACAGCACCCAGATCACCACCGTATTCAATCGGGTGGCAGAAGACTACCGTCCGTTTAACATCAACGTGACGACCGATTCCACCAAGTACTGGGCTGCGCCCGCCACTATGAGAATGCGCGTCATCCTCACCGTGACCTCGGAATGGTACGGATCTGCCGGAGGTGTGGCGTTCATGAACTCGTTTACATGGGGCGATAACACTCCCTGCTTCGTGTTCAGCGCACTTCTTAACTACAATGTGAAGTACATCGCCGAGGCCGCCTCGCACGAGGCAGGCCACACCATGGGCCTGTATCACCAGTCGACCTATGATGCCAACTGCAACCTGACCTCGCAGTACAACTACGGCCAGGGCAGCGGCGAGATCGGCTGGGCTCCCATCATGGGCGTGGGTTACTACCAGAATTTTACCATCTGGCACAATGGCCCGAATCCGTACGGCTGCACCAGCTATCAAAATGAGCTTACCGTGCTTACCAGCAACAACGGGTTTAGTTATCGTACCGATGATCACTCCGCAGCGTTTAACCAGGCCACGCAGGCCACGTTCACCAACAATGTGTTCAACGTGAATGGGGTAATCGAGCGGAACACTGACCAGGATATGTTCCGGTTCACTCAGCCGGCTTATGGAAGGTTCCTGCTCACCGCAACCCCCTACAACGTGGGTACCGGCAACGCCGGTTCCGATCTGGACATGCAGGTGACGCTGTATAATGGTTCACAGACACAGTTGAACGTGTACAATCCCGGAACCCTGCTGAGTTCGATCGTCGACACTTTCCTGAACGCAGGTAATTATTATCTCAAAGTCGAAGGAAGGGGCAATGCTTATGCGCCCAATTACGCCAGCCTTGGATCCTATTCGATGCAGGGATCGCTGGGCGGAGGCACCCTGCCGCTGCGTCGCCTGGTTCTCTACGGAGCGCTGAATGGCGAGCGGCACCAGTTTGAATGGCTGATCGATGCCGACGAACAGGTTACTGACCTCGTTTTGGAATGGTCAACCGATGGAAGAAACTTCTCTCCTGTCGCGGACCTGCCCAACAATGCCCGACAGTACACTTACCAGCCGAATCTTTCCGGCGCGGTGCAATACCGGCTGAACGTGACATTCGACAATGGCCGCCAGTATTATTCGAATATCGTAACGCTGCGCCGCCACGGCAACGATCCGCGCCCGCAATTGGTCGGAACCGTCGTGTCGTCCAGTCTCACAATCAGCAGCCCGGTTGCGGGTGAATACCAAATATTCGACTATACGGGCAAGGGGATCACGCGCGGCAGACTGACTACGGGGATTCAAACAGTAAACAGCAGCCAGCTTGCCCAGGGAATGTATGTGATCCGCTTCAGCAACGGGCAGCGGACCTGGACTGAAAAATTCGTCAGACAATGATGTTTCACGGGCACCGTTTTTAATCCGTACATTATGAAAGAAGGCTTCCGGATGGAAGCCTTCCTGATTTTGGTCTCGGAAAATAAAGCACCACCTGACACAGTTGTCATGCTGCGACAAACTCATGCTTCGAAAAACTCATGCTTCGACGAGCTCATGCTTCGACAAGCTCATGCTTCGACAAGCTCAGCATGACAGGAAATAATTTGCATTCATACGAGCTCTCCTGACTTTACCCGCTTTCCCGACCTTCCTGCCACTCCGGTCTTCCGTCTTCCGACTTCCGACTTTTGCCGATCGCCTATTTTTCTCTATCTTGGATGAACGTCTTTTCATATGCGCTGGAGAAAATTTAATGGCGACCCGATTGAACTACCCATCCTGGAGGCGGTGGAAACAGCTATTCGTCGCGAGACCGAAAAAGGATACCGGCTGAAGGTTTGCATCGGTACCGACTCGCAGGTGAAAGGCCAGGAAACCGAATTTGCCACAGTGATCGTTTTCCTCCGCGAAGGACACGGGGGCTTCATGTTCATCCACAATGAAAAAACGCGCCAGCCATTTACAATCAAGGAGCGGATGCTGATGGAAGTGGCGAAGAGCATCGAAATTGCTTATGAACTTTGCAATCTGTTCACGGTTTACGATGTGGACATGGAGGTGCATGCAGACATCAATACGAACCCGCACTTTAAGAGCAACGACGCGCTGAAGGAAGCGATGGGGTATATACTGGGAATGGGATTTGCCTTCAAGGCCAAGCCGGAAGCTTTTGCAAGCAGCAGCTGTGCCAACAAGGTGGTTAACTGACCGGTTTCTTTTTCCTGCGTACCCATCCAAACACAAGTACCCCGAGAAAAAGCAGCCCAACGCCGATGCGGATCAACGCCTGCTTTTTTTGCCGTGCCTCCCGCTCCTGCTGCTGCTGCATGAGCATTTCGAGACCGGATAAGTTTTTTTCTTCCCATTCCTTTTGGCGTGTACGGTCGAGCAAATCCAGACTGCTGTCGAGCGCCTGCTGCAGCGAGATACTATCGTGCCTCTGCGGTATGCTGTCCGGCCGGGCATGCCCTGCTGCGCACACCGCGATCAGAAACAGGATAATTGATTTTCGCATGTAAGATGGATAGTGGTGGATGGAGTTTTATTCGGAAATCAGGACATCCTGCGGTTGCTGCGGCGGAATCAATATTTGGGAGATCGCCGTGGAATGGATGCCCGAATACGCGCGTTCCATTTTTTTGCTGTCTTCGTGCGCGAGCGAAAAAGTTATGAAGACCATGATGAAAAGAGCAACGACGATGTTTTTTTCGGACATAATTGTTTTCATATTACCTTCCACCCGGGTGCAAATTAATGTATATCCCATATACGAACCAATGCCGTGGATTCGTATTTTTCCTAACCCGCACCCAGCCGGTCATTCAGTCCGCTGATGTAACGCAGCAATTCCTCCCTGCCGGTTTTTTTTGTAGCGGAGGTAACGAAATATGGGGGCAATTCTTCCCAGTTTTCCCGCAGCCGGTCCAGAAACTGCGCCACCTTTTTTTGCGTGATGGCAGGCTTGTTCTTGTCTGATTTGGTGAAAACCAGGGCAAAGGGCACTTGCCACTCCCCCAGGCTACTGATGAATTCCAGGTCTTTCTGTTGCGGCTCGAGTCGAGTGTCGATCAGCACGAAAAGGTTCACAAGGTTCTCCCGCTTGCGCACATAGGATTCGATCATGTTGCTGAGATTTCGACGAGACCGCTGGGAAACCACCGCGTAACCGTAGCCGGGCAAATCCACCAGGTACCAGCGTGTCTGGCGCCCGCTTCGCTTGCGCGATACGATGAGAAAGTGATTGATGAGTTGCGTCTTTCCCGGGGTGGCCGAAGTTTTTGCGAGG
>Ga0196980_1000348_pt1 | contig 11705 bp, 12 predicted proteins | sample S3_1013CmetaG_FD_155486 | JGI IMG/M metagenome (GOLD analysis project Ga0196980, IMG submission 155486) | Soil microbial communities from Anza Borrego desert, Southern California, United States - S3_10-13C | ecosystem: Environmental > Terrestrial > Soil > Desert | place: USA: California... | reverse complement strand
CTTCGCCGTCAGCATCGCCGTGGTCTGGTTGACCGCGTACCACTGCGTGATGGCCTCGATCTGCCCGAGCTCGTCGGCGAGCTCCGCGGCCGTGTCGCTGCTGTCGATGGTGTGGGCGGTTCCCGAGGCCTCGTCGGGCGCCTGGAAGTTGATGGACGTGATCGCGCTCGACACCGTCGGCGTCCAGACGTCGTAGTTGACGCTCGATGCGTTCAGGCAGGTGAGCAGATCACTTGCCGACGCCACGATCACGGTGCCGACGTGGCGGAGGAGCTGAGACGTACGGACCGTCGTGGTGTGGACGGCGCCGGCTCCGGTGGTGGCCATGGGGGACTCCTCGGATCAGGAAGGGCGGACGGGGGTTCGACGCCAGCGGGAGGAGAGGGGGACTCAGCCGCCGAAGCGGTTGTTGGGGACGATGGCGCCTCCGCCGTCGCCCTCGGCGGGGGTCGGCCGCGGCTTCGGCTCGGGGCCCGTTGCGGTAAAGCGGTCGTCCGCGCGCACGCCCCCGGCGCGGGACCGACCGACCACGGCGTCGGCGAGGGCAAGGCGTCCAGCGGTGATCCCGGCTTCCGTCGGCGACTTCGGATCGAAGGCCTTGCACTCGACCTTCTGGGCCTTGAGCGCCGCGTCCAGGTCGGCGGCGTCGGCCTTCAACTTCTCGCCGTTGAGCGCGTCGTAGCGCGACTGGAGCGCGGCCATGTCGGCCTGGAGCTTCTCGAGCTCGGCGGACTTGGCCTTCATCGCGGCGCCCGGGTCGGCGGCGTCCGCGGCCTCGGCGCTCTCGCTGGCCTCGCGCTCCGCGCCCGGCGGCTTCGCCTTGCCCTCGTCGATGAGCGCGACCACGGCCTTGGCGATGGCCCGGGTGTAGTCGTCGTTCATCAGGCTCTTGGCCCACTTGTCGGTGCTGGCCTCCTCCATGGCCTTCACCACGGCGCCGGAGACGGCCTTGACCAGCTCCTCGTCCACCGCGTCCGACCGGACGGCGGCGACCTCGCCCTCGGCCGGCGTCATCGCGGACTTGACGGCCTCCGCGATCTTGGGGGCCAGGAAGGCCCAGAGCCCCTCCAGGAAGGCCTGGAGGTCCATCTCGCCGAGCGTCGGCATGGCGGTTTCCTCGGGGTCGTCCACCGCGTCCACGCGAACGGAGCACGTCTCGCCCGCGCGTCCGGCGTCAGTGAAAATGACGTTGTTGAAGCTTTTCGCGCCGACTTGCTTCCGCTGGTAGGCGGTGCCGTCGGGCAAGGTCCCGACCTCATCGACCACGACGGGCTCGTAGAGCGGGCTGAGCTGGTTCGCGCCGCGGTTCTCGATGTAGTCCTGGGCGTCGGCGTCCTGGACCCAGATGGCGACCTTCGCCGCGGCCCGTCCGTCCGGGAGCTCGACCAGCTCGGCCGAGTCCACCATGCCGACCTGGTACTTCTTCCAGTTCTTCGGCGTGATGAGGACGAGCCGATCGCCCACCTTCGGGTGCCCGAGGAGCTGGCCCTTGCGACGCGGGATGCCGAGGACGACCGGCAGCCCGCCGTCCTGGAGCGCGGCCACCGTGTCCTCGATGGCCTTCCGTGTGACGAGCTCGACGACGTCCTTGCCGTCTTCCTTGTAGCGGAGGGGGCCTTCGACCCGGATGAACCCCTCGTACTTGACGGCACCGGATTCGTTGGTGGCCGTCTTCCGCACCGGACGCGCGAGCAGCTCGTCGCCCGCGCTCGCGTCCCAACGCAAGCGCGCCAGGTCGAGCACGTCGAACGCGTCGTCGGCGCGGATATGCGGTTCCGGGATACGCATCACCCGGCCTATCGCCCGGTCCGGACGGGGTAGCTATCGGCCGGTGGCGAACACGGGCGACTTCGGGTACCTCCCCGACATGACCGACACGAAGGACTCGACGGCGCCCGCGAGCACTGAACTCGCGGTCAGTACCTTACTCGACCAGCTCGGGGCCTGGATCGACCGGGTGATGCGTCCCCGCTCGGCGCCCATTCGCATTTCGTATTACGGGCGCCACGTCGCGACGCTGCGGGGCCCGAGGCCGGCCGATCAGGGCGTTCGCATCGTGAACAGCCAGGATCTGTACCCGAGCTGGCGGACCATGCGACGACTGCTCGAGGCGTCGAATGGCCGGGTGGGGGTCGGGCGCTGGAACTTCGACCAGGCCGAGGTGGTGCTGGAGCTCGTGCAGGACCAGGCCGCCGAGGCTGCCCCGGCCGCGCCGTCCGCATGACCGGCCTCTGGACGGCTGCCTACGTCGCCCTGCTCGTGGTGGGCGTCCCCGTGTCCGCGGTGGTTCTCGGCCGGCCGGTGCTGCCGGCGCTGGCGCTCGCCTGGGGTGCCTGGGGGCTGCGGTGGGTCTTCCTCACCGCGCTTGCAGCCCCCCTGCTCGAGTCGTACCAGCGTCCGAGACGTGGCCGATGCCAGTTCAGGTCTTCGCCGTGCCGTGCTCGAAGGAGACGTTCCGGCGGCGCGCCGAGACGGGCGCCGCTGCGCGGTCGAGGGCCCTGCACGAGGTCCTGCGAGCGCGGTCGGCCTGACGGCCGCACGAGGCTCGTCGTGTACGGCGCTGCGAGGGCAGCTCCCCGTGGCTACCCGCAGCCATCCCTCAACCAAAGGAGGTCGGGATGGACGACGTGCACGGTGTCTGGGGCGACGGGGCGATGACCGAGGACGCGATGAGGACGCGGGGCTGGCAGCCCACATCGAAGGGCTGGAGTCGGCGGGACCCGAGCTGGCGCATCGAGCGCGAGCCGGATGGACGCTGGGCGGTGATTCCTCCGCCCGCCCGTGATCGGGGGCCGAGGCCCATTGACGCGGGCTTCGTGGCAGAGCTCCGGACCTTCGACACCCTAGAGGATGCTGCCGACGCGGCCGACTCCTGGGAGCGCGACGGCGGGGGCCTGTAGGCCCCGGGGCTTCGCGGGGCCGTGGGCGAGGTCAGGCCACCTGTCGCCGGAACAGGTCGGCCTGCTGCGGCCCCGCGAGCAGCTTCTTCTGGCGCGCCCACCAGCGGCGCATGGCGGCGCCGCGGACCGCCATCGAGAAGGGCTCCCCCGCGTCCTGCGCGTCTCGCCGCGCCCTGTAGTCCCACGCCTGGCTGTCCGTGCTCGCGATGCGGGTGCCGAACCGCGCGAGCTCGGGCAGGGCCTCGTTCTTCACGCCAAAGGCGTGGAGGCGGACGTGGGGCGGCAACACGCTGTCGAGTAGGCCGAGGACCGCGAGCAGCCCGGCCGGCCCCTCGAGGTCGCGCCGGCACACGCTGCCTACGCCCACGAGCGCCGGCCACGGTCGCCCCGCCTCCGCCAGGACCGCCTCCGTCCAGAGCGCGCTCCGGGAGTAGTCCTCGGGCCGCCAGCCTTGGAGGATGGGCATCGGGTCGCGGAGCTGGGCGTCGGGCTCCGCGGCAAGACCGCGCGCCCGCCAGTAGGCGACGTGCGCCGCATCCTCGCGGCGGAGCTCGTCCAGGCCGCGCAGCGTGGCGCGGAGCGCGCCCGCCGTCCAGCGCACCCGGAAGTCCACTGCGTCCGCGTCGGCCGCGATCTCCGGCTCGCAGCAGGCGTCGGGTGCCGACCACCAGGTCCAGGGCCACGCGCAGCCGAGCTCGATGTAGCTGCCGAGGGTCCACGGGTAGCCGCCATGCCGCGCCCACGCGACGAAGCCCGCGCTGTCGAGCGCGATGTCCGGCCAGCCCTCGTCCGCGTCGCGCTGCTCGAAGATTCCAGCCTGCGGCGCGCCGAGCTGGTGCGTGAACCGGAGCCAGTGGCCGAGGTCGGGCGCACGGCTCGCGTCGGCGCCGAGCACCAGCACCGCGGCGAGGGCCTGCTGCGCCCGGGTAGCCCGGGGGATCGGACGCGCGAACGCCCCGGCGCTGAGCAGCAGCGGGGCCCCCAGCTTCCGCGCCTCGCGCATGAGCTGGCCGGACGGCAGCGGCAGGCCGAGGCGGACGATCACAGGCGGGGGCCCCGCGCCCGCTCCGCCGCCCACTCGACCGCGTCGAGCAGCACGACCTCGCCGAGGTCGTCGTCCCAGGCCACCCAGCCACCGGCCAAGCGCGCGTGAGCCAGCACGAGCGCGGGCGTCATATCCTGGTCGAAGGGGTCGGCCCCGTCGAAGGCGAGCACCTCGACGCCGGTGTGCCAGGTCGCGCAGTAGGCCGCCTCGGACACCGCCGAGATCAGGCCTGCGAGCAGCTCGCCCACCGTCTCGTCGGCGTACGCCTCGAGCGGGAACAGGAGGAGGCCGACCGCATCGTCTACGTCGTCGCGCCAGCGGATCGCGTCCTGGTTGAGCCGGATCACGCGGCATCTCGCGGCGCCGGCAGGCCGTGGTGCTGGAGCGACAACGCGTGGAACTCGATGGCCGAGTAGGCCCGCAGCCCGTCCTCGTGGAGCAGCCAGACCCGCGCGATCCCCGCCTCGAGGATGAGCGCCGAGCAGCGGACGCAGGAGGGTGGACCACTCGGCACGGGTCGGCCATCGACCACCTTCACGTGCACGAGCTCCCAGCCCAGCCGGTCGAGCGGGTCCGCGGCCTTGAAGGCGAGGAGGGCGCGCGCCTCCGCATGGACGGCGACCTCACGGCAGGCCGCACGGCAGTCGGCGGACCCGCCGCACACGAAGGGGACGGGCGGCCCGTTGCTGGCCGAGACGGAACCCTCGCAGGCGGCGTGGAAGATCACGACGCCGCGTCGGCTCTTCTGGCAGGCGGCCTTCGCGCCCGCGTCGACGGCCAGCTCCAGCGCGCGCTGCTCCTTCATCGACCACCTCGCAGGATTACCCAGCCCGCGCGGCTGGTCTTGCCGACCACGACGTGCCCCGCCTCGAGGGGATGGAAGGTCCCGAGGCCGATGAGCGTGGCGAAGCGGTGGTCGCCAACCGCGGCTGCGAAGTCGTCCGCCACGCCGAGCTGGGCCCGGAACCGGTCGACCAGCACCGCAGCGGTCACGCTGTCTGCTCCGAGCGCGTAGGTTTTCGCCCAAGAGGCGGTGCTCCAGCCCCGGATCGGTCCGCCGCTGCGCTTGAAGACGACCGCATCGCCGGCCGTGACCTGGCCGTGGGGCGCGCAATGGACCTTGCCCCAGCGGCTCTCGATGGTCTTCACGCCCTGCTCGACGCGGCCCATGTAGGGCTCCAGCATGAGCGCCAGGTGGATGCGCGGGCCGGCCGGCGGGTCGAAGCCCAGGGGGCGCAGGTCGTCGAGGAGCTGCCGCTCCCAGGAGATGGCTGGGCCCGATGCGGGCGGCCGCAAGTCGAAGAGAGCGGACTGCGCGGTCAAGGCTTCTCCCTGGGCGGCCAGCCCGGTTGGGGGGCACCACACGACGAGCACCACGGCTGGGGGTCGCGGTCGGTCCCACCCACCCAGCGGCCGGGCCAGGTGGAGCACTTCGGGCACCAGTGGGCGCCGTCCTCACGGTACGCAGCGCCACACGCCTTCGAGCACGCGAGTACCAGGTGGTCGGGAGTCAGACCCGCACCCGGCACGGTCAGGAACGCGAGCGCGCCGCCGCATCCACAGGCATCACCCCGCTGTCGTCCGCCGTAGGGCTTCAACGCCTTGATGGCGGTGGCTCCAGCCGAGTCGGGATCCGCGATGCCGGGCCGCATGTTCGTCTTGCCAAGGCTGTAGAGGTGCCAGTTGAGCAACGCCGCCGCGGTCGTGATGAGGTGGTGCAGCCGCTTCTCTGCGACGAGGAGGGCTTTGCTCGCGAGGTGGCCGACGAGCCAGAACCAGTCGGCGTCCGTCTTCCCGTCATCGTGCTCGGTGCCCCAACGGGCGCGCTGGTGCGCGGCTTCGCGTCGCACGCCTTCGAGGAAGTCGTGCGTCTCGGGGTTGTCGCGCTCAGCCTGCAGGCGACGGACTTCGGCAACGAGATCGGACACGTCCTGTCGGGCGTGGGCCGCGAAGCGGAAGTCCGCCAGGTGCTGGAAGCCCCTGGCGCCGTAGGTTTCCTTGGTGCAGATCTTCGCGGACACCACGTCGCCGTCGGGCCCCTCGATGCGCAGCGGTGCTCCGGCCAGGCTGGTCGGCCAGGCCTGCCACGGCCCGCGGCTCGCCGCGTTCGCCCTCGCCTCGATCTCGCTCAGTCGCGTCTCGTCCATGGTCGTCTCGCCCAAAGTGTCCGCGCAGGTGGGCAGCCTGCGTGGCGTGGGGGTCAGCGCAGGCTGTTGCGAAGGGTGTTGATGTCGGCGGCCCGGAAGGGCAGGGCAGCCACCAGCCGGTCGAAGAGCCGATCGTCCACGAGTCCACTCCGTCCAAGCGCCTCGACGGCGCCCCAGATGTACGTCTTCAGCGCGACGGTCCCGCCAGCATGGGGCAGCGAGTCGAGGATCGCAGCGGTCTCGGTGGCCGCGCCAAGGAAGCGGCTGAAGTCGTGGACACCGCCAGTGCCGTTGTAGCAACTGACCAGGAGATCCGCGAAGGCAGCCATCTGCACGCCTTTGCGCAGATCGTATTGACGATTGATGCTCGAACTACCACTCGAGCCAGGGGGAGGGGTCGCGGGCGTGGGCCGAGCCCGCGTGGCCCGCTCTCGAGCCGCCGCCTGCTGGCTGCCAAGCGCCCGCTCGAACGCCTTCAGCAGGTCTTCCACACCAGGGTAGCCCTGCTGCGCATCCCACAGCAAACTCCGCGCCTTCGGCCAGCGGCCGCCCTCCCACTCGGGCGGGCCCGTCTCGACACCCCAGTGCGCCGCCTCCAGCAGCCCCGGGTGGGCGCGCCACGCGCTCGCCTCGGTGGGGGTCAGCAGCGTCCGGGTCCAGGGGTCGTAGCGGTCGCCCTCCGAGGAGGCGACACCTACGCGTGCGCTCATCAGGTCCACCACGGGGTGGCCCTCCCAGGTGCGAGGGACCGTGGCGCCGGGGCGGTTCAGGTGCTCGGCGAGGGCCTGCGTCTGGGCGAGGTCGGGCTCGCCCTTGACGATGACGATGTACGGGTAGGGGCGGAAGGTGGCGTCGAAGGTCTTGAGGTCCATGCTCTCTCCTGGTGCCCGGTGCCCGCCGGGCGGCGGGTTCAGCGCTCGATGCGCGTGGGGTTGCGAAGGGCGCGCACGAGCCGCCCCAACGGTCCGGGCGGGCGTGGCTGCTGGCGCGAGAGCGTCGCGATCGTCGCGTCGCGGTTGGCGATCGTGGCCTCGTGCGCGGCGATCTGCCGCGTCAGGCCGAGGATCCGCTTTCCATCGAGCTCGCGGGTGTCATGAAGGGCGACCCGAAGGCGCTGGACCTCGTCGCGCGCCTCGCTCGCTTCCGCGTGGAAGGTCTGGCTGTCGGTCCGGAAGCTGTCGCGGAGCCGATCGAGTTCGATCACCTCCTCGACCAGCTTGCGGACGTCGTCGGGCTGGCCGTTCCGCCAGTCCTCGGCCAGCGTGCCGTCGAGGGCGTCGCGGATGAGCTGGCTCGGGTCACCGTGGTCGGGGCTCAGGTGGGGGGCGAGGGCGTCCACGACGGCGAGCCAGCCATCGCGCTCACCTTCGGACGCCTCTTCCCAGGGAAGGTCCGCGGCGTGGTTCCCCCAGTAGATGAGACGCGCCCGCTTCGCCAGCGCCTCGCGGTCCGCGGGGGCGGGCACCGTCCGGACCGCCTGCCGCTGCGCCTCGGCACGCCAGCGTGCGGGGCACTCGTGGATGGGCTCCAAAGGCGGGAGACGGCAGGAACAGTGCCGACAGATGGTGCCGTTCGCTACCGCTGGCTCGTGTCCCAGACGTCCGGGCACGGGGCAAACGACGGCGGCGAGGAAGGCCGTGGCGACCTGCTCGTAGGGCTCACGCAGCTCGGGCCGCAGCGCGCTCCAGGCGACCGTGATGCTGGGCCACGCGACGCGGGCGGCCTCGTAGAGACGCTGGCCGAGGGTCAGCATAGGATCTCCTGCATTGGACAAGGGGGGGGTGTGGGTGACGAGCGCCTCCGACGGCCGCAGCAGTGACGGCAACGGGTCCAGGGGGCTTGCCTCGACGAGTGCCCAGGCCTCGGCCGTGGCTGGCGGCAGGGCGGGCGGGGTCCAGGCGTGCCGGATCTCGGTCTGCGTGAGCGCGCACAGCGTCTCGCCGCAGGCGACGAGCTCGCGGACGGTCCGCCGTGCGTCCTGAGTGGGGAGCCCCGCCCAGGCCACGAGCGCCCGGACGAGCTTCCGCTCGCCCGACCGGCCGCGCGCGAACACAGGCCGCTCCTCGGCGGTGAGCGGGCGCCGGAGGCGTAGCCGCCAGCGGAAGGGCTGCTCCGCGAGCACGCCGCGCTGGGTGTCGAGGAGTCGGCCGGCCGTCCCCTTCAGCAGGCGCCAGGCCTCGGCCACAGCGTCTCGGCGGCGCTGGAAGGGCCGGCTGAGCCGCGGCGTGGGCTCGTCCCAGCGGGTCACGAGGGCGGGCTGGACCACGTAGCCCTCGACGGTGCCGTCGCCGTGGTCCAGGCGGGCCACGCGCACGTCGGCGGTGCCAGCCTCCGCCCGCGGGAGGCGCCGGGTCAGGCGACCGTGGGCGAGCCTCACCGCGCCTCCGCGGGCCGCTGGAAGAGCGGTGTGAGGGTGCTCTCGCCGATGGGCTCGTCGCCGTCCCAGCCGTCCGGCCACTCGCCCTGGCACTGGAGCTCGACGATGCGCGCCACCTCTTCCGCGTTCAGGAGGTCGATGAGGGGGCGCCCGAGCTCGGCGGCCCGGGCGTTGACGGCGTCCTGGATGCCGAGCACGACGTCGAGGCCCAGGGTCCGCGCCTCCAACGTGAGCGGGCCGAGGCGCTCCTGCTTCTTCACCAACGCGCCCGTCTTCGTCCGCTCCCCGGGCGGCTTTCGTAAGCGCATCGTCGGGCTCTGGAGCCGGCGGTAGAGCGGGTGCAGGCCCGCCAGCGGCATCAGGTAGGACCACTCGGGCTGGACGACGACCCGGGCCAGGGCGTGGTCCTCGGTCACGAGCGGACATCCGGCGCAGCCCATGCGCGCGCCGTGTTCCATCGCCTCGCTGCCGCCGTAGACCATGACCAAGCGCTCGGTCTTCCAGCCGCCGTAGTCGTGGAGCGGGGCCTTGTGGGTCAGCCAGTGGGCCACGAGGCAGACGCGCCAGTGCAGGATCGGGCCGAGCTTGTCGCAGACGTCGTCGTCAAGCGTCTGCTGATACCAGCCCTGGCCGCACTCCGAGTCCTCCATGGAGCAGGCGAGCGCAACGCGGCTGTCCCGAGCCGCGCTCTCGCCGATGCGGACGCCGTGGAGCAGGAGCGGCTTCGGCCCGCCGTCGCGCAGCTCCGCGAGCGCCTTCGCCATCGGCTCGACCTTGAGCTTCGGTGTGCACCACCGGAACTTGTTGTGGCTGGGCGGGATCCCGCGGCCGAACATCTGGACGAAGAAGCGGCGGTCCACGGGCGCGACGACGCGCCGGATCGTGAGCGTCGTGCCGACCGCGTCCAGGAACCCGCGCATGGCCTCCAGGTTCCCGAGGATGTCGTCGACCACCTCGTAGACGGGCGGCAGCTCCATGCGCGTGTCCGCGAACAGAACGACCAGGTGCTTCGGCGCTGGGACGAGGTCCTCCAGGATCGCCCACGCGAGCAGGGTCAGAACGGTGCCGCTGTCCTTCCCACCGCTCAGGGTGCAGGCCACGACCTCGCGGCCCTCGAGGTAGGTCCGGAGCGAGGCCAGCGTGAGGTCCATCGCCTCGTCGAGCTCCATGCGGCCGGCGCCGAAGAGGGGCTGCTGCTCACGCACGGCGTGGCTCCTGCGCGACCTGCGGCCGTGGCTCGCCCAGGTGCCGAACGCAGTTCCTGCAGCGCCGCGTCGTCGGGGGCGCCGCTGCCCAGGCCACGACCGGCGGGCCCTCCACAGGTTCGAAGGCCGGCGCGATGCAGAGGGCGCGGCCCTCGTAGACGTCGCCGAGCAGCGCGTGCGCGACCTGCTCGGGGCGGGCCGCTCGGACGAACCAGCGAGGCTGGCTACCCTCCAGCGCCGACACCACGCCTTCGGCCAGCGTCTCCAGGGACGCGTAGGCGCCGCCCCAGGTCCACCGCTCGAGCGTCCGCGCGAGCCACGCGCGGAGCGCCGCTGGGACGTGGCGGCCGTCCCGCCGCACCAGGTCGGCGAGCACGAAGACCGTCGCCACGTCGGATGGATCCGGGCAGGGCTGACCCAGGCCCTCGCGCACCCAGCCGTCGGGGTCGGTGTGCACCCAGCGCACGCCGCGGTCGTCGCGCTGGGCGGCCATCGGCACGGAGACGCCGTCGGCCTCGAGCACGGCACGGGCGCGGCGGGCGAGCGGGACGAGATGCGCAGGGAGGGGAGTGCTCATCCCGTGATCTCCCACGTCGGCCGGCTGTCCACGGACAGGGCGACCGCGAAGGGCTGGACCCACACCGGCGTGCTCGACAGTCGGAAGGTCTGCCCAGACCGTGCCATGAGGATCGTCCGCGCCATCTCGGAGCCGGACGCCTGCGCGCTCGCCCAAGGCAACGCGTTGCCGATGCCCTCGCGCCACCGCGTGTGGCTCCAGCGCTCCTCGACCTGGCCGGTCCGCTTGTTCCGGACGCGTCGCATGGTCGCAGCCATGGGCGTGTCCATGAAGCCCGTCGCGATGTCGATCCCGAACTGGAGCGCGGCCAGGTCCAGCGTCGTGAACGGGCGGTGCCACGTCCCATCTAGGGCGATGATGACGGGCACGGGGTCGGGCTGGTCGCCTGGCGCTGGCAGCGGCCGGGGGTCGGCGACGGAGCACCAGCCGTTGTCGTGCTGGCCGTGGGCCGTGACCGCGTTCGCGGGCTCAGACCAGCTCACCACGCCGTAGTGCCCGCTGGTCTTGAAGTCGTCCCGGCGGGCCTTCGCGGCCACGCGCGGATCGGCCACGGACAGGGCGCCGCCGGCCGGACGCGTGCCGCTCACGATGGTGTGGCAGGGCTCGGCCCACGCCTCGACACGGCAGAGGTTGCGGAACGCTGGGACCTGCGCCGAGCTCGGGATCCTCGGGTCGGCGACCGATAGGGCTCCGCTGCCGACGCGGTCCGAGGTCGTGACCGTGTGGCTCGGAGCAGTCCAGCGCTCGACCCGGAGCTTGTTCCCGTGCTGGCCGTAAGATCCAAGCCGAGGATCGGCGACGCTGAAGGCGCCGTTGGACGGGTACCCTTCAGCCGTCACGGCGCCGGCAGGATCGCTCCAAGCGTGGACGCCGAGGCCACCACCGCCCCACCTCGGATCGGCCACTGCGCTGGCGTCCGTCCCGGTCCCATTCGCGGCGATCACCGTGCGGGTCGGCTGATCGTACGGTGTGACCTCCCACTTCTGGGCTTGCTGGGACTCGGGCGCTGGGACGCGCGGGTCCGCGACCGAGTAGCCCCCGCCGCCTGGCTCCGACTGCGCGGTCACCGTTGGAGCGGGCTCGTCGAAGCGGATCACGCGGTAGGTCTGGTACCGGCCGTGGTCGCCGTTTCGAGGGTCGGACACGGCCTGTCCGCCGGAGGACGGACCAGCCCCCGCGTTCACGGCCCCACTTGGCTCAGCCCAGTCCACGACCTTGAAGACGTTGTTGTGCCGCTTGGCGCCCGCCTGGATGCTCTCGGGCCGCGGGTCTCCGACCGCGCGAACACCGGTGCTCACGCTGGCCCCGCTGGTCACAGAATGGGCGGGTTCGGTCCAGCCCTGCACACCGTAGGCCCCATGGTGGGCCGGGTTCACGCGCGGGTCCTGGACGCTGTAGGAGCCGCACGATGTGCGCGACTGGGCCGCGACGGTGTGGGCCGGTTCGTTCCAGGG
>Ga0196980_1000347_pt1 | contig 11713 bp, 10 predicted proteins | sample S3_1013CmetaG_FD_155486 | JGI IMG/M metagenome (GOLD analysis project Ga0196980, IMG submission 155486) | Soil microbial communities from Anza Borrego desert, Southern California, United States - S3_10-13C | ecosystem: Environmental > Terrestrial > Soil > Desert | place: USA: California... | reverse complement strand
TACTATTCCCGGTGTGCGCATGGAGGAACGCTCGCCGGGCAGCTTGCGGATCAGCATTCGCGGCAGCTCGCTGCGCTCACCATTTGGCGTACGTAATCTAAAAATCTACTGGAACGACATTCCGGTTACCGATCCCGGCGGCAATTCGTACTTCAACCAGGTCGCGCACAATAATTTTTCAAATGCCGAGATTTTCAAGGGGCCCGCAAGTAGTCTTTACGGATCCGGCACCGGTGGGCTGTTGCTGTTGCAAATGCCCGATAGTTGGAGCAACGGAGCGGCGATCGAGTATGTCACGGGCAGCTTCAGCATGCATAATGTTCTCGCCACCGTAAATTTTGGTAGAGACGCAACGACCCATCGGATCACTTACGCGCACAACCAATCGGAAGGTTACAGGAACCACTCCGCGTTTCGCCGAGACAATTTTTCCTGGGTGAGCCGGTTGAAAACCGGTGACAGGCACCGGCTCACCGCTTCATTGTTGTTCGCCGACCTGCAATACGAAACCCCTGGCGCCTTAACATTCGCCGAATATCGTCTCGATCCAAAGGCGGCAAGGCCCGCCGGCGGCGGATTTCCTTCAGCAGAGCAGGCGAGGGCAGGCATTTTTCAAAAAAATATTACAACCGGGCTTACCAGCGAATACAGCATCAGGAATTCACTGAAGAGCACAACCACCTTCTATGCCGCGTATGCCGACGTGCGCAACCCGGCGGTCCGGAATTACGAGCGCAGGAAAGAGCCGCATTTTGGAGGGCGCAGTTTTTTTTCCTGGCGGCCGGCAAACAGCGAGCGGTGGAAAGTATCGGCCGGCGCGGAAATTCAAAAAGGGTTTTTCAATACCCTGGTTACGAAAAACCGAAACGGCCAGCCGGACTCGCTGCTCACAAACGATGATATCGATTATACCACTTACTTCGCTTTTGCACAGGCTTCCGGGCGATTCGGTGAGGATTGGATTTTGAATGCCGGACTGAGCGTAAACAGGACAGTTGTACGGTTCCTGCGGCTGTCGCAATATCCCGTAACGCTGCAGAGAAGGAAGTATCGAAGCGAGTTGGCACCAGCGTTTTCTTTAAGACGAAATTTGGGCGCGTTCTATCTGAAAGGCACAATTTCCCGGGGGTTTTCGCCTCCGACAATTACCGAGCTGCTGCCCTCCACAGGCGTGATCAGCACAGACCTCGAAGCAGAATACGGGTGGAACCACGAGTTGAGCGCGGGCACGACTTTTCTCAGCCAGCGCATGTGGATGGAGTTGACCGGTTTTTATTTTCGGCTCAACAGCGCGCTGGTTCAGCGAAGAGATAATTCCGGCGCAGATTTTTTCGTCAACGCGGGTAACATCCGGCAAAAAGGTCTGGAAATTCTGCTACGGTACCGCCAGGAATTTGCCACCCTGCTCTCACGGCTTTCTGCACAAACAGGCTTCACCTATTACCATTTTCGCTACGGCAGCTTTGTGAAAGGTTCGGAAGACTTCTCAGGTCGCCTTGTGCCCTCTGTGCCGCAACGGGTGCTTTCGACGACCCTGGATCTTACGTTTCGAAGGGGGATCTCTATTGGGTTGAATCACTACGCTGCATCTTCTATTTTCCTCAACGATGCGAACACGGCCGTTGCTGCAGGTTACCACCTGATCGGTGGCAGACTTGGGTACCGGAAATCTTCGCGCTCCGGAACAGGTTTTGAGATTTACATCGGGGCAGACAATCTTTTGAACGCCAACTACAGTCTCGGCAACGACATCAACGCAGCAGGCGGACGTTACTACAATGCTGCGCCGGAAAGAAATTTTTTTGTTGGAGCCAGGCTCGACTGGATACGCAACAGGAATTCCGCTCAATAAGAAACTGTCGGGCATTTCAGCTCCTTCATGCGGGCGGGAGCATATACGATGCCCGCGGTAACGGAAAAGAAATGGTCGTCGTACTTCGAATTCACTGCGTGGCTGAAGCCGTCCAGATAATCGGTGAACGTAAACCTGTAGGTCGCCTGTAAATTCACGGCGAAGCGGTCGGAAATAAAATAACGGGCTCCTGCACCGATTGGAAGGGTTGGGATGAAATTCGGCATCCGGCGCAAACTGTCCTGTTGCAAACCATTCCAGAGCTCATGGTCTTCCGGAAAGTAGGACTCATTCACCCGGCTCCAGTCGCGTTGGATGTTCACGTAGCTGATACCAGCACCCGCCATCACATAGGGAAATATCTGCCGGTCGGATTCCGGAAGATGGCCGACCGCCAGCAGCGAGAACTCAATTAGTGGCGTCGTAAAACTTAAATTACGTTCCTGCCGGTATGCCGGTGAGGAGTAACGTGATTCATCGCCGCGCAGCCGGGACACCGCCAGGTTGGCGCGAATGGAGAGATAGTCGCGAAACGGTTTCTCCGCGTAAATCTCAACGCCAGGCAAAGCTGTCTTCAGTGAGCCGATGCGCGAGGGCGTAAGGTCGCCCTGGTAGACAAATACACCGGCGTTCAGTCCAAACTGAAATCCCGGGTTCGCCGGTTGTGAGCCGGCCCTAAGCTGGAATGCCAGCAGTAGTCCCAGCCCAACTGCCCTCGGTAAAGTTTTCATAGTTCTCTATTGTAAGCATGCTGGCAGTTAGTCTGGAGTACGGTAATAAAAACGGAACCGGAAGCAATGACCGCACAATCCTGTTACAAAGACTTTGCATCCCGCGCAAAGTTTATTCCAAACTCGCCGCAGGGATAAATTAGCCGCAGCATTTAATTGATTTCCTATACATTTGTCGCACCTGGTTCCATCCCGCGAAGCGCGGGATGATTAAAAGGGAAACCGGTGACCTGCGCTGCAGGAATTCCGGTGCTATCCCCGTAGCTGTGATCCCGGGTAAGCTTTCGGGCATCTTCGCCACTGTCGCTTTTTCGATGGGAAGGCCGCACGAAAGTCGGGTAAGCCAGAAGACCTGCCAGGGCTAAACAACATTCAAGCTTTCGGGTGAAAAGCGAAGATGTGGCCCTGTGCTCGATTTAGTCTTTCGGCCGCTTCTTTTTCCTCCGATCGCGTCACGCAAAAAAAATTTTTACGATGAAAAAGATTTTGCTTGCGGCGGCGCTCTTCCTGGGTAGCCGGCTCGCCGCGCAACAGGACAGCAGCGGTGTCCTTCTCGATGAAGTGATCATGACCGCCAACAGATTTCAACAGAAAACGTCGACGACGGGAAAGGTTGTGATCGTCATCACGCGGCAGCAGCTGGAACGAAGCGGCGCAAAGGACCTCTCGCAGGTGTTGCACGAACAGGCGGGAATCCACATTGCGGGTGCGTACAGCAACGCCGGCAAGGATAAATCCGTCTTTCTTCGCGGGGCGGGAGCGCAGTACACCCTGATCATGGTAGATGGAATTCCCCTGTACGACCCGTCGGGCATCGGCAGCCAGTTCGATATTCGAAACCTGTCGATTGGTGACGTGGACCGGATAGAAATATTAAAGGGGTCCCAGTCCACACTGTACGGCAGCGATGCGGTGGCCGGAGTGATCCATATCATCACAAAAAAACAATTTGACAGAACCCTGGATTGGGCCATGCTCGGCGCATTTGGCAGCCACGGCACCGGTCGGTTGAATGCAACCGTCAATGGCTCCCGTAAAATGCTGGATTACCGCGTTGGTTACAATTTTTCCCGCACCAATGGGGTCAGCGAGGCGGCAAGCGCCGATCCGAACGCGGACAAAGATGGCTCGCACCAGCACTCGGGTTCAGCCGGTCTTGAATGGCGGCCGCATCAGCGTCTTCTTATTCAACCCGTTTTTCGTTTCAGCCATCTGGCTGGCGACGTGGACCAGGGCGCGTTTACCGACGAGCTGGATTACACGTTTCGCGAAAAAAACTACCACGCGGGCGTCCGAAGCGAGCTGTCGATGGGCGATAACAAATTGCAGGTTATTTACCATTACAACAACCTGGACCGGGAATACACAGATGATTCAACAAAAAGTCGCAACGGATTTGACACTTATTCGCGCGGCAGCTACCGGGCATCCGAGCATTTCCTTGACTTTTTCCTGGGCAGCCCCACCGCCCGGAAGCTGAAGTGGGCGGGGGGAATGGATTTCCGGCATTCCCGGTCCGACCAGGAATACCGATCGATCAGCAGTTTCCCTTACCATACACGCAATGGATCCGACAGCCTGAATCATTCGCAGGGAAGTTTGTATTTCGCCGCAACGTTGAATACAAATTCCGGGTTCACGATTGAATTGGGCAACAGGGTTCATCTCCATTCGGAGTATGGGATCGTAGATGTTTTTAACATTAATCCGTCGGTGCTGTTGCAAAAAAAATTCAAGCTCTTCAGCAATCTGTCCACCGGATACCGGACGCCCTCCCTGTATCAATTGTTTTCCGAGTTTGGAAACCGCGACCTGAATCCCGAGACCGCGCTCACCTGGGAAGCAGGGATTCAGTATTTGCCAAACCAGAATTCATTTACGGCTCGGGCCCTGATTTTCCTGAGACGCATAAAAGATGTGATCAGCTTTTACACCGATCCGGGTACGTTTCGTTCGGAGTACGTAAACCAGGACCGGCAGCGTGATCATGGAGCCGAGCTCGAAGCGGGCTATACGGGAAAAAAATGGCAGCTTCGGGCGCATTATACGTATGTGGACGGCGAGATCCGCACGACGCTTGGCGGCAAGGATACCAGCTATTTTAATCTCCTGCGCCGCCCGAAGCACAGCTTGGGCTTGCATGCGGGCCTTAAGCTCGGCAATGCTTATGTGAGCAGTAACGTTTCCTGGAGAGGAAAGCGTGGGGACAATTATTTCGACGCACAGACTTTCAGTGTGGTTTCGGTAACGCTTCCGGCTTACCCACTTTGGGATTTTTATGGGGAATATTCATTTTGGAAAGACAGGCTGCGGCTTTTCGTGGATCTCAGAAATATTCTGGATCGCGATTACCAGGAGATAGCCGGCTTCAACACGCTCGGATTTACCGCGCAGGCAGGAATAAGATTGAGGTGGTGGGAGAAATAAGCATGTGCGCCGAAGATCGGCTAAACGCTGAGTCACATGAGATAACTCAGTCCTCAAATAAAAAAGTCCGCCGTCGTCTGACTATGGCGGACACCGTAGTCCCGCCCAGAATCGAACTGGGATATCAAGTTCCGGAGACTTGCGTACTATCCATTGTACTACGGGACCGAAACCAGCAAAATTACGGCAAAAACGCCTCCCGGGCGAAAGCGGGTAATCTGTACAATCAAGTTTAACAGTCACTTCGCCACGGATCAACGAATGCTTGGCATCGTTTTTTATGTTTACCGAAACTCAAGTTTTGACGAAAACGCCCAGATACCGCCTCCGGCGGCCACGTCGGAGAGATGAATACCTGCTGCAAAACCGGCTCAGGCTCGTGCACGGGGGACGCGAGTTTTTTCAACAGCTCCGCAAACTCATCGGGCAGGCACAGCATTGCATTCATTTCCAAACCTACATTTTCGAGGAAGACGAGGCCGGCGAGTTGGTAACGGGGGCGTTGATCGAAGCGGCCCAACGAAACGTAGAGGTGTATCTCCTCGTCGATGGATATGCCTCTCAGCGTCTGTCGAGAGCATTTCGTCAAAAACTTAAAGAGGCCGGTGTGCGCTTCCGGTACTTTCAGCCCCTCCTTCGCAGCAGGCATTTTTATTTCGGTCGCCGACTGCATCATAAAGTAGTGGTGGTTGACGGCACGTACGCGCTCGTTGGCAGCATGAACGTTTCGAACCGGTATTTCGACCCTCCGGAAGAAGAGGCGTGGTTCGACGTCGCGCTTTACGTCGAAGGAGAAGTGGCGCTCGAGCTGAACCGCATTTGCTGGCAGTTCTGGACGCGCAGGAAACGTCGGCGCAAGGCGTTGCCCGAAGAGTGCCTGCGCTACCCCGCTTCGATACCCACCACCGAGCGCGTGCCTGCCCGCGTGCGGCAGAACGACTGGGTGAACCGCAAGCAGCAGGTATACCGCACCTACCGCAGCATGATCAGGCAGGCGGAAAAATCACTGTCAATCGTCTGCAGCTATTTCATTCCCGATAAGAATCTTTTACAGGAACTGAAGCGTGCTGTGCGGAGGGGAGTGGAAGTGAAAGTAGTGCTGGCGGGTTTTTCGGACGTTAAGATTGCAAAAGCCGCTGAACGCTACCTCTACCGTTATTTGCTGCGCAACGGGATCAAGGTGTACGAATACCAGCCTTCTGTGCTGCACGCAAAGTTCGCCGTGATGGACCGCGAATGGGTTACCATCGGTTCATTTAATGTAAACAATATGAGCGCCTATGCCAGTATCGAGCTGAACGTGGACGTCCGTCATCGCGAATTCGGGGAACAGGTGCACGAGGAAATTGAAAAGTTGATTCAGCGCGACTGCGAGCAGGCCGCCCTTGAGACCTACAATTCCCGCCTTTTCTCACTGCGCCAGTTAATCCGTTGGACTTCTTTCCAGGTCCTCAGGATTGTGCTCAAACTGACTACATTTTATTGGCGCCAGCGGGAATGATCACCGCCCCGCGATCCGCCGGACGAAAGCACGAAAAGTATTGCCGTCCCACTTCAGAAAACGCCCGCGCTGCAGCAACATGTGATTCGCTTCAGGCTTATCGAGGAGGTAATGAAAAGCAAAGCGCTCGCGCGGATTGTACCAGCCCACCACCTGGCCAAAACGAAGTACGTTGAAGGCGATGGCGCCATTACGCGACTCCACGGTATAATATCCCTGAGCAAAACGCAGCAAATCCTGCACCTCCTGCTGGTTCTTTACGTTGGTGATCAGCGAATCATTTCTCGGGAAATAATAATATCCCGAACCGGTGCGGTCGAACACAGAACGATAGGTGGTGTAGTAACCGTCGCGCTGCTTGATCACAGCAAACCAGAGCCATGAATTCAGCGGTGTAGGTGTAGTGAAAAACTCCTCGTAGCCGATCTGATTTGCCGCCATGTCGCGGCGGAGCTGACCCTCCACATACCATTTGTTGCTGAAAGCGTAAAGCAGGTAAAATCCGCTCAGCGCGAGCGCGGCCTGCCAGACCAGCCTCCGCCGGCGGTGGTCCAGCCGCGTGACAAGCAGGAACACAAAGGCGAGGAAAGTCCAGATGGAAAAAAACGGATCAGCAACATAGAGGACGTGGAGCGACACGCGGGCTTCGTGAAAAGGCTCCAAAAGGCCGATTCCATATGCGTTGAAGCTGTCGAGCAGAAGATGCGCGAAAAGATTGAGGCCAAATAAAAGAATGAAGGTCCGGCGCAGCACTTCCCGGCGCCGGAAATACCATTTGAAAAAAAAGGAAAGGAGCACCGTCACCAGCACGGCAAAAAAAATGGAATGGGTGAAGCCGCGGTGCGCGAGAAGATTCTCGGTTTTATTCAGCCACAGCCACGACAGAAAATCCAGGTCGGGAATGCTCTGCGCCCCGGCTCCAAGGAAAAGAGCGCGTTTCCCAAGGCGCTTCCCGGCCGTGGCCTCTCCAATAGTAGCGCCCAGTACGATGTGCGTGATGGTATCCACCCAGCCTAAAAATAAATAGCTTTGTAATCACGGCGAATTACTTACCAGATTTTGCCGAAAATGGAGGAAAACGAAAAAAACACAGCAGATGTCCGCATCCGGTCGGAGCTACTGGACAGGCTGACGCACGACTCAAAGATCGATCCGCTGCATATTCATGTGGAGGTGCGGGAGGGGAAGGTGCTCTTAAAAGGCACAATTGACACAGAAGAGGAAAAAAGAAAGGTGGAGGAGATCGCCCGCTCGATTGAAGGAGTGCATGGTGTGGAAAATCATCTGCACGTAGGACTGGGAATCGCACACGCGCTCAGCGCATTGGTGGCGAAAATGTCGCCGGAGATTAAAGATGAACAGCACCCCAAACGCGGGGAATAAAGCTGTTTCAAAATGTTTTAACTTCCCTTAAATTAACTGCCATGCCACACCAAACCGCTTCCAGGCCCTCGGCTTTCCTGTTGTTTCCCTGGGGACTTCTTTCCATTGTGCTGATCATTGTGCTGAACATTGCGCTTGACGATGCCTGGTTCAACCGCAACTGGAGCTGGATCGCGTTGCTGCTGATCATCCCCGCGGCGATACTGGAGAATTTCAAGGTAGGCTATTCCACCATGCGTATCATGTTTCTGAAAGTGCTGTTTTCGCTTCTCTCCTTTCTGCTGGCGGGAATGGCTTTTGGCTCCGCTCTGACGGGCTGGCATGTTGAAAAATTTCAGAAAATCCAGGGAGTCCGTTCGTTGAACCTGGCGTGGTACGTAATGCTCGCGCTGGCGGTCCTCTTGCTGATCCAGGTGGCTCAGCTGTTCAGCATGCTAAAGGCAGTGAAGCGCGAGTTCATGCAGCTCGACCCAGATCAGTAACGCTGCTTCCACCAGTCAAACACTTTGGGAAACGCGAGCCGGAACCAGGTGGAGTATTTTTCGGGAGTTTCTTCGATTCCCTGTCTCACATTTTCCATCGATTCATACCGGTGGTCGCTCACTTCGCCTGCATTTACTTCGAGCGGACCCTCGTATTCACCCACAAAGACGTGATCAAATTCGTGTTCCCAGATCCCCTCACCGAGCTCGCTTTGGTAGAGAAAGCTGAAAAGAAAGCTCAGGTCTGCGCTGATACCAAGCTCTTCCACCAGTCGCCGGCGCGCGGCATCCAATGTTTCCTCTCCAGGCCGCGGATGACTGCAGCAGGCGTTGGTCCAAAGTCCACCGCTGTGGTATTTGTCGGCGGCCCGCTGGTGAATGAGCATTTTGCCTTCCCGGTCAAAAATAAAAACGCTGAACGCGCGATGCAGTAATCCGTCCCGGTGTGCTTCCGATTTCGACGCTACGCCCACCGGACGGTCCTCCTCATCGACGAGAATTACATTGGGTTCCATCATTAATAACGGTCCAGCTGCTCGCGCAGCAATTTCCGCGCGAAGTGAATCCGGCTTTTGATCGTGCCGAGCGGTTCATTGAGGACGTTGGCAATCTCCTGGTATTTGAATCCGTCAAAATAAAGAAGGAACGGCGTTTTGAAGATCTCGGGCAGCTCGTGTATCGCCTGTTGAATTTCTTTGATCCGCAGCTCACTCTCCGCTGCATTGCTCACCGTTGCCTGTTTCAGGTTAATAAGAAAATCGTTCGGCGTGCTGTCCAGGATGGTCCGCTGTTTTGACCTGCGCCGGTAATCGTTGATGAAAATATTGCGCATGATCGTAAACAGCCAGGCCCGGATGTTTGTTCCCACGTGATATTTGTCCTGGTTGGCCAGCGCCTTGTAGATTGTTTCCTGGTAAAGGTCTTTCGCAGCTTCGCTGTCCCTTGTCAAGTTAATTGCAAATGGTTTGAGGAATTCAGAATTGCTGATCAGAATATTATTGAACTCAAGCGTGCTCATTTTCCGGTTTGTATTAGCAAAATTAATTAATTAAAGTTACAACTTTGATTTTTTGCGAATCCTGTAACAGCCCACAGGAATCGTTCCAGTTTTCCACAATGCGCCTTGAAAATCAATGGGTAATAAGGCGCGTAGGAGGATTCTACCAGTTGGCATTCAGAACTTTACCCGAGTCGACAAGCCTTTTAAGCGGGGGAATCAGGGCGGGGTCGCGGAGCGCTTCGAGATGACGGACGTGGTGCAGGTCGGTACCTGCCAGCTCGTAATAATCCTTTTTGATCAGGTACTGCGCCAATTCATGCACCGACCTGCCATAATAGCTGCCGAGTGAGAGAATGTTGAGTTGAAACAGGCAGCCTATTCGTTTCAGCTCGTCAAAGAATTCCTTTCCTTGTTCCAGGTAAAGATATCGTTCCGGGTGTGCGATCACCGGCTGATAGCCCTGCATCTGCAGGTTGAACAGGATTTCCTTAAGGCTGAGCGAAGGGGAGGCCAGCGAGAATTCCACCAGCACCTTGTTTTCATGAAGGGTCAATAACCCCGCTCCTTCCCGAAGCAGTGCCGTAAAATGATCATCGAGAAAATATTCTGCTGCCACGCTAAGCTGAATCCCTTCAGCTTTCAGGGCGCTGAATTTTTCCGAGATCCCCGGTTTATCATTACGGTACATATCCCACATCACATGTGGTGTGGTGATGAGCTTTTGAAAGCCAAGGTCTGCCAGCCCGCGAATCAATAGTTGCGAGGTCTCCGTGTCCGGCGATCCGTCGTCAATTCCCGGAACCAGGTGGGAGTGCATGTCGGTTTTCAAAAAACTGTAATCTACGCGCGGGCGCGACTTTCCAGCTTTTGAAAAGATCTTCAGCATCTTTCAAATTTACGATCAAAAATTCCGAACCGGCAGCGAGGGAAACACCCTGTAGGCAAGACGGCTACCCGACGCGAACAGGTACCAGGCGGTGAGAAAAAGAATCATCAGGTCGGTGTAGAGGGAGATCTTTCGCTGGTACCAGGTTTCCAGTTCGCCCTTGTACGCAAAGATCTGGCGGTACGTCGCTTCGATATCGCTGCTCTCCGATACGATCTTTTCCTCATCGCGAAAGATGATCGAACCTATACCGGTGATGCCGGGGGGCGTGTTATAAATCACCGCCTGCACTTCGGGTGGATAAAGATCAAATCCCTTCTTCATTTGGGGACGGGGACCCACGAAACTCATTTCGCCGATCAGGACGTTGAACAGCTGCGGCAGCTCGTTGAGCTTGGTGCGCCGCAGGAAACGGCCGACTGAAGTCACACGTGGATCATTTCGCAGTGTGATCACCCCGGTCCCGATGTTCGGACTGTTCTTCAGCATCGTAGCAAATTTCCAGATCCGGAAGGGACGGTTTCGGTAACCAATGCGTTCCTGGAAATAAAAAATCTCCCGCTCGCCGGTGAAAGCCAGCACGAGCATGATGAGCAGGAATATCGGCGAAAGCAGCACCAGGGCGGCCAGGGAAAAAATAAAATCAAAAGCACGTTTTACGAATCGGTACATAGTGATGGTGCCTGTGCGTCAAAGATGCGGGGTTTTGCGCAAAACTAATTGATCAGTACGCGGATCGAATGGCGGCAGCTACCTGGCTCATTTCCTCATCGCTGATGTACGTGGAGCAGGGAATGCTCAGGCAACGGCGGTAAACGTAGTCCGAGCGATCCACCCTGGTATAATAAATATTCTCACGGTACATCGGAAGCTGGTTCATCGGAACCCAGAAGGGTCGCGACTGCATGTCCTTATCATTGAGAGTTTTCAAAACGGCTTTCTGTTTCGACGTGCTGATGGTGAAAAGCCAGAGGTTTGATTCCACACCTGCATCCACTTTTTGAAAACCGATATCGCCGGTTCCCTGGAGCTCACGTCGGTAAAAAGCATCAATCTCTTTTTTGCGCCGGAGAAATTTCGGCAGCAATTCCATCTGCGCCACGCCCATGGCGGCGAGCACATTCACCAGCCGGTAATTGTAGCCCACATCATCATGTATGTATTCGAATGCATCGCTCTTTGCCTGCGTGGTGATGTGCTTGGCCCTTTTCGCGAGCGCTTCGTCGTTGGTCACAATCATGCCACCGCCTCCCGTAGTGATGATCTTGTTTCCATTGAAGCTAAAGCAGCCGAACAATCCGAAACTGCCGGAGTGACGGCCCTGGAAACAGCTACCCAGCGCTTCGGTAGCATCCTCCACCACGACCAGCCCATACTCCCGTGCAATCTTCATCAGTCGTTCCATGTCGCACATATTGCCCAACACGTGCACCGGCATGATGGCGGAAATA
>Ga0196980_1000343_pt1 | contig 11904 bp, 23 predicted proteins | sample S3_1013CmetaG_FD_155486 | JGI IMG/M metagenome (GOLD analysis project Ga0196980, IMG submission 155486) | Soil microbial communities from Anza Borrego desert, Southern California, United States - S3_10-13C | ecosystem: Environmental > Terrestrial > Soil > Desert | place: USA: California... | reverse complement strand
GCATGGTCGTTCCCCGCAACTGCGCCCTGCGAGCGGTCATGCGCCGATCGCGCCATCGCTCCGCGCGCCCGTGAAGCGGGGAAACAGCCCCCACTGCGCCGATGAGCTAAGTGCCCGACGTGCCGTTGCGGCGTGCGGCGGCGTGGTAGCTCCCGTCGCTCATGAGCCCGCTCAGCGCGGGGCCACGGAGACGCGGCCAGAAGATCCAGCGCCCCTTGCGCATGAAGCAGCCGCGCGGCAGCGCGGCCGCCGTGGAGAAGAAGTCTCCGAGATCGGTTTGCACCGCGAGGCCGGAGCTCGCGAGCGTGACGGCCGGTCTGAACGTGAACCCGTAGGACGGTTCGCCGCGACACGCGTGTTCGGCGGTGAGCTCGGCCGTGCAGTAGGGGCAGACGATCACAACTTGCGCTTGAGCAGCCCTCGCTTCGCGACGCGTTGCTCTTCCGCCATCCGAAGCCTGAAGGTGTCGAACCCGGCGAACGTGAACGCGACGAAGAATGGCGCACAGTCCCCGGGCAAGAGTCGTTCGACCGTGAGCGAGTAGTGTCGGTCCGTATCGTATTCCCGGACGAACGGGTGCAGCCCGAGCATCGCGCCGAGCGGGAACCGCGCCACCTCCATTCCGTTCACGCGCTCCACGACGACGAACGACGACGGGTCTTGGACATCCGACGCACCGTAGATCTCGTGCGACTCCCACGCATACGGAAACAGGTTGTCTGTTGTGACGACGGGGGACGCCAGAGTGCTGAAAATCTCCAGACCGGAGCGCGCGTCATGGAGCGGGCCTCCGAAATGCGCCGCGCGCATCGCGAACACGACCACATTGGGACCGCCAGTCGTGAACGCCGGGTAGTGACTGCTCTCTTCTTTCGGCGCGAGAAGCGCGTCGAGGATCGCCTCCCACCGTTCGGGATACGCGACCGACAGCGCGCGTGTCGCGTCAACGATCGCCTGGTCGCGCGTGAGCTTCATCGGCGCGGCCCTCGAGGAGCGCCGGGAATCCGCGTGACCTTCTTCGCTGGCTTCGCGACGGCACGGGCGAGCTCGCGCATCGCCTTCGAGTATGCGCGCTCGGTCACGTTGACGGCAGTCGCCTCCATCGCGAGCCGATGCTCGAGCTCGATCTCCATCCGGTCACGCCGTCGGTAGCGTCGAGAGGTGCGATACGAGCGTGTCGCGCGCTCGAGCACGCGCAGCATCGCCTCCGCGCGGTCGGGGTAGCACTCGCGGATGGCGCGCTCGACGTCGCGGCGCATGCTCTCGAACGTGATTTTCGGCAAATCGGCCACTGTAGCGGGCTGGAAGGCTACAGAGATCGCGAATTGTTTGCATCTCAAACGATCCGCGATGTATGACGCCGGCCGTTCTACCTGCGCGTGAGGGCGCGGGGCGTGCCGCTCGCTCCCCCTCACGGTTGCTACGGCCGCCCCGCGCTCAATTCGTAACCCTCTCGAGGGCGCGTAAGGGAGAAAAAACCCTCTCTCACCGGCCGCTAAGGACGTTTTTTTACCCTTTCGAGGGCACGTAAGACGCCTTCCGCGCGCGCAATCTTCCGCAAAACAGGTCAAAAAGGATCCTCACATGAAGGCGAAACACCGCCCCGGCAAGAAGCTCCTGCACTGCGAGGAGATTCTGGCCAAGCTTCCGGAGCAGCACCGCACCCCGAGCGTGTTCAAGGCGCTTTGCCGCGCCAAGGGCATCTCGGAAGCGCTCATCATCGAGCGCGTGGGGCTGTCTCTCCAGTTCGCAAAGAACTTCGTCGTCGCGAGCATGAAGAAGCCGACCCGGAAGAAGAAGCGTCACGCGAACGGCGCCCAGCTCGTGGAGGCCGCCGTCTAAATGGGCGCGTCACTCGCCGACGTCACGGACGTTCTGCGGAAGCAGATCGAAGCGAACGCGGAGCTCGCGGTCGAGATGAAGGCGCAAACGCGCCTTCTCGAGAAGAGCGTTGCGTTGCTCGAGGAGATCCGCGACGCGCGCGAAGACGACGGCTACGAAGACGACGACGCGGAAGAAGAAGGCGACGAAGACAGCGCCGGCCTGGACGGCATGGTGAACACGATCGCCGGACAGATTCGCGAAAAGATCCGGTCCAAGGGCATCAACGGGCTCTTGAACCGCAAGAAGAAGAACACGAACGGGACCGCGCCGAAGGAACTTCGGACCGCACCCACCACGGAGTGAAAGAGCCATGGCGAAGCGCAAGAAGCGGAAGAGCTCCCTAGGGTCGTCGCAAGAAGGGCGGCAGCAAGCGCGGCGGTAGCCGTCGCCGGAGCTCGCGCGGTCGCCGGTGGAAGGTGGCCATGCCGAAGATGGTCGCCCTCAAGATCGCGGCGGCCATCATCGTCGGCGGCGTGATTGCCGACGTGCTCGAGGAGCTCGGCTACGACGTGGTGCCCGACCAGCTCTCGCCGAAGGCGGCGGGCCTGTGGGTCTACGGGTTCGCGAGCGGCAACGAGCTCTACCAGCAGGTCGCCTACGGCATGGAAGGCGATCACCTGGCCGACGAGTTCGAGCTCACCGACTCCATCACCGAGACGGTGACGGAGCTCCTCGAGGGCTTCGGCCTGGGCGGCGATGCACTGCCTCCCGGCGGCGAGGAGCTCGACGACGAGACCGAGGAAGACGGACTCCCCGTCGGTTAACGACGGGGGGCTCCCAATGGCCTGCGACTGCGGCGGAACCTGCACACACACACGAAGCACGAAGAGGAAACACACGATGAATTTCCGGAAGGCTCTCAAGAAGGCAGACAAGTTCCGTCGCGCGGCGCAGGACATCGCCACGCTCGGCGGGTCCGAGGCGATCGGACGCCAGCTCGGCGGCCGTCTGAATTCGCGCACGCTCATCCGCCGCGTGGTCGGCGGGCGCAACATGGGCGCGCTCGGTTTCAAGAAAAAGGTCGTCACGCCTGCGGAGAAGAACACGGGCCTTCCCGGAACCGCGTCGCACGGCGAGACGTCGTGCCTGCGCGTCGATCCCGCGGACGGTTCGATCCGGAAGCCGTACGCCCTCATCGGCCGCATCCAGCTCGCGGCCTCGGCGCAGGCGATCAACACCGACCTCGGGGATTTCCTCGACGCCCTAGAGCGTGGACGACGTCGCAACCGACAACGTCATCCCGTTCGGCGTCCAGATCGAGCGCGCGCAGCTCTTCGTCGGGCTCAATGAACTGATCGCCTCGCCCATCGCCAACCCGGCGATGCTCGCGGGCTTCTACCTCCGGTTCCTCGTGAACGGGATCGAGGAAGCGCGCTGGCCGATCGCGAAGTTCAACCCGGTCTTCTCGAACAACGGCCTCGTCACGTCGGGCGCCGGCGCGACGGTGGTGCCGGTCAAGTACGACCCGGTTCCGTTCTCGATCTTCTTCGACCCGGACAAGACCTACAGCATCGCGCTCTACAACACGCGCGCGGTGACGCCGGCCGCGGTCGTCGACCTCACGCTCGTGATGGAAGGACACCGCTAAGAAGCACGGGGGGCGTCACGGTGACGGAGCGGCTTTCTAGCGGCTGCTCTCGCAGGGTTCGACTCCCTGGCACTCCACGAATGGCACGAGACGACAACCTATCCCGAGTGAGATCGGGAGCGCGCACGCTCCCGCATCTCCGAGACCCGCCGCCCGGATGGCGGCGGGCCTCTGAGGTGATTTCGAAAATGGCCACGAAGACGACGAAGAAGACCGCTCCCACCACCGCGCCCGACGGCGAGGTGATCTCCATGTCTGAAGCCGCGAAGCAGACGAGCGCCTACAAGGCGTCTGATCTCGCGACGAAGGGCTCGGCCGTGGTCGTGCTCGTGCACGGCTACAAGTTCTCTCCCAAGTCCCGCGAGGGCTCCGGGATGGAATGGTGCAAGACCACCGGCTTTCACAAGTCGGTCTACGACCTGGCCGACGAGATCGCCGCGGAGCTCAAGGCGACCTACGAGGGGTAATCCCCCTCGGAGAAAGGGCGTCCCGTGCCTCCTCTGATCGGCTCTCCATCGCGGATCAAGTCCGGTCTCGGGCCTGGTCCGTCCGCAACGGTCGGCCCTGTGGCGCCGAGCTCGCCGAGCTCCGTCTCTGTGTCCTCGGGCGGCATCAACGCTTCCGGGGGAGGCGACGGCGACAGCTCCATCCGTTGGCCGATCGCGTCGCGCCGCATTGCGCTCGCCACGGATCTCGCGCAGGCGGACACCGCGTATCCATTCGGGCTCTCGGGCAACCCGCGAGCGTGGGTGGCCATCGCTGACCAGAACTTCGCCGGGGACATCGAGGTGTCCCCGGACGGAAATACCGACTGGTATCCGCTCGCCCCGGGTTCGGTGTGGCCCATCTCCCTCCGTGGCAATCGGAGCCGCGTCGTGTGGCTGCGTCGGCGCAGCACGGGCGCCGGGCTCCTCGTGATCGCCGGCTACAGCTCGCAGAAGGAAGCCGAGCGCAACGGCAAGTTCATCGGTGGTCAATCGCCTGGCGCGAGCTCCATCTCGCTCGGCACCGTCGACACCGAGCTCCCGACCGCGGCGGCGCTCGGGGACGACGCGGCGAATCCGAGTGTGCCTGGCGTGGGTGCCTATCTGATGGGACTCAACGGCGCGACGTGGGACCGCTTGAAAGCGTCCTACGCCGGACAGCTCGACGTGAACGTGTTCGGGCAGGGCGTCGCCGCGCAAGCACTCGTTCCCGCGGATAGCACCTCCGGAAGTATCCAGGCGCTCGCCACGATGGCACTCGTCGCGGGGTTCAACGGAGCGACGTTCGATCGGCTCCGCACCTCGCAGGCCGGTCAGAACATCAGCATGTCGCTCTCGCGTCTCCTGACCTCTTCGTTGGCGTTCGGCTACAACGCCGTCGACAACGACATGGACGCGTTCCAGTGCCTCAACTCGGACGGAAACGCGACGTTCCGGCTCGCGGTTTCTCCCGGTGGCAGCGGGGTCATGGTCGCGCACAACGCAGCGACCGCCGACGGCAACGGCTCCCCGTTCAATCTCGAGGTTGCGCATCGGACCTGGGGCCTCCAGGTCGTCGAGGGCGGCACCGTGACGACCGGGACGGTGACCCTCCAGGGCTCTCTCGACGGCACCAACTGGTTTGCTCTCGGCGCCGCCTATGACGCGGCCGTGGACACGAGCGGCGATATCAAGTGGGCGGTGGACAAGCCGGTGACGCGCGTCCGGGCAGTGCTCGCGAACATCACCGGTGGCGGAAACATCACGGCGCGAATCGTCGCCGCGTAGGAGATCGATCGATGGCAGCGAAGCTCAGTGCAGACGAAAAGGCGACGTGCGATCAGCTCGTGGAGCGGCTCGACGCCGCGGGCAAGGCGCTCTCGCGTCTGCGCGCGGAGCTCGGCACCGCGCTCGCCGCTGGCAACCTCATCAAGGCGGCGTGGTTCGCCGGAGCGGGCCTCGGGCGGGCGCAGGAAGTCGGGCAGGCGCTCGCGAGCATTGGCTCCCTCTGCGGCGCGAAGGCACGCGAGGACTTCCCCGAGTAATCGATGAGGCTCACCCGCGCCCAATTGCTTCCCGCTCTCCGCTCCGGGTTCAAGACCCCGGCGGGAGCTCCGCTCGAGCACGCGGCGATCGCATTCCTAGCTCGCTCTCTGGGAGAGCGGCGGTGAGCTCGGCGCCTACGGTGACGCGGACAAGGGCGGGTCGCTCGGACTCTGGCAGGTGCATCAACCGACCTGGGTGAAACACATCGGGGCGTTTCCGGCGACCGACGGCGACACGCGGGAGCGCCTGGCGGTGGAGATCGCCTACGTGCAGCCCGTGTTCGCCGATATGGTCCGGGTGCTCAATCGCGCGCTCGATCTCGTGGCCGCACGCGCGAAGAAGGGCGAGCGTTTCACGTTCTCGCCGATCCGCGACCTTCCGGTGTGGGCCTCGATCGCCTGGCAGTACGGCGGGGGAGCTCTCCAGCGGTGGACCTCGAGCACGCTCGATCTCTCCGCGGCCGGCTTCAAGAAGTGGCGCCTCGACAACGGCTACAGCGTCCAGCCCGACCACGACAAGCGACAGGATTTCGTCTCAAGCACCTATCTGGCGGCGCTCGAGAACCCGGCCAAGCTCCTCGCGAGCCTGCGCGCGGTCTCGATCGCCTCGGGCGTGGATTTCTTCACGGCCGCCGCAAAGGAGCTCAAGGCCAAGCGGACGGTGCTCCGCTCGTGGGCCGCGTCGCACGCCGGCAAGATCGTGCGCAACGCTCTCAAGAGCAACGGCACGAAGAACGCTCTCAAGATGGCCGTGGCCGCGGGCGTCGTTTACTGGGGCGCGACCGAACCCGCGCCCGGCGGCGGGCGCCAGCTCTCGCGCGAGATCTCGCAGAACGCGACGGCGCTCATGGGCGGACTCGCGCTCTCCGTCATGGCGAAAGCGGGCCTCGGATGATGAAGCTCTCGAGGAACGAGAAGCTCGTCGCCGGCGGCGTCCTCGCGTGGTTCGCCTGGTCGTGGCTCGCCTCGAGCGTCGCCGGCGCCGCGGTGGACTCGGCGACGACGGCCGCGCGCGACGCGATCGAGGACGCGTATCACGCCCTCGAGGATGACGTGCGCGCCGTGTTCGACGGGTGGCTCGAGGTGTATCAGCCGCCGCTCGAGACGGCATCCGCCGCGTTGCACGCGCTCGCGGCGATCGCGAGCTCGCCCGGCGCGGCCGTTGCCGACGCGTGGAGTTGGTGGCGAAGCGACTACGACCCCGAGGGCGTCACGCCCGAGGACGCGCCCGGCGGCCTGAGCAACGGCGGCGGGGCAGGGAGTGATTTCTGATGGCCAAGAACCACAACCTCCGAGTGATCGACAAGACGATCGAACTGCGAGGCGGATCCGTGCTCATGGCCGGGAAGAAGATTCCGGCGACCGTCGAGATTCGCCTCGAGGATATCGACGGCGACGGCGACGCAGACGTGTGCGTCTACCTCGGCGGGCTCTACCTCGGCTCGATCCAGTTTTCTACGCTCGCATCGAACGTGGCTGCAGAGGTTCGGCGCGTCCGGAAGCGGATTCGGAAAGCGGTGAAGAAGTGACCATCCACCAGGCAAAGAAGGCGGTTCCACCTCCGAACGTGCGCGAGGCGATCCTGTGGATCCTCGTCGTGCTCTGCCAGATCGGCTACCCGCTGGGTCCGATCGTGGGGCAGCTCACCGGCGTTCCGTTCGCAGCGCACACGCACGCGGCGCCGGCCGTCGCAGAAGGGCCGTCGCCGTGAAAGCGTCGGCCGTTGTCCCGCTCGTCGGCCTGGCGATCGTCATCGCCTTGGCCGCCGGCGGAAAGAAGAAGCGCAAGAAGCGCCGGGGACTCGGCGCCGGGCTCAAGGACCAGTACAAGCAGCGCCGAAACAAAGTCGTCCAGGACTACACCGGCATGTCGGACGAGGAGATGGAGGACGCCGCGCCGCTCCTCGACGACACCGACCTCTACCTCGTACAAGCGGAAGCGGGAGAGAAGCTCGCCAAGCGCATCTTCGGCCGGAGGCTCGGGTGAGCCGCGGGACGGAGATCCGGGAGATTCTCCTGAGCGTGCGCGCGATGGCGCGGCGCCTGACGCAGCTCGAGGAGCGCATGACAGCGCTCGAGGAATTCGCGGCAGCCGAGCCCGACGACGACCAGGCCGACGAGCCCGACGACGGCGAGGAGTGACACAGTGTCGCTTTGGTCGGAGAAGAACGAGAACGACGACGACTAGTCGCCGCGGAACCAGCGGCGTCCGCGATGGTCGGGCTGGTCGAGGACCCAGCCGACGACGAAGAGGCAGACGACGAGCGCAAAAGCGAGCGACCCGACCAGGAGGAACAACAGGAGTAGATCAATCATCGGGTGGACCTCGTCCGTTCACGGCATGCCTGGTGAACCTCTCGCGCATCGCCTCGGCGTCGGTGGCGTTCTCGCTCCTCGCAAGGTAGCGCGCGTCCTTCCGCTCCTGATCGGACAACGGCGGCGCGTTGCACACACCGTGAATTTCGCGCACCTCGTAGATCGGCACGTATCCGACGAACGACGGGAGCACGCCGCACGTGGTGCAGTACTGCCGGTTCTTCTCGAGGCACGGCCCGCAGTCGCCACAGTCGCCGTGCTCCGTCGGCTTCATGCACGCCGGCGTGGGAATCTCGAGCTCCTCGGCTTCGCCCTCGAGCTCCTCCGCCTCGCGCGCGATGTGCCGGAGCGTTCCCATCCCGCCCTCGAGCTGCACGCCGAAGAACGCCACTTCCACGTTCGCAGCGAGCACCGGGTGCATCCGGATCGAGGGGACCGAGCGCGCGTGCTTCCCGACGGATCGTTTCGGCGATGAGCCCTTCGTGACGTACTTCGCTGCCTCTCGGAGCGGATCCGTGTAGGTCCCGTCCTTGCGCTTCTTCCGGACCATCACCTTGTAGTCGATGTTTCCGAGCCCGCTCGGAGACTCCTCGCGCACGATGCGGCGCATGTGCGCGAGCTCCTCGACCGAGACGAACATCGACCAACACGCCGCGTGCTTGTGAACGTTCCCGCCGTGGCTCACTTCCGTGCGCCAGTGCATGCCGAACGCGCGACGCGGATTTCCGCTCGGGTCGCGCGTGAGCACCTCCTTGCCGATGCGCCGCATTGCGCGCGTCGTCGCGCGCTCGCGCGCCGCGATCGCGTCCGGGTGGTACTCCGCCGGATCGAGCGGATTGGCGGCCACCGTCACGGTCAGCAGGTACGCCGTGTAGGGGATCGCCCTCCGTCCCGAGAGATGCACGTGCTTGGCGGCCTTGAGCTCGAGCATGGTCCGCTCGAGCGCCATGCGCTGAGAGTCCGCGTTGACCTTCGCGCACCCGCGGATGCATGCCCGGCACTTGCAGTCGACGACGCGCCGCGAGATCGCGCACGCCCCGCACGGGCACACCCGCCGCTCCGCGAACATCCCGCACGCCCGCACGGAGACCGCCCGGCGCGCCATCGAGCGCCCGCGCTTCGTGCCGCGGCCGAGGACCGTACCCCAGCCCTCCATCGCCAGGGAGTACTGGTCGGTCCAGTCGTCGCCGGGCATCGACGTCCCGCCGAGCGTGAACATGCGGAGCTGTCCGGCGATCTCGAGCTCGTCGGCGGTGGGGAGCTCGGGCGCGAGCTCGTGCTCGTCCACCAGGTCGTACGCCGCGGGCTCGAGCTTGGCCGTGCCGTCGTAGGCGCCGAAGGTGAGCTGTCTCGCCGCGTCGAGGGTGAACTGGATCGCCCGGGTGCGCCGGTTCACGACGACGGAGAAGACGGGGCCGACGTCGAGCGGGGCCTTGTTCGCCCCCTTGATGCAGGACTGACCCCCGGTTTTCGCGCGCGCCGTTGCCGCAACGTCCCGGGCACGTTCGAAAATCCGTACTCTTTCTACAGTATCAAGTCTAGAACCCGGCTTCGCCGGGGGAAGGGGGGCCGAGCCCCCCTCAGACCCCCCGCACGAAGGGTCTCGGGCCTCGCTCCGGCTACCCGAAACGCGGGAGGCGTGAATGTCGGACCCGGCGTCTACGATCGCGCCATCGCCCGCACGCGCGGTCTGATCGGCATTCCTGTCGAGCTCGTGACTCACTCGAACCTCGACCCTTGCTCGTAGACGCGGAGGCGATCGCGAAACGCCGTCAGCGTCGGCGACAGGAACACGCGAGCTCGCACGACGTACCAACACGCGCCGCATTTCTTCAGCGGGACGATCGCGCAGTGCTCGCAGAGCTCGCGCACGAGCGGCTTCCGAAGGCGACCGCGGACGAAGCGCACGCGGTAACGCTTCGCGAGAACGTAGAGGAGCTCCGGCGAGACGTGGAGGGGATCTCGAGGGGCGGCGCCGGCCGAAGCCAGCGCCGCCCGAGACGAGTAGCCGTCGTTTCGGCCGTCGACCCAGGCGGGCGGAGTGACCGCACCGTCCCTCGAGATCCCCTCCGCTCTCACGGGCACCTCCAGGGGCGCGCTGGTGGACCGTCGAGGAGTCGAACCCCTGGGAGTCGAAGAAAGAAGGTCTGCAGTCGCCTCGCTCGAGCGTGAACGCGCCCGCGCACCCGTTCGGGATGCGCTCCCCCATCAAGCGCGAGCACGGCTCGCGCGCTTCCGGTCCGGATCGTCATGACTGCGGATGCCTCCCGCACGCACCGGAGTAGTGACACTTCCCGCACGTGCCGTTGGTGCAGCGGCCTGTGTCGTCGACGCGCAGCGACGAACCGCACGCCCAACAGACGCGATGCTTGCGACAGCCAGGGCAGAGCGGCTCATGCGGGCGCGGGCCTTCGCCGTCGTCGTGCGTGTCCGGCTCGTGCTCTCCGAGGCACGGCACGGTGCTCGGGTCCGCGCGCTCGAAGATCCCGAGTCCCGTGGTAGCGCCGCACCAGCAACACTTCTCGGGCGTCTCGTCCATCGTGCGGATCGGGCCGCGGCCCGGATTCCGCTCGGCCCAACACTTCAGGCAAACGGAGTGCGTCCATCTCGAGCTCATATCGCGCGCGCCTCCGACTCGAGGTTGCGGCGCCGCGCGTCCCTGAAACAGGCAACGCACTTGCGGCGCGGCGGCCGCGCGCGACGAGCGCGCGGCGCCTGGGACGCACGACCGGCCCAACGAACGTGCCCGCACTCGAGCACCTCGAGCACGGCGTCGGTCGTCTCACGATGCGCGACGACGCGGCGATGCGGCCCGCGCGTCGGCTGACGCTTGATGCCGGAGATCATGGCGCCCTCCGTCCGTGGTGACGGTCGATGCGCCCATCCACGGGCGGCCGTCGTTCGACACCCGCGAGCTCCTCGAGCTGGTCGGCCAGGTCGCGCAGATCCATCTCGAGCTCGGCCTCGATGGCGCAGGCGTCGACCGTCTCCCGGATCCAGCGAGCGGCCGTGCGCAGCGACGTGATCCGCCAGCCGGCGAGCGGCGAGCGGGTGCCGCGGATGCGCTCGATGATCGCCTCGAACTCGCGCCGCTGTTCGGGCGTCACGAGCGTTTCCTCGTGAGCATGCGGCGCTCGGCGGGGTCCTCGACCAGCGACGAGGTGGTGTTCCAGCCCGCCGCCTCGAGGAGCATTCCGGCGATGAGCTCCGCTTCGTCGCGCGTGAGCGTGAGTCCCATCGACTTCAACGGGCTCAGCGCCATCGACTTCATCACCTGCGGATCGAAGTGCAGGCGCATCGTCACGCGCCCGTCGTTGCGCTCTTCGATCTCGAGCTCGTGAGAGCCAACCAGCGGAAGGCGGCTCACGAATCCACCCACAGCCGAATGGCGTAACTACTTAACAGAACAGGGTTTTTTCGTTTACTTATCGAGGCGATAGACGTATCTTCAGGACCAGTCGAGGGTGCTCCTCGGTGGATCGAGCGAAAGCTCTCCATGTGCGGACCTCGCGATGAGTCGGGAGCGCTGGTCGGACGGAACTCCGACTAGTGCTACCGCATTGCCCTCGAGCGGCGACCGGAACGTCACCCTCGAAGCGACCGGCTACGTGGCGGAACCCACGCGCCGATGTCGTAACCCTATCGCGTGTCTCGCGAATCCGTCAACGCCTGTCGTCTACCGCCTCCGGTCCCGCCACCAGCGCCGTCGCGCGAATTCGCGCCGCTGCTTCTCGCTCTCGCGCTCGAGCTCCTCGAGATCGGTGGGCGGTTCCACCGGCGCCGGCATCGGCGGCAGCGCGGGGTGCGAGCGCACCTCGACTACCTCCGACCGATACCTCGCGCGCAGTCGCTCCGTCGCGCCGAGCACGTCGCGAGCTCGACACCACCGGCGCCAGGCCACCAGGCCGCGGATGCACCGGCGCGCGCAGGCGATGTGCGCCATCCGCCTGCGTGGCGTCGGAGTCCTAGACTTGATTTCGTTTCGCGCGGCGTGGAAGCACCGCGCGCAATCGTCTTCGTGCTCGAGGAGCTCGCGGAATCGCGTGACGAGCTCGGCGTACGCCTCGCGGATGGTCCGCATGGTCGTTCCCCGCAACTGCGCCCTGCGA
>Ga0196980_1000340_pt1 | contig 11945 bp, 17 predicted proteins | sample S3_1013CmetaG_FD_155486 | JGI IMG/M metagenome (GOLD analysis project Ga0196980, IMG submission 155486) | Soil microbial communities from Anza Borrego desert, Southern California, United States - S3_10-13C | ecosystem: Environmental > Terrestrial > Soil > Desert | place: USA: California... | reverse complement strand
GCTTGCGGCACAGACGCGCGTGCGACAGGGGATGATGACCGAAGACGATATCGGTTTCTCGTTCGCACCGCGTATCAATGCGGCATCGCGTATGGACGAGCCGGAGCTCGCATTGCGTCTCCTCACGACACAGGATACTGACGAGGCCGCACTTCTCGCGGCGAAACTTGAATTGCTGAACCGCAAGCGCCGGAGCCTCGTGGCCGCGACCGTACGCGAAGCGAAGGCTCGCGTGAAAGCCCGCTTCACCGAAGCCGACATGGTGGTCGTCCTCGGCGATGGGGAATGGAAGCCTGCGCTTATGGGGCTCGCGGCGAATTCCATCATGGAAGATCGCGGCGGCATCGTCGTCATGTGGGGAAAAGATGCCAATGGGAAACTAAAGGGTTCCGCACGCTCCGACGGCAGCCTCTCCGTCGTCGAGCTTTTTACCGCGGCGAAGGATTCGCTCGAGGAATTCGGCGGGCATCATGCGTCCGGCGGATTCTCGGTCTCGCACGAAGCGGTGCACACACTGCAGGAGAGCCTGACCCGTGCGGCGGAGGCGCTCTCAGGCAAAAGGAAGGAGAAAGAAGCGCGCGAACCCGATGCCGAGATCGGACTCACGCAGGTGACGACGACACTTCTGCGGGATTTCTCACGCCTCGCGCCCTTCGGCATGGGAAATCCGAAGCCGCTCTTCCGCGTGCGTCGCACCGTCATCACGAGTGCACGGCGGTTCGGGAAAGAGATGAACCACACGGAAGTCATGCTCATCTGCAGCGAAACGGGCGCGCGCGGGCGCGCGTTCCAGTTCTTCCGCGCACCTACAGATTTCACGGTGACTCCCGAGGCAGACACCGTCGCCGACCTCCTTGCGACTCTCGAAAAAGACTCGTTCCGTGGCGAAAACTCTCTAGCTTTACGCATTGCGGATATCGTGCTTCCGCGCTCCTAGATCGTGATATAGTTCCGGCATGAATACTATCCATGTGGGAGAGATGATCCGTTTCGGCTGGGAAACCTATAAGAAACGACCGCTCTTCTTCATCGGTACCGTCGTCCTCGTGGTCCTCTTTTCGGGCCTCCTCAGCGCGTTCATGCCGGAGGAGGTACGGAGTCCGTCCCATCTCTTCCTCGCCGCAATCCTTCTTATCGTGAACATCGTCATCGAAATGGGCCTCGTCGCGTTCGCCCTGAAGGCGCACGATTCGGTTGAGCATGTGCAGATCAAGGATATGTGGCGGCCGCAATCATTCTGGAAATACGTCGCAGCCAAGATTCTCACGGGCATCATCACGGCGGGTCCGATAGTGGTCATTGGCGGCTTACTGGGATTGAACGGGCCGCTGTGGCTGGGCACGACTCTCTTTATACTCCTTATCCCCGCAGCGATCTGGGCGGTGATGGCAGGTCTTGCGCTCATCTTCGCCACTTACTTCATCGTTGATCGTGACCTCGGTCCCATTGTGGCGATCAAGGAGAGTGTCCGTGTCACCAAGGGCCATCGCTGGCAGCTCTTCATCCTTGCGATCGCGCTCATTCTCATAAATATCCTCGGCGCCATCGCGCTTCTGGTAGGACTTCTCGTATCCATCCCGGTCTCACTCCTTGCTATCGCGCATGCGTATCGGAAGCTTAGTGGGAAGGCAGCATAATGTCGGTGGTCATCTACACCGATGGAGGAGCACGAGGCAACCCAGGGCCAGCCGGTGCAGGCGCTGTCATCCTTAAGGATGGTGCAGTTATCGCCGAGATAAAGAAATACCTCGGCCCCATTCAGACGAACAACTGGGCCGAATATGAAGCGGTCGTCCTCGCCCTTGAGAAGGCGAAGCAGCTTGGTCTCACCGGCGACATCGAATTCCGTCTCGATTCGAAATTGGTCGTTGAGCAGCTGATGGGGAACTGGAAGATCAAAGAGCCGACTCTCAAGCCCCAGGTTGCGAAAGTAAAGGCCCTCTTGCCGGATTTCGGCATCGTCCGATTCGGCTATGTGCCGCGGGAAGAGAACAAAGATGCCGATCGGCTGGTCAACGAAGCTATCGACAGCGCGTAATTGTGCGCAGGGAGGAGAGCGCTACAATACCGGTATTACTCTCATACACATCCGTATGGAAATCCCTATCAATTATCTCGCAGTCCTCGCAGCGGCGATCGCCAATATGATCCTCGGGTTCCTCTGGTTCGGACCGCTCTTGGGGAAGCAGTGGACTGCTGCCATGGGTTGGACAGAAGCTGAGATGGCCGCCGGCAGGGAAAAAATGAAAAAAGACGGCTGGAAAACGTACGCGCTGCAGGCGCTCGGAGCGCTCATCATGGCCTATGTAACCGCGCATTACTTCGTCTTCGCATCGGCCTATACGAATACCGTGGGAGTTACTGGCGGACTCATGGTGGGCTTCTGGAGCTGGCTCGGGTTCGTCGCCCCAGTCACGCTTGGCGTCGTCCTCTGGGACGGGAAGCCATGGAGATTGTGGTTCATCCAAGGCGGTTATTATCTCGCCTCACTTCTGGTGATGGGAGTGATAATCGCTCTGTGGCAGTAGTACCATGGCTGACGAATTGAAAGTAGTCCCCGAGAACGAGGATCGTCGCTCGATCTTCGGTGCTCCGAGAAGCGCCGCCACCGGTTTTCTTGAATTCATCCGTGAGCGCGGCGTCATGGGGCTCGCCATCGGCTTCGTCCTCGGTTCTGCAGTGCAGAAAGTCGTGACAGCATTCGTCACCGACATCGTGAATCCATTCATCGGGATCGCGCTCGGCCGCACCGACAGCCTCAAGGATTTCGCCATCGGCAATTTCCTTATCGGCGATTTCCTGACGGTCACCATCGATTTCCTCATTCTCGCGTTCATTATCTATCTTGTCTTCAAGGTCCTCCGGCTCGACAAGCTCGACAAGCCGAAAACGTAAAAAGGGTCGCGCGCTGCGCGACCCTTTCGACATGCTCCCTAGGTTTTCCCGTTCCACTCTACGACGTTCTCGCCTTTGAGCGACGGTTTCTTCGAGGTCGGATGCCGGGGAGTATAGCTCGTATACGCGCCGGGCTGCCTCTCCTGGGAATCGTCCGGGGAGATGCGGGCGCCGGAACGTCTTTGCCATTCGTCCGGCTGAGACCGCCGTTCGTGCGGATTCATACGCGACTCCTTCTTCCACCGTGCACGCTTGCACAACTGATTTCACCTTAGCATCGGCCTGATATCCTGTGCAACCATGGGCGCGCGGATATTCTGGACTACGGCTCTTTTCCTGACGCTCGGCGTGTTCGTCCGCACGCTTATCCCGTTCGGCATTCTGACGATATCGTTCTTTCTCCTCGCCGCGAGCATCGGTTTTCTAGGATATGCGCTGCGGCGAGAACGCTCGATGCTGCTCGTTGCCGTCGCGCTCTTCGCATTCTCCCTCGGCGCCGCGCGCATGCATATCGGCATCATCGAGAGCGAACCAACGCTCGATGCGCGCGTCGGCGAGAAGATGATCCTCCGTGGCATCGTCCAGGACGAACCTGATGTGCGTGAGAATAATGTACGCATACCGCTGAGAGTGACCGCAGTCGATAATGCGTCGATAGAAAGCGATATCGCGGTCTTGGTCGTGGCGCCCCTGCATACGGAAGTCGCATACGGAGACAGCATAAGCGCGGAAGGCGAACTCGTGTTTCCAGAGAGTTTCGAGACGGGCGAGGGGCGGATCTTCGATTATCCGGGCTTCCTAGCGAAAGATCGCATCCTCTACCAGATGTCGTTCGCGAAGGTGACCAAGCTCGAGGGCTGGAACGGATTCGCCCCAAAGGCCTGGGCAATATGGCTGAAGCAAAAATATTTAGAAGGATTGGCGAATGCGCTGAATGAACCACAGGCGGGGCTCGCGGGCGGCATTACCGTGGGGGATAAGCGTGGACTCGGTGAGGAATTGTCGGACACGTTCCGCGTCGTCGGCCTTACGCACATCGTCGTTCTTTCGGGCTACAACATCATGGTCGTCGTGGAAGCCTTGCTGCGCTGGCTCGTGCATTTCCCGCAGGCAGTGCGTCTCTCCATAGCCGGCTTCGTCGCATTCTTTTTCGCCGCGATCACGGGGTTTGCTTCGGCTTCCACACGCGCTGCAGCTATGGCGATGATCGCGATAACGGGGAAGGCGACGGGGCGCACCTACCTCGCATCTCGCGCGCTTGCACTCGTCGCCGTGGGAATGATTCTGTGGAATCCGTATGTACTGGTCTTCGATCCGGGATTCCAACTTTCGATTCTGGCGACCGCTGGCATCATTTTTCTCTCTCCCTTGATCGAGCCGTGGCTTACATGGTTTCCGGAGCGTTTCGGCCTGCGCGAGATCGCGGGGGCGACGCTCGGCACGCAGTTCGCCGTCTTGCCGCTTCTTCTCTATCAAAACGGCATGTTAACGCTCTATTCGCTTCCCGCGAATCTTCTCTCGCTCATCGTCATTCCCGCAGCGATGCTGTTCTCCGCGATTGCGGCCCTTTTCGGACTCTTCACCGGCGTTGCGGCTCCGATATTCGGACTGCCTGCGTACATGCTTCTTTCATATGTCATCTACATCGCGAAGGGATTTGCTGCCGTACCGTTTTCATCGCTCACGCTCCCTGCTTTTAATCCGATATGGCTGATCGTCGTGTATGGAATCATGTATATTTCGGCATTCGTATATACAAAAAGCGGCCGAAGATAATCCTCGGCCGCCTGACATCGGAGGCAGTATCACTGCTGTTGTGTCCGCTTCTCCTCATCGTCATCTTCACGATAGGGCGGGACGTCGAATTCGTCCCATGTCTTCTTCCAAATGTTCTCTTGTGCCTCCTGTTGCTGCGGAGTTTTCGGTTGCGATTTCTCGTTTCCGATCACTATCAACTCCCTGAAAGCAATCCGCTCATGACGGATCTATAGCGTATTGTATCGTGATATCCGCAAGCTCCAAGCGTTGCTAATAGAAAGCGGCGGAGCAAAGCTCCGCCGCTGGAATTGTGTCACGCTCTTGCAATAAGAGCGTGCACACGAATCGCATGACCCGAGACGCTGATGGCTCGAGGAAAGGCGTTTTCGCGCTTGCAGCGCTCGTGCTCGTTCCTCAGATGTTCAATGGTCGAATCGACTTCGACTCCGCCTAACATGCCCAGACCCTTCGCGTCATCGAGGATCTTTTCCTCGAGTTCTTGGTGTTTCTCCGCGACGCTCGATGATCGTATCTGGCAGAGGATCTCGCTAAATGTGCGGTGGGCGCCGTGGAAGAGGAGGTCGTCGAGCGCGCTGAGCGTCTCGTCAACGGGCAAGGCTTCGATCGTTCGAGAAGCCTTTGTCATGATTGATCCTTTCTCGTGGTTTCCATCTCACTGATGGCTTTTAGAAAATACCACATGCGCTACCGCTGATCAAGACTTTTGTGAAGCCGTGAAGCGCTCCTCGACGACTTTCCAATTGAGATTCTTCAAAAACGCCTCAATGTGTTTCGCTTTTTCTGCGGGGACGTAATCAACCATATAGGCGTGCTCCCACATATCCATGGCGAGTATGACCTCGACGTCGGCCAAGGTGCCGAGTTCGTGATCGACGGTCCAGACGACGTGCGGTTTCTTGCCCTTCGCGTCCCATACGAATGTGCACCAGCCGCTGCCGCGCGACATGCCGACCTGCTTGAAATGCTCGATGAAGCCATCCCATGAGCCGTATTTCTCGGAAACCGCCGTATCCATCGCGGAGCCGCGCGGTTCGGTTGAAGGACCACCTTCCCACTGTGGGAAATAGAACTCATGCATGCGCATGCCATTGAACTCGAAGCCCATGCGGCGGCGGATACTCTCGATGGCGAACTGATATTTCTGAGCGTCTTGTTTAGATAAATCGACAATCTGTTCACGCAAAAGATTCACATGCTTCACGTAGCCTTGGTAGAGTGCTATGTGCACATCGATCTGCTTTTGTGAAATGCCATCAAGAGATGGGATGGTAAAGGTTTTCACTTCGTAGGGGTTCATGGGGGAAGTATAGCAAAACAGTGCGCCGCGTTCCCGGATGGAACGCGGCGCGATTTTTTTCTGAAAGGAAATCCTGCGTGCTAGTCCGACTTCTTCTCGTCGTTCAGCCGCCGAGACTTCTTCCCGGCCTCATTGAACGGATAGCCGTTGGCGACGACCACAAAGATGAAGATCGCCGTAGCGGCCAGAAACAGAACAGGATTCTCATAAAGCCGTTGAATTTGCTCCACGTGTGTTTCCCCTTTCAAAAATCCCAATCCTGTATTGGGAAGTGGCCAGCATACTCCTCCTTCGAGGAGTTGGCAATCAAAACGCCCCCGCACCTTTCAAGGCTGCGGGGGCGGAGCGAACCAGAGGTTCACGATCCGAACTTGTACAAGGGAAGCATATCGCCGCATTAGCACGGACAGACTTCCCGGAGATCGAAACAGTGCCTCGGCACCGTTTAGCTATGAAAAGTATAGCATAGACAAAACATAAAGTCAATTTTCCGATCCATGGCTATACTAGGCCGATGCAGCGCAGCGCCGTCATCCAAGGCGTCACCATCCTCTCCCTTCTCGTCGTCACGTTCGTCATCTGGCACGCGGTCATCCGCGAGACGAAAGTGGACACCCTGCGCGTGATCTTTCTGGATGTCGGGCAGGGAGACAGTATTTTCATCGAAGCGCCTTCGGGGCGGCAGATGCTCATCGATGGCGGGAAGAATCGCAGCGTCATCCGGCAATTGTCGAAGGTGATGCCGTGGTACGACCGAACGATTGACGTCATGGTCGGTACGCATCCCGATGCAGACCACATCGGCGGACTTCCGGATGTCTTGGCACGATATAAGGTCGGGCTCATCGTGGAATCGAGCGTGAAGGATCTGGAAGGAGCGGATTCGGCGGCGCTCGAGAGCGCGGCATCGCACGAAGAGAGGGTAAAGCGCCTCATCGCCGAACGTGGACAGGTCATTGATCTAGGAAGTGGGGTGTATCTCGAAATCCTGTTTCCCGATCGCGCGGTGCCGACTATCGAGACCAATACCGGTTCCATCGTCGCGCGGCTCGTCTATAGAGATACGTCATTCATGCTGACGGGCGATGCGCCGAAGGCCATCGAGGAGTATCTCGTGCGGCTCGATGGCGATTCCCTCGATTCGGATGTACTGAAAGCCGGGCATCACGGCTCACGCACGTCGTCCGACATATCGTTCGTCGGATTCGTCTCGCCGGAATACGGCATCTATTCCCGCGGCTGCGACAATACGTATGGGCATCCGCATGATGAAGTGAAAGAAACCTTCGCCCGGCTCGGCATTCTCACCCTAGATACGTGCGAAGAGGGGAATATTACGTTCATTTCCGATGGGAAAACGGTGGTGCGTAAGTGATTGGACTTTTGGCAGCGAAGGCATACGATGTTGTTGGATCACAAAAAAGAACTGCGGAGGAAACATGATATTCGATGGTCCGCTTCTCACCCGGATAGGATTTCTTGCTGCGACGATTCTCGCGTTCGGCATGATCATCTATCAGGTCATTCCCTAAGTACGAAAAAGACCGCCCGACGATTGCCGAGCGGTCTTTGGTTTTTCTTAGCGCGGAGGTTCCGCAGGTGCACGCAGATGCGGCGGGACTTTCTCGCACGGGCCCTCGTAGAGATACTCGTAGCTGAGGATCTCCGGATGCGAGGGGTATTCCCAGGCTTGTGTCACATTGCAGTCTCCACCATCGTATTCGCTGAGGAGCGGCGCGCCTGAGGCTCGCGCCCCCATGAGCGGTGCCGGCAACCAAAGCGACCGTGCGGCGATAGCGAGTGCTATCACCAGCATGAGTCCGAGGAACCAGACATTATTGCTGAGCGAACGCCAACGTTCCATTTTCCATTGCGCGGGAGTTGCCCACCGCGCTCCTCTGTTGTTCCTACTGTTTATTAAACCACATTTTTGTATAATAACAAAACCGCCCGATTTCTCGAGCGGTCTTTGGCTTTAAGAGGAGGACTACTTCACCAAACCGGCGGCGCGGAGGGTCTTATAGACGCCGCGCTTCTTCATGGTCTTGAGTCCCTTCGCCGAGACGTTGACGATGATCTTGCGGTTGAGCTCCGGGATGAAGATGGTTTTCTTCTGGATGTTCACCAGGTTGCGCTTGGAGCCGGTAGGGTTGAATTTGGTCGCGCGCGTGCGATTCGAATAGCCGCCTCCGACGCGACTTCGCTTGCCTGTGATGACGCATTCACGTGCCATATATGAGGTCGTTATGCTACCATTCGGGCCATAGATATGCAACTTATAGACTCGGTTTTCCTCATAATTGTCATCATGTTCTCGGCCATCATCCACGAGGTGATGCATGGGGTGGCGGCCGACAGGCTGGGGGACCCGACGGCCCGCTATGCCGGTCGCCTTACGCTGAATCCCATCCCGCACCTGGACCTCTTCGGCTCCATATTGCTTCCTTTGATGCTCTCGCTTTCAGGTTCGCCGATATTCTTCGGCTGGGCGAAACCGGTGCCGTATAACCCGTACAACTTGCGGGGCTCTCCCCGCTGGGGAGAGGCGATAGTCGCCTTCGCAGGGCCGCTTTCTAATTTCGTCATCGCCCTCATCGCGGCGCTGGTCATACGGGCGAATGTACTTCCCGTGGAGGTCGTGAGCGCCGTTTTCCTCGTGGTGGTCGTCAACGTCATGCTGGGCATCTTTAATCTCATTCCGATCCCGCCGCTCGACGGCTCGAAAGTGCTTTCCGCACTCCTTCCGCAGGGTATCCGCGGGGGATATGACGCCTGGCGGGCGCGTCTCGAATTCAACCCCTTCCTCGGGTTTGGTCTGGTCTTGGTCTTCATTCTGGTCGCCGGAAGCGCTTTCGGGAGTTTGGTGTATGCCATCGCACGATTCATTTCAGGGCTCTAGAGAGCGGCCGCTTGCTTTCACGTCGAATGCATAGTACACTCATCGAGCGCTGAAAAGCGCGTTTTTTGTAGAAACATGTCCACCATCAATCAGCTCGTACGTAAGGGACGCACCAAGCGGACCTACAAGTCCAAGACCGGCGCACTCGGTCGCGGTTTCAATACGCTCGAGAATCGTCCGACCTATTTCAATTCGCCCTTCAAGCGCGGCGTCTGCACGCGTGTCACCACGAAGACGCCTCGTAAGCCGAACTCGGCTATCCGTAAGATCGCCCGTGTCCGCCTCTCAAACGGCGTGGAGATCACTGCGTATATCCCGGGCGAAGGCCACAACCTCCAGGAACACTCGGTCGTCTTGGTGCGCGGCGGTCGCGTGAAGGACATCGGCGTGCGCTACACCATCGTCCGCGGCAAGCTCGATACCTCCGGCATCGACAAACGCCGTCGTGGCCGCTCGCTCTACGGTGCTAAGAAGCCTAAGGCAGCTAAGTAAATCCGAAGCACGAAACTCGAAACAATTTCCAATCTATGAAATCCCAAATTACAAACGAATCCCTGAATTCCATTTCGAATTTCGAATTTAGTGCTTCGAATTTTTAAAACTATATGCGACGCCCCGTCAAAAATCGAAACATGCCTAGCCCGGACGAAGTGTACGGGTCGGTCAAGATCGCAAAGCTCATCAACTACGTGATGGAGCGCGGCAAGAAGGACACCGCCCGCAAGATCGTCTACAAGGTGATGGACGAATTGAAGAAGGAGGGAGATCCGGTCGCATTCTTCGAGCAGGCGCTCGAGAATGCCGCTCCGTCGGTTGAAGTCCGCTCCCGCCGCGTCGGTGGCGCCAACTACCAGGTCCCGCGCGAAGTGCGTCCGGAACGACGCCTCGCTTTGGGCCTCCGCTGGATGGTCCAGGCTGCTGAGGGCACGAAAGGCAAGCCGATGCACGAATCGCTCCTGAAAGAGATCCAAGCTGCGCATAAGGGTGAAGGTGCAGCCGTCACCAAGAAAGAAACGACGCACCGCATGGCGGAAGCGAATAAGGCCTTCGCCCACTTCGCCTGGTAGTCCTCGCTCGGGCACCAAAGTATTTTTAGGGTCGCTGTCTGCCGCTGCTGCGGCAGCGCTCCCTCTCGGCCCGTCGGCCTGCGAGAGACCCTAAAAACACTTTGATGCCGCTCGCTCCTGTTGTTTTTCATAATCTGCGCGTACCATTGTGTTATGGCCAAGGAAGTGAAAATCGGCGGAGGATGGAAGGAGAAGCTCGAGGAGGAATTCGGGCAGCCGTATTTCAAGGAGCTCACCGATTTCGTGCGCGAGGAATATAAGAAAAGCACGATCTATCCCGAGCCGAAGAATATCTTCCGGGCGTTTGATCTTGCGCCCTTCGACGAGGTGAAGGTCGTCATCCTCGGGCAGGATCCCTATCACGGCAAAGGCCAGGCGAATGGGCTTTGCTTTGCGGTGAATCCGGGCGTGCGGCCACCGCCGTCGCTTCAGAATATTTTTAAGGAAATCGAGGATGACTTAGGACATGCTGTCAGCCACGATACGGATCTTTCGCGCTGGGCGAAGCAAGGGGTACTGCTTCTGAATGCGACACTCACGGTGCGCGCGGCGAGCGCTGGTTCACATCAGGGTAAAGGATGGGAGCAGTTCACCGACGCAGCGATACGGAAACTCAATGATGAGCGAGAAGGGATTGTATTCATACTCTGGGGCAATTACGCGCGACAGAAAGGCGCGTTCATTGATCGCTCGAAACATTTCGTCATCGAGAGCGCGCATCCATCGCCTTTTTCGGCAAACAATGGGTTTTTCGGCTCGAAGCCGTTCTCAAAGACGAATGAGTATTTGAAAGCGCGAGGAGAGAAGGAGATTGAGTGGTAAAAGAAAGCGGTGCGCCCGAAGGCGCACCGCATGAAATTCAGAGCATTTTCTGAGCAAGTTCAAGGAGCGTCTTTGCCTCGGTGAACGTAAAGATCTCATGTGTCTTCGTACCGAGACCAAGAGTCATCAACCGAAACCGCTGAAGTGTCTCGCGAACCACGGTCTCATCGGCGTTTGATATTTTTGCCGCCGCCTCTACCGCAAAGCTTATGCTCACAAGCGTGAACGGGTCGGGGTACGTCTCTTCTCCTCTTCCTTGAGTGCCCACGCAAGGGTCTGGGCCAAGAGTTCTCTAACTTCCATGGATACGGTCCTCCGGAGGGCTTCTTTTTCGATCCTACAGTAATGCTTTTGTTTTGCAATTTCGGGCAAATCTGGTATTCTCTCCCCACGCCTCAGGCGGTTTTCTTTTTAAATAAACCCTCATATGTCTCGCGATTATCCTCTCGAAAAAGTCCGAAACTTCGGCATCGTGGCCCACGTGGACGCGGGCAAAACGACCACGTCGGAACGCATCCTCTTCTACACCGGCATGAGCCACAAGATCGGCGAAGTGCACGACGGCGCGACGGTGACCGACTGGATGGAGCAGGAGCGAGAGCGCGGCATCACCATCACTGCGGCTGCCATCACCTGCTTCTGGAATCCGACCTACATGGGTACCGATCTCTCTCAGAAGGTCCGCTTCAACGTCATCGACACCCCCGGTCACATCGACTTCACCTCTGAAGTGAAGCGCTCCATGCGCGTCCTCGACGGCGCGGTCGTCGTCTTCGACGGCGTCGCCGGCGTCGAGCCGCAGTCGGAAACCAACTGGCGCTACGCCGAAGAGGCCGAAGTCCCGCGTATTTGCTACATCAACAAGCTCGATCGTACGGGTGCTTCGTTCGAGAAGTCGTATGCCTCTATCCTCGAGCGCCTTTCCACGAAGGCTGTTCGTCTCCAGATCCCGATCGGCGCCGAAGGTGATTTCAACGGCGTCGTCGACCTCCTTTCCATGAAGGCCTACAAGTTCGAAGGCGAGATGGGCAAGGATGTCATCGCCTACGACATCCCGTCCGAGCTCATGGAAGATGCGAAGAAGTACCACAACGAACTCGTCGAGCGCATTGTCGAGAACGACGAGAAGCTCATGAACGAGTATCTCGAAGGGAAGGAGATCCCGCTTGCCGTCTTGAAGGAGAAC
>Ga0196980_1000339_pt1 | contig 11987 bp, 13 predicted proteins | sample S3_1013CmetaG_FD_155486 | JGI IMG/M metagenome (GOLD analysis project Ga0196980, IMG submission 155486) | Soil microbial communities from Anza Borrego desert, Southern California, United States - S3_10-13C | ecosystem: Environmental > Terrestrial > Soil > Desert | place: USA: California... | reverse complement strand
CGGTCCCGGCAGATAGGCACAGGCAAGGGCGAATGCGATTTCGTTTATTTCTCCGTATTTCGACGCCATTTCGATATCGGCGACGATGGCGTGTATCGGCTTCTGCGCGTCGCGTCCCTTGATGGCTTGCACCACGGCAACTGCATCATCCGAAAGCGCGTCCGCACCGAGACCGTAGAGCGTGTCGGTCGGGTACAAAATAACGCCACCAGAACGTAGGACGGCAACCGCCCTTGCGACCGCTTCCGGATCCCCGATCTTAAGAATCTGCATTGGTGCGCGGTGAGGGGATCGAACCCACGACCCTTGTCACGTCAAGACAATGCTCTACCACTGAGCTAACCGCGCCCGCACAATATAGCAGAACACGGCCGTTTTTGGTAGCTCAGCGAAACAGCCGATCCTGCGCCGAAGCGTACGCTTCTCCGATGCGAGGGCGCTTCCCTTCCCACAGCCAGACGAACTTGACCCACACCCAGAACGCGAGCGGCCGTATAAGGCCGAGCTGCTCGAAGCGGCGCATAGAGGTCCTTGCGCTGCAGGACGTAAGAAGCGTATAGACCCCGCCGGCCGTGGATGTGCGGGCGATGATATCCGATATCTCATTTACCTTGAGCGATGCGTCGTATCCGCCGATCTTATGGAAAAGCCTTGCGGAAGTGAAAAAAAGGCCGCCGAGGACGCCGTGATACAGGCCGAGGCGATGCGCAATATTCTTGATAAGGAAGAAGAAACGATACCGTAGTTTCGCGGGATCAGGCTTCCCGAGCACCGTACCAAACCGCACTTCATCGAGCGAGGCTATCGCCTCAAGTACGCCCGGACCCATTACGCTATCGGCATCAAGGAATACATACCATTTCCCAAAGGCGAGACGCGCGCCCTGGTTGCGCGCGCCGCTCGCCAAGAGCGCGTGCGGGAACTCGATGACACGCGCGTCGAGGCGGCGCGCGATCGACGCCGTCGCATCCTCTGCCCCATTCACGACGACGAGGATCTCGACATGCGGATAGTGCTGCGCACGGACCGAATCGATGGCGCGCTCGATATACGCCTCCTCGTTCGTGGCGGGGAGGATGACGGAGATATGAGGCATATCAGCTGAGTAGGTAGCGATCGATAATACGTTTGATGCCGTATCGTGCCGCCATCGCCGCTGCGATAAGGCATACGACCGCGATGGCGAGCGAGAACGGATACGACTCCGTTCCGATATAGTGATGGAAATATCGTGAAAGGAAGATGAGGACGAAGAACCAGATGGTGATGCTTGCGAAGCTGATTGATATGAACGCCGGATAGCCCATGCGATGCATGCCACTCACGATCACGACGACATTGTTGGTGCCATACGCGAAGCGCGACGCGAAAAGCACGAGGTACTGCTGCTTGCCGTAGAGATGTAGCGCTTTATCCCACAGCCTGCCGGCGCCCTTGAGGATGGGAAACGCACGGATCTTCTCGAGCGGCATGAGGCGGCCGAGGAAATACCATGCCGTATCCCAAATGAGCGTGGTCGCGACGGAAATGATGAACAACGTAAGGATCGACAGAGTGCCGGTGGCGACAAGATACGTTGCGCCCGCAAGTACCGGCATGCCACCCACGAAGAGTGCGGCCGTGAGCGAGACAAGGAATGCGAATGATTCGGAATCGGGCATGTCGAGATGTCCCCAACTTTAGCATGGAGGCCTTGTCGCCTCGCGGATACCGCGCATACTCATGGCATGAAGCATCATGATCGCTACGCCATCGCGGCATCCTTTCTCTTGGTCGCCTTCCTTCTCACGACCCTCAAGGACATGGGTTGGCTGAATTCGGTCGCGGAAAACGGCCTTATCGACTGGGCATCGTGGATCATGGGTATGGCGGGCATCCTCCTCTTCTTCTTCGCAATCCGCGAACACAAGAAGCATCACTAGCGAAAATCCTGCTCCTTCGGTAGGCTTGTCTGATGCGCATCCTCGCGATTGAAACAAGCTGTGATGAGACAGGGATTTGCATTATCGAGGCGAACGGTGATTTCGGGCGTGATTTCAGATTCACTGTCCTCGGCAACGCGCTCCTCTCGCAGACCGTACACGCACCCTATGGCGGCGTCTTCCCTAACCTCGCCCGTCGCGAACACGAGAAGAACCTCGTCCCACAGATGATAGCCGCACTTCACGATGCTGGACTTCTGAAAGGAGGCGCAGTCGACTTCGCCGCAGGCGAACAGATACTTTCCCGCGAAGAAGAACTTCGTAGCCAGCTGGGCGCGTTCCTTGCGACGCATGCAAAACCCGACATTGATTGCATCGCGGTCACGCACGGTCCGGGACTAGAACCGGCGCTCTGGGTTGGCGTGAATTTCGCCCGTGCGCTCGCCGCAGCGTGGCAGCTGCCGATAGTTCCCGTCAATCATATGGAAGGCCACATCGTCCTTTCAATGATGGAAGGGAGCGGACTCGCGAAATTCAAGTTCCCGTTACTTTCGCTTCTCATTTCCGGCGGCCACACGGAACTCGTCCTCTCGAAGGAATGGGGTCAGTACGAACTTATAGGACAGACACGGGATGATGCCGTCGGTGAAGCGTTCGACAAGGTCGCGCGTCTTTTGGATCTTCCCTACCCGGGCGGACCGGAAATCTCGAAACTCGCCACCGAAGCGCGAGAAAAGAACCTGCCTCGCACGATCCAACTTCCGCGTCCCATGATCGATACCGATGATTATGATTTCTCTTTTTCTGGACTCAAGACCGCCGTGCGGCGTCTTGTCGAATCACAGCAACCGCTTTCGGAAACGATGAAAATGGAGATCGCGCGTGAATTCGAGGATACCGCGGCCGACGTGTTGATCGCTAAGACGATGCGCGCCATCGAAGAATACGGTGCGGAAGCAATCCTCATCGGCGGCGGCGTGTCCGCGAACGATCATATCCGTAATCGACTCGCCTCATCGATCAAAGACTACGGCTACGGAACGAAACTCCTCGTTCCCCCATCGCAGCTCGCGACTGACAACGCGCTCATGATCGCGCTTGCCGGCTATTTCCGCGCACTCAAAAAAGAATTCGCTGAACCGGAAACAATTCGTGCGAATGGGAATTTACGTCTTAAGTAAAAAGCCGCCAGGGTCCCGTGAGGAATAAATTCCTCTTGGGAGCACCTGGCGGACTGTGATCAGTGGGGTCATCTTCTTAACCTCCCTGAATTAATATCATTATATACCATACTTTTTGTCTGTCAACTCCCTCCAAAAAATGGCTCTGTTTATGCTAGGATGCCTTTCATGCCGGAAAATCGCGCTGGAATCCCCGAAGAATTTCTCAAACCCTACAATCCCGCCGAACGGGAGCCGGAAACCATTTCGTTGTGGGACAAAAGCAGCTACGCGAATCCTGACACGATGATCAAAGCCGGCCTCACGAAACCCGACGCTGAAAGCTACACGGTCGTCCTTCCCCCGCCGAATGTGACCGGCACGCTCCACATGGGCCACGCGGCCATGCTCGCCATCGAGGACATTCTCATCCGTTATGCGCGCATGAACGGCAAGAAGACGCTCTGGATCCCCGGCACCGACAGCGCCGCCATCGCCACGCAGGCGAAAGTCGAAAACGACATCTATAAGAAGGAGAAAAAGACGCGCTACGATCTCGGCCGCGAGGAACTGATGAAGCGCATCGACGCCTTCACCGAAGAGAGTAAGACCACGATCATCAACCAGGTGCGCTCAATGGGCGCGTCATTGGATTGGAGCCGCTATGCCTACACGCTCGATGAGACGCGTTACAAGGCGGTCATGACCGCATTCGTGCGCATGTTCGACGCGGGCCTCATCTATCGCGGCAATCGCATCGTGAACTGGGATCCGAAGCTGCAGACGACCGTCTCCGACGACGAGATCGAATATGTCGAGCAGAAAGACCCCTTCTACTATTTCAAATACGGTCCATTCGTCATCGGTACCGTACGTCCGGAGACGAAATTCGGCGACAAATACGTTGTCATGCATCCAGACGACGAACGCTACCACGATTTCAAGCATGGCGAGAAGATCGACCTCGAATGGATCAATGGGCCACTGACGGCGACGGTCATCAAAGACGAAGCGGCTGACATGACCATCGGTTCCGGCGTCATGACCATCACGCCTGCGCACTCGAGTATCGACTTCGAGATTGCGCAGCGCCACGGTCTGGATATCGAACCTGTCATCGACGAACGCGGGATCCTTTTGCCCGTTGCCGGCGAATTCGCCGGACAGCACATCAAGAAAGCACGTCCGCTCCTGGTAGAACGATTGAAAGAGAAAGGATTGGTGATGAAGATCGACGAGGAATATGTCCATAACGTAGCCACGAACAGCCGCGGCGGAGGCATTATCGAGCCGCAGATAAAGAAACAATGGTTCGTCGGCGTGAGTAAGGAATTCACGCTCTCTCACTCCGAGATCAAAGGGCTTCCAACCGGTACCGAGACGACCTTGAAGCAATTGATGCGCCATGTCGTCGAGACTGGCCAGGTGAAGATCGCTCCTGAACGATTCGAGAAGATCTATTATCACTGGATCGATAATCTCCGTGATTGGTGCATCTCACGGCAGATCTGGTTCGGCCATCGTATCCCGGTGTGGTATCGCGGAGACGAGCTTTACTGCGGCGTCGAGGCACCCGGCGGCGAAGGGTGGGAACAGGATCCCGATACCTTGGATACGTGGTTCTCCTCAGGCCTGTGGACCATTTCGACACTCGGCTGGCCGGAACAAACTGATGATTTGAAAACCTATCATCCGACAGTTGTATTGGAAACCGGGTACGACATCCTCTTCTTCTGGGTGGCCCGCATGGTCCTTATGACTGGCTTCCTTGTCGGGCAAGTCCCCTTCCGCAACGTCTATCTCCACGGCCTCGTGCGCGACGGCCAGGGCCGGAAGATGTCGAAATCGCTCGGGAACATCATCGATCCCCTGGAGATGGTGAATAAATACGGAGCTGACGCGACACGCCTTTCGCTCATCATCGGCGCGGCGCCAGGAATGGATCTTAAGATCTCTGAGGACCGCGTCCGCGGTTACAAGCATTTCGCCAACAAACTCTGGAATATTACGCGCTTCGTCCTCGAAAGTACCGCGGATATGGAAAAAGACGCCGCTCTTTCAGAGGCAGACGCGAAATTAGTCGCTGAAGCCGAGGGATTGGCAAAGAGCGCATCAGAAAACATTGACAAGTTCCGCCTCGACCTCGCCGCTGATGCGCTCTATCACTTCGTCTGGGACCGCTTCGCAGCGGAGATCATCGAAGAGTCGAAAGACATCATAAAAAGCGGAGGCGCGGCTAAATCATCCCGACAAAAAATGCTCAACGATATTCTCATCATCTCCCTCAAGCTCCTCCACCCCTTTATGCCGTTCGTGACCGAAGCAATCTGGCAGAAACTCCCGCAGAAAGACGCGGAACTGTTGATGGTGGCCAAATGGCCCAAGTAAGCGAGAACGGGAGGAATGGGTCGAGAGACCTCGCGCAGCGTACTATCATGCGTGCAAATACATCGCAGTAGATGTCGACGAAGGACTTGTCAATAACTATGAGTCGGGTCGACCCGTTACTCCCGCTCGAGCGTCGGCCCTAAGCGGCAGTGGTACAATATTCCGATGTCAGGACTCGAGTCCTATGCTCTTGCCATCGCGGGCGGCGTGTTCCCTGCCCTTGCCTGGCTCTGGTTCTGGTTGAAGGAGGATTCGCGCAGCCCCGAACCGCGCCGTCTTATCGCCCTCGCCTTCATTGCGGGCATGGTGACCGTCGTCATCGTGATCCCGATGCAGAAATTCGTCGCCGGCTACCTCGTGACCCAGACCGCCACCTTCGCCGCCTGGTCGACGATCGAGGAATTCACGAAATACGCCATCGCCTGGCTCGTCGTCCTGCACCGCCGAGAGAATGATGAGCCGGTGGACGCCGTCATCTACATGGTAGCGGTCGCCCTGGGCTTCGCGGGACTCGAAAACGCCCTCTTCCTGCTCTCGCCGCTTGCAGGCGAAACGGTGATGCAGACGGTCATGACCGGGAACCTTCGATTCATCGGCGCGACCCTCCTGCACGTCTTTTCGTCGGCGGTCGTGGGCATCTTCCTGGCTTTTTCATTCTATCGTTCTAGAGTAGTCAAGGAGTGGTACGCAGCCGTGGGAGTTATCCTCGCGTCTATTTTGCACATTCTGTTCAACTTCCTTATACTCAACACGGCGGATGAGCACCTGTTGAGGGCTTTCGCGGGCGTATGGCTCGGTGTGATCCTGGTCCTCTTCGCCCTTGAGTTCGTCAAACGTATCAAGCCACGCCCGACACGGCGCTAATCCATCGTTTTCGCATGAATAAGCCATCTTTCTTCTCGCGTCTCACCGGCTCCGGCGACGAGCAATACGATGATTTCCTCGACGATCCGCGCGGCAACCACATCTCTTTCTCCACGAAAGGCCCGGAGCGCCACGCGTCGGTGCCGGTAAAGCAGGAGACGCGTGCAGTTCAGGAGGAAGCAGAGGGAGAGCTGGCAGTCGACGTCTATCAGACGCCGGATCATATCGTCATCAAGGCCTTGGTCGCTGGGGTCCAGCCGGCGACCATCGATATCTCATTGACGAGGGAAATGCTCACTATTTCAGGAGTCCGCTCCGACGAGCGCGAGGTTGAGGAGGATAACTACTTCCAGCGAGAGCTCTATTGGGGTTCGTTCTCCCGTACCATCCTTCTTCCAGAAGAGATCGACGTCGATGGTGCCGAGGCCTCTGAAAAGCACGGTATCCTCATGATCCGTCTCCCGAAGATCAACAAGAGGCGGGAAACGAAACTGAAGGTCCGCGCGCGATAACGCTGGCTTGGGACCAAGGCACCTCGGAAATACCACAAGGGTACTTCCTCTCACAAAGATACAGCTTTGTGAGTAGGTCGCCCTCGGTTTTCCGAATCCTTCCGACACGGGGAACTCCCGTTCCCCGCCCCCCTCCCCCGACCCCGGTCCCAAAAACAAAACGACCTGTAGGTCGTTTTGTTTTACGCACTTCCGCTCCGCTCAGTGCTTGGGACCGGGGTCGAACCGGTGACCCTTCCCTCTTCAGGGGAATGCTCTACCAACTGAGCTACCCAAGCGTCAGGCAGACTATACCATTTATCAGTTTTGCTGAAAATACTGTGGGAATTGGTCGCGGAGCTTCTGCAGCGACTCGCTCATACCGCCGAATTGGGCCTGCGCGTTCGCGCTCGTCCCTTGGATCTGTTCCATCGTATCCATCATGCTGGCCATGACGGGTGCCAGGTACTGCATATAGAGCCACAAGGGGATGATGATGAATGCCGCCCAGACGATGAATTTGACGACGCTGCCGAGGAAGGCGTTGCGTCGCATCGCATGCAGCATGCGATTATTGTCCTTCGTCAGCCGAAGGAGCTCTTCGAGCTTATCCCCCTCGTATTCGATTCCCATGTATTACGCGTTGTGGGACGGCCTTACCTCGCAGGTAGTGCAGTTCGGCTCATGCTTCGCGGATGTCGCGAGGATGCCGAGGATGAGTGCGTTCCAGAGGAGGAACAACGGATCGAACTGGCCGATCGGCGCCTGACGGATAACGCTCACCCACGCGAGGATGAACGAGAGCGCGCTAAGCACCCAGAGAACCTTCCAACCCCACATTTTTGCCATGTGCATAGTAACGGACAAGCTATTGAGTAAGAATAGACTCAATGATACCTCGCGGAAGCGGCTCCGCTACTCCTATCCACACCCCTACCGTGGTGCAATAAGCCGGTCCAAAACCCGCTTGATGTCTTCCCTATCCTCCATAAAGCGCGGTTGCGCATAATCCTCGATCAGTACCGGGTGGAAGGTGACGTTTTTGACGCCGTCTTTGGTGAATACGGCCTTTATCAGCAGCCCTTCACGTGTCTCCCGCGACCACATCTGATCAAAGACGAAATTTCCGAGGCTATAGAAGATATGCTTCCCTTTATAGATTTCCATAGTCTGAACGACATGCGGATGGTGGCCGATGACCATCTCGGCCCCGGCGTCGATAGCGGCATGCGCGAAGGCGACTTGGGAATCATTCGGCAGCGGTTCGTATTCATCGCCGGCGTGCATCGAGACTATGACGATGTCGGCGATGCTGTTCGCCTCCTGGACGGCATGCTGCATACGTTCGATATGCATGAATGCCGTCCCTACGCGCGTGTCAGTCGCCTCATATGAGGCTGGGACCACATCGTCGTCGTTATAGGCGAGAAACGCGAATCTGACACCTCGTGCCTCGATGAATCTGGCCTGATTCGCTTCGAAATCCGTCCCCGCGCCCGCATGCACGATTCCGGCTTCGTCGAGGTACCGGAGCGTGTCCTGGAGGCCCATTTCGCCGAAATTCGGGGTGTGATTATTGGCCAATGAGAGGACATCGAATCCGGCATCCCGCAGCGCGGCGGCGGATTCCGGATCCGCCCGGAATGACATCTCGAAGGGCAATACTTCCGGCCCTGGCGTTATCGGCGTCTCAAGATTACCGAAGGCGATGTCGGCAGAGCGGATGAAGTCCGTCGTGCTCGCGAAGGGATACTCATACCCATATCGATGCATCCGTGTGGCGACGGCGCGAGAGAGCATCATGTCGCCGACGGCGACCAGCGTGACTTCCGCCGGTTCGGGCCTCACGTACTTTATAAGACGTGCCGGAAGTTCCGGACTGGTGACCGGAGCGATGGCGAGGAATACCCCTAGGATAAGCAAGGGCACGAAACGGAGCATCGGCTCAATTCAAGCACATTGTGCCCTCGGCAGGAATCGAACCTACATCAATCCCTTAGGACGGGATTGTTCTATCCATTGAACTACGAGGGCCGGTGGCCCCACTGTAGCACGCTCGGCTTAGAGGCCGAGAAGGCGACGCAACTCTTCTTCGTCGAAGCCGACGACAAGATCGTTTCCTATCGTAATCACCGGAACGCCCATCTGTCCCGATTTCTCGATCATCTCCTTGCGCTTCTCGATGTCCGAAGCGACATTGTGTTCGGTATATTCGATGTTGTTGGCCTTGAACATCTCCTTCGCCATGCCGCAGAAGTGACAAGTCGGTGTGGAATAAATAGTGACAGGTGCGGTCGTCATACGGTCATGCGCTTTACTTTTTAAAGTCGAACCATTATAGCATTTCGGTTATCCACAGGTGCGGGATACGAGAATCGGCCAGGCGTTCCATCCTCGCCGACGCTCGGACGGCCGCACGGCCCTAGCTCGCGGTTCCGCCTGCTAGCGGAACATCGCTCCGCTTTTCGATTCTCGCCGCGCCATGCGCAGGCATGGCACTATCCCGCACAGTATCGCTTCGCTTTCTGTGCGGGATACGAGAATCGAACTCGTATCTACTGCTTGGGAAGCAGTCGTTCTACCACTAAACTAATCCCGCTTTTGGTTCCTCGCTTATCTTACTCTGCGATTCTCTCTGTTGGGCAGCATTGGCGAGAGTATCATCCGCCGAAACTAATCCCACATTGTTTACCCGACGATTTTACCTAAAAACCCAACTCTATGCGAGAAAGGAGGCGGTATGCCTCAAGAGAACCTCGCGCAGCGCACGCTGGAATGCTTTCGTCGTAAAGCAGTAGATGTCGATGAGACACCGTCAGTAACTAAAAGTTCGAAGGAGGCATACCGCCTCCTTTCTCGCTTTCCTACCACGCAAACCATCTCTTGAATTTCTGGAAATTCGACGGCTGCGGCTCAGCGGGAGGCGCAGGCGGCTCGACGATGACGATTACCCCTTCGTTATCCTTCGCCAGATCATAGCGCTCCCGCAGCTGTTCCTCGACGCCGCGGTCGGTTCGGAGCATCGAGATATCCGCACGCAGTTCCGCTTCGCGCTGCTTGAGGTCGTTCAGCTTCGCTTCCGCCTCGACGCGAAGTTCGTGCGACTCTTGCGCCTTCTTGTAGACGCCCCAGACGCCGCGTACGCCGATGGCGACGACGATAAGCAGGACGGCGGCGGCCAAGCGACGCCACATGAGGCGTGTCGGGTCGCGCCGTTGCTCATAACGGTACATCACGGTATGATTCTACCACTCTATGAGTTTCCTATTTCACCGGAAGACCAAGAAGGTCCTGAACGTCATCTGGGGATTCGTGGCGGTACTCATCATCATCAGCATGGTGCTGTTCTTCGCCCCGGGCCTCCTTGATCTGATCGTCTAGCCTCTACTCGTCTCCACCTTTCACAACTTTCAGAAAGACATCGTGCGGGATATCCACCTTGCCGCGGGCAAGCATCTTTTTCTTGCCCTTTTTCTGCTTTTCCAGGAGCTTCATCTTGCGCGTAATGTCTCCGCCATACAGATACCCGGTCACATCCTTGCGCATGGCTGATTTGCGGCGGGAAGCGATGATGCGGCCGTCGGATTTCGCCTGGATCTTCAATTCGAAAAGCTGTTTCGGCAGCAATTTCTCCAATTTCTCGACAAGAGCTTCGGCTTCGTGATTAACGCGACGACGCGAGACAATACGCGCGAAGGCAGGCACGAGTTCGTCGGCAACGAGGACGTCAAGACGCACCACGTCGGCACTTCGGAGTCCCATCAATTCATAGGAAAGCGACGCGAAGCCGGATGAGACGCTTTTCAAACGGTCGAAAAAGCCGCGCATAAGTTCGCGCAGCGGCATTTCCGCGGCAAGCTTCACTTTCCCGTCTGGAAGCGTCTCCGTGTCGCCCACCACCGCCTCGTGATCGAACAGGATCTGCGAAATGCCGCCAAGATAATCCGACGGGGTCATGAGCGAGATAGCGGCCCATGGTTCGCGGACCGATTTCAACGTTCCATCATCGGGAAAACGTGCTGGATTGTAGATCTCTTCGGTCACGCCATTCGTCGTCGTGATTTCATATACCGTCGTCGGCATCGTGACAACGAGCGGCAGGCTGAATTCGCGCTTCAAGCGCTCGACGATGATCTCGAGGTGGAGCATGCCGAGGAATCCGCAGCGGAAACCTTTCCCCATCACGCCGCTTGATTCTTCCTCATAGGAAAGCGAGGAATCAGAAAGCCGCAATCGCTCGAGTGCCTGACGCAGTTGCATGAGATCGTCTTGCGATTCCGGATAGACCGAAGCCCAGATGACCGGCGCCGGCTGTCGGTAGCCTCCGAGGGAGGGCGCGGGCAGGCGCGCGGAAACCACCGTATCTCCTACGCTCGCGACGCCTGGCTTCTTGATACCCGTCACGATGTAGCCGATCTCGCCTTCGTTGAGATTGGCGCGCGGCTCTTCATCGGGCGCGAGGATGCCGACTTCAAGTGCGCCGAAGGTGGCATTCGCGGCGGCAAGTTTCAACGAATCCCCTTTCGCGACGCTCCCTCCGAAGAGCCTGCAGTAGATGATGACGCCGCGATGATCGGAATACGAGAAATCGTAGACTAATGCCTGCAATTTATCGCCCGATGTCTTTGGCGGCGGGACGCGTTCGACGATCGTATCAAGAAGTTCTTTCACGCCTGCGCCCGTCTTTCCCGATGTCGCCAAGATCTCGCTCTCATCGCAATTAAGAAGAAGTGCGATCTCGCTTTTCACATCATCGACACGTGCATTGGGAGAGTCGATCTTATTGACGACCGGGATGATGACGCGATTCAGTTGTTGTGCAGTCGAAAGCACGGAGAGGGTCTGCGCCTCGATACCTTGCGTCGCATCGACGAGAAGGACGACGCCCTCCACAGCGGAAAGCGCGCGCGACACTTCATACGCGAAATCGACGTGACCCGGTGTGTCGATGAGGTTGAGGATGTAGTCCTGGCCGCCGACGTTCCAATTCATGCGCACCGGCTGCATCTTGATCGTGATGCCGCGTTCCCTTTCGAGGTCCATACGATCCAGTACCTGTTCTTTCATCTGTCGCTTCTCGATGGTACCCGTGAGTTCCAGCATACGGTCGGCCAGGGTCGATTTCCCGTGGTCGATGTGCGCAATAATGGAAAAGTTTCTGA
>Ga0196980_1000334_pt1 | contig 12124 bp, 7 predicted proteins | sample S3_1013CmetaG_FD_155486 | JGI IMG/M metagenome (GOLD analysis project Ga0196980, IMG submission 155486) | Soil microbial communities from Anza Borrego desert, Southern California, United States - S3_10-13C | ecosystem: Environmental > Terrestrial > Soil > Desert | place: USA: California... | reverse complement strand
AATATTTTCAGGAGAATGTAGTTCAGCGCCAGGTTGAACAGGTACACCATGAAATAGCGGAAGAGCTGGATCCTGCCTTTCATTTTCGAATCGCTGAACACCACGTATTTCATCAGGAAGAATCCCACCGGGAAGCTCACGCAAAACGCCATGAACAGCGCCGCGACGTGGGATTTGAAAGCATAGAATCCAAGGTCAAGCGTCTCCCCGTGCAGGATGAAGCGGTAGCTCACGAAATAAACCAGCAGCCCGAGGAACGTGTTCGCGCCCCCGCAGGCTGCGTAGCGGAAGGTTTGCAGGCTCATCAGCCTGCGGAAAGGCGGGTAAAAAAAATCAATCCCCGGCAGGAGCAGATCGCGCGCTGTATGGAAATGCTTCCTCATCGGCCGGCAAAGGTAGCAGATGGAATTCTTAATCCTTCCCCGGGGGAGCGGTGAACATTCGGGCGTAAATTCGCGGCTAAACCGAACAGATGAGCGTTGTCGCAGCGATCAAAACTTCCGTCTCCCAGGCATTGCGGGAACTTTATGGAACCAGGGTGGATGAAGCGGACCTGGCGATCAACCGCACCAGGCCGGAATTTACCGGGGATTACACGGTGGTGCTCTTCGCCCTTTCGAAGCCCCTGAAACGTTCTCCCGAAGCGATCGGCAAAGAGCTCGGGGAAAAGCTGCTGTCGTCTTTTCCCGTTTTTTTTTCCTCGTTTAATGTGATCAAAGGGTTTTTGAATCTCGGGATCGCCGATGCTTACTGGATCAAATTCCTGGAGTCGAATTTTTCTCAGCCCCGGTTCGGATTCAACCCGCCTTCCGGGCGGCGGGTGCTGGTGGAATACTCCTCACCCAACACGAACAAGCCCCTGCATCTCGGCCACCTGCGCAACAATTTCCTCGGCTGGAGCGTCGCGGAGATTCTAAAAGCCTGCGGCGACGAGGTGATCCGCACCTGCGTGGTGAACGACCGCGGGATTCATATCTGCAAAAGCATGATCGCCTGGCAGCTTTTTGCGAACGGGGCCACGCCCCAGTCTGCCGGCGTAAAGGGAGATCATTTTGTCGGGGATTATTACGTACGGTTCAATGACGAGTACAAGAAGCAGGTCGGCGGGCTCGTGGAGGGCGGGATGCACCGGGAGCAGGCCGAAAAGGACGCTCCCATCATGAAGGCGGCGCAGGAGATGCTGCTGCGATGGGAAGCGGGCGACGCTGAAGTGCTTGCGCTGTGGAAGAAGATGAATGGCTGGGTGTATGAAGGTTTTGACGCGACCTACCGCCGCATCGGGAGCGAGTTCGATAAGGTGTATTACGAAAGCGACACCTACCTGATGGGGAAAGACCTGGTGCAGGAAGGGTTGCGCACCGGTGCGTTTTATCAAAAACCCGACGGCAGCGTCTGGGCCGATCTTACCGGCGGGGGACTCGATGAAAAGCTGGTGCTCCGGAGCGACGGGACGGCGGTTTACATCACCCAGGACCTGGGGCTGGCGGAACAGCGCTATGAAGAATACCGGTATGACCAGACCATCTACGTGATCGGCGACGAGCAGAACTACCACATGAAGGCGCTGCAGCTGATGCTGAAAAAAATGGGTAAGCCTTATTCCGAAGGGATTTATCACCTGAGCTACGGCATGGTGGAGCTGCCAACCGGCAGGATGAAAAGCCGGGAAGGAACGGTGGTGGACGCCGACGACCTCATTGAAGAAATGGTCGCGATCGCGGCGAGGCACACCGAGGAGCTGGGAAAGGTGAAGGATTTTACCGAAGCGGAGCTGAAGGAGCTGCACGACATCATCGGCCTGGGCGCGCTCAAGTTTTTCCTGCTGCGGGTGGACCCGAAAAAGAGAATGGTCTTTAATCCCGAAGAATCGGTGGACTTTCACGGCTTCACCGGGCCTTTTGTTCAATACAGCCACGCGCGCATTCGATCCATTCTCAGGAAAGAGAGTCCCGCGGCGGGTCCGGGCCGGTGGACCGAACCTCTGCTGCCGCTGGAAAAGGAGCTCCTGCTTCTGCTGGAGCAATACCCGGTGATCATCCGACAAGCCTGCGAAGAGCACAATCCCTCGGTGCTGGCGATCCACATTTTCCAGCTGGCGCGGACCTTCAACACGTTTTACACCGGGCATTCGGTGCTCAACGCCGAGTCCGAAGAAAAAAAACAGCTCCGGCTGCGCCTTTCCGAAATGACCGCGAACGTGATCCGGTCCGGCATGTCGCTGCTGGGGATCCGGGTTCCGGAGCGGATGTGAGGGGGGGGATGGGGTAGCTCAAAACAAAAAGAAATCTAATTATGAGTGGCCCGAAAAACGGGGGTAGCTCACTTACACCAGGCTTCTTTGTTAGCTTTTTTGTTTGCAGTCCATCGTTGCAAACGATGGGCAACCTTTCATCTTTTTTTTATCTATTCAGCATGCTACGAAAAGCGGGGTATCAAATGGGGTAGCTCAGTCGAATTTTGAGGGAGCACACAAAAAGCTCATGCCTCGTAAGCGACAAAACCCGATTATTTCGGGACTTTGTCACGAATTAGTATTTTCAGCTTCTCATTTTTATAGAGAACACTCTTATTGTGATACTTCCAATAACTTAGCCGATAGTCTGCAAATAACGTATCTCTTGAAGCTGTAATAAAAGCATAATTATAATAGGCATCATCAGGCTCCTGGGGTAAACTCCTTGAGCTAATACTATCAATTACTGCCTGTAATTTTTTATCAAGGTCATTTGAATATATTTCGTAAATATGGATATTTTTGTCAGGATCAAAAAAACTATATAAGGCTTCTCCATAAATTTCTCCATCGTCAACTTTGCTTGAGTCATTGTAATAAACCACTGTTAACTTTTGGCTGCAGGAAATAATCCCGACACTACAAGTCACCGCTATATATGTTTTCCAGTTTTTCGTCATTGTTTTTTAACTGTTGAAATAACGCTTTCAACTTTATAGGTTATTTGTCCATAATTCGTTCTTTTGTCTTCTTCTAACTTTCCGCTTACCTGATTAGCTAATCCAGTAGTATATTTTTCCTCCTTATTGGTAAATGATAAATCTGCTCCTGATGGTGTTTTCATCGTAGGATCATTTAGCGTAGAATTATCCTTTCTTCTATTTTGATATTCTGGATCATTAAAGTCATTATATGCATGTATTAGTTCATGCCCTAATCTTGAAGTTGGACTATTCTTACCCCAATTATCTGAGCCTTCGGGAGAATGCTTCGTAGCATCCTTTCTAAACATAATACCTTCGGATGGATTAAATTTTATAATATTAGTCTCTGGGTCATATTCATTTCGTTTTCCGCTTTCTGTCTGTTCGATAATAGTAAGTGTATTCTTTGTATCACCTATAAGAGCATCCATCACATTTATAGTCTTGGCATTCTCCCCTTCGCCAAAAGTGATATTCATTGCATCTGAAGAATACAGCTTATCTAATGCAGTAATGCTGTTCTTTAAGAATTCAGGAGTCTTGTCATCAAATTTCCTGTCTTTTTCGTATTTATATGTGTAGGTTTTTGTTTCGTCACCATCTTTATAAGAAATAACTATATCTCGGCCATCCGGGTCAATATAAAGAATCGGGTTATTCCCAAAGGAGCTATAAGGTGATGCATTAAAATATTTTCCTGCAAGGGGGTCTAGGCTATGCCATCTTCCTATCTGTGCATCGTAAAACCTTGCACCGAAGTCCATTAATTCAAGTCCGCTGCCATCGCCGAACTCTTTACGTTGCTCTTCCTTTCCATTATACTTGTACTTATTTTGGGGATTTCCGAAGTTTAATGCCTTACTTGAGATACCCGCCATAGGAAGCCCGAACGGGTAATAATGCGTCTCCTCTATTAACGGTCCCCGGATATGCGTCACCTGCAGGTTATCAAAATAGACACTGATGTCGGTGGTTTGGTTGCTTACGTAAATGAACAGGTATCCGCTTTTGGCAATGGGAAGGTTGGTGAACTGATGAACGGTGAACTCCCCGCTCGGGCCTGCCTGCTCAAAGCCGCTGGTGGCGTTTTTGAACTGCTCGTCAAACAAAATCCAGTTTACATAAGCCCTTGGCCTTTCGGCACTGCCGCCCTGCCCCGACAGGAAATGCGCCAGTGCCGAAGACAGCTCCTCGCTGGCCTGCAGCTCCGTCGCGGTAGGACCGCCGTGGGTGGCGGAAATGTTTCCTATTCCCGATGAAATGGCGTTGATCAAGTCTTGCAACAGGCTGGCAGGCGGCGGCGAGTTGGTCGCGTCGCCCTGGTACTTTAGCACGTTAGCTGACATCAGATTTGTCCCCTCCACTTGCATGACATGGTCCCAAACCCCTAACCCACCTAACCTCCTAACCATACAAGCTGTATTAAAATACAAAGGCTGCCTGAAATAACAGACAGCCTCTTGAACTATTTTGATCCGGCGCGGGTGGCTCAAAGCCCCATCATCATCTTTTTCTGCTTCAGGCTGGCCAGCGCGGGGTCCATTTCGATGGCCTTGTCGCAAAGCGCAATTCCCTTCTGCATGTTTTCGCTCCCGCCCTTTTTCTGGTAGCACATCCCGATCATGTAAAGCGCGGAGGCGTTTTCCTTGTCGTATTCGAGGATCTTGTCCCAGTAGCCCATGGCGTCGTCGTACTTGCCCTTGTAATAATAGGCCTCTGCCACCATGTTCAGGATGTTCACGTCGCTCGGCTTTCTCTTCAGGATCTCGCCGAGGATCTTCACGCCCTCATCGAGGTTGCCCACGTTCAGGTACGCGATTCCAAGATTCTCCAGGTAATCGTTGTCCCTGCGGTAGCCCTTGTCTCCTGCTTCCAGGATGTATTTAAGCGCGTTCTTGTCGTCGTGCATCGCGTAGCAGATCAGTCCGAGTTCATAGAGCCAGTAGGCCTGCCCCGGGTTCAGCGCGATCGCTTTCTGGAAATAGGGAACGGCCTGCTTGTAATTCATCATGTCGGCATAGCAGTGCGCGATCATGTACGGGATCTCGGCATTGGAAGGGTCCTCTTTTGCGGCGGCATCCAGGTGGCGGATGGCTTCGCCGTAATTATCGGTCTCGTAATGCGCTTTTCCAACGAAGTAGCTCACCTTCTCGGAGGGATCGACCTGCTTCAGCTTCCCGGCATACAGCACCACGTCATCGTGCTGCTTGAGCTGGAACGACAGGGTCATCAGCTGCTTGTAGTTGGCAGCGCTGCCGTCGCCGAGCGAGACCAGCTTCTTGTACATGTCACGGGCCTGGTTGTACCGGCGCAGATCCATGTATGCGGAAGCCAGCTCAGAAGTAATTTGTTTGCTGTTGGCGTCGTATTTGGCGGCCTTTTCGAAATTCTTCAACGACTCCAGACGCCGCCCGCTTTGCTTCTCGGCAAGTCCTTTCTGAAAAAAATAATCGGCACTATCAGTGGCCAGGGTGAAATTGCCCGCTGAAGTCTGGGAATAAGCAACTGTCGATGACAGCAGCAGGATGAGGGTTAGGATCCTAATGGTCATAGGGTATTGTTTTAAATGGACACGGTTTTTACAAACACAATATAGATTTTAAGTCGGAGAAATCATAGTGCTCAGACGGGCCGGCCAGCACGAAATCTGTTCCAAAAACTCCTCATTCCAGCACAATTCCCGCTAAAGGAGGCAGGTTTAGCCTCAACTTGTAGATTTTTTGACTTGCGTCAATTATCTCATGCCTGATCTCCGGGTTATAAACGTCCCCCGAACCCCAATATTTTGTTAAGTCACTGTTGAACACCTCTTTTTTGTACTGCCGACCGCGCACCACCACCTCCCAGTCGTTCCGGACTACCGGGGTCATATTCAAGAGAATAAGCAGGTCTTCCGATGCTTTAACGCCCTTTCGCCGAAAGGCGATGACCGATTCCGCGCGGTGGTCCAGGTCCACCCACTCAAATCCTTCGGTATTGAATTGATTCTTAAATAACGCGGGCTGTTCCCTTAATAACCGGTTAAGGTCCTCCACGCAGCGCCGCAGGCCCTCATGCGGTGCAAAGCGGAGCAGGTCCCAGCTCAGCGCGGACCGATAATCCCATTCCCTCGTCTGACCGAATTCGTTTCCCATGAACAGGAGCCGCGCCCCCGGGTGGGTCCACATATAAGTATAGAGCAGCCGCAGGTTGGCAAATTTCTGCCATTCATCCCCCGGCATCTTGTAGATCATCGGGCTCTTGCCGTGCACCACTTCGTCGTGGCTGAGCGGGAGCATGAAGTTCTCATCGTAGTAGTACATCATGCTGAATGAAAGCTTATCCTGTTGAGACGGCCGCGCGAGTGGATCGAGCCTGAAAAAATCCAGTGAGTCGTGCATCCAGCCCATCATCCATTTCATTCCGAACCCCAGCCCGCCCTGCCAGGTGGGTCGCGAAACGCCGGGCCAGTCGGTAGCCTCTTCCGCAATGGTCTGCACGTCGGGAAAGTCCCGGTAAATGCATTCGTTCATTTCGCGGATCAGCGAGATCGCCTCGAGGTTCCCGTTTCCGCCGAGCTCGTTTGGCTCCCACTCCCCTTCTTTCCGCGAATAATCGAGGCGCAGCATGGAGCTGACCGCGTCCACGCGAATGCCGTCAATATGAAAAAGCTCGAACCAGAACCTCGCACTGCTCACCAGGAAGGAGCGCACCTCTCCCCTCTTGTAATTAAAAATGTAGCTGTTCCAGTCGGGATGATAGCCCTTGCGCATGTCGGCGTATTCATAGGTATGCGTGCCGTCGAAAAGGAAAAGTCCGTGGGCGTCGTAAGGAAAATGGGAAGGCACCCAGTCCAGAATGACACCGATTTCGTTCTGATGGCAGGTGTCGATCAGGCGCATCAGTCCCTGCGGATCGCCGAATCGCGAGGTGGGCGCGAAGTAACCGGTGCACTGGTATCCCCAGCTGCCGTCGAAGGGATGTTCCATCACGGGCATCAGTTCGATGTGGGTGAAACCCATTTTTTTCACATAGGGAACCAAACGCTCAGCAATCTGGTCGTAGCTGTTGTAGCTTTGTTCATCGTTCGGGTCGGGACGCTGCCAGCTCGCCAGATGCACTTCGTACACACTCCACGGCGCATCGAGCGCGTTGCACTTTTTTCGATTCCTCATCCAGGAGGCGTCTTCCCATTCATATTCGAGATGCCAGGTAATGCTGGCGGTGTTCGGCCTCTTCTCCCAGTAATGAGCAAATGGATCTCCCTTGTCGAGTGTGCGGCCGGCGTAGCCGACGATGTGGTATTTATATGCCTCGCCGAGACCCAGGTGGGGAATGAAGCCTTCCCAAATACCGCTTTTGTCCCACCGCGGGTAAAGTTCGTGCGCGCGCGTGTTCCAACTATTGAAATGGCCGATTACCGAAACCGAAGTGGCGTTGGGCGCCCAGACGCAAAAATGGATACCGCGGCTTCCGTGGTAGGTCACCGGATGCGATCCAAACTTCCGGTAGAGGTTGTAATGCGTTCCTGCGGCGAAATTCCGTACGTCCTCCGCTGTCAGGAGCGTAGAGGGCCACACAGCCGCAGCCGTATCCACAAAAAAGGGCTCCTCCGCTTCCGGTACGGGCTGCCAGGGTTGTTCCGGCAAAATGCGGCTGGATTTTTTCCGTGATTTCATCTGAACAGGCGAACACTTCCCTGGCCTTATTTCAGGAGCTCGAATACAAAACTGTCTTTCGCATCGAGTTCCAGCTCCGAGAGTAATTTGATTTTTCCCGACACCACGTTCCGCACCGTGCTGAATCCTTTCAATCTCTCGCTGTAGCGGGACCAGTCGGGCTTTATCTTTTTGTCAGTCGTGTTTGCGATCACCATTACCGTCTGGCGGTCGTCGTACCGGAAATAAACATAGAGTCCATCTTTCGGAACATACTGCATGAGCTTCCCCGAGGTAATCGCCGAAGAGCTTTGCCGGAATCGCGCCAGCCGGCTCACGTGGTCAAAGGCTTCATTTTGCCTGTCGCTCCTTCCCTTCCGCGTAAACCGGTTGTCTTTTTCCTTGTCGTCCGGCCAGCCGCCCGGAAAATCCTCGCGCACGGTGGCATCGGTATTTACCTTCATGTTCTTCATCAGCACTTCGGTGCCGTAATACAGTTGGGGAATTCCCCGGAGCGTGAGCAGCCAGTTCAGTCCCATCTTCATCTTGTTCCAGTCTTCTCCAACTACGGAAAACGCGCGGTCCATGTCGTGGTTGTCGAGGAAGATCACGTTTCGCGTCGGGTCGCCGTACACGATGTCCTGCGCGAGCGTCATGTAGAGCTTGTTCGCTCCTTCCGTCCACCCCTGCGAAAGGTTCATCGCCGAGAGCAGCGCGAAGCAGGATTGAAAATCGAGAACGCCGTTCGCGTTGTGGCGGAATTTCGTGGCGATCCGGTTTTTCGCGAAGTACGCATTTCCCACGACCGAATTCACCCAGGCTTCGCCGAAAATGGTGATGGCGGGAAATTCGCGGAACATCGCCTCGTTCAGCCGGTTCAGGAAGGCTTCGTCACAATATTTATAGGTATCCACACGCCAGGCGTCCACGCCAAAGTATTCGGTCGACCAGATCGCGTGCTGGATCAGGAAACGCGAGCAAAACGGGTTGCGCTGGTTCAGGTCGGGGAGATGGTCGGTGAACCAGCCGTCGAGCATTTGCTTTTTGTCAAATTCCGAGGCATAAGGATCGAACAATGTTTCTTCGCGGTGGTTGGGCCCGGTGTGCACCGGCCAGTTGTTGATCCAGTCCGGCTCCGGCGGGTCGGTAAAGAGCCAGTGGTCCTTGCTGATGTGGTTGTAGATCGCATCCTGGACCACTTTGAATCCTTCCCGGTGCAGCCGCGCGCAATAATCCAGGTAGCCGGCATTTCCACCCAGTCGCTTGTCCACCTCGTAATGATCCGTAAACCAGTACCCATGGTAACCGGCCACGGAATTTCCCCACTCGTGTTTCAGCGCCACGTCGTTTTCTATGATGGGCGTCAGCCAGATCCCCGTTACGCCCAGCTCTTTCAGATAATCGAGGTGGTTGATGATGCCGGCCAAATCTCCCCCATGCCGCGAAAACCGGTTGTTGCGGTCGCTTGTCTGGTCGCGATAGCCTGCAATCACGTCGTTGGAAGGATCCCCGTTGGAAAACCGGTCCGGCATGATCAGGTAGAGAAAGTCTTTTTGTCTGATGCCCTGCGCGTAGAGCGTGCCATTCCCTTTGCGGCGCGACTTCAGCTCAAAAGGAATTTCCTGCGAGCCGTTGGAATTGCTCAGGCGGATCTTCACCGTTCCCGGCCTGGCGGCGGGCAGGATAGTGAGGTCTACAAACAGGTAATTGCGGTTGGAAGGCTTCGACACCCGCGTCATCTTCACACCGGGATAGCTGATGGAAACGCGGTTTTCCTGCACGTTCGTGCCGCGTATCATGAGCTGCAGCTTCGGATCTTTCATACCCACCCACCAGCTGGAAGGATAAACACCTTGCACCTTGTATTCCTGGGCGGTCGCATCGGTAATAAGCAGCGAATGCGCAATAATGCAAAAAAGGCTGACAAGGGTCAGGTTCATTAGTTTTTTCATCGTACACTGTCTTTGATTCGTAATGTGAGCAGTCCCGCCAGGATCATCGCTCCTCCGCCGGCAACGATCGTGAGCACGGCGTTGCCATTGAAAAAATAACGTGTAAGAATGCCAAGTAAAGTAGCCGCCAGTATCTGGGGGATCACAATAAAAAAGTTGAAGATGCCCATGTACACACCCATCTTATGGGCCGGAAGTGATTGGGTAAGCATTGCATAAGGCATTGCAAGGATGCTGCACCATGCGAACCCGATCCCTGCCATGCTGATGATGAGCATTTTTTCGTCGGTAAAAAAATAATAGGAAATGAGCCCGAGTCCGCCGGCGATCAGCGCGATCATATGTGTAGGAGGACGCGAAAACCGCCTCGCCATGACCGGGAGCAGGAAAGCGAACGCGGCCGCGAATCCATTGTAGTAGGCAAACAGTACGCCCACCCAGTTACCCATTTCGTTGTACGCCGCAGATTTCGGGTCGGTCGTGCCCGCAAGATGCTGTGCCAGCGCCGGGGTTGAGTAGATCCACATGGAGAACAGTGCAAACCACGTGAAAAACTGAACGACTGCCAATTGTTTCATCCGGGCAGGAAGATGATTCAGATCGTCCAGGATTTCGACGAACCCGTTTTTTTGGCCATGCATCAAATAGGCGATAAGCTGCAGCACACCGTACGCTGCAACTCCCAGCGTGAGCACGTAGAGCTCCTGCTCGAGGGGACTCACGGCCTCTCTGTTATACAAGTAAAGCGCGACGCTCAGCGCAAGACCGGTAACGAGCCATACGGCACCTCTTCGGAGGAACTGTTCCGGTCGCGTTTGGATATGTATCGCGCGGTCAGCATCGGTAATGACACCGAAACGTTTCAGCTCCTCCGGCGAATACTCGCGGGTGCTGAAAACCGTGTAAGAAATCGCAGCGATATACACAGCGGCACCTATCAGGAACGAATATTTTACAGAATCGGGAATACCGCCTGCGGCGTCGTTTGAAACGTTTAGTTCTGTCAGGATGTAGGGAAGCAAGGAAGAAATCACCGCTCCCAGCCCGATGAAAAAACTTTGCATCGCGAAGCCGGTCGTTCGCTGCTGATCGGGAAGCATATCGCCCACGAATGCTCGAAAGGGTTCCATGGACACATTGATGGATGCGTCCAGGAGCCAAAGCATCATCGCTGCAAGCCACAGTTCTTTGACATAAGGGAAGAAAACGAGCGACAGAGAGGCCAGGATGCCTCCGATCATGAAATAGGGACGTCGCCTTCCCCATTTTCCCAGCCAGGTTTTGTCGCTCAGATGGCCAATGATCGGCTGCACGATGAGCCCGGTGAGCGGGGCAGCGATCCACAGTATGGGGATATCGGTAATAGGTGCACCAAGTGTCTGAAAGATGCGGCTCACGTTCGCGTTCTGCAGTCCGAAAGCGAACTGAATTCCGAAAAAACCGACGCTCATGTTGATGATCTGCTGAACGGTGAGTCTCGGTTTGCCGGCGGAAACTGAGTATGCCATTGCTTGCGGAGTGTGGTGGGAAGATAGTAAGAAATTGGTACGGAGCCGCAGCTTCAGATCTCGAACTCATCCGGGATCACTGCTCCTTTCTTCATTACGACGATACCGTCTTTAACCGTGTAAAGCGAATGATCGCCGTTCTCCAGGTGCGGACCGCCATTAATCTTCACATTGTGACCGATGCGACAGTTCTTGTCAATGATTGCATTTTTAATGAAACAGCCCGATCCAATTCCAAACAGGGGCACGCCGATCTTCCTTGCATGCTCGATCTCGGGAAGTGTTTCATAAAAATCGGCACCCATGATATAGCTGCTCACGAGCGTGCTGCCGTGCCCGATGCGCGATCGGATGCCGATCACACTGTTTTCGATGCGCGAAGCGTGAATGATCGATCCTTCGGCAACAAGCGCCTTTTCCATGGTGGTGCCGCTGATCTTCGCCGGCGGAAGCATCCGCGCGCGGGTATAGATGGCGCGGTCGTTGTCGAACAGGTTGAAGTCTGGAATATCCACGGTGAGTCCGAGGTTGGCCTCGTAGAACGACCGGATGTTCCCGATATCCGTCCAGTAGCCTTCATACTGGTAGCTTACTACATTGTATTTGCCGATCGACTGCGGCATGATCTCTTTACCAAAATCCGTGGCTTCAGCATACTCAGACTGCAGCAACTGAAACAAAAGGCGGCGGTTGAAGATGTAGATGCCCATTGAAGCCAGGTACACGCGTCCCTGCAGTTTCATTTTTTCACCGGTTTCACTAACCCATTCCGGCAATTGCTCCTTTTTTGGCTTTTCGACAAAACTGGATATGAATCCGTCGCTGCGGGTCTTCATGATCCCGAACTCGGGCGCCTCGCGCTCCCCCACCGGGACCGTCGCGATGCTGATATCCGCTCCCTGTCGAATGTGATTGTCAAGCATCTCGCGGAAGTCCATCTGGTACAGCTGGTCGCCGGAAAGAATGAGCACGAATTCGCTGCCGAACGGTTCAATGTGCCGCAGTCCCTGGCGCACCGCGTCGGCCGTACCCTGGAACCAGGTGGGGTTGTCGGGAGTTTGCTCCGCCGCCAGGATATCGACAAATGCGG
>Ga0196980_1000328_pt1 | contig 12406 bp, 12 predicted proteins | sample S3_1013CmetaG_FD_155486 | JGI IMG/M metagenome (GOLD analysis project Ga0196980, IMG submission 155486) | Soil microbial communities from Anza Borrego desert, Southern California, United States - S3_10-13C | ecosystem: Environmental > Terrestrial > Soil > Desert | place: USA: California... | reverse complement strand
TCCGTCGGTCTGACCGTGGATCAGACCGCTGCCACGCTGTTCCCCGCAACCCACGATAACCAGCTGTGCTTCGTCCAGGTCGGGAAACTCGACTGCATGCATCTGGATGGTAGAACCCAGCTGTCCGTCGCGGTAAGCTTCGTCGTGAGTGATTTCGTGCAGGTCGAGGGGCTGGAGAAAATCGCGAATGTTCAGGTGATCCGGCATGCGTTTCTGGAAATAAGTAAACCGGCCTGAAATTAAAGAAAAGCCCGCTTCGGGGGAAAGAAAACGGCCCAACACGAAAAAACTGCAGCGAAGCATTCATCCCCGCGGTCTTTGCAGGGCGAGTTCGTATTTTGCAGGCTTGAATGAAACATCTTCTATTTGGTCTGTTGCTGTGCGGAGGTAGCTGCTTTGGCCAAACGAGCTTTCACTCCCGCGTTTTGAACTCAGCCACTGGCGAGCCGCTGGCTGACGTTTCCGTTATTGTCAAAGGAACGGGCAAGGGTGCGCTTACCGGTGAGGACGGCCGCGCGGTGATCCGGAACGTTCCTCCGGGAACGCACCTGGTTTTATTTTCGATGACCGGATTTTCGGAGCTGGGTTTCGAACTGAGCTTCCCCCGGCATGCAGATTCCATCCTGACTGTTCAACTGGAACCAGCAGGCAAGGAAATCGAAACCGTGACCGTTTCTTCCGCGCGCACCGACTCGCGGATTGAAAATTCACCTACCCGGATCGAGGTGATAGGTCTTGAAGAAGTGGAAGAGGAAAGTGGAGTGAAGCCTTCGAATATTTCCTGGCTGCTGGGTGATGTAGCAGGGATCCAGGCCCAGCAAACCTCCGCGACCACGAACAATGTTGAGTTGCGGATCCAGGGACTTCGGGGAAATTACACGCAGGTGCTGCGCGATGGAGTACCGCTTTTCGGGGGCTACGCAGGCGGATTCAGCGTGCTGGAGATACCGCCCCAGGACATTCGTCAGATCGAGATCATCAAAGGACCCAGCTCCACCCTGTACGGGGGGGACGCGATAGCCGGCATCATCAATATCATTTCCAAGAAGCCCGTCGCGGGCGCGCGGGAACGGAGCATCCTGGCGAATATCAATTCCCGCCGCGAAGCGAATATGAATGTGTACCTGTCGGAAAAATCCCGCAACATCGGTTATACATTCTACGGCGGCGGCACTTACCAGACGCAGATCGACGTCAACAAAGATGGATTTACCGATATCGGCAGGCTGGAGGGGATTTACATTCACCCCACGTTTTACTATTATCCGAATGAAAAAAACACGGTCTCGATCGGATTGAACACCAGCCGCGAGGAACGCCATGGCGGCGATCTGCAGGTACTGTCGGGGAATCCGGACAATTCCCACCAGTTCTACATCCGCAATGAATCTTACCGCAATACAGCCAATCTCAGCTGGGAACACCAGCCTTCCGCGACGGCCAGGTTCACGTTGAAAGGGAACGTGAGCGCGTATCGGCGAAACATGATGACCAATGTGTTTGGCATGAAGGCAAGGCAGATCTCGTGGTACAGCGAAGCTTCGTACTCAAAAAAATTCAACAGGCACCACCTCGTCGGGGGCGTGAACCTGAACGGCGAGCGATTCCGAAAGCAGCAACCCGACAGCTCGCTGATCGGCAACTACACGCATTACACCGTAGGTTTTTTTGTTCAGGACGTCTGGCGCATACATCCGAAATTCCTGGTGGAGGCGGGAATGCGATCCGACTTCCATAACCGTTATGGGACATTTCTCCTGCCAAGGCTTTCCATTCTTGTCAAACCCGCGTCCTGGCTGCGGTCACGGTTAACCGGCGGGCTTGGTTACCGGATCCCAACGCAATTCGAAGCGGAGATTGATGAAAGAGATTACAAGAAGATCCAACCCCTTTCCGGCCTGGAGGCCGAGCGGTCCTACGGGGCTAACTGGGACGTTCATTTCGAAAGCGAGATAGGAGAAGTGGAGTTTTCGGTCAACCAGCTACTCTACTTCACCCACATCAGCAGACCCGTGATTCTCGAAGGAACGGGCGCCACACTTACTTTCCGCAACGCAAACGCTCCACTAGTGACGCGCGGACTGGAAACCTGGCTTCAGATCGGGTACGAAGGACTCGAAGCCTATCTGGGGTACACGTTCACCGATGCTAGAAAAAAATACGACGCGCTGCTTCCCTTCGTCGAGCTGAGCGCACGGCATAAGTTTGCAGCGGTCGTATCCCACGAATTCTCCGAGCGGCTGCGCACCTGCCTCGAAGCGACTTTCATCGGCCGACAATATCTCGAAGACGGGCGCCGCTCTCCCGCGTACTCGATCATTTCGGGGATGGTACAGTACAACCTCGGGCGTTTCTCCGTAGTGCTTAACTGCGAAAATGTTTTTGATTACCGGCAGACCCGAAAAGAAAACATCGTCATTCCTCCCCTGAATAATCCCGGTTTTAAGAGCCTGTGGGCGCCGATAGACGGCAGACTGGTTAACATCAGCGTCAAACTCCGGCTTTGAGGGGGCTGCCTATCTTTGTCGGAACTGCATGGAACGACTGAGGAAACAAATCGAAGCGCTCAAAAAAGAAGTGGAAGCATTCACCGCCGCGGATGCGCGCGCCGCCGAGGAATTTCGCATAAGGTACCTCGGATCGAAAGGAATTCTCAAATCCCTGATGGCTGAGATGCGATCCGTGCCGCCCGAAAGCAAAAAAGAGTTTGGTCAGCTCGTGAATGATTTCAAGTCGATCGCGGAGCAGAAATATGAATCCCTGAAGGAGCAGGCGCCCGACACACAGGCAACAGTCGCAGAACTCGATGTTACGCTTCCGGGTGACGAACTCCCGTTGGGCAGCAGGCACCCGGTGACTTTGATGCGAAACCGGATCGTATCGATATTCCAGCGCCTGGGTTTCGCCGTGGCTGAGGGACCGGAGATCGAGGATGACTGGCACAATTTCACCGCCCTGAACCTGCCGGAACATCATCCGGCGCGGGATATGCAGGACACCTTTTATATCCAGCAAAATCCGGACATTCTGTTGCGCACTCATACGAGCAACGTACAGGTCCGCGAAATGGAAAAAGGGAAATTGCCAATTCGCGGGATTTATCCTGGCAGGGTGTACCGAAACGAAACGGTCAGCGCCCGCAGCCATTGTTTTTTTCATCAGGTAGAAGGGCTTTATATTGATGAAAATGTCTCGTTTGCCGACCTGAAGCAAACGCTTTATTTTTTCGTGCGCGAGATGTATGGAAAAGACGTTAAGGTGCGGTTCCGTCCCTCTTACTTCCCTTTTACCGAACCGAGCGCGGAGATGGACGTAAGCTGTTTTATCTGCGGCGGAGAAGGTTGCGCTGTGTGCAAACGGACCGGCTGGGTGGAGATTCTTGGATGTGGCATGGTGCACCCAAACGTTCTTCAGAACTGCGGCATCGATCCTGCGAAATATACCGGATTCGCTTTCGGTATGGGCATAGAGCGGCCTGCGATGATGAAATACGGTATTAACGACATTCGCCTTTTCAGCGAAAACGACGTGCGCTTCCTGAAACAATTCACCTCAGCGACCTGAGTTCAACGCGTTTGCCTCGTCGCCACCACCAGCACCGATGCCGCCAGCGTAAGCCAGTAACCGTAGGCAAGAGTTCCCATCATTTGCCCAAAGCTGAGGCTGCCTCCGACCTGCCGCGCTCCTGACTGCATTTCCAGAAACGACATTATGGTCAGGTAAATCAGTCCCAGCAAAGGCATCCAGTACACATAATTGGACAGCGTGGAACTGCGTTCAGTAAGGGCGCTCAGGGTTATGAGTACGGCCCCAAGAGGAATGAGCAACGACACGAACATAAACCTCCCCTGGCCGATCCCCTCCCGTCCATCTTTGCCAAACACAACCTCAAAGCCACTCAGCTTGTAATCCTGGGTGAAGCTGAGAAACGGAAGAAAAAATACGCCGAGCAGCAGCAATGCGAGAATGATCGCAGATGTTTTCTTATTCATGCAGTTAGTTTAAAAAAAATTCCCCGCAATCTACGGGGAACTTTGCAAAATCTCTTGCTCTGTTACGCAGCTTTCGCGCGCGGATTATATACCGCTAATACGACTGCGGCTGCAATAGTGATCCACAACCCGATGCCGTAACCCTGTCCCAGGCTCTTCACCGTTGTTCCGAAGCCGGCGCCGCGGACAACCGGGTAGATGATCAGCAGGAAAAGCAGCGCGAGCAGGGGAAGCCAGGCCCAGAGGGCGCGACCCAGGACATAATTGCCCTTGTTCAGCTCTCCCACCAGAAGCAGCAGGCCGGATAATGGGATCAGCAGCAGGATGTACCGGTCCCAGCCTGATGCATTGCTGGAAAACACGGTGTCGTAGCCGCTCACGCTTGCTCCCATAAACGAAAAATACGCCAGAAAGAAGCAGCCAACGAGGGCGACCGCCAGCACGATGGTGATTGTTTTTCTGTCCATAATAGCAGTTTTAGTTATAAAAAAAAGATGTGCTCGTGAAGGAGGAAACTTAACTCGCCGCCTGCATGCGCCGGTAACTGAAGAACGCGGCAGCAAGGAAAGCGATCACCGCCACCCAGAACCAGGGCGTGAAATCCACGGTAATGCGCATGCTATCCGTCATCTTATCGAGCGCCTGTCCGAATTCTCCGCCAGTCTCTGACTTTGGCATCTCCACCTTGGCTTTCTTCTTTATGTCCATCATCAGCCCGATCAGCGCCCCGGCTGAAAGAACACCGGTTGCCATTGCTCCGCCAATCGCCGCTTTTGCATTGGTGAAGGAAAGCAGCAGACCCACCACCCCGAGTGCAAGTGCTGCGATTGCGTAAACATTCGGGTCCTTTTTGTCGGTAGTAGTTGACGACATGGTCATTTCCCCGTCGCGGTTGTCCCGATCGTTGTTTCCCATCGTCGGGTTGTTCGCATTTCCTTCCTTCATCTTGAAACCGGTGGCCAGCTGAAAGCCGCTCACCTGCTGAAGGGACATGTTGTTGCATTTGATGTCGACAAACGGGAGGAAAAACAGGAGCACCCCGAATCCGAAGGCCACCGAAGAAGGGATTCTCGTGCCGAAAATGCCGCGGGAAGGTGCGCCCGCCGGCTGCGCAGTAGTCTGGTTGGTGTCCATAATATTATTTTGAGGTTTAAGATAAGGAAACTTGCCGATAAATTCGCCCGTCCTCTGGCACGTATCTTTAGAGCACAATATGGTAAACAGCCTCTGTGTTTGCGGCGCCGGAACCATGGGCCGCGGAATTGCCCAGCTTGCTGCCCGGCGCGGGGTTGCCACGCTGCTTTACGAGCTAAACCCGGCCGCGCTTGAGAAAGCCCGGCAGGAAATCCAGCTTGACCTGGACAAGCTGGTTGCCAAATCCCGCATGAGCGGAACTGAAAAGGAACAAACCCTTCAGCGACTTTCATTTACGGCCAGCATCGAAGATTGTCTCGCGGACGCATGCATTGAGGCAATTGTCGAGGAGCCGGAAGCGAAATCGGCTCTTTTCAACCAGCTGGCCGAGATTAATCACAGCGAAACCGTGTTCGCCAGCAACACTTCTTCGCTTTCCGTTGCTCAGATCGCCGCGCAGGTGAGAAATCCGGAGCGGGTGATTGGTATGCATTTTTTCAATCCCCCCACGATCATGCAACTGGTAGAGCTTGTCGTGACGCCCGAGAATAACGAAGCGACCATTCGCTTTGCGCACCACCTGGCAGAGCAGCTGGGAAAGACTGTTGTCGTATGCCGCGACTCTCCCGGATTTATCGTGAACCGGGTCGCCCGCCCCTACTACATCGAATCGTTGCGGCTGGTTGAAGCGGGCCTGACTGACTTCCAACAGCTGGATTCCCTCCTGGAGGCTTCCGGCTTTCGCATGGGTCCGTTCCGGCTGATGGATCTGATCGGGAACGACGTGAACTACCTGGTGAGTACTTCCGTCTACGAACAGCTCGGTCGCCCCGAACGGTTGCGGCCCTCGCCCATCCAGGAAAAAAAAGTAGCCGGCGGCGAGCTCGGTCGCAAATCCGGAAAGGGATATTACGATTACAACACGGCTGCTGACTAACTTCGCCGGGCATATCCATCCAAATTGTCGAAAATTCTCGTAACCGGCGGCACCGGCTTTGTCGGCTCCTACGTCATCAAACTGCTGGTTGAAAAAGGCTACCAGGTGCGGGCTCTCCGCCGCGCGCAACATTTACCGGTATTTATTCCCTCGCGTGTCTGGGACACTGTGGAATGGGTGGAAGGGGACGTCCTGGACGTCGTTTCCCTGGAAGACGCCATGCAGGGAGTAGATGCAATTGTGCATTCCGCCGCGATCGTTTCGTTTCACCGCAAGGAGAGAAAGAAAATGTTCCAGGTAAACGTTGACGGCACCGCAAACGTCGTGAACATGTCGCTGCAGTGCGGGGTTCCGCGGCTCATCCATATGAGCTCGGTGGCGGCGATCGGCAGAACGGCTCATGGAGGAAAGGTGAACGAGGAAAAACAATGGCAGGAAAACAACGTCAACACTGATTATGCCCGCAGCAAGTTTAAGGCTGAGCTGGAAGTCTGGCGCGGCGAAGGCGAAGGGCTTAGCACCGTGATCCTTAATCCGAGCACGGTGCTTGGATATGGGGACTGGAGCAAGGGGAGCTGCCGGATTTTCAAAAACATCTATGAGGAGTTTCCCTGGTATACCGAGGGCGTAAATGGATTTGTAGATGTTGAAGATGTTGCCCGACTGGTGGAGCTCATGCTCCGCAGCCCCGTCCGCGAGCAGCGGTTCATTGTGAACGGCGAGACGTGGCCATTCCGGCAACTCATGGAACGGATCGCGTTCTATTTTGGAAAGCGTCCCCCGCGCCGAAAGATCGGGCCTGCGCTGATGTCCGTCGCATGGCGGTTCGAGCGGTTCCGGGCATTTTTTACCGGCAGCGCACCCTTGCTCACAAAGGAAAGCGCGAAAGTTGCGTTGAGCAGGACATGGTTCCTCAGCGACAAATTGCGGGACGCGATCCCGGAATTTTCGTTTACACCGCTGGAGGAAACCCTCCGGAATGCCTGTGAAAAATACCTGGCAGACGTTCGGGAGCTGCAACCCTAAGCGTCCCGAATGTATCTTTAAGCTGCAATCATTTCTATGCAAAAACTCCTTCAGCCCTTTCTGGGCACCGTACTCTTCGTCGCATGCTTGCCATCTTTCGCGCAGTATACGCTTTCGGGAGTGGTGTTGGATTCCGCAACGCGCGAACCGCTGGCCGGCACCTCTGTGTTCGCGCAGAATACCACGCTCGGAACCGCGACCGCGCGCGACGGCAGCTTTTCCCTCGGCCTCAAACCCGGCGGATATGATATTGTTTTCAGCTACACGGGCTACAAAACACAACAGCAAACCCTGCAGGCGGCGGAAAACACGAGGCTGGAGATATTGCTCGTGAAAGAAGACAAAAGTCTCACCGAAGTGGTCGTACGCAGTTCCAACGAAGTAACCAATGGGTGGGAGAAATACGGGAATTTTTTCACCGCTCAATTCATCGGCTCCACGCCGAATGCGCGCGAATGTTCGCTGCTCAACCCGGAAGTGTTGAAATTTTTCTTTTCGAAACGGCAGAACAAACTGAAAGTGCTTGCGACCGAACCCCTCCAGATCAGCAACCGGGCGCTTGGGTATAATCTTAATTACCAGCTCGATTCTTTCGTGCATCATTACGGGTCGGATATTACATCTTACCGCGGTTTTTGTTTGTACACCGAAATGGAAGGGACTGATTCGCTTCGCAGGATCTGGGAGCGTAACCGGGTTCTTGCGTACCACGGTTCAAAGCTGCATTTTCTGCGCAGCTATTACGACAGCACCCTTCACGAAGAAGGTTTCATCATCAGTATCCTCGATGAACAGGACGCGTCAAAATTCAACCGCATCAGCGATCCGTATGATACTGCCTATTACGTTGGAGCCGACACCACACTGGAAGCTGAAATTTGGTTCCCGCGCAAGCTGAACGTGACGTACACGAAAAAAATTCCGGAAGAAGAATATCTCAGGTATGCGGGGCTTCCGCGGAACCTGGGAGTGCAGGTAAGCTACGTGGAACTGAAGCAGGCAGTCGCGATCAAGGAAAACGGATATTATTACGATCAGAAAGACTGGATTTCCCAGGGATACTGGAGCTGGAAGAATTTGGCGGATCAGCTTCCGGCAGATTATCAATAGTCGTGAGTCGGGAGCCCGGGGCCAGGTCCTTCCCTGCTTTTAGTTCTCTTTCTGCAATGAGAAAAACGATTGGATGGTCGCTTCCCACTCAAGACTGTCGACTATCAACTATTCCCTCACTCCCGCTTTGACTATTTCCCATTACTTTTTCCCAGAGCTCCGGGATCCGCTTGATCCATACCAGCTCCTTCATTTTTTCTTTTGCTTCCATAGCGGGAGAGCCGAAATAATTCCGGCCCGGCTTCAACGAAGCGGGAACGCCGCTTTGGGCATAAAGCACAGCGCCCTTTCCAATAGTGAGTGTCTTGCTCACTCCAACCTGTCCCCAGAGGATCACATTGTCTTCAAGTGTAGTGGCACCCGCAATCCCAACCTGCCCGGCGAGCAGGCAGTTTTTCCCGATCACCGTGTCGTGGCCGATGTGTACCAGGTTATCCATCTTGGTGCCCGCGCCGATAATCGTGTCGCCTGTCACCCCGCGGTCGATCGTACATCCCGCGCCGATCTCCACCCAGTCGTTAATCACCACGCGCCCGCAACTGGTCATTTTCTTGTAGAGCATTTCCCGGCCGGACTTCTTATTGTAATAAAACGCATCGCTCCCGATCACCGTGCCCGCCTGGATAATCACATTGTCACCAATCACGCAGTTGTCGAGGATGGTAACATTCGGATAGATGAGGCAGTTCTTCCCGACCTCTACGTTGTTCCCCAGGTATGAGTTCGGCATCACCACGGTCCCTTTTCCGACCCTCGCAGAGCGGCCTTTCGTTCTCAGCGAAGGCCTGAAAGGACGGAAATGCTCCACGATCTTTAAGTAAGCTTCAAACGGCTCAGGCACCACGAGCAGCGCCTTCCCTTTCGGGAAATCGGTTTTCTTATTGATGATGATAAAACTTGCCGCTGAATGAATACAGCGACGGTAGTACTTCGGATGGTCCACGAAGACCAGATCGCCTTCTTCCACCTTATGGATTTCGTTGATGCCCCCGGCCAGTCCTTTCTTATTTCCAAAAAGCTCCGCTCCGATCAGCTTGGCGATCTCGGTGACAGGAACGGGCTTCTTGAATCTCATGCAGCTGGAATTTGAGCAAAGGTAATAGCTAATCATTGTTAGCGCCAACGCACACCGGTTGGGGCAATTTCTGAATTCTCGACGACGTACTTAACCACGAACTCCTGATCGCATCAACGTGGTTTTCCACAACGACGTTTGGAATGTTAATAAAATTTCGCCTAAATATTTTTTGGTTAAAGAAAATTATTTATAATATTGTGTTGGGAAATTTATTTCCCGTACTTACTAACCCATCCAATATAAATGATCCCTCCGCAAACCGGGGGGATTTTTATTTTCCTCCGCTTCCCGGTGAAAGAGCAAGTGGCATAATTAAAATATCTTTATTCGGTCACAAACTATTCTGCATGCTAAAGTCGATGACGGGATTTGGGAGAGTGGAAGCGACGGTGGGAGAAAAAACTTTTCTCATCGATATCAAATCCCTGAACGGGAAGCAATTTGAACTGCAGCTGAAGCTGCCGGGAATCCTGAAACCCTTTGAATTCGAGATCCGCCGGATCCTTTCCGAAAAACTGGGTCGCGGCAGCGTGGACTGTACGATCAGCCTGAAAGAAACGGGGGAAGCAAAGCCCGTTACAATCAATACCAGCCTGGCAAAAGCCTACTTCCGCCCGCTCGCGGATCTTTCCAGGGAGCTGGATCTTGATCCTTCCCATATCCTGAGTACGTTGGTAAAACTCCCGGAAGTGATTACCCCGAGCAGCGAAACACTCTCCGACCAGGAATGGCTCGAATTCCAGGAAGCCATTTACGGTTCAATCAACGAGCTCAACGCCCACCGGCTGGACGAAGGCAGGTCCCTCGAGGAGGATCTTCTTTTCCGCATCAACAATATCCTGAAGCAGCAGGAAGAAGTGATGAAGCTCGAACCGCTGCGCAAACAGAAGATCCGCGAAAACGTGGTGCGGTTGCTGGAGGACAATGTAGGCAAAGAAAATTACGATGTAAACCGCCTCGAGCAGGAGCTTGTCTATTACATCGAAAAGATTGACATCACGGAAGAGCAGGTCCGGCTGAAGAACCATTGCGACTACTTCAAAACGGTGCTGGCCGACATGGAAGAATCGAAGGGAAAGAAACTGTCGTTCATTCTCCAGGAGATCGGGCGCGAGATCAATACCACGGGCGCAAAGGCCTATGACTCCACCATTCAGAAGTTTGTCGTGCTGATGAAAGATGAGCTTGAAAAAGCCAAGGAGCAGGTGTCCAACGTACTTTGACAACTTACCCTCTGCCGGCGCGCTATCTTTGCTGCATGGTTCCGCCGAGAATCCTGCCGGTGCTGTTTTTTCTTCTCATTATCGCGGGTTGTACACCAATCGACCTGTACGAGAAATACGTCACCATTCCCGAACATGCCTGGAAAAGCGGTTTCAGGCCACAGTTCCGGTTCACGATCCGCGATACTTCTTCTCCCTACCAGGTGTATTTTGTGATCCGGCACAGCGCCCGCTATAATTACAACAATATTTATATCAACGTGCACGCGAAGCAGCCGGGGAGCGACAGCGCGCAGGTTAGCCGGATCGATGTTTTGCTCGCTACCAACGAGCGGGGCTGGCTGGGCAGCGGCATGGACGATATTTACGAGCATCGCGCGCCGCTGACTCCCCCGGGAGAGGAATTTTTTTTCACCAAGCCGGGCGAATATGAATTCACCCTTGAACAGATCATGCGCGAGGACCCGCTCCGCCATGTGTTCAGCGTTGGGTTGCGCATCGAGAAAAAATAAAACATGGCCGACCCCAAACGGAAACTTATCCGGGCAACGATCATTTACTGGCTCCTGCTGGCCTATGTGATTGCCGCGCTGGTCTGGTGGTATATTTCGCTTACCGGGCAAAACCGCATGATGCGCGATTTCCAGGTGCAGCGGCTGCAGTCCACGATCGATCCCGAAAAAACTCCGGTGCTTTATCAGCTCCGGCTCGACGCAATCAACGACGAATTCGAGCGCGACCGCATCAAGTTCCTGGGTGAAGGTGCCACCTTCTTCATTCTGCTTCTTATTGGCGCTTTCTTTCTTTACCGGTTTGTACGACGGCAGTTCTTCATGCAGCAACAGCAGCAAAATTTTATGATGGCGGTAACCCATGAGCTGAAAACACCGATCTCTGTGGCGCGCCTCAACCTGGAAACCATGCAACGTTATTCGCTTGCGCCGGAAAAACAAACGAAGCTGATCCGGACGACCCTTGAAGAAACCGCGCGACTTGATTTTCTGATCAACAACGTGCTCATCGCTTCGCAGCTTGAAATCGGCGGGTACCGGTCGGCGCGGGAGGAGCTCAACCTTTCCGACCTGCTGCAGGATTGCGTGAACGATTTCCGCAAAAGATATCCCGACCGCCAACTGGTGGGCGAGATCGAACCCGACATGGAGGTGAAAGGAGACCCGCTTCTTCTCCAGATCCTCATCAACAACCTGCTGGAAAATGCCCTCAAGTATTCCCCACGCGACCGGCTTGTGAAAGCCCGTCTCCACAAGGCAACCGGTCAAATCGTGTTTGAGGTAATCGATGAGGGTGTAGGGGTGGCGCCGGAAGAAAAGACGAAGATTTTTTCGCGGTTTTACCGAAGCGGTAACGAAGCGACCAGGAAAACCCAGGGCACTGGCCTGGGACTCTATCTCTGCCGGAAGATCGCCCGGGATCACAATGCCGACATTGCAGTGACAAATAATAGTCCCCAGGGCAGTATTTTCGCGGTCAGCTTCCGGAGCAAATGAGTGTACGGTCGGCTTCCATATTACTGGTAGAAGATGAAGAGAATCTCCACGAAGCGCTGAGGCTGAACATGGAACTGGCGGGCTACGACGTTACCTCCGCCTTTGACGGCGCCGCCGCCCTCAAGGCCGTGCAGTCGGAATATTTCGACCTGATCATCCTGGATATCATGCTTCCCGAAATGGACGGCATCAGCGTGGTAGAATCCATCCGTCTCAGCAATAACGAGGTTCCCATACTCATCCTGAGCGCACGCAACAGCAGCGCGGACCGAGTGCTCGGTTTGAAAAAAGGTGCCGACGACTATCTCACCAAACCTTTCAATCTCGAAGAGCTGCTGCTGCGGGTGCAAAAGCTTATCGAGAAGAATAAACGGCTGCAGGACAAAGACAGTCTCGGC
>Ga0196980_1000327_pt1 | contig 12486 bp, 16 predicted proteins | sample S3_1013CmetaG_FD_155486 | JGI IMG/M metagenome (GOLD analysis project Ga0196980, IMG submission 155486) | Soil microbial communities from Anza Borrego desert, Southern California, United States - S3_10-13C | ecosystem: Environmental > Terrestrial > Soil > Desert | place: USA: California... | reverse complement strand
GTTGAAAAACTTCCTTTCGCCGTGCCGTGCATCGCCAGGTTGGGATCCCGCACGCGGGTCGTAACTGAATACCGTGAGCCGTTGAGCGTTCCTTCAAGCCTTGCGTTGCGGTAATTGTAACCGCTGAATCCGATCGAGTGCGCCACGCCGCGGAACCGCGTGTCGAAACTGCCGGCCTTCAATCCTTTCCCCGACACCGTCACTTCGCCGCTGACGGAACCCAGCTTCGCATTGCGCAGGATCCTTCCGAGCTGGAGGGATGTTGTTGTCACAAAAGCATTGTAGCCGGCGTTGTGCGGGCTGCCGAGATTGCTGAAGGTTCCGTCAATCGAAATCGAACCTGCGGAGGAGTTGATATCGAGATCTGCCGAAAGCTGCTGCAAGCCGCCCGCGATCGTGCCGGCCACATTGAATTCTTCCGGGAAGTCGATTCGATCTGTTGACAATCGTTTTCGGGTGAACAGGGCGATGTCACTCTGAGTCGTATGCAAACGGTGAATGACTAGCCGTCCGCCGCTGCGCTCTGCCTGAGCGACAGCGAGCGAACCTTCGGCATCAATCGTTGTATTCTTCAGTCCGTCGAACTGCAGATTCGCGATGTAGAGCGTTTTCAGAGTTCCTCTTCCCTGCAGGTCGATGTGCCAGGTATCATCCGGCTGCGAGAACGCCGCTTCGCGCGACAATGCCGGCGCAAAATTCAAAATATCCCGCACTTGTACGTAGCTGTCGTCAATATCGGCCTCCAGCATCACGGACGGAAAATCCCCGCTAAGCTGTTCCAGCGAGGAAAAGTTGAGTGACGCATAGCGTTTCAGCTCTGTGCCCGGCGTTCTGAGGTAAAGGTCGCGCACGAATATCGCGGTATCCGAATAAAGGAATTTTGTACGAAGCTCGTTCAGCACAAATCCACCGTGTTCCCGGAAACGCGCTTCTGAAATAGTCCCGCTGATCGAATCTTTTTGGAATACCAGGTCGCTCGCCCGCAGCGTCAGCGAATCGGCAAGCAGGTGCGCGTAGTCCATGCCGCGACTCGTCCGGGGCTTGTTCTCATCGTCGAAAGAGAGTACGTTGTCCTTCAGGTCGAGCTCTTTCACACGGAGCGCCCAGCCCGCAACGGCGCGGCTCTCGATTTCCTGACTGATCTCGCGCTGCACCGCACGGGCGGCCTCTTTTTTCCCAAACCGGAAAGCAACAGACGAATTATGAAGACGGAAGCTGTCCAATTCAATAACCCCGCCGGCAAGATCAATCCGCTCGGGCCGGATCCGGGCAGAAGAAATATCCAGGTTGGACTGAATTGCTGAAACGTCGTTGCGGTATTCGATGTTCACATTCCTCAATCCCACTTCGTCGAAAAGAAGTTGCAGGTAGTTCGGCCGCGCCGCTTCGGCGATCTCCTCGGACATGGGCTCGGGTGTTGCCAGCTTTTTCAGCTGATAAAGCCTCGCCTGCATGCCGTTGACTTCAATGGAAGGCAAATCGATAATCTGGCGGGCCGGATCGTACCGGTTTACCCTCGCTTCGAGGTGCGAAATCGTCGCATCCAGATCACTTCCGTTCATGTCGTCGTAATAAGCAATTCTCACGTCCTGCAGTTTCACCACCGGGATCCCGAGATAGAACGAAGTGGTATCCTTTGATGTGCGCGGCGTTTTCGGACTGAAAGCATTGATGAAAAACTGGTAATTGAACACGGTATCCGGCGCCATACGCCGGGCGTAGATCGTTACGTTTTCAAGTTCCAGGCGGCTTACGTCGAGGTCGTTGTTGAAAAGAAGATCAAAAAAGTTGATGTGCGCCTCCAGCCGGCTTCCCGAAAGCAGCGTGTCTTTTTTCTGGTCCTCGATGTATACGTTTTTCAGGAGGACGCGGTTACCCGGAAGACTGACGTGCACATACCCCACCTTAACGCGTGTCCCGAGCTTTTTTTCCAGCCACGCCACGGCGCGGCTTCGGAACAGGTTCTGGACCGGCGGAATCTCCACGATAAGCGCCAGCACAAGCACCACCAGGACGGCGATCAGCAGCGACTTCACGAAGATCCGCGCAACCCGGACCGTGAGGGGTCTTCTCTTTACCCGGTGCTCCATCATTTCTTGAGCTGGTTGAAATGCACGTGTGGCAGATATAAAGAAAATATCATGCTATAAATAGCGGGAAAATGTGGATTGAAACCAGAAGAATATGAGCTCACAGGCATTGCCTGTCGAACTAGCAGTGAGCGTGTGAGTTTCTGTTGAAACTATTTCCTGGAACTCCCTTTTTTCGGACCCGGTTTTTTCCGGCCGGCGGATTTCCTTCCTGTGGATTTTTTACCCCCGGCGGCCGCCTTTTTCTTTGGAACCTTTGCGCCTGCCTTACGCGCTTCCGATAAGCCGATTGCAATCGCCTGCTTGCGGCTTGTCACCTTTTTCCCACTCCGACCACTGCGAAGTTCGCCACGCTTTTTTTCGCGCATGACTTCCTCCACCTTCTCGCCGGCCTTTTTTGAATACTTTGCCATACGTGTACTTTTATTGATTATCCGGTTTCGGCCTCGGGGTGATGATCAGCGCCTGCAGGTAAGCGATGGCCGAGAACATAGCCAGCGAATGAATCACGCCGCCTGCGGCAAACACAAACATTCCCACCAGCCAAACGATCAATAGGGCAAAGGATATGATAAAAAATATCGTCTTTTTCATCGTAGCGGATTATGACCTTCCTTCTGAAATAATTGTGCCAGCCGCGTTGAGTTGCAGAGAATGATCGACGGGAGTTTATGCAGCTTCCTCGTTTTGCTGGAGGGGATCATAGACATGCTTCTGCTGCAGCCAGCTCACACTGCCTTTTGATTTGCGCACGAACCAGCAGGCCTTGGTAATTTGTACCGCGAGCACTTTTTTGTTCAGCTCCCCTTCCTCGGTCACCCTGCCGGCAATGTAGAGGTAGTCGTCGTGGTATTTTTGGATCAGGTTGACGTGCTTATTGAGAAGCGTTTTCCTGGGAGTCGGATCTGTGACTACGCAGTTCAGTACCGGGCCGTCGTTTTCGGCTACTTTGACCTGGAGAGTCTGCTGGCGATTCTGTTCGTGGAAGCGAAGGAGGCCGAATTGAATGGATCCTACCTTATGCTTGATCGAGGCTAGGGCATTGCTCATATACTGGGTTGATGAAGTTTTGCAAGAACGGGTTTGGATTGACGCGGGAAGGCGACGTGTCTCGCAAGCCACTTATAGCCCTGCTCGAGCCAGATCTCGAAACGGTTTTTTTTCCGCTCCGGTGCTTCCACGTACTCGATATTCACCATTGTCATCTTGATAAGCACCGGCTTCTCGTACGTTGTGTCGGTAGTATCCGGACCTTCATTGCTCACAATGCTGGCTTTTCCGCTTATCTCCAGGTAGAACGAAACTCCCTTCCGGTAAAAATGCAATCTTGCCGGAAACGTCTGCTCGCATTCGCTCAGCAGCTGGCTCGGCCGTTTTGCGAGAAACCAAAGATGGCCTTCGTCGTCCACGCGGATGGCGGTGACAATATTGTTTGGGATCTTCACGAGTCCGTTGCTCATGCTGTACATTATGGCACTCCGAAGCTGATAAATCTTGTCCCTGATGAATTGCAGGTTCCTGTCTGCGGTCATAACCCTCACGTTTTACAGCATGCATATGTCAACTTTAATACCAATCGTTTTTCGCTGTAGGACGGCGCGTTTGGCGCGTGTCCTGAGCAAGTTTTTCCACAGAAAAGCCCGGCCTTGCGCGACATCGTAAATTCCCCGAATACACAACTCCCTCAGCCTGCCAGGATGCGGCCTGTAGTTTGTCATAAGCTCGGGCATGATAAAAACCCGCTCCCGCGGCCAAATGCTGAAAGCACACCGGGATGGGCCAACGGCCGCCCGGATCGCGAAGCTCATCTACGTTAGTGATGCGGCGTCCGGCATTTCCCGGAAGAAGGCCGGGAAGGGATGGACGTACTGGCTGGGAAACCGCAGGGTGCGTGATGTCCGGACGCTCGAGCGCATCCGTAAGCTGGCTATACCCCCGTCCTGGTCCAACGTGTGGATTTGTCCCGACGTTAACGGCCACCTGCAGGCTACCGGCCGCGACCTTGCCGGCAGAAAGCAGTACCGTTATCACGCCGGATGGCATGGGCTGCGCAATGAAACCAAGTTCCATCGTATGTACGAATTCGGGAAACTGCTCCCCAGGCTGCGGAACCGGTTGCAGCGCGACATGCAGAAAAACGAACTCTCGGAAGAAAAAGTGGTAGCTACCGTCATCAGCCTGATGGAAAAAACTTACATCCGCGTCGGCAATGAAGATTATGAGAAACTTTACGGTTCGTATGGCATCACGACGCTCAGAGACAAACACGTGGACGTGCGACGCGACAGCATAAAATTCTGTTTCACCGGAAAAAAGGGAATCGAGCACAGCATCACCCTGAGGAGCCGGAAGCTGGCACGGATCGTCAGGCAATGCCGCGACATTCCCGGCGCTGAATTGTTCCAGTACTATAATGGTGACGGCGACAGGAAAAGGGTCGACTCGGGAATGATCAATGAATATATCCGCAATGCCACAGGAAAGGATTTCACTGCGAAAGACTTTCGTACCTGGGCGGGAACCTTGCAGGCTATCTGCTGCCTGCGTCAGCTGCAGCCGCCCATGGATGAAGCAACGCTGCGGAAAAATATTGCTGCGATGCTTGATGAGGTAAGCGAGCGGCTTGGCAACAGCCGCACCATCTGCAGAAAATATTATGTTCATCCGGGCCTGGTGAAACTTTATGAGGAAGGAGAACTATTACCGGAACTTGCAAAATGTAACGAGAAATCATTCAGCGGTAAGGGACTCTCTCGCGACGAACAAATCCTTATGGCACTCCTGAAGCGCTGCGCCTCATGACCGTTTCTGGTATGATTTTTTTACTCCATTACACAAAATGTGATTATGAAGAACAAAGGACAAAGGCTGAACGTGAAATACAACCTCCACAAGCGAAGGCCGGAGATCCGGGACGACATGGACAGCCGGAAAAACGAAGAACAACACAGCAAGGGTGATGACATTACGCACAACAGAAAAATCAACCAGAATCAGCGGAAGCGGTACAACAACGAAAGCAAAACCTGACTGTGGAATATTTTGCTCTGGATCCTGTTAACTAAAAACGTATAAAAAATGGAAAAGAATGAAAAAGTAACCGAGGTGCTGAATGATCTGATCCGCATTAACCACGATCGCATCGAAGGTTATGAACGGGCCGCGAAGGAAACGAAATCCGAGGACGCCGACCTCCGCACGCTGTTTACCGAGATGGCGAATGAGAGCCGGAGGTATGCTAATGACCTGAGCCGCCATGTAGCCAATGCAGGTGGCGATCCGGCCGAGGGAGCTACTGCTCCCGGTAAGATCTACCGCGCGTGGATGGACGTAAAGGCAGCTTTTACCGGGAAAGACCGGAAAGCGATTCTTGCCTCCTGCGAATTCGGCGAAGACGCAGCGCAGCGCGCATACGATGCGGCGCTTGCGAGCGACGTCGACCTGCCGACAGACCTCCGGCAGGTGATCGTCGATGAAAAAAATCGGCTCAGGCAATCGCATGACCGGATTAAAGAATTACGTGACCGGCACCCGTGACTACATTGAACGATGCACGGGCCGGCCCCGTGCATCGTTATGAAAAAAGGAACAATGGAAAAAGTATCTACATCAAAAGACATGAGGACGCTGGCATCCTGCCTCAACAAGCTGGTGCTGGACGGCTTCAAAGAAAATTTCAAAGCGTCCGAGATGGGATTGCTGTCGCTGGACGGCGAAAAGCTATACACGCCTGCCGAAGTCGAGATCGTGAACTTCTATCGTTTTGAAGGCGAAAGCGACCCGGCCGACAGCTCCATCCTTTACGCAATCCGTACGAAAGACGGTATTAAAGGCACCCTCACTGATGCTTACGGACCTTACGCGGATCCGAACGTGAGCAAGTTCATCAAAGAGGTGGAGTCCATAACCAAAAAACCCGTGAACCCTAAACCTATGAATCATGATACTTCAGCAAACTGATAACTATATAAAGGCATGCATGAAAGCCTGGCTTATGTGTGAATCCTGTATTCACGCCGAGTCAAACCGAATGGACCCCCGGGAAGAATTGATCCAGAAATGCCGCACCTGTGCCAACTCGTGCTTCACGGTTGTGTGCAGGATTCTGAACAATTCGGAAATTTTGCAGGAATCCGCCTTTATTTGCCTGCTTAATTGCCGCGAGTGCTGCGAGGAGTGTGACAAGCACGCATACATTGCCGACATCGAATATTGCAGCGAAGTATGCCGCCTTTGCGCCGACACGCTGAAACCGCTCATACTTCCGGTTTACCTGAACTAACTCACTTTCTCCATCCTTGCAATCGCCCGGGGCATGTCAATGCCTTTTTCAAGTACCGGGCGAAAAAGATCGCCTTTCCTTCCGATGCGCCGCAGGATGTTGTGCATGGTGAACTGCAGGGGATGCAGCCCGGGGCGCACTTCTTTCCATTCCAGCGGCGCAGATACCGGAGCCCCGGGCCTGGGCCGCGCGCTGTAAGCACAAGCCAGCGTTTGTCCCCGGCTGTTTTGCAGGTAATCAATGTACACCTGGTTTTTTCGCCGCTTTGAAAGCGACCGCTCCAGTGTGGTAAAGCCGGGAAGGCGTTGCTGTACCAGGAGAGCCAGCATGTGCGCGAAGTCGCGAACCTGCGCGTATTCATATCGGCGCGCGCAGGGTAGATAAACGTGAAGGCCGCTTGCACCAGAGGTTTTGCAGCAGCCGGCCAGGCCCAGTTCATCAAGCGCTTCCTTCAGACACCGGGCTATTTCGATTACCTGCTCAAAGCTGTTTTTCTCCGAGGGATCAATGTCAATGACCAGGTAATCCGGGCGGTCCAGGGCGGCAACAGCAGAGTTCCATGGATTCATCTCGATACATCCCAGATTCGCAATAAAAAGCAGGCTCGACTGGTCCTGGCAAACCAGGTAGCGAATGATTTTGTCTCCGGAACCCGAGGGGATTTCGGCGATCTTCATCCAGGGCGGAGCAATGTCGCCTGCGTCCTTGTGGTAAAATCCCGGATCGCGGATCCCGTCCGGATTTCTTTTTAACGAAAGGGGGCGATTCCGGAGGTAAGGCAGAATCAAAGGCGCCACCGACCGGTAGTAATGGATCAGGTCGCCTTTCGTAATTTTTTCGTCCGGCCAATAGAGCTTGTCCAGGTTCGTCAGTGTCAGCTTCCGCTTCATATCAATGCTGTTTGCGAAGAACTTTTTCGACCGGTATTGAACGCTCGGTTTCGGCGCGAATGCTCGTACTTTTCTTGTCTGTTCTCAATCCCTTGTACACCGGGTGACGCAGGATTCCGTCACGCGTTACCTCCGAAAATGCCACCTCGCAAACCAGTTTTGGCTTGAGCCAGGTTACCGGGGCATTTGTCTTTACCGGAAATCTGAAAGGAGAGCGGTGAGTGATCAGCGGATTCATTTTCTCTCGCAGCTCCCGCAGCAGTTTCTCCGAAAAACCGCTGCCTGCGTGTCCGATGTACTGCAATTCGCCGTCTTTATACTGTGCCAGCAGAAGCGACCCGAAGTGCTGCCTCGATCCGCGCGGTGCAGTGTAGCCTGCAATGATCGCCTCCTGTGTTTTATGATATTTGATCTTCAGCCATTCCCGCGTCCGCACGCCCGGAGTGTACGCACTGTCCTTTTTTTTTGCAATGATCCCTTCGAGGTCATCCTCCTTTACCATCCGGAAAAAATCGATGCCGTAGTCTTCGATGTGATCGCAGTAACGGAGCACGCCGGTGGATTTTCGAATGATTCTTTTCAACATCTTTTTTCTTTCCACCAGCGGATACGTCAGGAGGCTTTGGTTTTGCAACCGCAGCAGGTCGAAAACGTAATAAACGAGCGGCAACTCGCGGTGGGAGCGGTAATTCTGCAACTTTTGGAAATCGGGACGGTTGTTTTCATTAAGCAGCACGATCTCACCATCGAGTATCATGTCGGTTCTGATCTTTTTCAGTGCGGCCGCTACAGGTTTGTAGCGCTGCCGCAGATCGAGTCCGTTGCGGGAATACAGGGAAAGGCTCCCTTTGCGGATCTCGGCAATGGCCCTGAAACCGTCCATCTTCAGCTCAAACAGCCAATCGGAGCTGTTGAATGGTTTGTCGACCGTCGTCGCCAGCATCGGGCGGATGAACTGGACCAGTCTCTTCTCAGCGGCCGGCATGTAATTTCTTCTTTTGTATTTTCTTTCCGGGCCGTGTTTTCGAGGGCTGCGGTTTTCTGTATCGTTCGCTCTCGTACTTGCGAGTCACCGCCCATTCGTCGCGGTGCTTGATCAAAAGCCAATTGTTTTCATCGGTGTTCATGCGTACCAGCACAAATCCGCCTTCCAGCTTTCGGCCCTTCAGGAAAAATTTCAGCTCCCCACTTTCGAGCGCCCGGAGCGCGGCGCGCTCGCTTAGGGTGTCCATTTCCTCATTCACGGGGAAATAATGTCCTTGATCCCAGATCTCCACAGTCCCTGCGCCGTAATTTCCTTTGGGAATAACGCCTTCAAAACCGATATAGCTCACCGGGTGATCTTCCACCATCACGGCGAGCCGCCTGTCGTGTGGATTCATGGACGGACCTTTTGGAACCGCCCAGCTTTTCAAAACACCTCCGAGCTCAAGCCGAAAATCGTAGTGCAGCCGGGACGCGTCGTGACGCTGGACCACGAAGCGAAATTTTTTTGTTTTTGCGGCAGCGCGCCGCGGAGCGGGTTCCGGCGTGTTGCTGAAATCTCTTTTTTTCCTATAAGCGGAAAGGGCCATTAAGAGGCTTTCTTTTTAGCAGATCCAAGGCTTGCTTTCAATTGCGACATCAGGTCCTGGCTCCGGGAATGCACCACTCGCAGCTTCGGTGCGGGCACTTTCTTTCCTTTCGCTTTCGCTTTGATCAGCTGCATCAGCTTGTCGGAATAGGTGTCCTTGTATTTTTTTATGTCGAAGTCCGAGCTCAGCTGGTCGATCAGTTGCACCGCCATTTTTAATTCCGGTGCGGCGATTTTTGAATCCGGAACATCCACTTGTTTTGGATCCCGCACCTCTTCCGCGAAGCGGATCTTGTTCAGCGCGAGGATGTCCCCCAGGGGTTTGATGATCACCAGGCTCTCCCGGTTCCGCAGTACGAAAGTGCCGAGTCCCACCTTGCCCGTCTTCTTCAGCGCATCCCGAAGCAGGTTGTACGCCTTCACGCCCTGCTTTTCGGGCTGCAGGTAGTATGGTGTTTCGTAATAAATGCTGTCTATTTCCGAACCATCCACAAACTCCGAGATCTCGATCAGCTTCGTTTTTTCAGGGCTGGCTTTTTCAAAGTCATCGGGAGAGAGCACCACGTACTGGTCTTCCATCTTGTAGCCGCGCACAATGTTGTTCCAGGGCACCTCTTTTCCGGTGTTGGCGTTTATCCGCTGAAACTTAATATTTGCGTGGTCTTTCTTGTCCAGCATGTCCAGGTTCAGCTCACTTGGCTGCACGGCGCTGTACAGCTTCACCGGAATATTCACCAGCCCGAACCCGATTGCCCCGCTCCAGATCGCTCTCATGATCGGTTGTTTTTAAGAACATATGAAATTTTGTGCCATTTAAGAGTACAAAGAAAAAACCGCCCGGCGCTGCCGAACGGTTTCCCCGGTAATCTGCCTGACAGCTAAAGATCCGATCTTCTTACCGATCCACCGAATATCAGTGACAAAATGAAAAGTACCAGGAAGATAAAGAACAGGATCTTCGCAATCGAAGCAGCGCCTGATGCTATTCCGCCAAAGCCAAAAATTGCAGCTATAATGGCAATCACCAGGAAAATAACTGTCCAGCGTAACATAGCTTTAGGTTTTAAGTGATCAATTGTTCTCGCTCACATCTCTGTCTGTAACAAGAACTTATTTCTCCGCACTGTTTAATGAAAAATCCGTGCCACAACGGCCGGTCTCGAGTTGCCGGAACGGCACGCGAAACGGGGAAATTTTTCGACATTGGGTGAGCCGTGAGTCTGGTACAATAATTTCCGCCCTGTCGGAAAACAGACATGCAGAAAGCAGCACCTTCAAAAAAAGTTCGAAAAGCGCAGCACCAGCGCCGTCCGGGCATCGAGAAGAAAATGCAACCACGGCCGGTGTTCGATCACCCGCACATTCCCGGGCACGAACGTCTAAAAAACAAGGTAGCGCTGATCACCGGAGGCGACAGTGGGATCGGGAAAGCAGTTTCTATACTGTTTGCAAAGGAAGGAGCAGATGTCGCGATTGCGTATCTGAACGAGAATGCGGACGCAAAAGAAACGCGCGGGATCATCGAAAAAACCTACGGAAAGCGTTGCCTGCTTCTGCCCGGCGATCTCTCGAAAGAAGCACATTGCATAAGGGTAGTGGAACGCACCTTCAGGAAGTTTGGAAAGCTCGACATTGTTGTCAACAATGCCGCGCTTCACTACGAGAATAAATCGCTCGAGGAGCTCACGACCTCTGAGCTGCTGCGGACTTTCAGCACCAACATATTTTCTTATTTCTGGATCACAAAGGCGGCCCTCAAATACCTGGGCGAAGGGAGCTCCATCATCAACACGTCTTCGGTTACCGCCTACCGCGGAAGCAGTCATTTGATCGATTACGCCGCAACGAAGGGAGCAATCGTATCGTTCACCCGCAGCCTGTCGGCGAACCTCGCGGACCGGGGGATCCGCGTGAATGGTGTGGCGCCGGGGCCGGTATGGACACCGCTTATACCCGCAACTTTTAAAGGAAAGAAAGTCCAGGAGTTCGGAACTGATGTCCCTCTGCACCGCGCCGCCGAGCCGGTGGAGGTCGCGCCCTGTTACCTGTTTCTCGCCACCGAAGACTCAGGCTACATTACCGGGCAGTTCTTACATCCTAATGGCGGGGAGGTGGTGAATGGATGAAAAATCAGAAATAAGTAATGAGTGATGAGCCAGGCATGTCTCCTTCCCTGAAAATATTCAACCCACTGAAAGGAATACGCGCATAAAAAACCAGTCAATAGACATTGGCGCTTCCACAATGTTGAACCACGTTCAACGACCTTCAACGCTTGCCCCGACCTCCCGCTCTTTTCCCAACTTTCCCGACTTACCCGAGTCCCTGCCTCAACTGATTGACCCGCTCCTGCGCTGCTGCTTTTCTCTTCCGTACCCGCTGCAGCTCTTCCGCCACTTTACCATTGCTGCGAAGGAACAGGCGGCCCAGGCGGTTCACCCAGATTCGGGGTGCATTCAGGATCCGCCCGCGGGTAACGCTCCCTTTTTCAGGAGCCATCAATAAGCCGATGGAAATACCTGCAATTGCGCCGGCGATCATTCCTACCACCATTTTTCCAGTATCAGTCATAACTAACGGTTTAAGAATTAAGAAAAACAGGATGCCGATACTGTTTTTATCAGAAAAATCATACCAAAGCATTCCCGCCCAGTTTGGTAGTGTTTTTGAAACCGGTAAGCAGAATCATAAATCTTACTACTATGAAAAAAGTACTTAATCCGTTCCTGATTGTGGGAACCTTATGCGCCACGCTGTTTCTTTCGGCCTGCGAGGAAGTGGACCTGGATGACACTTATGTGCTCAGTGGCACCGCTTCGGGCAGCCAGGAGGTACCGCCCGTTGGATCGGCAGGCAGTGGGATGTTGACGGGAACCTATGACGCTGATGACAACCTGTTGCAGTATTCCATTACCTGGACCGGCCTGACGGGTCCGGCTTCTGCAATTCACTTTCATGGTCCCGCCGCGGCCGGCGCCAACGCGGGTCCCATCCACACGCTGACTATTATCAATAACGGCACGGCGGGCAGCGCGGGAGGCAACATCACGATCGCCGATTCCACCGAGACCTACCTGCTGAGTGGACGTATCTACTACAACATTCACACGGCGGCAAATCCAAACGGCGAGATCCGTGGACAGGTATCGGCGACGAATGAATAAAGACGAATCGACGGAAGACCCCCGGGGTTACCGGGGGTCGTTTCGCAATAGAAACATAAGGCCTTTACCGGCGGCCGAAAATTGTTTCGCTGCAAAAAATTCCTCGACTGTAACGAACGGTTTTTTCCGTTGCGAAACGGTATTGCAGTATTGATTTTGACCAGGTCGCCGTTAACTGAGCGCCTGGTTTTAAGCATTAGTTAAGGCAAAAACGGCTATTTTTGCGCCCGATCAGGGCGGGATAGCTCAGGCGGTTAGAGCGTTGGATTCATAACCCAAAGGTCTCGGGTTCAACTCCCGATCCCGCTACATTCGGAGATGTTTAGGGTTTAGCGGGAAGGGTGTAGAACATCGAGGTGTTGTTAGGAAGTTAGGGCGTTTGAGGGTTAGGTAGCGGAAAGAACCTCCATCCACTTCAACATCTGATATTTATTATCTAATATTTTCCCCTCCCTTATCAACGTGTCAGCTTATCAACCTGTCAACC
>Ga0196980_1000325_pt1 | contig 12523 bp, 25 predicted proteins | sample S3_1013CmetaG_FD_155486 | JGI IMG/M metagenome (GOLD analysis project Ga0196980, IMG submission 155486) | Soil microbial communities from Anza Borrego desert, Southern California, United States - S3_10-13C | ecosystem: Environmental > Terrestrial > Soil > Desert | place: USA: California... | reverse complement strand
GGACCGGCTCGTCGACGAGTACCGCTTCGACGCGGAGCAGCTCGGATCTCTAACCGTTGGGAGGTGCCTCGAATGGCCGTGAACCGCCGCCGCCCTGCTCCGCCCGAGCGCCATCCCCTCGGCTGGGAGCGCAAGGGGTTCTTCTGCCCGCCCGACCTGGTCGACGCCGTCGCCGTCATGGCGAAGGGCTTCACGAGCGAGGGCGATTTCTTCCGGCACCTGATCCGCTCCGAGTGGAAGGGGTGGAAGAAAAACGCGTCGCCCACGACGTAGCCCACGACATCGCCCACGACACACCCCATTCCGGTCTCCCTCTCCGCGCGGTACTTGAAGGCAGCGGACTGAAAACCTGAGAGAGAGAGGGACAGATGAGCATCGCGGTACCGGCCCCCGGCGGCAAGGTGGGTCTGAAGACCTTCGGCGTGTACGTGGCCGGCGCCGCCGGCGGCGTCGCCGTCATGGCGAACTGGGGCATCTCCGCCCTCCCCGAGGCCGCCTACAACTGGAACCTCGGGCCCGTCTCGGGCCTCCACGTCTGGTTCGGCGTGGGCGCGATCCTCGGCGCGGGCCTCGCGGCGATGGCCGCGGGCGCCGCGAAGTAGGGAGAGAGGACGAAGATGATCTCCTACGAACTCGGACCCCAGAAGGCCCTCCAGAACGGCGCGGCCGACACGCTGCTCTGGGAACAGGGCACGATCCCCTCCGGTTCCCAGGTCAAGGCCGTCTCGTTCGTCCTCACCGGGGCGAACCACGACCTGGACTCGATCTCCACCATCAAGTTCATGATGGGCGGCACGGAGTTCGTCTCCTTCGCGAACGACGCCCAGCTGATGGCGCTCGTGAACTCGGTCGGCAAGCGCGCGTACCTCGCCGCCGCCTCGGCCGCCTTCACGATCCCGTTCCGGAACATCTACGGCTGGCCGCTCAACCTCCCGATGTGCGGCGCGCCGCCCAACTCGCCGCTCTCGATCCAGATCGTGACCGACGGCACGGGCTCGGCCGTGGGCACCATCACGCCCGTTTTCCACCTGGGGCCCGAGGTCCCGGCGAACAGCTACCCCGTCTGGGTGAGCCAGCAGCTCGCCGCCGGGACGCCGTCCAACACGTCCTTCGCCATCACCCAGGAGGGGCTCCTCTACGGGTTCGTGATCGACGAGACGAACATCACGGCCCTGCGCTTCAACTACCGCGGCAAGGACGTCTTCCCGTTCACGAGCCTCGCCCAGATCAACGAGGTCCAGGACTACTGGCAGGGCACGACCGTCACGAGCCCCCGGACGTTCTACTTCCCCGAGCCGCTCCCGGTGGTCCCCGGCCAGACGAACCTGATCGTCACCGCCTCCGGCGCGGTCGGGCAGATCATCCCGCTGATCCTGAAGCCCTACGCGTAGAGAGGAGGGCTCCCCGTGAGCCTGAAGCGCCTTCGAAAGAAGGCCAAGAAGTACGGCCGCAAGGTGCTCGCGGTCGGGGCCAAGGTTTCGCGCGTGGCGCGGCCGGTGGTCGCGGCCGCCGCCGGCTACTTCGGCGGCCCCGTCGCCGCCGCCGCCGTCACCGCCGCCAGCCACTACGGCCAGCAGTACCAGGCCGCCGCCGGCGCGCGCGGCAAGGGCATCCGCGGCCGCGAGGCTCGGGAGATCGGCCGGAAGGAAGCCCAGCGGACCACGAAGTACAGCCTTGCCGCCGGTACCCTCGGCGTCGTCGGCTCGGGCGTCACCTCGGCTCTGGCTGGGGGAAGTTTCTTCGGCGGCGCGGCCGCCGGGCAGGGCGGCGCGGCCCTCCTCGGGGGGAATACGATCTTCGGATCGGCGGCCGCTGGGTCCCTCACGAATGCGGTCTCCGGCGGGACGGCGAGTCTCGCGGGCGTCCAGTCGGGGTGGGACAGCCTCTACAAGATGAACGCTCCCACGGGCCCCGCGGGAGCCATGAACGACGACATCCCCAGCGGCACCGACTGGGCCGCGATCGCGGCAGGGGTTGCCGCCGGGGCGGCCGGCGCTCTCGACGGCGGCCCGGACGAGGATGACGGCTGGGACACCTCCGGCAACAAGAAACCCGGCGACGACTCGGACTCCCAGCTCGGAGACCTTCTCCGCCGCTTCGGCATCACCGACTCGCCGAGCGACGGCGGGGACAAGCCCGCTTGGCTCGTCCCGGCGCTGGTCGGCGTCGGGGCGCTCGTTTTCTTCTCCTGAAGGGTGAAGCCGTGACGCCTGAGGTGAACCTCGACGCGTTCTTCCCCAAGCTGGAGAAGAGCTACGTCTCGCCGTACACCATCCCGATCCCCAACGGAACGGACTACTTCAAGCTCCCCTGCCCGCGCCCCGTCATCCTGATCGCGACCGACCCCGTCGCCGCGGGCACGATCTATATCTTTCCCCGAAGCTCGCCGGTGGGCGACACGAACGCCATCCCCATCGCGGGCGGCGCCGCCTTCCTGGACGCGATCGGCGACTGGTACATCCGGCACTCGGGCGGCTCGACCCAGACGTTCCGCGTGATCGATGCCGGCGGCGCCGGGAACGCCCAGGCCGTAATGGCGGCCGTGTCCCCCGGCATGTCGTCCCTCGAGGCCAAGCTGATCCCGGTTACGTGGGGAACCCCGAGCACCCAGACAATCGGCGCGGCGTCCGTTGCGATCCTCGCGGCCAACACCGCCCGGCGAGCTCTGAAAATCCGCAACGCCTCCACGGGGGGGCAGCGCTTCACGCTGGAGTTCGGCGGCGCGGCGGTGATTGATGTCGGCGGAGGGACCTACCTCCAGGGCGAAGCTGACGAATGGGTCCCGCTGGATTCAGTCTCGACGGCATCCGTCAACGTGATCTTCTCCGCCGCCGGCGGCGTGATCGAATTCACGGAGGGCACCTAATGCCCGGCCGCCGTACCGTCGTCCCGGATCCTCTCAAGCTCGGCGCGGGCAGCGTCGGCGCACCGACCTACTCGTTTTCGGCGGACGCGACGACGGGTCTGTATCGCGGCGCGGCCAGCCAGCTTGATTTGGCCCTCGGGGGACAGAACGTCTTCCGGTTCCACGGGACCAACGGCTTTCAGACGCTCGCCCCTATCGTCTTGAGCAACACGGCTCTGCGGTGGGGGCCTGGCGCATTCGCCGCGGGCGACACCGTCATCCTGCGGGAAGCGATCGGCGTCTTGGCTCTCAAGAACGGCACGACCCAGCACACGCTGCGAGTCTACGGAACGACGTCGGGCGGGGATAAGTACCTGATCCTGACGCACGACGGGACCGATGCCAGCATCGGGGCCTCCTCGGGCATCCTGAAGGTGACAACGACGGCGCTGGCGCTCGGGACCAATCCGTCCGCTACGGGCGTGATCCGGCTCCCAAACACCGCGGGTATCTACTGGCGGAACGCCTCCAATTCAGGCGACCTGAACGCCATCGCGGTGAACGGATCGAACCAGCTCCTCCTGGGCTCGGGGGATATGGAAGTCTGGATCGCCAACGCGGGCGCCTCCAAGCTCGGATTCTTCTCGACGGCCCCGGCGGTCCTCCAGACCGTCACGGGATCCAAGGGCGGTAACGCGGCCCTGACGTCCCTGATCGCGGCGCTCGTGGCCTACGGGCTGATCGCGGATACGACCACTTAGGAGAAATCATGTTCGACGTGACCGAGCTCCAGGTCCTCGCGGCGGCCCTCGATACCGAAGCGGAGTTTTTCCGCTCGGTGGAACGGCACGGCGAACAGTCCACGCGCCAGCTGTCCATCCTCGCCGCCCTGAAGCTGAAGGTTGTCGAAGCGCTCGAGGCGGCGGCTGTCGAAGCCGCGAAGCCGAAAAAGGAGATCGCTCCATGACGAAGCTGCGCGCGTTCCTGGTGGCCCTGGCCCTGGTGCCCTGCCTCTCGGGCTGTGTCCTGCTCGAGAAGCTCGGCCTAAAGGGGGAGGCGAAAGTCGTCTGCGACGCCGACGGCTGCCGTGTCGAAGGGCACGTCCACACGAAATGACCAAGAAGGCGAAAGCCGCTATTGTCGCGGCCGTCCTGGGGATCGCCACGAGCCTGGGCGCGGGCATCGCCAGCTCTGAGCGCGTCCGGGCCGTGGAGGTCCGCCTGGAGGAGAGGGAGAGGTCTCTGGAGCAGCGTCTTCACTCCATCGATCGGCAGCTGGAAGCTCACGGCTTCAAGCTGGATAGGCTGATCGAAAGGGGGCGGTGATGGCTTACTCCGATATGATCGTGAGTCTTGCCGTTGACGCCCAGCGCCAGCACGCGGACCTGATCGAGGAAGCGAATCGCCGCACGTCGAGCGAGGCGCGTTTTGAGATCCAGGACCAGCTCAACAGCGTCCGGCGCTCGTTCATGGCTTCCGCCCTGTCGGTTCTCGGGCTGGTGTACCCCATGCAGCTGAATCCTCTCCAGAGCGAGGACCACGCTCTCGTTGTCGCGATCAACGACGACTTCGAAGACAGCATCGCCCAGCTGAAGGCTCTCCGGGATCAGGGGACCCTCTACAAGACCGTGAAGGCCGTCACCGCCAGCCCCTTCTCGAGCGTGACGCTCCCCTCGGTGGAGCCGTCCGAGTTGCCCTGGTGGGTTTGGGTGGTCGGCCTCCTCGCCGTCGCCGCCGCCTTCCGGCCGCGTTAAAATTTGTCCGACCGATCCTGAACCTCCGGCGTATAATTCCCCGCGCTGGGAGGAAGGCCATGAAACTCGCCCTGCTCGCCGCTGTCCTCTGCGTCTCCGTTGGCTGCTCGACGATCCGCGTCGAAAGCGACCCGCCCGGCGCGGAGGTCTGGATCGGCTCGAAACTCAAAGGGACGACGCCCTGCTCCTTCAAGCTCTCCGACGCGCACTATGCGAACGTGCTTGAGGTGGAAGTCCGGAAGGAAGGCTACCTCCCGTCGAACACGCCCATCAGCCGGTATCTCACCTGGTACCTCGCCTACTCCTGGGCCCCGACGAAGGTCTACGCCAAGCTGCACAAGCTCGAGGGCGCCGCGCCTTCGAAGCCTAGCGAGTAGGGGCACCCCCGACCTAATTCACACCGGTTCCATTTCTCACTTGACAGCCCCACCTAAGCCGGGGTAATACTTCCCCCGATAGGTTTTAGGTGTTCTTTGGCAACCGGGAGAGCGTGCACTGCGCTCTCCCTCGAGGACGAGGGGCCCAGTCCTTCCTGGACTGTCACCGCTTTCGTAAAGCGGGGGTTGTGGGTTCGAATCCCATTCTCGGCTCCACTTTCCTCCTGGGATAGCGCGCTCAGTCCTCAGCGTCCCTCACCGGCTCCCGTCAGACGGGAGGCCCGGCTGGGGGCTCGCTACCTCCGTCGTCCGGGCGCCCCGCGCGCTATAGGGGCACGGCGAAGGGCGCTGAGGAAGTTCACATCTGAAGACCGCGTGTCCTCGCCTGTCACAGGCAACCCGTTAACTCCTCCCGTGGGGATCGGATAGGAGAAAACCCTATGGATCGGCTCGATTCGTGGGGAGAGGGGGTGAGGCTGTGGAGGGAAGTTTATTCCACGGTCCACCACGCGCCGTCGACTCGGCAAGATGTACTCACCATGCTGGCGGGCTTCGGGACGTTCGTCTCGGGCCAGCCCCCGTCGAAAGTCTCCAGGCTGGACGCGGAGAGATACCAGGCCGACATGATTTCCCGAGGGCGGAGCCCCGGGACGGTCAACCGGCACGTCGGGTATCTGCGGTCCGTGTTCAACTGGTGGAAGTCATCGGACCTTGTCGAAGCGAATCCGTTCTCGGGCGTGCGACGGCTGAAGGCGGTGCGAACCCGCCGGCCGATCGTTCCTCTCGAGGACGTGAAGGCGCTGCTGAGGCACTTGGACGAGAGAGGGGACCGCTGGTACGCGGACCTGGTCCGCGTGATCATCAACACCGGCCTGCGCTTGGGTGAAGCTCTTCACCTGAAGGCCAGCGACGTGATCCTTTCCGAGCGGGTGCTGTTCGTCCGCTGCCGAAAGGAGTACGCGCCAAAGGACCGCGAGCAACGCGTCGTCCCGCTGAACGATGCCTGCGCCGAGGTCCTGCGCCGCCGATCGCTGGAGGTCCAGCTCGGGGCGTGGCTCTTCGAAGTAGGCGGGAAGCTCCCGCACCGATCATGCGTGACCCACGGCCTCGCTTGGAGAGCGAAGGCCGCCGGGGTGGAGCGGATGAACTGGTACCAGATGCGGCACGCGTTCGCGACGCGCCTCTGTACGGAGGTTAGCGAAGCGGCGCTGGCGGCGATCATGGGTCACGTGGATCCGCGAATCACCCGGGAAAACTACCAGCATCGCGCGTTCATGGCCCTGCGGGTCCCAGACGTGATCGACTGAGCAAAGCACGCTCTCCCCGGCTGCCTCTGAGGAGGTAAGAGGGATGAGCAACGCGCTTCGGATCATCGTCACCCAGGAGCACATCGACAAGGGCCGCGCCTGCCCGATTCGCCACGGCTGCCCGCTGAAGATGGCGTTCGCCGCCGCCGGCTTCCCGGACGCGAGCGTCGGCATCACGTCCGTCTGGCTCGACGGAATTTCCGGCGACCGCTTCGTCGCGCTGACCGCTCACGCGGAGAAGTTCGTTCGCGCTTTCGACCACGGCCTCCCCGTCCAGCCCTTCTCCTTCGACGTCGACGTCAAGGAGGTGGTCCGTGCCTAACGCGACTCCTCCCCGCGAAGGCCTTCGCGGCGTCCGGGTGCGCATCACCGCCCGGGACATCGCTCTCGGCCAGAGGCGGGATTGCGGTAGCTGCCCGGTCGCCCTCGCGCTCGTCCGGCACCTGGCCGACGGCTACTACGCCCAGGTCGGCAACGTCGAGGTCGACATCTTCGCCTCCTGCGGGGGGCATAAGCGCCTGGTCGACGTCATCCGCCTCCCCGACAAGGCCGTGAAATTCATCGCCGGTTTCGACCGCGGCGCCGAGCTGCTCGCCAAGCCCTTCGCCTTCAACCTCCCGCTCCCGATAGAGGCCCTTCGTCGGAAGGTGGGCCACAAGGGGACATAGCGACCCATTCTGGCACACCTGGGCCAGGGTGGCCCTGGAGATGAGAGGGGAACGATCTTGAGCGCGGTTCTGGACCTTCAGATTGCCTCGCTGCGGGCCGCAGCGGCGGCGGATGCTACCGAGCCCCTTACCTCAGCCGCTGGCGCGTCCGGAGGGCCCCCGGCCGCGCCAGCGGCCCTTATCTCGACTACCGGGACTATCGAGGATATCTACTCGGGCGACTTCCCCCCCACCGGGGATCCGTACCTCACCGGCATGGGCGACGGCTTCGTATCCGTCGCTGGAGGCCTCGCGACGAATTGCGGAGCCCCATTCCGGGCCGTCCGCGCGTGCGGATGCGCCTCGGCAGCTGTCCGCGACCACTGCGACAAAAAGTCATGCGAGCACAACTACTGCTCCGAGCGGAATAGGTCACGCCGGGCCCGGGACATCGAGGACCGGATGGAGCACTCCCGGCGCGGCCGGGCCCTGATCTACACCGTGTTCACGGTCCCGCCCGACCGCCGGGAGGCCGCCGCCGAGATGGTGACGCTCCGCGCACGGAAGAAAAAAGACGGCACGGTCGAGCCCCGGATCGTCTGGCGCTGGAAGCTCTGGCTCGCCGACCTGGTCGAGTACCTGAAGGACGAGCTCGGCTTCGACTACGGCGTCGAGCGCTCTGATCCCGCCGGCGCGGAGCACCCTGACCGCTGGCACCCCCATATCAATCTGCTCTGGGTCCGGAAAAACGGGCACGGCTACCTGTCGCCGGAAGATCTTGGGCTCCTCAAGGCGCGCTGGAAGGAGATCATCGGCGAGGCCCCTGAGCTGCCGATCTCCGTCTGGACGGCCTTCGCCCAGGACGCAAACGTCGCCCGGCGCCGCCACTGGTACAGCTACCAGGGCCGCACCTGGCCGGCCTGGGAAGAGAAGTTCCCCTACCACTGCCGGATCAAGTGGCTCGGCAAGCCTGAGAAGGCCCCCGACCGCGAGAACGATGGCTGCTGCCCGAAATGCCTCTTGGAGATCGCCGTAGTCCGTTGTGGCTCCCCGGAGGCCGCCGCCGCCCTGGCTGCGCGCGGCTACGCGTTCGTCCTGGCGGAGGCTCACGACCGGATCGAGCACCTGAAGAAAATGGCCTCCAATCGGAAGGAGGTCCCCTTCCGAGGTCTCCTGGGATACGTCGCCGAGGTCCTGAACGACGGGGGCTCGCGGTGAGGACGTGCGCTTGGTGTCGTCGAGAGCTCGAGGACGCGTCGCGCGTCGACGCCCGGTTCTGCGGGAAGAAGTGCCGCCAGGCCGCCTGGCGCCTCCGTGGGCACCTGTCGCCCGGAGCTCGAGGCGACGCGTCGGTCGGGCCCGGGCGACCGCTCCGCCTGGCCTACGCCGATCCGCCCTATCCCGGCCTGTCGGCGAAGTACTACTCGACGCATCCGGACTACAAGGGGGAGGTCGACTTCCCTGCCCTGATCGATCGCCTGTCCCGATCGTACGACGGCTGGGCGCTGTCGACGTCGGCGCGATCGCTCCGCGACATCTTGCCTCTCTGCCCGCCCGAGGCCCGCGTCTGCGCCTGGGTGAAGCCGGGCGGCGCTCCGCCGGCCACGTACGGCCTGCACAACGTTTGGGAACCCGTCATTGTGCTGCAGGGGCGACGTGTCCAGCCTGGTAGACGCGACGCCTTGTACATCCACCCCGCCCGCCTGGGCGGCTCCGACCTGATGGGCCGAAAGCCGATCGGCTTCTGCGCCTGGCTCTTCGAAGCGTTGGGCGCGGCCGCAAACGACAGCTTCGACGACCTGTTCCCGGGCTCGGGCATGGTGGGCGCGGCCTGGGCGGAATTCGTCGCCAGTCGATCGACAGCCGACGCGTCGCCCGGAGCTCCGGACGACGCGTTACCTGTCGCGGCTGCCGGTAACGACGACGGAAGGAATGCACCGCTCTGCTAGGGAGCGGTGATCTCGATATGAGAATGCTGGACCTGTTCTCCGGGCGCGGCGGCGCCTCGCGTGCCTTCAAGGCTCGCGGGTGGGACGTCGTCCGTGTCGAGCTGGACGAGCGTTTCAACACCCTCTTCGACCCCGCGATCGTCGCGGACATCACGACGCTCGACCCCACCGGCCTGGGCCAGTTCGACATGGTCTGGGCCTCGCCACCGTGCCAGGAGTTTTCGAAACACGGGATGCGGATGTTCTACCCCAACCCTCCCGAGCCGTCGCTGGACTGCGTCAACGCGGTGAAGCGGATCGTCGACGTCCTGCGGCCGCGCTTCTGGATCCTGGAGAACGTCCGCGCGGCCCAGGCCTGGCTCGGGCCGGCGCGCCAGCACGCGGGGAGCTTTTACCTCTGGGGTGACTTCCCGCTGATGGAGGACCCGCCCCGCTGCGTGAAGGGGATCAAGCGGACCCACCGGGGAACCTACGTGCGCCGCGCGGACCTCCGCGCGGAGATCCCGGAGGCGCTGAGCCTGGCGCTCTGCGCCGCGATCGAGAAGGAACTAGCACCGCTGTTTTAGCAGCGGTGGTGGAGGAGATGGCGATGAGCGACATGCAGGAGACGGTGTTCTACGCGAAGGCGGATCTACTGTTCGTCCGCTTCGTGGGCGGCCAGTGCCACGGCACGGTCGCGATCCGGAAGGTCCACCCCGACAAGTCGGTCCAGCTCCTGGCGGAGTTCGCGCCGGCGGAGTGGGCCAGCATCGTGGCGACGATGTGCTGCCTGGGTGAGACGGGCGCGACGTTCACGATGTTCGAAGCGCTTCAGAAGGGATAGCACCGCTTTTTAGATGGCGGTGGTGGAGGAAACGATGGCGATGGACGGTCAAGACCACGGGTTCCTGCGGGACCTGATCGAGGACGAGGGCAAGGCTCTCCGCGCCACGATCCGCGAGGAGGCGACGGAGACGAACGCGCTGCTGCTGCAGATCCTGAACGAGCTGCGCCGCCAGCGCCACCAGTCGCCGGTCTCCGTCGCTCGCGTGATGGAGCTGGCGGAAGAGGACAACAGCACCGCTTCGCGGTAAGCGGTGAAGGAGGAAGACGTGGACGACACGAAGCTTGGCCGGGAGCTGGTGAACGTCGTGCTGTGGACCTGGGCGGAGGACGCGGCGCCCTGCCCTGTCTGCGGGACCAGCTGGACGGTTCACCGGATCGAGGTTGCCGACGCCCGCGTGATCTCCGTGGACCCGCGCCTGCTGGCGTGCGCGGACTGCCTGATCAGGCGCGGCGCCAAGGCAGTACGCGCGGAACTGGGGTTGAAGGACTGAGCACCGCTTTGCGACAAGCGGTGAAGGAGACGAGATGAAGACCTGCGGATCCCGGGCCTGGCGCGGCGGCCCGCGCTGCCGGCGGAAGGCCGGTCACCGAGGCGACATGCACCGTGGCTCGGGCCTTCGTCCCGACATCACGTGGCACTGGTGGCGGATGCTCCGCCGGAGATAGCCCCGCTCATTGAAGAGCGGTGATTTGGTTTTTGAGAGAGGAGGCGACATGTTCAACGTGGTTCCCCCCGAGCACCTCGGCCGCGCGCTTGACCTGGCTGAGCGCTGGATCAAGCTTCAGGAGGCCCGGGAGAAGCGCCTGGCGGCGATGGACGCCGCCCTCGCCAAGGTGGCCGACATCCTGCCCGTTCTCGTCACCCGCCTGGCCAGCGGGGACTTCTTCCCGGAGGGAAACTGATGCTCCCTCCCAAGAACGTCCCCCCGCCCAAGCCGATGAGCCTGGACGAGTTCAAGCCGCTCCTCTGCCCCTGCGGCGAGGTGAAGCGGCTCTCCGTGCAGTGGACCGAGAACATCGTCCACCGCTTCCGCGCCACGATGGTCGCTGAGGTCCAGAAGATCATCTACGTCTGCCTCGGCTGCGGCGAGCAGCTGCTCCGCGACGGCCAGGTCGCGCCGCCCGAGAGCCCGGATCGGCTCTCCCCGGAGATGCTCCGGAAGATCCTGGGAAGGGAGGTCTAGCGCCATGGCCGACGACATGCCCGCCACCATCACCGCCCTCGAAAAGAAGCTGGCCGAGCTCCAGGCGAAGTACGACGCGCTCCCGAAGGACGAGCCCGCCGAGCGCGCCAAGCTCCTTGAGCGCATCGCGAAGCTCGAGGCCAAGCTCGACGCGAAGAAGGAGGCCGAGGAGGAGCTGGAAGAGAAGCCCGAAGAGAAGCCGGAGCCCCCGCCCGCGGCGCCCCAGGGCTGGTTCCCGAAGCTCTTTTAGGTGAAGCATGAAAGACGATCGCAAGCGCCGCAACGCCCTGGCCCGGATGGCCGCCGGGTCCAGGCCCGAAGAGGAGGCACAGCGCCTCGGGAAGTCCAAGCGGACCCTTCAGAGGTGGAAAGCGGCCTCCGATGTCGTCAAAACTGACGTGTCGCCGGATGTCACCCCCCTCGGAGAAACCCCAGGTGACAGCCCGGAGAAGAAGCCGAATCCCGCTCTGGAAGCCGCGCTGAAGGGCGCCGGCGAAGCTCCCGCCGGTCCCAGGCCGCTCACCGAGGGGGAAATCGCCCAGGCTCAGGTCGACAAGGCCGAGTTCTGTGTCTCCACGATCAACGGGATGCGGATGGCGGCCGGCGTCCAGGCGGTGAAATTCGTCTTCTCGCCGCCTCTCAACGCCACGTCCCCCGAGGTGCTCGCGCTTTGCAAGCTGGATCCGTTCACGGAGATGGCGGTGCGCGCTCAGGCCGACCGTCTCTACGGCCCGCTGGTGGGCTTCGCCGCCAATCCCTACGTGCTCTACATCGCGCTCGGCGTCTCGACGGTCGGGATGTTCATCGGAATCTCCAAGCTCGCCGAGGCCCGCGGCTGGGAGCCGAAGAAGAAAGCGGAGCGGGCCCCGACGCCCGCCGACTTCGCGGCCCAGCTCAAGCCCAAACCCGCCGAGCCGCCGCCGGAGGCCCCGCCGACCCCCGCGAGCATGAAGGGCTCGGAGACGATCGTCGACGCCCCGCTCCCTCCGCCTCCGGAGGAACCCTCATGAGCGGTGGCGTCTCGATCTACGTCGGAACGACCCAGATGGGTAAGACGACGAAGGCCCTCGCGGACCTCCGCGCCGACGTCGATCGCGACGGGCGCCCGTCGCTTATCCTGGACCTCGGCCCGGCGAAGAATTTCATCGGGATGCCTCACGAGCGCTCCGTCCGCGACGTGCTGGTGAAGCTCTACGGCGAGGGCACGCACGCGGTCTACACCCCGAAGGGCGGCGAGGATTTCGACCGCCTCATGAACGGCATCGCCGGGAACGATGAGGTGAACGGCCCGGGCGGCGTTCACGTGCTCATGGACGAGGTCCGCTGGGTGGCCTCCGCCCACAAGATCTCTTACGCGCTCACCCGGGCCCTCCGGCACTGGGCCCACGGCTTCAAAGGCCCTGTCACCTACCGCTGCACGTCCCAGCGGCCGGGCGACCTGCACCGCGATTTCTACGCCTGTCTCACCGGCAAGGTCTACGCGTTCAAGACCCCGCCCGGCCCGGATCAGGACCGGCTCGTCGACGAGTACCGCTTCGACGCGGAGCAGCTCGGATCTCTAACCGTTGGGAGGTGCCTCGAATGGCCGTGAACCGCCGCCGCCCTGCTCCGCCCGAGCGCCATCCCCTCGGCTGGG
>Ga0196980_1000321_pt1 | contig 12638 bp, 13 predicted proteins | sample S3_1013CmetaG_FD_155486 | JGI IMG/M metagenome (GOLD analysis project Ga0196980, IMG submission 155486) | Soil microbial communities from Anza Borrego desert, Southern California, United States - S3_10-13C | ecosystem: Environmental > Terrestrial > Soil > Desert | place: USA: California... | reverse complement strand
ATGCCAACGGTTCATCCCCACGCATGTGGGGAACACTCGTCCGGTTCGTCCGCCTGAAATCGAACGAACGGTTCATCCCCACGCATGTGGGGAACACTTAATCGTTAACCGCTGTATGGCGGTGGAAAACGGTTCATCCCCACGCATGTGGGGAACACAACATCCTAAAAACGACCGTTTCTGAGACTATCGGTTCATCCCCACGCATGTGGGGAACACTTTACGCTCGATGGAAAACTCTACCTCTGTAGCGGTTCATCCCCACGCATGTGGGGAACACAATAGGGCCGAGTTCGGCCAACAGCCTGCCCTCGGTTCATCCCCACGCATGTGGGGAACACGAGGAGATCGGCGAACGAGGCGTAATCCGCGCCGGTTCATCCCCACGCATGTGGGGAACACGCACGTGCGCAATTCAGGATGCCCGGACAATATCGGTTCATCCCCACGCATGTGGGGAACACGCGTGAAGAAGGCGCTGGATTACGTTGAGTGGCGGTTCATCCCCACGCATGTGGGGAACACATTGAGGATAACGGTTCTAATCTCAGGGATGGCGGTTCATCCCCACGCATGTGGGGAACACCACCAGATTGACGATGGTAACTGCCAAGGAACCGGTTCATCCCCACGCATGTGGGGAACACCACCCTGCCGCCGCCCTGCGGTTGGCCCCGACCGGTTCATCCCCACGCATGTGGGGAACACGCGCCGAGCAGGCCGAACTTGACGCAATTGCCCGGTTCATCCCCACGCATGTGGGGAACACTCGTCCGGTTCGTCCGCCTGAAATCGAACGAACGGTTCATCCCCACGCATGTGGGGAACACACCATTTCTAACGTGTTGTTAGAAATGGCAAAAAACGCCGGTCGAAATTCTACCGGCGAATCGCCGCTTTGAGAAAGGAAAATCCGGATTGTTAAAGAGCATCGTTTCCCTCCCCGCCGGACGGTTCGGGCGGATGGAAGGACACCAGTTTCAGGCCGTCCAGTTCGACCGGCATGCGCCTGTTTTTGCCAAGGGTTGCGAAGTCGAAGCCCGATTCGGTATTGGTGGACCACGCCATCACCGCGTTGCCGTCGCCGAGGCCGGCCTCGACCTGCGCCCAGAGCATTTCGCGCACCCGCCTCGACAGATCGCCGACGTAGACGCCGGCGCGCACTTCCACCAGCCACACGGCGAGACGCCCGCGCAGCCGGGGCGGGACATTTTCAACCACGATGACCAGCATCGCCGAGGCTCGGAGGATTGGGAATGGCGGGGCCAACGGCGTCTTCCGGGGCTTCCGGCGGTTCCAGGCCGCCGGCGGCGAGCACGTCCTCGATGGCGGGGATGATCTTCTCCAGGAGCTTCGTTTTCCGGAACATGTCGCGGCAGGCCAGTCGAACCGCCCGCTCCGGGTTGTCCGGTTTCTCCGCGGCGATCTTGAAGGCGACCGGCACCACGGTGTCGAATTTGAAGAGATCGGCGATGTCGTAGACGAAGGACAGGGGCTTTCCGGTATGGATGAAACCCACCGCCGGCGCGTAGCCCGCCGCCAGCACCGCCGCTTCGGCGATGCCGTAAAGACAGGCGGTGGCGGAGCTGACGCAGCGGTTGGGCAGATCGCCGGAACCCCATTCGTCGGCGTCGTAGTTGCGATGTTTCCAGGCGACGCCGTAGCGCTTGGCGAGCAGCTCGTATATCTTTCGAACCCGCGCTCCCTCGATGCCGCGCAGCTGTTGGACGCTGCGCCGTTCCGGCGGTTTTTCCTTGAAGCGGAGTTCGTACATCTTGCGCACCACCTTGAGCCGGGCATCCTCGTCGAGAGCGAGTCTGGCCTGATACAGAAGACGGTCGGAGCGCGCGCCGCCCGGCTGCCCCGAGGCGTAGAGCCGCACCCCGGCTTCGCCGATCCAGACCAGCAAGGTTCCCACCCGAGCCGCCAGCGCCGCGGCCCGGTGCGACACCCGCGTGCCGGGTTCCAGCATGATGCAGGCGATGGAGCCCACCGGAACATGGGTGCGCACGCCGGTCTTGTCGATCACCACGAACGCGCCGTCGAGCACGTCGATTTCCCCGTATTCGATAAAAATCAGCGAAACACGCTCTTTCATGGCGATGGGCTTGAGGGGCGGGAGAAGCTCGGTCATGGCGCCTCCGGTGCGTGGGCGGCCGCTTCGTGCCGGTTTCGGTAGAACAGGTTGTACGCTTCGAAGGGAATCGTCCGGCCGTCCGGCTGCACGATGTGCACGCAGGATTTCTTCAGCGCCCGAAGGTCGAGGTTGGCGGCGTCCATGAACTGCACGATCAGCACCCGGAAAACGTGCTCGTAGCGGAGTTCCGCCGGAGCTTCGATGCGCGGCAGGCAGCACAGCAGTTCGGTCAGGCGGCCGGCCTGGGATTCCGGGGAGTGGCCGGTGGAGAACAGCCGGAACAGGGCGTCCTTCAGGCGCGGGTCGCGCTCGAAGGCGATGGTGTTGGCGGCTCCGCCCACCAGGATGTCCCGGTCCACGCAACGGGTCAGCGGCGCCGCCCCGCCGTCCCGCCGGAGCGCGTAGGCCATGGCCAGAGTGTCCGGGTTGCAGGGTACGGGCAACACGTCGTCGAGGGTGAACAGCCTCGACTGCTCGGCGATCTTGCGGCGGATTTCGCTCACCGTCAGGCGGTGGCGCAGCGGGTCGAAGCCTTCGTTGCGGCCGGCGTCCTCGATAGGCTGGAAGGTGACGCCGCGCACGCAGGGCTGGGACAGGCCGAAGCGGATGATGTCGCCGATCTCGCCGTCGTTGAGGCCCTTTTTCAGGGTCGCCACCAGCGTCGTGGCAATGCCGTGGGCGTTGAGCCGGGCCAGCGCGTCGCTATGAGCGCGGGCGAGATCCGCGCCGCGCAGTTCTCGGAGAACCCGGTCGTCGAGCGAATCGAACTGAAGATAGATTTCGAGCCCCCGCCGCCGTTCCGCCAGCCGCTCGACAAAGCCCGGATCGCGGGCGAGGCGCAGGCCGTTGGTGTTGATCATGAGGTGGCGGATGGGCCGTTTCCGGGCGGCGTCGAGGATGTCGAAGAACGCCGGATGCAGGGTCGGCTCGCCGCCGGAAATCTGCACCACGTCCGGCTCGCCTTCCGCGGCCACCACGGCGTCCAGCATCGCCTCGATCTCCGGGAGGCTCCGGTGGCGGAGACGCTCCGGGCCGGAGCCGGCATAGCACACCGGGCAGCGCAGGTTGCAGTGCTCGGTGATCTCCAGCACCGTCAGGCAGGAGTGCTGCATGTGATCGGGACAGAGGCCGCAGTCCCAGGGGCAGCCGCGCGCCATCTCCGTGGCAAAGCGGAGCGGCAGTTCCGGCGGCTTGATCCAGCGTTCCCGGCACTGGCGGTAATAATCGGCGTCGTCCGCCACCAGCACCCGTTCGAAACCGTGCTCGGGGCACCATTTTTCCAGGAATGCGCGCCCGTCCTTGACCAGGATCTTCGCTTCCACCCGCATCAGGCACGCGGAGCAGACCGAAGCCGTGGTGTCGTAGAAGAGATAAGGCCGGGTCTTGCGGTTCACGGCAACCTCGCCCATTGTCTCGCCGCCAGCGGAGCGTAGCCGGCGAGGGCGATCAGGCACACCCACTGGATGCCGGAGAGCCCCCATGGATAAGCGTAAGGCACCGGTTTTATGCCGTCCACGGCCAGCCGCCACGACAGGTAGGACGACAGCATCAGCTTGAACAGCAGGCCCGGTTCGGCGGCGCAGCGCGCCCGAAGCCGCCGCAGCGCCCGCCACGACAAAGCGGCGAAGCCGACTTCGTAAAGCTGGGTCGGATGGCGCGGCACGCCGTCGCCGAAATCGACGCCCCAGGGCCAATCGGTCGGAAGGCCATAGGTATCGTCGTGAAGCCCGGCGAGAAAACAGCCGATCCGCCCGATCATCAGGCCGAGCAGAATGGGGAAGACGAACCCGTCGCCGGTGGACTGCCGCACCCCGGCCAGCTTCTTGGCGGCTTCCACCCCGACGAGACCGCCGAGCAGCCCTCCGACCATGGATTGGCCGCCGCCGAAAAAGCCGGCGAAGCCGCCGTGTCCGGCCCACAAATGCGGCATCTCGATCCAGAACACGGCCTTGTTGCCGAGCGCCGCGCCCATGAGGCAGCCGAGCAGGACCGCGTAATTCGGTCCGGCCAGGGCGGAACCCGTGCCGGTCTTCCGCCGCAGCGCGACGTAATGGCGGGCGCCGAGCGCCATCGCGAGGGTTTCCGCCGCGGCGTGAACGCCGTGGGCGAGGAGCGGGTCCCGAATCATGGCGCGTCGCCGGTTTCGGCGCGGGGTCGGCCGGATGGGAAAAAAGATCGGAGCAATTTCCAGCTCAGCCAGCCGAACAGGCCCGTCAGCACGAAGCCGCCGAGAGTCAGAAAGGCGATCGTGCGGTCGATCTGCCCGCCGTAACTGGAGAAGGACAGCCCCAGCACTCCGCACATCCCCCAGCCGAACGTCGCGGCGGCGCAGAGCAGCAACAACAGAACCTTGAGCAGCGTGTAGAGCAGATTCATGGCGTTTTTTTAAGCTTATTGTTGTTCTTACAGGCTACCGCACGCTCATTGTACGCACCAAACCCGCCGGGCCAGAACGTATCCGCGTAATCGCCGGGTTACTGGGCGATTCCCAACCATCCAGCCGCAGGCCGGCAACACGCTGAAATTCCTTCAGGCTGTGTGTGACCCAAGCCGAGTCATGGGGCAGCGCTGGCGATCGATAAATCGTTGGCTCCGATGAGCGTGCTCATATCGGCGTTATATCCGCCGCACCAGCAGCAGTCCGCAGCCGAAGGCCTTGGCGGGGCCGATGCCTTGGCGGAGTTTTTCGGTAAACCGTTCGGCATCGGCGATCCGCAATACTCCTTCGTAATCCAGGGTGCTGAGAAAGATCGGCTTTTCGTTGCCAGCCTTGTAAAACCTCTGTTGCCGGTAGCCGTCCGCACAGACCGATTCCACTTGGAACCCGCATTTTTCGGCCCGCTCGGCCAGCCATTCCTCCCCCGCTTCCTGGACGATGGCCGCCAGGGGCGGACGCTCTTGCGCGTTGGGGTAGCGCCGCTTTTTTAGGTCCGCTACCACGTCGTCTCGGCGGCGCTTCTTGTTGTCCTGATCGTCGTCGAGTTTGCGGACCCGCACCGGGTTGGCCCGCAGTACGAAAGCCAGGCGTTCGCCGGGCCGCAATTTAGGTTCGAACGGCTTGGTGTCGATATCCCACAGACCTTTTCTATCGTGCGGTTGGCGTTGGGACAACACGTAAAAGAAGGGCCAATGGCCCTGCTGTTCGCGGCGGTATAGAAAGTCCCGGTGTTCGGCGCCCTCGCTGAACAGTTGCCAAAGGAGCTTGTGTTCCCCGTAGGCGTCGGCCGGCAGCCCTTTCGCCAATTGGGCGAGATCGAGGCCGGATTTCAGGCGGATGCGGTGAAGATAAGCCATCACAGCTTCCCCCGGAGAAAGTGTTCGTCGCGCCTGCCGAACTGCCAGCGACTGCGACTCAAGGGCAGGTCCTGGCGCGGCGTCGTGTGCAATGGCTTGGTATCGGTCATGCCGGTTTCCCAGTAGTAATCGGGTTCTCCGGCGCCGATGGACTGCCTGATTTTGTCGATGCACTCCCGCTGTGTCTTGCTTTGTTCCGCGTCGTAGAGCCGCATGGCCGTTTCGAAATCTTGGCCGGAGATGCACCGGGGCAGGAGGGGCAAGGCCAAGGGGCAGGATTTACGCCCGAGATACAGCGGCAGGCGCGGATGACTCAGGTGTTCGGCCAATTCTTCTGCGCGGTAGCGGGAGCCGGGATTTTCCCCCAGGCATACCGTAAACAAGGCATCCGCCCGGTAGTCGCGGGTCGACAGCACGGTGTAAAGATTGTCCCGGTCCCGCGTCTCGTCGCGGCGGGTGCGAAGATGCTTCAGGCGGCTGGTCGATCCGGGAATCTGCGTGGTGTGGTAATCCCGCAGCAGGACGCCCCCGGCGTCGACCCGTACCGCGTAACCGTAGCCGTCGGCCAGGGATAGGTGTTTGTCGTCTTCGTGCCGCCGGATGCCGAGCGCCGCCGCCACGAGTCCGAGTATCGCCGATTTGGACGGATGCGGCGTGCTCGGGCGTTGCTCGCCCACCGCGATATCGCCCCATGCGGCCAAGGGGCCGTACAGCCGAAATACCAGGAATCGGCGCATGGCTTACTCCTTTACGAAGTCGAGAACGGCTTGCAGGCTGCCTTCGGGCCTGGTGGCGTCCATCACTATGCAGGCATCCGCGCAGTCGCCGTAGACCTGATTCATGTTATCCCGAGTCGCGACCAAAGCCTCGATGGCATTCGCCAACATGCCGTTCTTGTAATTCGTCACCGGCTTGAGAAACGCTACCGATAAGGAGCGCGGCTGCTGGCTGCCGCGCTCTGCCAAGATGAAGGACGCGCGGGCACGGGAACCGAAACTGTTCTGCTTGCCGGTGGGGGCCACCGTGGCGGCGGCTTCCACCAGGGCGGCCAGCGCCCGGTTTGCCAGCTCCTTGTCGCCGTTGAGGTTTTCGACGAGCAAGTCCTTGTCGATGCAGAGATAGAGATAAAAAAGGCCGGCGGCGAATTCGGTTTCGCCCATGTGGCCGGCGCCGACATCCTCGATACCCTTGTTGAGGTCGTCCACGGCGGTGAAGAAATCGTCCTCGATGGCCACCTTGTGCACGCTGATAGCGTGGGCAACCTGCGCGGCGGCTTCCATGTTGTAGCGTGGGCTGTCGGCCAGCATGCGCCCGAACAGGGCGATATCGGCGGCGGTGTGTTTTTCCCGGAGAAGCTGTAGCTCTTCAGTGGAAGGTTCGCTGCCGCGCTCGGCCAGGGTCGTTACCAGATTATCGATGGCTTGCCGCTCTTCCGGGCTGAAATGGGCCAATTGCTTGATGGCCAGGGCCTTGGGAACGCTGCTGCCATCGGCCAAAACCACTTCTTCTTGTTCGGATTCCTCGGCTTTCTTGTCGCTACCCCCTTCCAGCTTGCCGAACTGTTCGGCGATCTTGCGCGCCCAATCCTGAGCCTGTTTTTCCTTGACGCCTTTTCCTTTCAGGGCTTTGTAGATTTCGACACCCATCAGCTTGGTGCGCACGCCTTTATGTTCCTTTAGGGCGGATTCCATGATTTCCGAGGTACGCCAAGCGCGTTTCAGGCTTTGCGAGGAAATCCTGAGTCTCTTTTCGCCGCCCATCTCGGCGGTTTTGGGGCGGCCCAGGTCGTCGCGATTGAGGTTGGAGGGGGGGTAGGAAGTCAGAAGGTGGAGTTGGATGAAGCAGGTCATGGTCGGATTCTCCTGTTTTTGTTGGTTTTTTGCTGGTTCCCGTGGAAATGGTCACTCGCTTCCGAGTAATGCGTCGTAATAGGCGAAGGTCCACTTTTGCCGGGTCTGGTCGTTCCAGTAATAAATATCGTTGGCCAGCGAAGCGACGGGGGCGGTGTTGTCCGCCAGCGGCAACACCCGGATCAGCGCGGGAAATAACTCGTCGAGCGTCTTGCAGTTCATCAGCCGGCGGAAGCGCAATTCCCCGAGGCGGGGTTCTCCGCCGATTCCCTTGGGCTGGGCCAGCCAGGCAGGGAAGGTTAAATCTGTAGTCTGCTTGATGCGGGCCAGCACGCCGGCGATGGCCGCCATGGCCGGATACTTCTGCTCTTTGTGGAAACCGGCCTTTCTTAATTCCCGCCGCAAAAGCTGAAACCGGGGAACCAGCAAAAGTTCTTCCAGGGTTTTGCAGCGTCTGAGGTCTGCCAATTCGCCGCGGCGGTTGGGCTGGTCTTCCTCTTCGGAAGCGGGCTGCATTTCCTTCCACCACATCATGACGGCGGCGTCGAATCGTTTTCTTTGTTCTTGGCGAGAGTCGTTCGAAATTTCCATGCAAAGCGCCCTTTAAGCTTTCTGAGTCGGTTTTACGGGTAAGTCCAATAGATTTTTGATTTCTTTCCGATAGTTGAAGCGCATGAGGTTGCGACGCGCTTCGGCGATGCGACGGGGATTTTGTTCGGCGATTTGGCCGGTATTGGCGTAGCGGTCGAAGGTTTTCAGCGTGTAGTCGTTCAGCACGCCGTGCCAATCGAGGAGGATCTGTTTGCGTGCGGACAGGTTGTCGGGATCGGGATGCAGGCGTTCCAGCAAACGGTAGAACTCATTCTCGCTATCGGACCAAAATGCCGCGTCCAGGAAGCTCGTGTCGGCGCCGGTGCGGCGAGTGTCTCCCGGACTGAACCAGGCATCCTTGAGGCAGGAGCGGAGATTGCCGAGAAATAATCCGGCGGCATCAATCAGGTTTTTGACCGTACCTTCGAAATATCTAAGTTTCTCGGGATCTTCGAAGTGGTACAGCGGCATGGTCGATTCGTACCAGCAACGGGGCTTCATGTTGTCCATGTCGTAGCCGAAGGCCCACAGTCGGAAACGGAATCCTTTCCGGTACAACCGTTGATCCCGAAATCGGAGTACGGTCTTCGCCGGAACTCGCTGGATTTTCTTGTCCCGGTTCTCCTGCACCAGACCCAGCCAGTGCCGGTAATTGATCGAGCCTCTGGGGTGCATGGGCAGAACTTCGCCGCCTGCTTCGCGGGTATGCGGGCTGAGCGTATGCTCCCAGACGCCGCCGTAGTTGGTCCCGTAGTTCTTGGTGCGGTATTGCCGGACCAGCCTTTCGGAAGGTTCGCCGGACAGCCCGCATTCGCCGCTTTCCACATTCTCGAAATCGAGACGGATGCGCCGGGGCATGCCCCAGAACATTTGCAGCGGGCTTGCATGTTCCGTAGTCGTGACTAGCGTTTTGCTGTCCTTTTCGCTGGTGCGGGTCGGTCCCAGCCAGGGGAAGATGTCTTCGGGCTGATTCTTCGGACTCTTGAAATGGGAAGCTTCCAAAATGTTGAGCCAAAGGGTTTGCCAGAGTGTCGCCGGCCGGTCCGATTCGACCGGCGCGCAAACCACCAGCGTGGTCAGCGGCCCGCCGCCCCGCAACGATGTCCGATGGCCCGCGCCCCCGGACGGGGCGTTGGTTTGCAGGGCATACAAGGCCATCGCCGCCAAGGCCGGGGAGACGCCTTGTCGCGGCAGATTCTTGATGAAATGGGTTTCGCTGCCGGCGGTGTCGATTAACAAGGCAGTAATGGGTAGGGGCTTTTGCGCGTCCAGCGGGTCTCGGTCCTGCATGAAGCGCGGGCCTTCGCCGTCCAGGTTGAAAGCGTCTTGATAGCGGAGAAAGGCTTCTCTCAATTCATCGGGTGCCGGCGGCTGGCCGAACAGCCGGTCTTCCCATTCCCAACGGTCCTTGGGCGCATAGGCGGTTTGCAGCAGCCCGATCAGGAATTGGACCAAGGCGCCGCCATTGAAATCCGGGCGCGGCGGGTTCAGGGCCACGACCGGGTTGTCGGTATAGCTGCCGGTGATTTCCCAGGGGGCGATATTCTCCTTGCCACTCTTGGCCCGGAGGACGGGGAGCCAGCGTTCGGTAAGCAGGTTGTAAGGCATGGTGGTGTTTCCGGTTAAGGAGTTTGCCGTTGTTTTTAGTCGTTCCCGGTGAATCGAATCGGATATCTGCCGATTCCCAAGCTCCTACTCTCATCTTTTATACACATCTCTCACTGGTCCGAGGGCGCCGGTTCAAGAAACGGCGCAGATGGCTGTGGGAGCTGGCGAATCAAGGAATCGGTAGACCGTTTGAGCTGATCTGCTCAGGGAATAAGATGAAGAAAATCCAGTCCGCCGAAAGCAAAAAAATCACGGTCGAACGATACCAATCGATAGCCGCCGGTTAATGCCGCAGCGGCAAGATAGCAGTCGGTCCAACGAGTGACGGAAAAATCGGGGATGTCGCTCCATTTCGCCATTTGCTTTTCCACATCCCAGGACTCCTGAACAAAGGTTATTTCCGGCAACGCCCGGTAAGCACGATACGCCTGCCAGATTTCTTCCGGAGTGAAGGGTTGGCCGTGCATGACCTTGCGGTTCGTGGCAAGGCGCAACAGTCCGAGCATGGTGATCCTGCAAAACGCGATATTGGAAACCGACTCCTGTTCCCAGTAGTATCGCGCCCGCTGGTGATGCGCATGATCCGGATCGGTCAAGGCCAACCAAACGTTAATGTCCGGTAGATCGACTTGCGTGTTCGGCATCTTCTTCATCCAAAATGGCTTGAATCTCCGCGTTGCTTAGCGCCGGGACGGCGCCGGCGGCAGCTGCTTTGCGGATAGCCGGCAAGGGGCTGCGTCGGCGGCTGGGTTCGGCCAGGACAATGATTTCCACGGTCTGGCCGGGCGGCAGTTCATCGACCGTAATGGAAATCCGGTGGTTTTCGTCGACGATGGCCTGTTGGCGTATGGCGAAGGTCATGGTTTTTCCTAATTGGAGTTATGGATAAACATTATTTTTACAGAGAGTGGCCGGTTCTATTGACGTTAGGTTTAGGAGTTTCGAGTCAGGGAAAGAACCGGAATGGCGTGGCTAGGGTTACCATCGGTTGTGAAACGGATAGCCGTCATTTTCAGGATCTGCTAACTGCTCTAACTCTCTTTGTCGCTCTTCCGCCGACTGGCGTTCATTTCTTTCTCGCAAGACACCCTGTTCCAACTTCTGTAAGAGGCTGCCCATTACTGCAAAGTCGTCTTGCAACTGCCGAATAAGTTCCAACGTATCCACAGGCATCGCATACTCCTGTTAATCGTGTTAGCACCAAGCTTAAGTTCACTATTTCTTGAAGTCAATATAATGGATAAGCATGTCCATGCAAAGGGAAGTTAAAAATTAGAGTATGCCATGTTACCATAAATGCTTCCCATCCATTGGTGGGATGGACCGCATGTGCACGCTGGGGGAGACCCGAAGCCAACACAGTTCCCAACCCTGTTGGGATTTTTGGGCGGCTTGCCGCCCCTAATTTCATTTTAATAGTCAACCGCCCGACCAAAACCCTCATTTCGTGTTGTCTGCCTTCAATTCAGTAGGAAGTAGACAACGTTGCCGATGACTCGATAAGACCTAGCAAGTTATTACTCCCCTCCTTTGCCGCGTAATCGGGCAACGACGGCGGTCGATTCCTGTACCCCGCCGGTGTTGATCTGCCGGTTTCCCTCCATCAGTATTTTCAGCAGCGTATGAGTTTCTCCGTCTATGCGCCTCAACCCCCGCTGCCCGTCATATTGCAAGACAACAACCTCATCGCTCCTGTTCTTTCCCCGTCCAATCCAAACCCCGTTTTCCCGGCGCAACACCAGCAACTTGCTCCACTTGCCCTGGTCCGGCATGGTTTGCCGGCAGCGGTCCAGAGCGTTGCGTACCGCCGGTTCGTCCGTATCCGGCGCATCCACGAACAAAGACGAGCGCACGCTGACCTGACTCAGTTCCCAGGCGAACTTTTCGGCGGATATCCAAGGCTTGGGTTCCGCGTCGCCGTCTTCCCAGCGGGCCAGGCGCACCGTCACCGAAGGTTGATCTTCCAGCCGGGTCGGAATCCGGGTTTCGTCCCAGGGCTCATAGCCTTGGTTTTTGTAGCCCTTTCCCAGCTTGACGATGCTATTAGAGGCGACGGTTCGTTTGGCGGACTTGTCGCCCTCGATTTTGTTGACCTTGGCTTGGAACACGGCGGGAATGGCGGTTTCGGAGCCTTCCCCGTACACGCCTTCGATCAGGCGGCGGGCGTCGCCGGGCATGGCGAGCTTTTGGGACTCCCGCAACAGCTTTGCGGTGAGCCACAGCCGGCCATGGTCCGGGTACACCGCCGCCGTGCCGGAGAAAGCGTCGCCCAGCCAATGGGCCGTCGGGGTCTCCGTGAATTCCGGGCCGAACAGCCAAAGCTTGGGCGTGCCGCGCCCGTTTTCCTCGGCGGGATTGCCCAAGGCATCGCGGACGTGGCGGCATAGGCGCCCGGCCCGTTGGATGATCAGATCGACCGGCGCCAGGTCGGAAATCATCAGGTCCAGATCGACATCGACCGAACTTTCGATAACTTGCGTGCAGATCAGGATCTTGCCCCGGCGCTCCGGTGCCTTGCCGTCTGGGCCGAAGGTCTCCAATGCCCGTTTTTCGATTCCCAAACGGTCTCCCAACGCGAATCGGGCATGGAACAGCAGCAAGTCTTCTTCCGGCACGCCGGCTTGCCGCAACCGCTCGTAGGCCGCGACGGCATCGTCGACCGTATTACGAATCCAGCAGGCGCAACGGTCTTCGGCCCTGGTTGCTACCAGGGTAGAAACGGCGTCATCGATGGAGTGCAGCCCATCGATGTCTACCGTCCGCGCCACTTCGGGACGGGTTTTCAAGGCAATCTCGCCGGGTTCATCCATGCCGACGCGGGTCAATAGGGGATATTCATTGTTCCGCAAGGCCGGTGTTTCGCGTTTCAGGCCCGAGCAATAAGCCTGCGCCAACTTCTCGCGGGTCTTCTTGGGCAGAGTCGCCGAGAGCAGAATCGCGCTGCCGCCCGCCGCGGCGTGAAATTCGAGCAGCGTTTCCAGGAGCTTCAGCATGTAGGCGTCGCAAGCGTGAACTTCATCCACGATCAGCACCTTGCGGGCCAAACCCAACAGCCGCAGCGACTGGTGCCGGGTATAGAGCACCGCCAGCAACGCTTGATCCACCGTGCCTACCCCGATATCGGCCAGCAGGGCTTTCTTGCGGGTGTCTGAAAACCA
>Ga0196980_1000320_pt1 | contig 12642 bp, 9 predicted proteins | sample S3_1013CmetaG_FD_155486 | JGI IMG/M metagenome (GOLD analysis project Ga0196980, IMG submission 155486) | Soil microbial communities from Anza Borrego desert, Southern California, United States - S3_10-13C | ecosystem: Environmental > Terrestrial > Soil > Desert | place: USA: California... | reverse complement strand
TAGCAAATTCAGGATCAGGGCAATGTTGGCCACCCAGCCGCTGGTGTTGTAGTACACCAGCATCAGGATAAAGATCACGATGAAAGAAACGACAAAGGCCATGGTGCCGCCGCGGATCGCTTCCTGCCCGAGTGTAGGTCCTACCTGCTGCTCCTGCACGATTTTCGCGGGGGCGGGCAACTTACCCGCCTTCAGGATGTTTGCCAGGTCCACGGCTTCCTGTTGTGTAAACCCTCCGGAAATGGTGGAGCTTCCACCCGTGATCTCATTGATCACGTTGGGAGCGGAATAAACAATGTTATCGAGCACGATCGCGATCGGTTTCCCCACATTTCGCTTCGTCATTCTCGCCCAGGTGGTGCGTCCCGAGCTCTTCATGTCCATTCGGACTTCCACTTTTCCAAATTGATCGTAATCCTGCTTGGCGTCGGCGATCGCATCGCCTTCCAGCTCCGCTTTCGTACGACCGTAGGTTTTCAGTCCGTAAAGCGGTACGCGGTTATCGAGCCGGTCATTTTTCAGCCTTGCCGGGATCCCATAAGCCCAGACGACGTCGGCGGGAAAATTGGATCGAAACTGCTCCAGCAGCTCGCGCACGTACGCGGAATCGCGGATGGCCACGGTACCGATCGCCGCGGGATAAGAAACTTCTCCACTTGCGGGATCCTGAAAGGGTTGGTTGAACTGAATGATGTTGCCCAAATTCGCTTCCGGTGTGGTTACGTCCAGCTTTGCGGTGTCGGTAGTCGTTGTATTGCTGCCCAGATCTTCCGAAAGTTTTCTGGCGCCGGTATCTTTTTTCGCGGTTGCGGTGGTTGTATCTCTACGGCGCGTAGTGTCGCCCGCCGAGGTTGTATCGCGGTTGCCTTTGTTGCGTGCTGAGTAATCCTCAATCGTTTTTTGCCACGCATTTGAGTAATTCTGGTCGGACAATGTGTACACTTCCCAAAACTGCAGGTTGGCGGTGCTCTGGAGGTATTTTCTCACCCGTTCCTTGTCCTGGATTCCGGGGAGCTCCACGTTGATAATGCCCTTGTCGCGATTCGGATTGATGTTTGGTTGCGCCACTCCGAACTGGTCGATACGTGTGCTGAGCACGCGAAATGTGCGGTCGAATGCATCTTTTGCTTCCCCGCGGAGATAATTCTCTACCTCGCGGTCGGAGCTGTTGATGGTAATGCGGCCGGCGCTGGCTGCCGAGAAAACTGCCGCAAGCGGACGGATTTTCTCCAGCTTGCGATATTCTTCGATGAACAGGGTGATGAAATCCGCGTCGCTGTTTGCCTTGCGCTGGTCAGCGTTCTGGATGGCCTTTTGAAAATTAGGCTCCCGGGAATTATTAGCCAGAGACCGGATCAGGCCGGTCATCTCCACTTCCAGGGTCACGTTCATTCCGCCCTGCAGGTCCAGTCCCAGGTTCAGCTCTTCCTCCTTTGCCTTCTGGTAGCTTACCCTCCCGGTGACGCCGTAAGTAACAGTTTCGTCCTTCGTGCTGTCGAGCAGTCGCTTCAGACGGTCGCGATACACGCGGTCGAGAGATTCCTGGTAAACCGCTTGCGAGTCTTTATTACCGGGGTATTTTTCGAGGGCGCTGGGATAATTTGTCCGCACAAACGCGCGCGCCCGCGCCTCCATTTTTCTTTCGTGGCTTTTTACGAAAAAAGTGAACGAAAGCTGGTAAAGTGAATAAACGATAAGCAGGATCGTGAAAAAGCGTACCAAGCCTTTCAGTTGCATACGTAGATGGATTTACTTTTTACGCCTTCACGCTCCACATTGGTCCGGTAAAGGCAGGTTCATTTTGTGATCCCCGCACAGGCGGCCGATCAGGGGCGGCAAAGATAGCCTTTTCGAGATAAATTTTGGAACAATCGCAAGGCTGTTTGGCTTTGATTTTTAGAAGTTTAATCAATATCAAATTATATTTGGAATTCATGAAACGACGCTACCTTTCCGTTTTGCTCCCCGCGATTATAGCATTGTCCTGCAGCGCGCCCAAAGTGGCGCAGGGCCCTTCCGATTTTCTGCCGCACTTGCTGGCAAACCATCCGCAGCAATTTGACAGCATTCTCCGGCGGCCTCAGGATTACAGGGTGCAGATCATCTACAGCCGGATTGACCGGAAGCGAAGCGGCAGGCCGGTTTTCACCGATTACCACTACCGGGTGGATCGCAATGAATATTTTTACCCGGCTTCCACGGTCAAGCTCCCGATCTCGCTCCTCGCACTGCAGCGGCTCAATGAGCTCAACGTCCGGGGACTGAACGGGAATACCACCATGATCACCGGGGCGGAACATCCCGGCCAAACGGCGGTGTATAACGACCCGACGAGCCCCGACGGACGCCCCACCGTGAACCACTATATCCGAAAGATCCTTCTCGTCAGTGACAACGACGCTTCGAACCGGCTGTATGAGTTTTTGGGACAGGAATACGTGAACCATACCCTGCACGCCATGGGTTACGACAGCGTGCAGATCCTGCATCGCCTCGACATTTTTCTTACCGAGCAGCAGAACCGGCAAACTAACCCGGTGAACTTTTACGATACTGCCGGAAAAATCATTTACAAAAAACCAGGCGAGACAAGCGCGCTCACGTATACGCCGCGGAATACGAAAATGGGGAAGGGCTTCATGCGCGGCGGGCGACTGGTGAACGAGTCTTTCGATTTCTCGCGTCGCAACCGTTTTCCGCTGGAAGATCTCCACGAGGTGCTGCGATCGGTGATTTTCCCGCGCTCGGTTCCGCGTACACAGCAATTTAAGATCACCGAAGAAGACCGGAAGTTTCTGCTGAAATACATGTCCATGACCCCGGCGGAGTCCCGATTCCCTGAATACGACAGCACCTACCAGCCGCATTACGTAAAGTTTCTCTACTATGGTTCGGAGCGAGGGCATCCGCGGCCGGGGATGCGCATTTTCAACAAGGTGGGGGATGCGTACGGTTTCCTGATCGATGCAGCTTATTTCGCCGATTTTGAGAACAAGATCGAATTTTTGCTCAGCGCAGTTATTTACTGCAACAGCGATGAGATCTTCAATGATAACCGCTATGATTACGAAACGGTCGGGTTTCCGTTTCTCAAAAACCTGGGACGCGTGATTCACGAATACGAACTGAAGCGATCGCGCAGGTTCGAGCCGGACCTTTCCGAATTCCGGTTCGATTACCACGACTGAAGGAAATGCGGTGGAGAAAATTTCTGTACGTTTGATTTTTTTACCAAAACCTGCTGATGCATTTATCCGCGCGACTTGAACGGTTCAATGAGCCCGAGACCCTCAAGATGGCGAAGCTGGGGCGCGAGCTCAGGAGCCAGGGTTTCGACATCATTGACCTCAGTCTCGGGGAACCGGATTTCGACACTCCCGATCACATCAAGCAGGCAGCTATTCGCGCTATCGAGGAAAACTGGAGCCATTATCCTCCTGTTGCCGGGTACCCCGATCTCAGGGAGGCGATTTGCGCCAAGTTTCAGCGCGACAACCAGCTTTCCTTCCGACCAGAAAACATCGTAGTGTCTACAGGTGCGAAGCAAAGCCTGGCGAACGCCATACTTTCCATCGTAGACAAAGGCGATGAAGTCATCATTCCCACCCCGTATTGGGTAACCTATTCGGAGCTCGTCAAGTTCAGCGAGGGCAAACCAAAATACATTCGCGGCAGCGTGGAAGACGGCTACAAGATCAGCGGTAGCCAGCTGGAGGCAGCAATCGGTCCGAAAACCAGGCTTTTTATTTTTTCCTCGCCCTGCAATCCCACCGGAGCCGTGTACAGCCAGGCTGAGCTCGCAGAGCTGGCCGAAGTATTCGCGGCCCACCCCGGAGTTTTCATTATCTCCGACGAGATTTATGAGTACATCAACTTCACGGGACAGAACACGGCGATGGGAAAACATGAATCCATTGCCCAGTTCAGCAACATACGGGACAGAGTGATCGTGGTGAATGGACTGAGCAAGGGATTCGCTATGACAGGGTACCGGCTCGGGTACCTGGCGGCCGAGGTTTCTGTAGCCCGGGCCTGTGAAAAACTGCAGGGACAGTTTACCAGTGGGGCGAATGCCGTCACGCAGCGGGCGGGAATCACAGCGCTGAGCAGCGACCTGCGTCCCACTGCAGAAATGGTAAAAGAATTCCGCAGGCGGCGGGAACAGCTGATACGGCTTCTCTTTGAGATAAGCGGGATCCGCTGCAACAGGCCAGACGGAGCTTTTTACGTTTTTCCGGAAGTAAAGCATTATTTCGGCAGAAAGAACGGACAGCAACGCGTCGACAATGCGGATAGCCTCTGCATGTATTTATTGAATTCTGCTCACGTGAGTACCGTGAGCGGTTCGGCCTTCGGAGATGCCGGCTGTATCCGCATTTCTTTTGCGAACAGTATGGAGAAAATTGAAGAAGGTATGCGGCGGATCCGGACCGCACTCGAAGCCCTGGAATAATAAATATCTATTGCCGCTCGATCGTCACGCTGCCTTCTTCTGAAACCAGCACCACCTTGGACCTGCTGACCCACTCCAGCCTGAAACTTTTTGCAGTGCCGTCGTCTTTCTCGAGGATGAGCGTTTCATTGCCGGTTTCCAGCCGGTATTTCCCATACTCCGTTTCGCGCGAAGAGACGGCGATGTAGCGGCCTCCTTCCGTAAACTCCACTTCGGCCGTGCGGTAAATTTCCTCTTTATCGGCTTCGGAAAGATTCTCACCCCGCGCATCTACGGGCTTCCATCTTCCAACCAACGGGCGCTGAGGAACTTCCTCATCTGCCGTCTTTTTCTTTTCCGTTTTGGTTTTTTCCCTGAGCTGGTCCTGGAAGCTGCCACTCGTCTTTTCGTTATTGCAGGCTGTAGTGAGGAATGCCAGGCAAACAATAGTGAAGATCGCTTTAAGCATAGCGCGGGATTTTGTTTTAAGTTACAATTTTACCCCGGACATGGCCAGAAATTTTTCATGCAGGGCAAGCACTTGTGGGGTGACGAGTTCCTCTTCGTCGTTTCGGATTACAAAATTGCAAAGCTTCATCTTGATGCTTTCTTCGATTTGCCGGCTCATTCTTCGCCTCACTTCCTCTTCGCCCACTCCATCGCGGACCTGCACCCGGCGAATACGGAGAGATACGGGAGCATAAACTCCAATAATGCTGTCGAGGTAGGCGCTGGCCCCGCTTTCGAACAGCAGGGCTGCTTCCTTGATCACGTAAGGGGAATTTTGCCTGGCCATCCAGTCGTCGGCGTCGCGGATAGTTGCCGGGTGAATCAACGCGTTGAGCGTCTCCAGCTTTTCCGGATTGGAAAAAACAATTCCCGCGAGGTATTCCCTGTCAAGACGGCCTTCACGGTAAGCTTCTTTGCCAAATTCCGTTTCGATCGCCTCCCGCAGCGACACATCGGTGTTCATGAGCTGCTTCGCAGCATCATCCGCGTAGTAGACAGGGATCCCGAGGACCTCGAAGATGCGCGCGACCGTGGTCTTGCCGCTGCCAATGCCTCCGGTTAAACCGATTTTCAGCATCCAGGTGCAACTTGAGGTGCCGCGTTCCGCCGGCAGTTATTTCTTTTCGCCCGCTCCCGGCTTGTTCAGCTGGTTGGTCCACTCCATGCTGACCGCAGATTTTTCAATCTTGATATAGCTGCCCGGGCTGATTTCCACGTTCAGCGTGCCATCTTCATTGACTTTCTGAATCGTGCCGTGGATGCCCGCAATAGTGACGACGCGGTCGCCTTTCTGAAGCTCTTCAATAAATTTTTTCTGGTTCTTCGCCCTTTTGGCCTGGGGCCGGATAAAAAACAGCCAGAACACCAGGATCATAAGACCCAGGAAAATAAACTGGAAGCCGCCCATGCCACCCGCTCCTTCTTTTCCTCCCTGTTGCTGCGTACCGGGAGGAACGCAACCCGCAAAGAGAATGGCGGTGACGAACAAAGAATAAATTGATTTCATCATGTTGATTTTATTGCGGAACGGTTAGTTTGTCACTTCAACGCTGAATGCGAGCTGGTACGAAGCAGGCCGGGTATTGGCCGTCACATATACGTCCTTGGTGTTGTGTCCCGATCTTCCCTTGCTATCGAACTTCGCGCGGATCACGCCCTCTTCTCCCGGTGCAAACGGCTTCTGGGGCGTCTCGGGAATGGTGCAGCCGCAGCTGGCGCTGACATTCGTGATCACCAGGGGTTTGTCGCCCGTATTGCGGAATCGATACGATACTTCGACAACCTGTCCTTCCTTCACCCTCCCAAGATCCTGGCGGGTGGAATCCACCCATTCGAGGGTTGTTACATTGCTGCTGTCCTCGAGTATCAGCTTCTTTTTTTCGTTTGCAAGACTGTCCTGCACGAATTTTTCGTTTTCGTTGGTCGTTTTCTGGTCTGCCGTATTGCAGGCCAGCATGAAAGCGCTCATAAGGGCGAGCGCGGCGATTTTTTTCATAGCCTCAAACATTTGAGTTGGCAAATGTAATGGAAAGCGGCGAGCCGCATTTTGGAGCGCAGTTAAACTTTCTTATAATCCACTTTCTGCATCTTCCCCTGTTGCACGAGGTCCTTGTGGATGTTGTCCAGGATCCCATTCACAAACTGCCCGCTCTGGGCGGTGCTGTACTCTTTCGCGAGATCAATATATTCATTGATCGTCACCTTCGGAGGGATCGTTTCGAAATATAGAAATTCCGCGACGCCCATCTTCATCATGATCATGTCCAGCAGCGCGATTCGTTCCGGGTCCCAGTTCTTCAGCTTCGGAATGATCAGCGACTGAAGTTGCTCGTCCTTTTCCAGCACAGTGCGCAGCAGGGAACGCGCGAATTCGCTTTTGTCCGGGCTGAGCAGCTGGCTGAAATTATAGCTGCCCGGCTTCTGGAGGTAGCCCGCCAGAAGCTGCGCCAGCATTTCCCCGTCATCCTGCCAGTTTGAAAAAAGATCTTCTACATGCGAAAGAAATCCTTCATCGGCCAGCATAACGTCGTTTGCGAGAAATTCCATGATGCGCCGCTCTTCGTGCTTTTCCCTTGTGGTTTGTTCGGTATATGCGCGGTAATAAGGTTGTTCAGCCGCATTGTGGAATAATTTGCGGAGCAGCTCCCGGTCCAGGTGAAGCTGCGGTTTGTCTTTCGCCAGCTGATCCTTCAGCAACCCGTCTTCGAGCATTTTCCAGAGAACGAGGTTCCCGGCGATTCGGGTGTTTACATGCAGGTCTTCTGCGCTCGGGAGGTGTTTGCTGGCGCGCTGATGCGCGTCGGTTTCGGCGTAACGGGCGAGTTCGGTAAGAAAATATATCAGGTAAACGAAGAGTGCGCGGGTCTGGTCGAAATGCCGCGCCAGTATCTGCTGCGGGTCCGGCAAATTCTTTTCCGAAGGGTTTTCGTTAAGGGTAATGACCGTGTAGAGGGTCTGCATCACTTTCACACGGATATTTCTTCTACTGATCATTTTTCAAGAGCTAACAGCGGCGAAGATAGGCAATCCGCCCCCGGGGACCGTGCCGCCATACCGTTTTCATTGTCCACATCCATATGCAGGAGCGGAAGTGAAAAACTGTCAAGTCCGAGGGATGTTTTTTCAGGCGCGATGGCGGAATTCGGCCCATGAAGGCGCCACAAACTGAAATTTTTTCCGTTTCCGTCACGGTGGCATATTATTTACGGTTACCTTCGCCGTCCAAAATCAACAAGTAACCTATTCCTAAAACCACAAAATCAATACTACTATGTCGAAAAAAGTAAACGTTACCCCTCTGCATGACCGGGTAATTGTAAAAGCAGCTGCGGCTGAGGAGAAAACCGCCGGTGGGATCATCATTCCCGATACGGCCAAGGAAAAGCCCCAGCGCGGTGTAGTGGTCGCCGCCGGACCGGGCAAAAAGGATGAGCCGGTCACGGTGAAAACCGGTGACACGGTATTATATGGTAAGTACGCAGGCACTGAGATCCAGATCGATGGCGAAGATTATCTGATCATGAGGGAAAGCGACATCCTGGCAATTGTATAAGGTGGCAGCTTTCCGGATTCATTATTCATAACACTCAAAATCAAAGCATATGGCCAAACAACTCTTCTTCGACATTGAAGCAAGAAATAAGATGAAAAAGGGCGTGGACGTTCTTGCCAACGCCGTAAAAGTAACGCTGGGCCCCAAGGGCCGCAACGTCGTCCTGGAAAAGAAATTCGGGGCTCCCTCGGTCAGCAAAGACGGTGTGACCGTTGCCAAAGAGATCGAGCTGGAGGACCCTATTGAGAACATGGGTGCCCAGATGGTGAAGGAAGTGGCTTCCAAAACTGCCGACATCGCGGGCGATGGGACAACTACCGCCACGGTGCTCGCCCAGTCCATTATTAATGAAGGCCTCAAGATGGTCGCCGCCGGTTCCAACCCGATGGACCTGAAGCGCGGTATTGACAAGGCCGTTAGCAAAGTGGTGGAACACCTCAAAGGCCAGTCTCAGACGGTTGGTACCGACAACAGCAAGATTGAGCAGGTTGCTGCCATTTCGGCAAACAACGATATCGAGATCGGGAAGCTGATCGCGGAGGCCATGAAGAAAGTAGGAAAGGAAGGTGTGATCACCGTGGAAGAGGCGCGCGGCACTGAAACCGGCATCGAGGTGGTGGAAGGAATGCAGTTTGATCGTGGTTATATTTCTCCTTATTTCGTTACCAACAGCGAAAAAATGGAGGCGGAGCTCGAGAATCCTTACATCCTGATCTACGACAAGAAGATCAGCAACATGAAGGACATTCTTCACATCCTCGAAAAAGTTGCTCAGGCGGGTCGTCCGCTCCTGATCATTTCCGAGGACCTGGAAGGCGAGGCACTTGCTACGCTCGTGGTGAACAAGCTGCGCGGAACACTGAAGGTAGCCGCCGTAAAGGCCCCGGGCTTCGGCGATCGCCGGAAAGAAATGTTGCAGGACATCGCGGTGCTCACCAAGGGTATCGTGATCAGCGAAGAGCAAGGGTACAAACTCGAAAACGCAGACCTGAGCTATCTCGGGCAGGCGGCAACGGTGACCGTTGACAAGGACAACACCACAATCGTGGGCGGCAAAGGCAAGAAGGAAGATATCACCGCGCGCATCAACCAGATCAAGGCGCAGATCGAAACCACCACCTCGGATTACGATAAGGAAAAGCTCCAGGAGCGCCTGGCCAAGCTCAGCGGCGGTGTAGCCGTGCTGAACGTGGGCGCAGCAACCGAATTGGAGATGAAAGAAAAGAAGGACCGCGTGGATGACGCGCTGCATGCAACCCGGGCCGCTGTTGAGGAAGGTATTGTGCCGGGTGGCGGGGTGGCCTTCATTCGTGCGCTGGAAGCGCTCGAGGATCTGAAAGGTTCCAACGAAGATGAAACTACCGGTGTGGCTATCGTAAAGCGCGCCCTCGAGGAGCCGCTGCGCCAGATCGTAGCCAATGCAGGGATTGAGGGTTCCATCGTGGTACAGAAGGTTCGCGAAGGAAAAGGAGATTTTGGGTTCAACGCCCGGACCGAAGTATACGAGAACCTTTATAAGGCAGGCGTGATTGACCCGACCAAGGTTACCCGTATCGCTTTGGAAAATGCGGCTTCCATCGCCGGCATGTTGCTGACCACGGAGTGCGTCATCGCCGATAAACCCAAGAAGGAAGAGCCTCATGTACATGGCGCCCCGGGTATGGGTGGCATGGACTATTGATTCGGGGAATTCAAATGATAGGAAGCCTCACCGCCCGGTGGGGCTTTTTCTTTTTCGTCAAATATTTGATTACGAAGAAGGAAAGACGGGAAACATATGTATCTTTTCCGCTATTCAGACGATCGGGAATTTTTTTACCCAGGATCGCGGATTGGCTTCCCCAGAAAGGAAATATCGTTAATTTCATGCCGGTTTTTTTAACAAGTATTCTTGCACCTCTTCTAAATCTTCGAAATGAAAAAATTTTTACTCGCGCTTTTCGCGGGATTGCTTTCTTCGGGCCTTTTTGCCCAGAATAATTTTTGGGTAGACCGTGGAGAGAACGCTGATTTCCCGGTAACGGGAACGCGTGTCATCACGCCATCCAAGTACCGGGGATCGGTGCTTGATTTCCAGCGAATCAAATCATATCTGTGGACGCTCCCACCCGAGGAGCAGTTCCGCTTCAGCCGCAGCGGTGCACCTGAGCTGGTGCTTCCAAAACCGGATGGCAGCTTTGCCCGGTTTAAAGTCTGGGAAAGCAGTCTCATGGAACCCGCTCTCGCGGCCCGGTTTCCTGAAATGAAAACCTTCGCGGGGCAGGGAATTGACGATCCTTACGCTACGATTCGTTTCGACATCAGTCCCTTTGGCTTCCATGCGCAGGTGCTGACGGTGCACGGCAGCTATTACATCGATCCTTACGAAAGAAGCGGAAGCGTCACCAATTATATCAGTTACTTCAAGTCAGAGCAGTCACGTGCTACCGGGTTTCACTGTGAGGTGACGGAATCGTTGCCGCGTCCTGAAAGCATCCAGGCAGTCTGCCGCGGTGACCAGCTCCGCACGTACCGTCTTGCGCTGGCGTGCACCGGGGAATATGCGATTGCCGTCTGCCTGCCTAACCCGCCCACCGTGGCACAAACTGCGGCGGCGATGCTCACTTCGGTGAACCGTGTATCGGGTGTGTATGAAACCGAGCTCGCGATCCGCATGACGCTTGTGGCAAATAACAACAACCTGATCTTCCTGGACCCGAACACCGATCCGTACACCAACAACAACGGAAGCGTAATGCTCGGCCAGAACCAGACGACCATTGATAACATTATTGGGAATGCGAATTACGATATCGGACACGTGTTCAGCACCGGTGGCGGGGGTATTGCCGGACTGGGAGTAGTGTGTGTTACCGGCAGCAAGGCGCGCGGAGTGACCGGTCAGCCGAACCCGGTGGGGGATCCGTTCGACATCGACTATGTCGCTCACGAAATGGGCCACCAGTACGGCGGGAACCACACCATGGCGGGATGCGGGTCTTCGCCCACATCTACAAAGTATGAGGTAGGTAGCGGAACGACGATCCAGGCGTATGCGGGTATTTGCGGCGCTGAAAACATTCAGCCCAACAGCGACCCGTTTTTCCATGCGCTCAGCTTCGACGAAATGATCAATTTCATTACGATTGGCGCAGGGTCAAGCTGCGGAACGGTGACCTCCACCGGAAACCTGACCCCTGTGATCGCCCCGCTCGCAAACAACAACCTGACAGTTCCCCCAAGCACACCGTTTACGCTCAGTGCTACAGCCACGGATCCCAATGGAGATCCCCTGACTTACTGCTGGGAGCAGTGGGATGTCGGCGGTGGTTCGTTCTATTCCTGGAATGCGGGATTGTCCCAGCCTCCGGGAAATACGGTACCGCTTTTCAAATCGCGCGTTCCGAAAGTTTCGGGCGACCGGACATTTCCGGACATTGCAGTGATCAATGCAGGCTATCCTTCCAACCCGCCCGCTACAATGGGTGGACTTAAAGGTGAAACACTCTCACCCGTGGACCGGCCCATGAAGTTTCGCGTGACCGTGCGGGACAATCGCGCCGGCGGCGGAGGTGTTGCATCCTCGGGTTCAAATGGGTGCCAGTCCGGTTCCACCACCTTTACGATCAATGTCGGCTCGGGCTCGCCATTTACGGTAGCTGTACCGAATGGCGGTGAAGTATGGCCGGGGAATTCGACCCAAACAGTAACCTGGAATGTCGTGGGAACAAACGGTGCGCCTTACAATGTCGCGAATGTGCGCATCCTGCTTTCCACCGATGGCGGACTCACATATCCGACGACAGTCCTCGCAAGCACACCCAACGACGGCTCAGAGGCTGTCACCGTTCCCAATACCGGAACCAGTACCGCGAAGATCAAAGTGGAGGCGATCGGGAATATCTTCTTCGATGTTTCGAATGCGAACTTCACGATCTCTGCTCCGATCAGCGAATTTTTGTTCAGCAACCCGGCTCCTGTGACATCGGCATGTCCGGCAGGATCGAGCATGTCAGTTGTGCTGAACGTGATCTCCAGCGGCGGGTTCAGTAACCCTGTGACGCTGACCGCAACCGGGAATCCGTCAGGAACGACGGTCAGCTTCTCGACCAACCCGGTAACTCCAACCCCCAGCCCGGGTACGCCGGTTACCGTGACGCTCAACGGCACCAATACTCTGAATAATGGATCGTATGTGATAACGGTAACAGGTACGGCTACGGGAGCGCCGAACAAGACGGTGAACCTGACGTATACGATTAACCCGGGTGCAGGTCCATCCATCACGGCGCAACCAGCGGCTCAAACCGCCTGTGAGAGCAGCCCGGCAACATTCAGCGTAACGGCGTCCGGGGCACAGAGCTATCAGTGGCAGATAAGCACCGACGGTGGGGCCAGCTTTGTCAATATCGGCGGCGCAACGGCTTCCTCATATACAATAGCGTCGACTACGGCAGCGATGAACAACTATCGTTACCGTGTAATCGTAACGGGACAGTGCGGCACGACGACCTCTAACTCCGCCGCGCTCACCGTAAATACGGCTCCGGTAGTCAACACGCATCCGTCGGGTCAGACGGTGTGTGCCGGCAGCAATGCCAGCTTCAGCGTATCGGCTTCCGGAACGGGACTGAGTTACCAGTGGCAGGTGAGCACCGACGGGGGATCG
>Ga0196980_1000318_pt1 | contig 12717 bp, 13 predicted proteins | sample S3_1013CmetaG_FD_155486 | JGI IMG/M metagenome (GOLD analysis project Ga0196980, IMG submission 155486) | Soil microbial communities from Anza Borrego desert, Southern California, United States - S3_10-13C | ecosystem: Environmental > Terrestrial > Soil > Desert | place: USA: California... | reverse complement strand
TCAGCGGAATGACTTTATCTTCATGCATGGCGTATTCGCTCCTCTCAACAGGAATTGATGACCTCGAAGACCATCAAGAATACGCCGCCTACCTCAGCCCCTCATCCACAACTTTCGAGCATAACTCGTGGCGATAAGTCTGTCGGTGGCGACGAAGCGCGGGAGTCTGCCGGTACACTGGCGATTATACCTGCCGGAAATCTGGGCGACCGATCCGGCCCGTCGTGCCCGCGCCGGGATGCCTTCGGAGCTTCAGTCTGCCACCAAACCCGCCATCGCCCTGGAGCAGGTCCGCGCCACGCAGGCTTTGGGGCTGCCAGCCGGGATCGTGTTAGCGGATGCCGCCTATAGCACCAATACGGCCTTTCGGGAGGCTCTGACTAAAACGGGGCTCAGCTACGCGGTGGGGTGGGGAGCCAAACCCCGGTGACGGTCTGGGAACCGGGTCACGCGCCTGGGTCACCGAAGTCACGGAAGCCGACCGGAAGGCCGCCCAAATTGCTCCACCGTGACCCGACGCATCCGCCGCCGACGATCAAGGCGCTGGCAGAGCACTTGCCGCACGGCACTTGGCAGACTGTCCGCTGCCGAGAGACGGCGGACTGCTCGAGCCGCTTCGCGGCGGTTCGGGGGCGCGGTGGCCTCGATGGTGGGGCGCGGCCTAATCGCGAAAGCCGATGGCAAGGTGGCGGGGCTGGCCGGCGGCGTTGCAACCGGGAAGGCCCTGGAGCAAGCCAGGGTCACCCCGGTGTATGTGGTCAACATGCCGGGTAGCGGGATCGGCAACAAGATCGGCAGTGCGGCCGGCCTGGCCGGTGCGGCGGATACCGGCGCTGTGGCCCCGAAGCTTTTCAGCACCCTGAGAACGAGCGCGGCGATTCTGGCCGGAACCCCACTGTCGACGCTCCCCATATTTGGATCGAGCGCGCTCGCCACGGGGGGCGGTCTCGCGGCGGGCTATGGAGTTGGCACGCTCATCAGCAAAGCGATTGAAGGGACACGTTTGTCCGACAAGATCGGCGAAGGTGTTGCTCGGGTGCTGGCGACATTTGGCAACCGCGAGGCCCAGCAAGCCTTGGCGTTGAACCGCAAATCAACGGGCGTGCGTCAAGTAATCCAAGAAAAGCCCGAACAACCTCGCTCGATACTCTTGGCCGGCGGTCGGGACGATGCTCTCTCCCGCGAAATCAATCAGCTGGCCCTATCGATGAACCGCCTCGATGATCCAGTCCGCCGAGCCATTGAGGCTGAATCTCGCCCGCTCCCCGCTCAGATCGGCAACGAGATCGCCCAGGCGATCAGTCGGACCGACAAAGCCGCCACGATGAATACTCGCGTCACCTCGGACGGGAAGGCGCGCGTCGATAGCATGAGCAGCAAAGGGCTTCAGGTGAATGTCGATTCTGGGCTGCTGGGCGCGGCTTGGTAGGTTGCGCCCTGCTGCCCGGCTTCGACCTAGTTTTTAGGAGCGGCTCGTCCCTGAATCTGATTAGCAGAGATAATCTTAAGCCGCGGCATCTGCAAACTGCATTATCTGTGCGCGTGCTCTAGCTATACCTGTTAACTTATAGCGAATATGGTGATTCTTTCTTCATCGCGTAACCAACCGACTTTGGCTTTTAGCGGCCTGGATAACATTGCGATTCGCAGTAAACACCTGGATGCCGGGAATAGTGGCAAAGTCGCCGTCATCGGTGATGACTTTTTCCACCCCATGGTTCTTCATGGATTCAAGAATAAAGAGATCATAGCCGTCCACTTTTTCAGTCTGTAGACGAGTCAAGGCGGCATTCGCCATTGAAGTATTGATGGTTGCGGTCAGTTGCTCAGCAAGACTGACAACCTGCCCCCATGCCGTCTGGATTTCGGTTACGACCTGGAGGCGTTGCCCGTCAGAATTGTGACGGTATTCCTTGGTACCGATATGACCATTTGCAGCCGCATAGATTTCCCGTTCTACCTTTTCGATTAGGTGAGCTAATTCCGCCAAACTTAAGCCTGAATGAAAAATCCTCGCCCCTGCACTAAGTGCCGCATTCGTGTAGAGCGGATAATTAGTCGTATACTGAGGAGGTGGGTTAACAGCGTGGCCCAGCCGAGTATATGTCATCCAATACCACACATTAGTATCTACAAGGAATACATCCGCGTCCTTTGGAGTATCGGCAGTGATATCCACCACTTCGGCCTGAATGACGTAGTTGATTGCCATCAGTCCGATTCCTTGGTCTGCTGTTCCAGGATATCGTCAACTATCTTGCGATAGTCTTTATCGCCATGATACTTGGCCGCATTGTCGATGACGCGCTCGACAATCATTTTGCCGGTTTCATTGAGATGCTCGATATGGAGCAAGTTGCGCAAATCAGGCTCTTGAATGTCTTTCAACAGCTGGCCGATTGCAAAGTTAAAGAACGGCGACGCGAACTGGTTTACCCCTTCAAAATCAAGTGTAACCGTTTCACCGTGCTTAAGTGGCTCGTGGATTTCCTCGTAAATTCTCTGCCCATCTTCCTTAATAATGCAACGTGATCCGATATTGTCTTTAATCGATAATCTCATAATTCTGTTCTCCTCAGAAAGACGTTGCGATCTCATCGCTGAAGCGGTAAAGATTCTCGTCACAACGCAGGGTGATATGCACTACTGTGCCCTCAAACAAGATAGCGCGGTTCTCAAACCGTACACCGCCGTTATCGACGATGGCATAACCTTCATTGCTGTAGACCTCAAGTTTGCCTTGATTGATGCGGACGAATTCCTTAAGCAAGTCGAGTCCCAAGCCACGGGCGACATCGCCAGGGCAAGTGCTATTCCCCCTAGCAAACGCCCAACGTAGGCATGCATCGGCCGGCAAGCTCTGTGCACGTGGATCACTACCCACATAATTACGAATCTTTGCTGGTATTCCCTGTCCAAAATCGACTACGGAGAGAATCAGATCATTCTGCCGCCAATAGTGCTGGCCACAAGAAAAAACACCAATCTCCGTTCCGCTGTGCTCGAAAGCATTGTTATAAACTTCCCACATTTTGCCTGCAATGGCATCTCGCAGTCGGTCGCTGACGTGTACCCATCCCTTGCCAATCCAGCTGTAGGTTAGGTAATCCATAATCCCATTCATATCGAGGCTCTTGTCTTCTCGATATGGAATTGAGTTCCCAGTCCAACCGGACGAGGGATAGCCAAAGCTGCCGGCAAAACCGTTCTGGCAGAGATTCGTCATCACTGCTTTGTTTCGTATCGTGCTCCAGTCGAACGTAACCGATCCAAATCGCGACTCAATTAATCGCGCCAGTCCACCCAAAAAAGCCACGGCATTAGGGCGCAGGAAAGAACAGAAAGAAAAGTCGAAACGCACATCTTCGAAATAACCGTTAGCCTGATTCCAGATGGTGAAGAGTTGCTGGAAGTCTGAAGCATTGTCATTCAACGTAGGAATACTGATGATTTTCTGCGCCATGCCTGCAATTCCTTAAGGAGGCCTTTCCGGCCATTCGCGTTTGTTTGAATGAAACCAGACCGGCACCTTTGTTTAGGTAACTCGGGGTCTAGTGGGTACCTCGTTTTAGCGATGATTGCCAGGATTAAAGGCTATTCCAGTTGTCCAGTTGTGTCGTTGTGAGCGGAGAAGTTACGACACGGTTGCACCGGCACAAAATAAAAAAGGCTAGCTTTCGCTAGCCTTTTGATTTGAATGGCGCGCCCGAGACGACTCGAACGTCCGACCTTTGGCTCCGGAGGCCAACGCTCTATCCAACTGAGCTACGGGCGCATGCCGAGCATTTTACAGGAATTAGGATCGGTTTAATAGACTTCGGACGGCGGCAAAGCTGTCCATGGCCCGTTCTTTTTTTTGTTCGGGATCGAGTGCACGCCGTTCCGGCCACTCGAGCTCTTCTTCCGGCAGTTCGTTCAGAAAACGGCTCGGCTCGCAGTCCATGATTTCGCCGTGGCGTTTGCGATGTGTGCAGTAGCTTAAGGTCAGATGCTTCTGCGCACGAGTAATGCCCACATAGGCCAGACGGCGTTCTTCCTCGATCGTGTTTTCTTCGATGCTGGTCTGGTGCGGCAGCAGGTTTTCCTCCATGCCGACCAGATAGACATAAGGAAACTCCAATCCCTTCGCAGCATGCAGCGTCATCAGATTGACTCGGTCGCCGGCATTTTCTTCCTGGTTGCGCTCCAGAACATCGAGCAGCATGATCCGGGAAACGACTTCCGTCAGACTTTTTTCTTTTTCATCTTCCTTCGCGATACGTTTGAGCCAATCGATCAGTTCGCGAACTTGCCCCATCTTACGCCGTGCAGCGTCTTCGCTGTTGCTGTTCTCCCTCAGCCAGTTTTCGTACCCGATTTTGACGATGAAGTCGTCGATCACGGCGAAGGTATCGCCGCGCTGAGCCCGATCAGCTACATCGGTGATCCATTCGGCGAAATGGCGTAGGCGTTGAATGGCCGTCTCGCCGAGAGACTGCTGAAGCCCCAATTCGAAGCACGCTGAAAACAGACTAATATGGCGCCGGTTGGCATAGGCACCGAGCTTTTCCAAGGTTGTTGGCCCAATCTCCCTACGCGGAACGTTGACGACACGCAAGAAAGCCGCATCGTCGTCTGGATTCACCAGTAACCGCAGGTAGGCCATGATGTCCTTGATCTCGGCATAGCCGAAGAAGGACATTCCGCCGCTGATGAAATAAGGTATCGCGTGCTCCCGCAAAGCGCGCTCGAAAAGCCGCGACTGATGGTTGCTGCGATACAAGATCGCGTAGTCCTGAAAACGCGTGCCGTGACGGAACTTATGATGCAGCAAATCGGAGGCGACCTGCCGCGCTTCCGCGACCTCTTCCTTGTGCGTGAGCACGCGCAGCGGATCGCCGTATCCCAGCGCGCTCCACAGCCGCTTTTCGAACACATGGGGATTGTTGGCGATGAGCTTGTTGGCGACCTTCAGGATCCGTCCGGTCGAGCGGTAGTTCTGCTCCAGTTTGATGACCTTGAGCCGCGGAAAATCGCGCTGCAGCTGGGCAAGGTTTTCAGGCTGCGCTCCGCGCCACGCGTAAATCGACTGATCGTCGTCGCCGACCACGGTAAAACGGCCCAACTTGCCGGTCAGCAACTTTACCAGTTCGTATTGGGTCAGATTGGTGTCCTGGTACTCATCCACCAATAAATAACGTATCCGGTTGCGCCACTTGTCGAGGACCTCCGCATGTTCGTGAAATAGGAGAACCGGAAGCAGGATCAGATCGTCGAAGTCCACGGCATTGTATGACTTCATGTGCCGGACATATTCGGCATAAAGCTGCGCGGCAGGCTGCGCGTCCCCCTGCCCTTCCAGGATCGCCCGCTCGGGGGTCACGAATAAATTCTTCCACCGGCCGATGCGCCAGATATAGCTTTCCGCCTCGTCGATATCCCAGCTCTCTGAACCGTGCTTGATCAGCTCCTTGGTCAATGCCAGGCGATCGTGTTCGTCGAAAATGGAAATATTTTTCTTGAGGCCTAGCCCGGCGTGTTCCTCGCGCAGGATTTCGAGGCCTAGCGAATGGAAGGTGGACACCGTCAGCCCGCGCAGATCCTTGTCGGAAAGGAGCTTGCCGACGCGGCTCTTCATCTCCCGTGCCGCCTTGTTGGTAAAGGTAAGCGCGGCAATGTGCTTCGCCGGGGTGCCATGCTTGACCAAATAGGCGATCTTTTCGGTGATTACTCGGGTTTTGCCGCTGCCCGCCCCCGCGAGAACGAGAAGCGGACAATCCAAAGTAGTGACGGCAGCGAGCTGCTGCGGATTTAGTTGAGAGACCATTAAACGACTGACGATACGCGGTCGAGCCGCCGGAAAGCGATGGCTTCGCTGAGATGCGGAACGGCAATTTTGTCCTCGCCGGCGAGATCGGCGATGGTGCGGGCGAGTTTCAGGATCCGGTGATAGGCGCGATGCGACAGCCCGAGCTTTTCGGTAGCCTGCTCGAGCAGTCGATGTCCTTCGTCGGTCAGTTGGCAATTTTGCTTGATTTCTTGGGGCGCCATCAAGGCGTTCGGTTTTCCGGTCCGTTGCAGAGCTATTTCCCGGGCTGCGATCACCCGCCGGCGAATGTCGGCACTCTTTTGCTCCCCGCCGGGCGCGCCATGGCGCAACATCTCCTGGGAAACGCGCGGCACCTCAATGTGCATGTCGATGCGATCGAGCAAAGGTCCGGAAATCCGCGCGCGATACCGCTGAACTTGCTCCGATGTGCAGCGGCAACGTCCGGACGCATCGCCCAAATAGCCGCACGGACAAGGGTTCATCGCGGCAATCAGCTGAAATCGGGCCGGGAAATCGACCTGTCGCGCGGCGCGGGAAATCGTAATGCAGCCGGTTTCCAACGGCTCCCTCAAGACCTCCAGTACCTTACGGTCAAATTCTGGCAATTCGTCGAGAAAAAGCACGCCATTATGTGCCAGAGAGACTTCCCCCGGCTTGGGATTGCCTCCGCCGCCCACCAAAGCGGGAGCCGAGGCCGTATGATGCGGCGAGCGGAATGGCGGAATACGCCAGCGTCGGGGGGCGAAAGCCAAATCGCTGACCGATGCGATGGCCGCACTTTCCAAAGCTTCTTCGTCGGTCAAGGGCGGGAGAATGCTCGGAAGCCGCGCCGCCAGCATGGATTTGCCGGTTCCCGGCGGCCCGAGCATCACTAGATTGTGTTTTCCGGCGGCAGCGACTTCTAGAGCCCGCTTAGCGTGATAATGTCCATGCACATCCGCAAAATCGGCGAGTTCCTCGAGGCCGGCAACAGCTCCGTCGTTCGCTTCGAACGGAATCTGCTGCTGACCATTCAAATGAGCGCATACCTCGAGGAGATGGTGTGCTGCGAGAATTTTGGCCCCCTCGGCAAGACTCGCTTCGCCCGCGTTCTCTTTTGGTGCAATCAATGTGCGCCCCGCATTTTTTGCTTGAATCGCAACCGGCAGCACGCCGCTCACGGGGCGCAATTCTCCACCTAGGGAAAGCTCGCCCACGCATTCGATCGCCCGAAGAGGCTCGCTTTTGATTTGCCCCGATGCCGCCAAGATGCCCAACGCGATCGCAAGATCGAAACGGCCGCCTTCTTTGGGAATATCGGCGGGCGCCATGTTCACGGTGATTCGCTGGAGCGGAAACTCGAACTGACAGTTCAGCAAGGCGCCTCTGACTCGGTCCTTGCTTTCTTTTACCGCGGTTTCCGGGAGACCGACGATGGAAAGGCTCGGCAGGCCATTGGAAATGTGCACCTCGACGGTGACTAGCGGCGCTTCGATACCTTGCCTGCCTCGGGTGAAAACAACGGCCAGGGACATGAATGCCTCGCCCGTTCGGATTATCGGCCGACGATCTGCTTTTCCAGCTCGGCGACCTGAGCTTCCAGCCGTTCCAGCTGCTCCCGCGTTCTCGCGAGAACGGCGGTTTGCACTTCGAACTCTTCCCGGCTGACCAGATTCATCTTCGCAAACGAGGCTTGAAGAATTGCGCGGAAGTTTTTTTCCAAATCGCCCTGCAACTTGAGAAAGTCGGTCGGTACCGCTTCGGCAAGACGCTTGGCGAGGTCATTTAGCATGGTTTTATCGAACATGGTGAAAAGGATAGCCGAGTGACACGGCAAGCGTCCAGTGCAACGCCTTCCCCCGATGCGCACCGTCTGAGTGCACGCCGAATCGGACGCTCTGTGATGGTGCATTTTTACCACCCGTCATCTTGACAATTGCACTTTTTACAGCACGGACAGCACAAAGAAACGCTTGGCACAGGTTCTGCTTTTAGGACGATGAACGCCTAAACACTGAGCAGGGCTTCGCCGGTTCAGCGTCGAATCGAAGGCGGCGTCCGCACATTCCACTAGGAGAACTCTCGCATGAAATTTGTGACCGCGATTCTAAAACCGTTCAAATTGGACGACGTCCGGGAGGCCTTGTCTGACGTTGGCATTTCCGGCATCACCGTTACCGAGGTGAAAGGATTCGGCCGGCAGAAGGGACATACCGAACTATACCGGGGCGCCGAATACGTTGTCGATTTTCTGCCCAAGGTTAAGCTCGAAGTCGCGGTAACTGACGAGCAACTGGAGGCAGTGATCGATGCCATCTCTAAGACGGCGAATACCGGAAAAATCGGCGACGGCAAAATTTTTGTGCTCAATCTCGAGCAAGTCATTCGTATCCGTACCGGCGAAACCGGGGCGGAAGCCCTTTAACAAGGAGAAAAACAACATGAAACGAATTCTGACCGCCATTTTCCTATTCATATCACTAAGCTTTACAGGTCTTGCATTCGCCGAACAGACCGCCGCTCCGGTCCCTGATAAAGGAGACGTCGCCTGGATGATCGTGGCTACCGTATTGGTCATATTGATGACCATTCCGGGGCTTGCATTGTTCTATAGTGGCATGGTCCGCGCCAAGAACACGCTGTCCGTCCTCATGCAGGTGTTCGTGATTTTCTCGTTGATGGCGCTGCTATGGGCGATATACGGTTACAGCATCGCATTTACCGAGGGAAACGCTTTCTTCGGCGGGTTCAGTAAACTGTTCCTGAAGGGCGTCACGCCTGAATCACTCGCCGCTACGTTCAGTAAAGGCGTCTATGTTCCGGAATATGTCTACGTGGTATTCCAGGCGACTTTCGCGGCCATCACGCCGGCGCTGATCGTCGGCGCGTTCGCCGAACGCGTAAAATTCTCCGCGGTGCTGTTGTTCATGGTGCTGTGGTTTACGTTCGCTTACCTACCGATGGCTCATATGGTTTGGTTCTGGGCAGGTCCGGATGCGTACACGGATGCCGCGGCCGCTGAAGCTGCCGCCGCGACGGCTGGTTTTCTCTTCCAGAAAGGAGCACTGGATTTCGCCGGCGGCACTGTAGTGCATATCAACGCCGGTATCGCGGGGCTGATCGGCTGCCTATTGATCGGCAAGCGCATCGGCTACAAAAAGGAATTTATCGCACCGCATAGCGTGACGATGACCATGATCGGCGCATCACTACTCTGGGTGGGCTGGTTCGGCTTCAACGTCGGATCGAACCTGGAAGCCAACGGCATCGCTGCTCTAGTCTTTGCAAATACCTTACTCGCGACCGCCGCAGCGACCCTGGCCTGGATGTCGGCCGAATGGCTCGCCCGCGGCAAACCTAGCATGTTAGGTGCCGCATCGGGGGCAATCGCTGGACTCGTCGCCATCACGCCGGCCTGCGGCTTCGTAGGTCCCATGGGCAGCATCGTTCTCGGCCTGATTGCCGGTGCCGTCTGCTTCTGGGCAGTCACCAGCTTGAAAAACATTTTGGGCTATGACGACTCGCTCGATGTGTTCGGAGTTCATGGGATCGGTGGCATCATCGGTGCATTGGGTACCGGCATATTCGCTTCCCCAGCGCTCGGAGGAGCTGGCGTATACGATTATGTGGCCAATGCAGTCGGCGAATACGACATGACAGCCCAAGTCATTAGCCAAGCTTGGGGCGTGGGAACCGTTATCCTCTGGTCAGGGATCGTTTCCTTTATCGCCTACAAGATCGTGGATATGCTGATCGGGCTTCGGGTTAGCGAAGAAATCGAACGTCAAGGACTCGATACTACCGAACACGGCGAAACCGCCTACCATCTTTGATTCGGCGTTCTCCTGGTCATATCTTCTGTGATGGGCGTCTTCGGACGCCCCTTTTTGCAATCCGGCGCTGAATCAAGTCCAATCAGCGCGATAAAATCCAAGTGCGGAGATTTACGGCACTCATCGCGCCCATCACCCGATCGACTTCTTTTCCGGCCTTAAACAGCACCAAGCAAGGAATGCTGCGGATATTGAACCGACCTGCGAGACTGCTTTCCACATCGACATCGACCTTCGCAAAACAGATTTGTCCGGCCAGCTCGCTCGCCAACTGTGTAAGCACCGGGGCCACCATTTTGCAGGGTCCGCACCAATTTGCCCAGAAATCGACTACAACGGGCAAATCGTTTTTTTCAATATAGGTTTCGAAATTTCCTTGGGCCAGATTCACCGGGCACCTACTAACGATTTCCTGCCGGCAACGCCCACATTTCGGATGCTCCTTGAGCCGCTCCGGCGGAACGCGGTTTACCGTCATGCAGAAAGGACAGACGACGTGCATGTCTTTACTCCGAAACCGCTTCTATTATTCATTTTCCAAGTCGAGGTGCGGGTCCCAACCCAAAGCTTTCGCCCGAGCTACGGCTTCTTCCTGGATGCGTAGATATCGCTGACAAAGCTCCTCGGGAAAGTTGTGCACCGAAAATCCATAATGCTCCCAGGCTTCCTGAACTTTTTCCCACAGGCTCTCGATGCCTCCCGCTTGCCATCCGGCGCACGTCTCGGATTCAGGAATCAGACCGAACGCCCAAGCATCCCGAATGATGCGGCCAATGTCCGTCATCCCGCCATAGCGATCATTATGGATTCCGACATAAGGTTCAATTTTTTTCATGCCAACGCACTGACACCAATCAAAGGTTCATTCTACAAAGGTCTTGAATGAAGTACAGCATGCCGGCGCCGGTCGAGTTCGTAACCGGTAAGAATACAATGAACAACGCCCAAAGCGGTTTTGCGACGTTGCTAATTAAAAGGCGTAAACGACATCGGCACTCTCACAGTCAATTTGGCATCCTGCGCGTCTTCCGTGGCTCCAATACTCACAGCGAGATTTAAGCTGGTGTCTCTTGTAAGTTTAAAAGAATATCCCAAAAGGAACTCCCCGATATCCAAATTCGACCCTGGAACGGGATCTCCGTCCACTTCAGTATCAAACACATGCTTGTGCGAGTATCCGATACTGAAAGATGACCGCTCGTTAATGCTGAACCCTAACCCGAAGCTGGCTCCTATCGAGTCCCCTGGATCGACTGTCCCTATATTCTCGTCAGTCTCAAAGGCATAGCCATAATTCAGATTAGCGTAAAACACGGCCGGATCGGTTGGATACAAAGCTGTAATGCTCGGCTGAACACTGACGTAACCCGAGCCGGTTGGGAGTTCGGTCGGAAAGCGGGCGCCTGGCACCCCCTGAGCTAGAACAAAATCCACATCGTAAGGGCTTTTTCCTGTTGGAATAGTGGTCGCGAGATTTCCCACGAATATGGGCCAGCCGCCGGCTCCGCCGTTAAACTGGTAACGTGCGGTAAACTCGATATCGCCCAAACCGGATCCGTCGGCATTGAAGGTTTCATCTACCCCTGCCCCAACCGAAACTGCTCTTGAGCGCTGAGTATCTTCCCTATACAAGAAAGGGACACGGCCACTGACTTCTAAACGATTGGTAACACCGTAGCGGCCGGTAATCGCACCGATAAACGTATGCCGGTCGATTTCTCTGAGATCGATAAGCCCGATGGCAATGGCGGGAATGAACGTAAATGCATCAAGAAAAACCCGATTATTACTTGCGTAGTTATATTCCAGCGATGGCTCTAATATCAGGTTACCTTTCGGCGTCAACACGCCGCCTACGGTTTCCGAAATTCTCGGCAGTTCCGGCGGCTTAGCTTTCTCCACCGATTCTGGAGCCGGTCCGACAGGATTCTTGGGGATAGCCGGCTGCCGATTATCGGCAACTTTGATGCGACCATGAGGCGGAACCTCGGTCCGTGTTGTCTGTGTCGCATCAGGGCTTGCGGCAATCTGTTTAGCGGGTGCACCGCCGGCTAAACGTTCGAGCTGGTTTTGCAGAGCCTGAAGCTTTTGCTGCTGTTCTTCGAAGGCCTTCTTCTGATCTTCTAACATCCGTTGCTGCTCGGCTAAAGCGCGCCGTAATTGTTCGATCTCACTGCCGTTCACCGTTTCACCGGCAGCATTTTTTCCTTGAGGCATAAGAACGGCCCTCGATTTTCCCGAACTCTTAATACCAGGTGCTTGACCGGCGCGCTCCGCCAATGGAAGCTTAGGAAAATCGACCAAGAGCTTGGGCGAGTTCCCATACGAAACCGGCTCCCAGAATTGGGTAAAAGTCGCGGGCTGTTTTAAATCGACGATTAGGCGCGAGCCCCCATTGCCTTCTGAACCGCTTGTCACACGGGAAAATAACGGGTGATTCTGAGGAGGTTGGGAAAGCGTTCCGCTGATTCGACTGCCGGGAAAGTTAATGATTAAACGGTTTGAGCCATCCAAGATGGAAGCGCGCACCGAGATGTAGTCCGAAGCCGATATCTCGAGCCTAAGTGCATCGACCGACTCTCCATACTTTATATCGGTGATTTCCGCACCAAAGCAGACAGAAACTAGACTTACCCCAAAAATCGAGGAAATAACTAGTAAACGCAATGACGTGCCCTCCCTGGGTCCATGTCTTATTTTTGTGACGTAACGGAACGTACTTTAATTTGACTAGTTTGGCAAGTAGTTTACGAAAGGATGTGCGTTTACTAGGAAAGCCCTTATTAAGTCTAAACTTAATACTTACCCGACCGCATAAAGGCATAGCGGGAATATTTTGGGTGCAAGGGAAGTGCCTCACCGATAACCTAAGCCGATTATTTCGTGAGGCGCTAAGAATCAGATCTGGCCGATATAATATGGCAAATATAGCAATCTAAACGATGAGTTTTATTTTATCGATTCATCATTATTCCCATCACACTGAATAAATGCTCAGTTTGCCTACTCCAATAGGAGGGAAGGAACTGAGTTCTCTCAGGGAGGGCATGATGAACCGCAGGATTCGCATTCAACGCCTGGCCCCTCAAGATCGCG
>Ga0196980_1000314_pt1 | contig 12907 bp, 10 predicted proteins | sample S3_1013CmetaG_FD_155486 | JGI IMG/M metagenome (GOLD analysis project Ga0196980, IMG submission 155486) | Soil microbial communities from Anza Borrego desert, Southern California, United States - S3_10-13C | ecosystem: Environmental > Terrestrial > Soil > Desert | place: USA: California... | reverse complement strand
CAACGACAACCTCGTCAGCAAGCTGCTGCGCAATCCCAGCGCTCCGGGTAGCGCCCCGAGCCTCACCTTCACCTACGACGCCCTCAACCGGGAGATGGTGAAGGCGACCTCCGGAACCGGCGGAACTGCCGACGACGTCTTCTCGACCTATGACAATCTGGGCCGGCGGCTGTCGGCGCGGTTCGACAGCGCCAGTTCGTCCAACGCCATCATCTGGACCTGGGACGCGCTCGGCCGCCAGCTGACCGAGACTTCCTACGGCCGCACCCTGACCAGCCACTACGATCTGGCGGGGCGCAGGACACGCCTCTACTGGCCCGGGACCGACTACATCGAGTTCGTCTACGACCGCGCCGACCGGGTTATCCAGCTGCGCGAGAACGGGGTCTACACCGGGGCCCAGCTGCTGAACTTCTATGTCTACGACAGCCTCGGCCGGCGCGACTACCTGGCCCGCGGCAATGGCGCCACGACGGACTGGAGCTACGTCGCCAACAGCCGCGACTGGTCCATGACGCACAATCTGGCCGGCACGGCGCAGGATCTGACCCAGGCCTTCGCCTTCAACCCGGCCGGTCAGGTCCGCCAGAGGAGCCTGTCCAACAGCGTCTACAGCTACGTCCAGCCGACCGTCGCCCAGACCTACGCCCGCGACGGACTGAACCGCTACACCTCCGTGGCCGGCGCGGCCTTCGGCTATGACGGCCGGGGCAACCTGACCGCCGACGGCGCGCGAAACTACACCTACGACATCGAGAACCGCCTGACATCGATCAGCGGCGCCTCGAGCATGACCCTGTCGTACGACCCGCTGGGTCGGCTGCGGCAGACGGTCTCCGGCGGGACGACGACCCAGTTCCTCTACGACGGCGACCGGCTGGTGGCCGAGTACGACGGCGCCGGGACGCTGACCGCCCGCTACACCCATGGGCCCGGTCCCGACGAGCCGCTGGTCTGGTACGAGGGCTCGACCCTGACCGATCGCCGCTGGCTGCACGCCGACGCCCAGGGTTCGATCATCGCCACGACCGGCTCCACGGGGGCGCTCCTCGGCCAGCCCTATCGCTACTCGCCCTATGGTGAACCAGATGCGGACTACGGCTTCAGCGGCGGCTCGCGCTTCCGTTACACCGGCCAGATCACGCTTCGGGGCGCCCCGCTGTGGCACTATAAGGCGCGGGCCTATGACCCTGGGCTCGGACGGTTCCTGCAGACGGATCCGGTCGGCTACGAGGATCAGATGAACCTCTACGCCTATGTAGGGAACGATCCGCTCAATAAGCTCGACCCGACAGGAACCGTGGCAAAAGGAGCCGCGACAACAGGGGCCGCGGCAGACGATCCATGGTGGAAGAAGTGGGTCAAGGCCTGCGGGTACGTCTGCGAAGCGCTTGGTGCATTGGATGGCAGTCCACCGGAAGCAGAGGATATTCCCGAACAACGCCCGCCTGTTGCCGCGCCGCCCCAAGCGAGGCCCAGGCCCGGTGGAGCACGCCCCGGTGGCGCAAACCCACCGCCGTCCCCGGGATCGACTCCACCGCCCGTAGTGGTTCCGCCCAGACCTCCGGCGTCGCCTCGCCCCACGCCCTCACCCTCGCCTAGCCCTCCGCCGCCGCCGCCGCCGCCGCCAGGGGAAATCGATCCGCTAGCGATCGTCGCAGGAGTAGCAGTTATCGGTGGAGCGATATGCGTTGTGCTTGAACCGTGCGGCCTAGCAGTCTTTGGCGGTCTCGGCTTAGTTGGCTTGGGAGCCGTGGCCGCCCAATAATAGCTTCGACCAGGATCATGTATGCCCAGCACGAACTATGACATAGATGCTCGGAACGACCCGCTCTTTCTCGAATATGAACGTGCTCGGGACTTGATCCCAACCCAAGATTGGCGCCGCGGTCTGGAAGAGCTCGAGAGGCTGTCTCATCAAGGTTCAATCATGAGCATCCTATTCGTCGCCGATGCCATGAGGGTCGGCAGCATGTATGAGCCAGATCTTCCTGGCGCCGAAGCTTGGTACAAGGTGGCGGAGAAGTCCGGCTCCGTACGCGGCACTTTTGGCTTGGGACTAACCTACCTCCGCATGGGCCGGATAGCTGAAGCTAGACGAAAGTTGGAGGAAGCAATTTCGAAAAACTACCCGCCAGCATTCAACGCGTTGGCCGGGATATACTTTCGCGGAGATGGTGCTGCGCAAGATTTGCAACGGGCAAGAGACCTTTGGCGCAAAGGAGCCTCCTTGGGACACTTGCCCGCCAGAAGAAACCTTCTTGCCCAACAACTCCGCGGTCGCTATGGCGTGTTAGATTTCATTGCCGGGGTGATTAGTTTCGTTCCGACAATCGCAAGTATTGTATCGACCCGACTGAAAAACCCTTACACAGACTTACTACGGTAGTTTGATCACCTTACCCGCGCAGGAGCTTGCAAGGGTAACTGAGCGGGGCTTGCCCCGGGGGGAATCGAGCCCGCCTGAAATGAGACCCGCGAGTAGCCCGCCGCACTTGGCATCCCCCGGAAACTCGTCATTATGGTCCGCAGGGGTGTCGGGGGCTGAATGACCAATCTGTCGAGTAAGTTTCGCGTGAGTCTCGCGGCGGCGCTGGCAGCCGGCGCGCCCGTGGCGGCGCAGGCCCAGACGGCGCTCGCCGATCCCCGGGGCTCGGGCCCGATCGTTTCCGCCGTGCAGTGGTTGCAGGGCACCCTGCTGGGCACGGTTGCCACCGTGGTCGCCGTGATCGCCGTGGCCTGCGTCGGCTTCATGATGCTGACCGGCCGGATGAACTGGCGCTATGGGGCGGTCGTCATCCTGGGCTGTTTCATCCTGTTCGGCGCCGTGAGCATCGTCGCCGGGATCCGGTCGACCGCCGCGTTCGCGGGCTAGGGCCGTGGACGAACTGGACCGCACGCCCCTGTTCACCGCCCTGACCCGGCCGCAGATGTTCGCCGGGGTGACCTACAGCTATTTCGTGATCAACGCGGTGGTCGCCGCGGAGCTGTTCCTGGTGTTCCGCTCGATCTGGGTGCTGCCCGTCGCCCTGGTCGTCCACGGCGTCGGCGTGCTGCTCTGCCTGCGCGAGCCCCGGATCATCGACTTGTGGCTGACCCGCGTCGGTCAGTGCCCGCGAGTCCGCAACCACCGTATCTGGCGATGCAACTCCTACCGACCCTGAGCCAGGGGGCTCGCACGGTAAGGCTCGAGCAACCGGCCGGCGTTCACCTCCCCTACGCCCGGCACGTCAACGATCACACGATCGAGACGCGGGACGGACTGCTTCTGCAGGTCATCCATCTGCGCGGCCTGCTGTTTGAGACCGCGGACACCAGCGAGCTGAACTACCGCAAGACCCTGCGGGACGCGATGCTGCGCGCCATCGGCTCGTCCCGCTTCGCCCTCTATCACCACGTGGTGCGGCGGCGGGTCGAGGTCGACCTCGACCAGACGTTCCCCGACGACTTCTCCCAGGCGCTGGGAGACCGCTGGGCGGAGCGGCTCGCCACCCGACAGCTGTTCGTCAACGACCTCTATCTGACGCTGGTGCGGCGTCCGCTGCAGGGCCGGATCGGAGTGGCGGACCAGGTCCGCAACTGGTTCGTCCGCGCCGGCGAGACTCCGGACGCCGGGCAGGTCGCGGAGCTCGGCCAGCTGGACGCGGGCCGCGACGCCCTGCTCTCGGCCCTGGGAGAGTATGCGCCGCGCCTTCTGGGGGTCTACGAGACCCCGAACGGCGTCTGCTCGGAGCCGCTGGAGTTCCTCTCCGGCCTCTACAATGCCGAGCAGCGGCCGGTGCTGTTGCCGCATCAGGATCTGGGATCCTACCTGCCCTATCGACGGGTCAGTTTCGGCCAGGACACGGTGGAGCTGTCCGCCGCCGGCCACGTCCCCCGCGACTTCCTCGGTCTGGTTTCGATCAAGGACTACCCCGCCTGGAGTTCGCCGGGCATGTTCGACGAACTGCTGCGCTTGCCGTTCGAACTGGTCATCACCCAGTCCTTCGCCTTCGTCGAGCGGCAGACGGCGCTGGATCGGATGAACCTGGCCCTGCGGCGGATGCGCTCCGCCGAGGACGAGGCGCTGTCCCTGCGCGGCGAACTCGCCCACGCCAAGGACGATGTCGCAGCGGGGCGTGCCGGCTTCGGCGAACACCACATGACCATCGCGGTGCGCGGTGCAACGCTGGACGAGATCGACGCCGGCGTCGCCGAGGTGACGGCTGCGCTCGCCGACATGGGCATCGTCGCGGTGCGCGAGGAGATCGCCCTGGAGCCGGCCTTCTGGGCCCAGTTCCCCGCCAACTTCAAATACATCGCCCGGCGGGGGCTGGTGTCGACGAACAATTTCGCCGGCCTCGCCAGCATCCACAACTTCCCGACCGGCGCCGAGACCGGATCCCACTGGGGCGACGCCGTCACCCTGCTGGAGACCACGGCGGCGGGCCCCTACTTCTTCAACTTCCACCAGGGCGACCTCGGCAATTTCACCGTCATCGGCCCGTCGGGGTCCGGCAAGACGGTCGTGCTCAACTTCCTGCTGGCCCAGGCGCGCAAGCTGGAACCCCGTATCATCTTCTTCGACAAGGACCGGGGCGCCGAACTGTTCATCCGGGCGATCGGCGGCCGCTATGACCTGCTGCGTCCCGGCGAGGCGTCCGGCCTCAACCCGCTTCAACTCGAGGATACGCCGGCCAACCGCGGCTTCCTCGTCGACTGGATCGTCCAGCTCGCGGGCGGGGCGGACGTCGCGGACCTGGCCAGGATCCGGGACGCAGTCGCCGCCAACTACGACCAGCCGGCCAGGCACCGCCGGCTGCGGCATCTGGTCGAGCTGTTCCGCGGCGATCAGCGGCCCCACGCCGGCGATCTGTGGTCCCGCATGCGCCCTTGGTGGGGCGACGGGGAGCGCGCCTGGCTGTTCGACAACCCGAAGGATCTGACCGACCTGTCGGCGCAGACCGTCGGCTTCGACATGACCGTGCTACTCGACGATCCGACCGTCCGTACGCCGGCGATGATGTACCTGTTCCACCGGGTCGAGGAGCGGCTCGACGGCACGCCGGCGATCATCGTCGTCGACGAAGGCTGGAAGGCGCTGGACGACGACGTCTTCGTCCGGCGCATCAAGGATTGGGAAAAGACGATCCGCAAGCGCAACGGCATCGTCGGCTTCGCGACCCAAAGCGCCCAGGACGCCCTCGAGAGCCGCATCGCCAGCGCCATTATCGAACAGGCGGCCACCCAGATTTTCATGGTCAACGCCAAAGCGCGCGCCGAGGACTATGTCCAAGGCTTCGGCTTGACGCCCCACGAGTTCGACCTGATCCGCACCCTGCCGGACAGCGCCCATTGCTTCCTCATCAAGCGCGGCGGTGAGAGCGTCGTCGCCCGCCTCGATCTGTCGGGTGAAGACGACCTGCTGACCATTCTGTCGGGCCGCGAACGGACCGTGCGCCTGCTCGACGACCTTCGAGCGTCCGTGGGCGATGATCCCGCCGAGTGGATGGCGCCGCTCCTGGAGCAGGCATGAGCATCGCCGCCTGTCCTTCCCTGTCCACCGGCGACGCGTTCCTCTCGACGCTGCTGCGTCACATCGACTGTCAGGCGCAGACGATCGGCGCGACGGGCTATCAAGCGCTGGCCGACCCGGGCTCGTCCCTGGCGGCCGTATTGACCGGGGTGCTGACCATCTTCGTCGCACTCTTCGGCTTTCGTATGATCCTCGGCCAGGCGCCGACCCTGCGCGACGGCGTCATGGCGGTGATCAAGATCGGCGTGGTGCTGACCCTCGCCACCAGCTGGGGCGCCTACCGGACGGTTGTCTACGACGTGGTGGTCGATGGCCCGTCGCAGCTCAGCGCCGCCATCGCTGGACCTGCCGTCTTGCCAGGCGCCGAGGGCGACCTCATCGGCCGTCTTCAGGCGGCGGATAGCGCGATCATCCGCCTGACCAATCTGGGGACCGGGCGTGAGGAGGCCGCGTCCCGGCCGCTTCCCGGCCGGACGGGTCCGAACCAGCCTCCCGACCGCACCCCGCTTCCCGACGATCCTGCGCTCGGCTGGGCGCGCGTGCTGTTCCTTTCGGGTGTGGTCGCCGCCGTCGCCACGGTCCGGGTGACCGCCGGCGTTCTGCTCGCTCTGGCGCCGCTCATGGCGGGCCTGTTGTTGTTCGACTTCGCGCGCAGCATGTTCGCCGGATGGGCGCGCGCGCTGATGTTCACCGTGTTGGCCTCGATCGCCGTCACCATCATGCTCGGCATCGAGCTGGCTCTGCTGGAGCCCTGGTTGGCTTATGTCCTGCAACTGCGCGAGGCCAAGATTCTGACCGCCTCGGCCCCCGTCGAACTGCTGATCCTGTGTCTGGCGTTCGCCCTGGCCTTGTTCGGCTCATTGGCGATCCTGTTGCGCCTGGCGTTCACGGTCCATCTTTCGCTCAGCCTGCCTCGTCTGCCGTTGCTCGACCGCGAACGGGAAGAGCGCCTTGTGATGGCTCCGGATCAGCCCGCCGCCCATCCGTCGCCGTCCCGCGCCCTGGCCGTTGCGGACGCCCTGCGCGCCTCGCAAAGCCGCGATCGGACGAGTCCCGGGCCGGCGTATAGCGGATCCATCATCCGGCCCCTCGCCCCCCAACGTGCCGCCGCCGGCGGCGCCGACGCGTTCGCCGCTCCGTCCTTCGGACAATCCCTGCGCCGTAGCAGGCCGAGGAAGTCGCTCGGGGCCGCACTTCGGGATCGTCGCACATGAAGAAATCAAGCCGCGAGGCCCTCAACGCCTACTACCGTGAAGCGGGAAGCTGGGCATCGGACAGAATCGGGGCCCTTCAGGCTTCCCGTCGCCTCGCCTGGATCGTGGCGATCACGGCGGTCGCCGTCGCTGTGGTCGAAGCTCTGGCGCTCGTCATCCTCATGCCGCTGAAGACCGTGGTGCCGTACACCCTGCTGGTCGACCGTACGACGGGCTTCGTCCAGGCGCTTAAGCCGCTCGAACCAAACCAGATCACGCCCGACCGGGCGCTGGTTCAGTCGATGCTCGTGCAGTACGTGATCGCCCGCGAAAGCTTCGACATCGCGACCCTCCAGGCCAACTACCAGAAGGTCGGCCTGTGGTCGGCGGACAAGGCGCGGGACGAGTATCTCAACCTGATGCAGCCCTCCAATCTCGATAGCCCGCTGATCCGGTATCCCCGGAGCGCGGTGGTCGAGACCCGGGTGAAAAGCGTTTCACGGCTGGACGAACAGTCCGCACTGGTGCGCTATGAGACGGTCCGTCGCGACGAAGGCGCCCAGGCCATGCCGGCGCAGCACTGGGTCGCCATCATCCGGTATCGCTTCTCCGGCGAGCCCATGTCCGCGGAAGACCGGTTCCTGAACCCCTTGGGCTTCCAGGTCGTGGAGTACCAACAGGACCCGGAGGCCTTGCCACAGGCTGATGCCGTGGCCGCGGTTGACGCCACGGATCCGCTGGCTCTTGAGGTCGACGGACCCGTGACGGTCTATCCCGCGGATGAAGCGCCGTGAGACCTCTGATCCTCATTCTGTCGCTGCTGGCGGGGCCGGCCTGGTCGCAGACCCTGCCGGGTCCGGCCGACACCCGTCTTCAGACGATCCAGTACGACGCCGGCAAAGTCGTGCGCCTGAACGTGGCGACCAATTTCCAGCTGACGGTGATCTTCGACCCGGCCGAGCGGGTGGAGAATGTCGCGATCGGCAACAGCGACACCTGGCAGGCGACCGTCAACAAGCGGGGCGACACGCTCTTCCTCAAGCCGCTCCGGCAGGATGGCGCGACGAACATGACGGTCATTACCGATGCGAGGATCTATAATTTCGAACTGACATCGAGCTACGGCCCGACGGCCGACTCGCCGTTCACGGTCCGGTTTCTGTATGGCGACGCGCCGCCCGAGGCTCCGACCGCTCCGGCTGCACAACCGGGCGTCGGTCGATACAGACTTAGCGGGACCCGCGCCTTGCGGCCTCTGACCATAACCGACGATGGTGTTCGCACGTATGTGGAGTGGCGGCCGGAACAGCCGTTACCCGCCGTCTTCGCCATCGATGAAAGGGGTGACGCCACGCTGGTGGACGGCCATGTCCGGGACGGCCAGTACGTCATCGACGCGGTCTACCGGACGCTCGTGTTTCGTCTTGACGGCCAAAGCGCGCGCGCCCGGCGCAATGCCGTGAGGAACCGCCAGTGAACCCGGGCGCTGGCAAGCCTCGCCCCATGGCGAAGGCGGTGGATATCCGCCCCGTCGTCGCCCGCGATCACGGCCAGGCGCCCGCGTGGCTGATGATCGGCGTCATTCTCCTCGGAGGCGTTCTCCTGTTCGTCGTCCTGGATGGCCAAAGGCGGGCCCCCACTGCGCCGACCACCCAGGTGAGGACGGTCGACTCGCTACAAGGCCTGTCGGCGCTGCCGCCGCTCTACATCACCCCTGAGCCTCCACCGCCTCCGCCCCCGCCGCTTGCACCGGCGGAACTGGTCACGCCGCCACCGCCGCCCCCGCCGCAATATGTTCCGCAGCCTCAGCCGCCTCCCTATGTGCCACCGCCTCCCTACGTGCCGCCCCAACCCGCCCCAGCGCCGCCCATAACCTCAGGGGGACCGGCGCTGGTCTTCGACACGACAGTGGCGGCCGAAGCGAGCGCCGGCAGCGCCGCCGCCGCCGTTGCAGCCCGGCTCAGCCGGCCTTCGACGACAGTCCCGCAGGGCACCCTGATTCCCGCCGTACTTGAGACGGCGCTCGACTCGACCCGGCCGGGACACGTGCGGGCTATCGTGTCTCGCGATGTGAGGGGGTTCGACGGCAGCCAGGTGCTGATTCCGCGCGGGACCCGGGCGTTCGGCGAATACCAGGCGGACATGTCCGCTGGCCAGGACCGGGCGCTGGTGCAATGGACGCGTCTTGTGCGGCCCGACGGCGTCACCATCGCGATCGCCTCTCCGGCGGCCGACCTTGAAGGCCGCGCGGGGATCGAGGGACGGGTCGACAGTCATTTCCTCGAGCGGTTCGGAGGCTCGCTGCTGCGATCGATCCTGACCGTCGGGACCAGTCTGGCAGGTCAGAAGATCGGCGGTGACGGCTCCGTGATCATCTTCCCCGGAGGGATGCAAGGCGCCGAAGCGCTGACGGCCAATACTGGCCCGCGTCCCACGCTCCGGGTCGACGCAGGGGCCCGGGTGACGGTGTTCGTCGCCCGGGACCTGGAGTTCCCGCCGAGCGAGTCTGGCCGGTGAGAGACGGCCACTCCGAGGGTCAGGTCTATCTCCGGAGCTATCTGGCGCCGTTCGCCGAAATTCTCGGGCGGTCCGACGTGACGGACGTCTACGTCAACAAGCCCGGCGAACTCTGGGCCGAGACGCTCGGAGGAACGATCGAACATCACCACGTGGCGGGTCTCGACAGCACCGTCCTCGCCCGGCTCGCGGGTCAGATCGCCGCCTATACCCATCAGGGCGTCAATCGCGAGCATCCCATCCTGTCCGCAACGCTACCGGGCGGCGAACGTGTTCAGGTCATCGTCCCGCCGGCGACGCGAGGCGATCTGGCCCTGGCCATCCGTAAGCATGTGTCGTCGGATCTTGGTCTGTCCGACTACGTGGCAGCCGGGGCTTTCGAGAACGTCCACCGTGGCGGTGGGCGCGTTCAGGGTGATATCGACACGCAGCTCCAAGCGCTTCTGGAAGCCGACGATCTCGCAGGCCTGTTGGCCACCGCGGCTAAAAGCCGTCGCAACATCCTTGTCTCTGGCGGGACCTCCACCGGCAAGACGACCTTCCTCAATGCCCTGATCCGCGAGATCCCGCCAGAAGAACGCCTGATCTTCATGGAGGACACCCCCGAGCTGCACATTCGTCACCGCAATGCGATCGGCCTCCTCGCTGCCCGTAGCGCCCTTGGAGAAGCGGCGGTAACCGCGGAGGATCTGTTGAACGCATCGCTGCGAATGCGCCCGGACAGGATCATCCTTGGCGAGTTGCGAGGGCCGGAGGCCTATACGTTTCTTCGGGCGGTCAACACCGGGCACCCGGGATCGATGACAACCGTTCACGCGGACAGCCCCGAACGCGCCGTCGAACAGATCGCCCTGCTTGTCCTGCAGGGTGGTACACGGCTCCGACGAGAGGACGTTCTTCACTATGTTCGTTCAACGATCGACGTCTTCGTTCAGCTAACCCGGGTCGCAGGACGCAGGAGCATCTCCGAGATCCGGCTGCGGTCCATGAGCCCGCGGCAGGCGGAGAAAGCGGCGCTGGACTGACCGCACCGCCCACCGGCTTTCTGTATATTTATCAATAGCTGAGCCGCATCGCGGCAACCAAGGCCACCTATACGGCCTCGTTCAACGGAGATGACTCGCCATTGATGGGGCCACCTCCATCTGGCGTCAGATCTGCGCCAGAAGCGGACACTGGCCTGGGCACGAGACGCGGACCTTCTGCGGATCGCGGACGGAGCGTCCGTTTTCGACGGCGGTCGTCGTGATACGGCTTCAGGATGCACGGCTGTGAGCCGGTGAGCCAAGGCCTCATCGACATCACCCGCCGCGGCGCTGGACGCCGGTGGGGTGTCGGGCTCGGGCGGCTGAGGACAGACCGGCGGCGAATTCCCTGACGGCGCTCAGCTGGCTTTCCCCACCGGCGCGGGCCATGCCGCGCCTCAGGAACTGTCGGACACCAGGACGGCGCCGAACAAGGGCGGCAGGGTCAGCCGCATCGTCGGGCCGGCAATGATCCGTTCCCCGGTGAGGGCGTCAACATAGGCGCGACCGCGCAACGCCGGCGGCAAGTCGATCTCGACCGTCCGCTCCGACTCCGCGTTGTTCACAGCGACCAGGGCGACCTCGTCCTCCAGCGTCCGCGGCGCGACCACTACATGCGTGTCCGTGTGGAGCGGCGCCCCCAAAACGCCAAGAGCCAGGATCGGGTGCTGGCGCCGAAGCGCCATGAGCCGGCGCATCTCGGCGTACATCGTCATGTCCGGATCGCCACCCGCGTCAGCCCAGGGGAAGGTGCGGCGGTTGTCGGGATCCTCACCGCCCGTCACGCCGACCTCGTCCCCATAGAAGATGGTCGGGGCTCCGGGCCAGGCGACCTGCATCAGCACCGCCAGGCGATAGCGGCGACGCGCCTGCGCCCTCGCCGCCGGATCGTCTCCCCTATCCCCCAACAGCCACAGGCTCCGGGCCGTGTCGTGTGTGGACAACAGGTTCATCGACGCGCGCCAGGCCTGCGGGGGATAGAGCTCGCGCATCAGCTCGATGTTGCGGTAGGCGGCAGCGACGTTGCTTCCGGAGGCGATGTTCAGCGCCGTGTCGCGGAAGATGTAATTCATCGTCGCGTCGAAGGTGTCGCCCAGGAAGTATTTGGACGCGTCGAACCAGGTTTCCGCGATGGTCACGGCGTCGGGATTGTGGACCTTCACCGCCCGACGCCATTCCCGCCAGAAATCGTCCGACACCCACGGCGCGACGTCCATCCGCCAACCGGCGGCGCCGCGATCGAGCCACAGGCGCGTCACCGAATCCGGAGCGCCATAGGCGAACGACCGGAAAGACAGCGACTCCTCGTTCAGTTCCGGCAGGTCCCGCGCACCGGTCCAGCCGCTGTAGCGGTCGTCCGGGTCGGCCCGGGCGGGGTCGAGACGGTACCAGTCGGCGTACGGACTGTCGGCCCGCACCTCGCCCCCCTCAAGCGCACCGATACCCGGGTGTTTGGCGAAGCGATCGAAATAGAGGCTGTCGCGGCCGGAGTGGTTGAACGAGGCGTCCACCACCACTCGGATGCCGCGCCGGGCGGCTTCGCGCGTCAGCCGCTCGAAATCGGCGTTGGCGCCGAAGGCCGGGTCGACGTTCCGATAATCGGCGGTGTCATATTTGTGGTTGCTGGCGGCTGTGAAGATCGGCGTCATGTAGAGCGCGGTCGCGCCCAGCGCGGCGATATGATCGAGCTTCTCGATGATCCCGGCCAGGTCGCCGCCGAAGAAGTCGTTGCTGCCGCTGTTGTCCGAGCCATCGCCCGAACCAGGTCGAAACGGCCGGGCGTTCCAATCGGCGTGCGTTTCAACCGACCCGTTCTGGAAGGTGTTTGGACCCGGCCTCGGGTCATTGGAGGCGTCGCCGTTCCGGAACCGCTCGGGGAAGAGATAGTACCAGACCGCCTGCTGCGCCCACTCGGGCACCACATAGTCACGAGAGGTTACGGTCAGCCGGAATCGCCGCACCGCGCCTGAATCCAGGGGTGCGTCCGACGCGACGCCCAGCCCGTTGCCGCCCCGTTCGCGGGTCCAGTACATTGGCGCGCTGTTATTCTGATAGACGAACCGGCGTCCACCGATCTCCACGTCGAACCAGTAGCCGTACACACCCGGCGCAGCGAACACGTACCGGCCGGACCAGCGGCCGTCCGCGTCGCGGACCAGCGGCACACGTTCCAGTTCGTCGTAGGCCAGGATCTCCTGATTGCCCTCGAGACGGCGCCGGTCGATCACCAGCGTCGCCCGATCAGCGTCCGGTGCGTCGAGGGCGAACGCCACCTCTCCGCCGGCGGTGACGGGACCGAACGGCGCCTTGTAGGTCACGTCGCGGCTGTCGTGTCGCAACGATTGCGCGCGGGAATCCGAAGGCGGCTCGACCCGGGGTGTCGCCTGCGCCACCGTCAGCACCGAGCGGCCGTCCCCAAACTGAAGGCGAAGCGTGCTCCAGCCGTCGAACCGAAAGCGCAGATTGTCCGAACCGCCTTCGTCCGCGCGCGCCGTGGGTATCGAGGATCCTTCGGGTTCCGACCCCCGTGACGCCCCGAAGGTGGAGAGGTTGGTCCAGTCGGCGTCGGCGATCTTGAAGTCCTGGGCGCCCTGGAGCTCGGCGGTGACGACGTAGGCGTCGCAATCCCACCGCATGGCGTATTCGTCCACGGCGGC
>Ga0196980_1000311_pt1 | contig 12932 bp, 8 predicted proteins | sample S3_1013CmetaG_FD_155486 | JGI IMG/M metagenome (GOLD analysis project Ga0196980, IMG submission 155486) | Soil microbial communities from Anza Borrego desert, Southern California, United States - S3_10-13C | ecosystem: Environmental > Terrestrial > Soil > Desert | place: USA: California... | reverse complement strand
CTACCCGATCATCAGCTTCGGGCAGGGCTGCGAGGGAGAGCCCTTGCTCATGTGGGAAACCATCCGCGATGCGATCATCCAGATCCGGCGGCACACACAAAAAGGCAGCATCAACATCAACACCAACGGCTCGCAGCCGGAATCGGTGCGGGCGCTCTGCGAAGCGGGGCTGAATTCCATCCGGGTCAGCACCAACTCGGCCCGCCGCGAAATCTACATGCCCTATTACCTTCCCAATAACTACGACTTCGACGACATCGTGGAGAGCCTGAAGGTGGTGAAGTCGTTCGGCGGCTGGACCTCCATCAACTATTTTGTTTTTCCCGGAATGACGGACAGCGTGGCCGAGTACGAGGCCTTGCGATCGCTGATCCGGGAAACGGGACTGAACATGATCCAGTGGCGGAATTTCAACATTGACCCCGACTGGTATCTCGGGAAGCTGGGGATCACCGAAACCGGGGAGCGGCTCGGGATCCGGCAGCTGATGGATCTGCTGAAAGAAGAATTCCCGGATCTGAAATTCGGATATTTCAATCCCCCGGCAGAGCGGATACGGGGCCGCTTTGAGCTGGACTTTGCTCACTGATCCATGGAGGTTTCCAGGAAACAACAATACAGCGCCATCTTCCTTGCCGTGCTGGCGATGATCATCTGGTCCGGGAATTTCATCATTGCCCGGGATGTGCACCGGGAGATCCCGCCGGTGGGCCTCAATTTTTACCGCTGGGCGCTGGCGAGCCTGATCCTGCTGCCCATCGGGTTCTCGCGGTTGCGGCAGGAATGGGGACCGGTGCTTCGCTCGTGGAAGTACCTCACGCTCGTGGCGCTGACGGGAGTTTCGATGTTCAACACCTTTGTTTACGTGGGAGCGCATTACACTTCCGCCATCAACCTCGCCCTGATCGGCACCACTTCCTCCCCTGTTTTTTCGGTCATCCTGGCGCGGATATTTCTCAAAGAGCGGATCGGTGTTGCCAAAGTTGGCGGGCTCCTGTTGTGCATTGTTGGAATTCTCTACCTGCTCAGTCGCGGAAGTATCGAAAATCTTCTTACACTCCGTTTCACCGCCGGCGACGCCTGGGTGCTTGGCGGAGCGCTCACCTTTGCCGTTTACAATACGCTGGTGCGGAAAAAACCGCGGAGCATCTCGTCGTTAAGTTTTCTCACGGCATCATTCATTATCGGCACCCTGCTCCTAATCCCTTTTGTACTCTGGGAAGCGCAGCAGCATTCCGCGGTGAACTGGAATATGCATATCGCCGGTAGCATCTTGTATCTGGCACTTGGGGCCTCGGTGATCTGTTTCGTGCTCTGGAACATCGTAATCGGCCGGCTCGGTACCGGCCGTGCTGCGCTATTTGGAAATCTGATTCCGGTTTTTACGAGTCTCGCCGCAGTCGTGCTTCTGGATGAAACCTTTACCTGGACCCATGCGATCAGTATGATCTTGGTATTTAGCGGTATCTTGATTGCCAATCTGCGCCCCAAAACCTGAACCGCTGCAACCGCCCGCCCGGATATTGCCCACGATCATCCTGTCGCAGTTTGCCGGCACCTCGCTTTGGTTCGTCGGGAACGCGGTGCTGCCCGAGCTGCAGGACACGCTACACCTGAGCCGCTACGCGGTGAGCCTCGTCACGAGCGCCGTGATGCTCGGCTTTGTCGCGGGCACGCTGGTATTCGCCTTCTTTTCACTCGCTGACCGGGTTTCTCCGGTAAGACTTTTTTTCTTTAGCTCCCTGCTGGGCGCCCTGTTCAACGCAGCCCCCGCCTGGCTGGCAAGCGACGGGAGCTCCCTGTTCGCTTTCCGGTTCCTCACCGGCTTTTTCATCGCGGGAATTTACCCGGTGGGAATGAAGATCGCGGCCGACTGGTACGAAAAAGGCCTCGGGCGCGCGTTGGGTTTCCTGCTCGGGGCGCTCGTGCTGGGAACCGCCTTCCCGCACCTGCTGCGCAACCGCGATTTTGATCTCCCCTGGAAATCGGTTCTCTATTTCACATCGGTTTTCGCCACTGCCGGGGGTTTCCTGATGCTGGCTTTTGTAGGCGACGGCCCCTACCGCAGAGCCGCCGGAAAATTTCGATGGAATGCCATCCCCGAGATCTTCGGTTCGAAAAAATGGCGGCAGGCCGCGTTCGGCTACTTCGGCCACATGTGGGAGCTCTACACCTTCTGGGGGTTTCTTCCGCTGTTTCTGGCAATTTATGCCAGTGAGCAACGCGTGAACCTCAACATACCACTTTGGAGTTTCCTGATCATTGCCTGCGGCGCCTTCAGCTGCATCGCAGGAGGAATGTTTTCACAACGAATCGGCAGCGCGAAAGTCGCCACGGTTGCTTTATTCGTATCCGGCATCTGTTGTTTTCTGTCTCCGCTCGTGTTCAGTCTGCCCCCAGCCTGGTTCCTGCCGTTTCTAGTCCTCTGGGGACTGGCAGTGATCCCGGATTCTCCGCAGTTCTCTTCGCTGGTAACCGCGTTCGCTCCCGGCCATTTGCGCGGCACTGCGCTGACCATCTACAACTCGATAGGGTTTTTCATTTCAGTACTAAGCCTCGCAGTGATGGACCGCGTGTTTCATTCCGCATCATTCTTTGCACAGAACAACGCCTTTCTGATACTGGGGATGGGAGCGGTAATTGGCCTGCCGAGCATGATACGGCTGATTCGTCAAAATAAAACTGCCGGCTGAGTTAGAGCCGGCAGCAGAGGTCTTCCATAATCTTTTATTCTTCTTCAGCGAGGATCTGTCCGCGGATTTCCCCCGTCACATGTGCGGTGCTCACGACGCTGTAATACAGCTGGTCAGCCAGCAAGCTGGCTTCCTGTTGCTCGCTCAGTGTCACGCTTCCTGATGCGCTTCCGTTTACACCCGGAGCGGTAATGTTCAGTGTGAACAGAAGGTTCCCGTTCACACCGATCGTTGCAGGCCCGCGAACTTCCACGATGGTAGCTGCCGAGGAAAGCCCCGACCAGGTGATCGTGTACTGCCACACATTAGTGGAAGCATTGTACGTACCGTTCAGGGTCCCTGTGGCCGTGGTGGTCACAGGAGGATTGTGTTGCGAACCCGAAGCGTTGCCGCTCGTGGTGTACATCTGCTCGTCCATGTCGTTGTCACACGCGGCGAAGAGCAGCGAGCCGGCCAGCAGCAGGCTGAAAATCGTTCTACTCATTTTCATAAGTCTTGTTTTTACAGGTGAGGAATGAATGCAGCACTAATTGATTCAAAAATGCTGCCAGCCTTGGGCTTCGCGTAAGCTTTTTCGTATCAACAGGTTATCTCTTATGAAACCGGGCCTGGTAGCAGGATTTTACTGCTGTTTTCTCACCCATTCGATGAGATCCAATAGGTATTCGGGGGGTTCGTATCGCAAGGGGTTTTGGCGGTTGAAAAGAGCGGCCGCCTCCTGGAGATTCCGCAGGGCGGCAGAAAAATTTTTTTCCTGGATGAGCAGCTCCGCCCGCAACACCAACGCTTCCGGGATCAGTGCATCTTTTCTCAATGCGGCTTCAACCGCTGCGATTCCTTCCGGGGTTCGCGAGGCGTGCCAGAAATAGCGCGCACGGGCCAGCATGGAACTTACGGTCGAATCGAGCCGGCTTTCACGCAGATGAATTCCTACTTCGGACGGCGCCGCGCTCATAACCTGCACACGCAACCTGTACTCGCCGGCGGCCAGTCCGTACGACAATTCAGGGCTGATGCCAAAATAGGCCTTGTGCAAGTCTCCGCGGTCAAGGCGAGCAACCGCATCAGCAGGAGGAACGGGCAAATATTCCGGAACCACGGGCACTGTCTCACCGTTTTTAACTAAAGTCCACTTTAGAGAATGGTACCACGGCTGAGCCACATTTCCAATGATCACTTCCGGCACAGGTGTTAACAATGTCCGTAGTCGCCTGATCTCCGCTTCATGCTGTTCACGTTTTTCCGGCTCGAACTTTATTTTTTCCCGCAGCTCTTCGATCTCACGTTCAGTTGCAATGTTGGACTGACGATGGAACCGGCTCGCCGGATGTGTGATGGAAACAGACAGTAACAGCGGATGCCCGCGGAAAACCTCGACCTCGGCCGCGCGAAGATTCAATTCAACGCCTGCAGGCTGGGCAAAACCTGCTGTCACCTGGATTACCCCCAGTAGTAAGCCAAAAGTTTTTTTAATACTGCTCATGACACGAGAAGAAATTCAAATACATTAATTAATGGTGGCACGGATCCGGACGCCTACCCTCTCCACTCACATGTATCTGTGAAATGCAATTACCCCTTCCAGCCTGTGCGTTGTCAAAGCCGGGGCGGTTACCCGGACGGTTAAAGCCTGTACCCGCTGAGCTCTCGCAAAGCCTTCGGCCAATAACCTCTGCCCTTCCGCGGAGAATGTTTGTCCCTATATTATCGTATCGCATAATGCAGGTCGTATCGCCGCTTCGAAGGCCGTGCACGGCATCGTATGCGTTCTCCAGTGAGGGGTCACCTTCTCCATGGTGGCAGATGTTAACGCCATGCGCGAGCTCGTGTGCGATCACCTGTCGCAACTTCGCGCTATAATCAAGATTCCTGTTCGCAGCAACCGTTCTTACCGCATCGGTGTACACCCGGATCTCATACATCCAGTTCGGCGGCCCGGGCGGCCCGTCCGGGCAGGCGTTGGTCGGACAGGCGATTCCCAGGAGCCGCGTGTGCCTGCCCCCATCCACCAGTCGCAGCGCCTTTTGATTCGCGACGTTCGTGGTCCCATTCGAATTGAAGTTCACCACCCGCCCGTTCTCCCCAAATTCATCCGGGAGATAATGGCTTTCTCTGATCTCGACCAGGTCGAGCCCGGTGGCTTCCTGATACAGGCTGTGATCCAGCCCATCCCGATTGTAGATAAACAATTGTTTGCGCTCCGGATCTGTACGTGTATGCACACTTCCTGCAGCGGCCCGGATTTTGAACCCCCTGTATTCTTCGTAAGTGCTGAGGCCGTCGCCGTTCCGGCCGTTTCCCCGCGGCAAATTGTCATCGTCGGCATTGTTCTCAGCCGGGTCAGCGACGTCCTTCTGCCGCAAGGTTTTCCACCCGCCATCCGCGATCCGGTTTTCGTCAATGTCGTGCGGTATAGTCACGCGGTTATCGGTATACTTAACGCGTTTGGGCCGGCGCTGCGGATGCCTGAGTTCATGCGCCACGTGGGCCGGCACCGGCTCGTAAATTGGTATCTTGTCGCTAATGTCCGCTTTGATGCTGTCCCTGCCGCCCCGATTCACATTCGCGAAGCTGCGCAGGAATCCATACGACCCGAAATCGAATGAATTCACAGTGATGGTGTATTCTCTTTCGGGTTTCACCGTCCGCGCCTGGAAGAACAGGTCTTTCTTATCGCAATACCTCACCTTTTCCTTCGCTTCGACTTTCCTTTCGTCAAATGTCTCGTGGTCGGCACCGCTGGGCAGCACCAGGTCGTAACAGGCGTCGGGCCGCTTGACATCGAGCATCGGTTCATTCAGGCAGGTGCCCCGCTCCTGCGATACGCTCATCAGCTCGAAATAATGGATTCTGCACGCGTGCGCCGGAGCGGGCTTCCATTTTCCATCCCGGTACCGAAGCGACGATGTGAGCTGAATATTGTTATCGTCGGACGGCAACCAGCTTAGTGAAGGGTGGCTGAGCTCTACACCGGCGCGGTAAACGCGGATCGTCTTTTTTCCGATCCCCGTTTCCTTATCAGCCGCCTTCCCACCCACATTTTTTACTCTCACAATGAACTCTATTTCGAGAAAATCCTTTCCTGCAGGAATGGCGACTGGCGCTTCGTAAACGACAAACTGGGCCGTGGGGTCACTAAGGATTTTTCCGCCCCCTTTCACGGTCCAGGTCCATGTCAGCTGGTCTTCATAATCCCTTGACCAGGGAGTCGTAGGACAATTAGCCTTCGATTTGCAATTGAGGATTACCTTGTCCACGTCACGCTGATCGGCGGTCGACACCACCATCCACTGCCCTACCAGCATTTTATCGTTGTCGGGTACGTCGGGAAACTGAATGACCGGCGGATCGGGAGTCACCGGGGTAAGTGCCTGCCAGACGGGGCCAATCGTTTCGCAGCTCCCCACCACGGGAGGCGGCACTTTTGAATCCGGCAGCTTGGGTTGTTCCGCTTTGATATCGATGCTGTAAAAATCAGGACGCGACTTCGAACGCTTCGTAATCACCGTGATCACGCGTTCCACATCGGCGTCCTGCGGCTGAGTCGGATTGTCATCTTTTATTACAAGGGTGATCTTCGTCGTTACCGTTGTGTCGGCAGCCTTCTGTGGAAGGGGTATCACCGGCGGTTTGAAAATGACGTTATCTCCTGCGTCCGTCTTCTGTTCGTCCGGCAGGCAGCCCATCCGCACAAAACTCCCCTCCCCTTCTATTTTCCACTCGAAGCGAACGCGACTATTCAGGATAACCACTTTTTCGCTGCGGCTGTCGGGACAGGGTCGAAGAGGTTCGCAGGACCATTTCAGCTGGTCGTAGTCGAGCCCCTCGGCCCCGAGGTCGATGAACTGGTCGCGACGGATTTGTTTTCCCGCCACGATGTATTTTGATTTCAACCGCCCATTCATCGCCGGTTCCACTTTTTCCTGCGGTACAATGCTGCACGCATTGATGGTAGGAGGCGGATCGTCAATTACTTCTTCTGCGTTTAGCACGGTGGAACAAGTGGTGCCATCCGAGCAGGTGGCCGTAACCTTCACGTTAAGCGAATAATTGCCAACGCCCTTAGGTTTGAGGGATACCTCGGCCTTGTCAGCGGCACCCGCAATTTCGACCACCTCCTTACCGGCTCCCACGGACCACGCATAAGTGAGTTTCACCAGCGTGCACGTAACCCGCGTGCCTGTTTCTGAACAAGGCTTATTTTTGCATTCCCCCTTCGCGTCTACCTTGAAAACTATTCTACCGCCGTTCATCCCCACTTTCACCAGCTTTCCATCTACTTTGCAATCGCACTCGCATTTCACTTTTTCCCTGGTGGGCTCGGTCGGCGGCCTGACTTCAGTTCCCGGCGGTTTTACGGCTGATCCTTTCTCATCAGCGCAGGCGGTTATTTCGCAGCTTGTACCGTCAATACAGGCGATCGTTGCGACCACGCAAACGCTGTAACCGGATCCGGATGCGCCCGCGAGGTTAACCGAGCGGCCATCGTTTCGGCCGTCGATCCGCGCGTTCTTATTGGCTGATACCACGCTCCACCGATAGCTGACAGACTGTACTTCGCAGCGGGTAAACGTATGTATGCCGATCCCGCAGGCACCGTTGCACGCTCCTGTAGCATCGGCCCGGAAACTGTTGTTTCCCGTTTTTTGGATTGAAATACTTCCCGAACAGTCACAGCTTTTTTTCGTATACCCCGGGGGGATATCTTCCTGCACTGTGCTGTTCGTGTTTTCAAAAAGGTCGGGAAGATCGAGGTTTACTTTTACGGTGAACGAGCCGGTTGTCGTGCTCATCACGCGATAAGTTTTTTCAAAACGGCCCTCTGCCGAATCCGGAAGCGGCCAGAGGGTGATTGTCTGAATGTTGCCTCCTTCCAGGTTCACGACCTGGGGAGTAAGATTGTCGATGGTAAGCAGCGCGGCATCCGGAAGCAGTTGCAGACCGGTCACGCTGACACGCACGTGCGTCGTTTCCCCGCGCCGCAGGTCCAGCCGCCCGGCGGTAACCTGCAAATCTACTCCCGATACAGAGCGCCTGCACATTGTCGACTCGCTGTCCCGGATCTGAATCTGCCGGGGTCCCTTAGCCCCTTCCGGAAACTGAACAATGCACTGCCGTTGCGACTCGGCGATCACCTCGATCGGCTGATTCCCGAGGAGACATTCGGTATCTGCAGCCCTCCCATTGAAGCTGCCCCGGATGCGGAATGGAAAGCCCGTGATCCCGTGTGACGGAATGCGACATCCGGAAAAAGAAAGCGGTGCCATACTCGCAGAAACGGGGATCCCCACGTGGGCGACAACGGCACCTTTGCTGTCGAGAAGTTGCGCATTCGCGATCGTGTCTACTATCCATTCGACAGGAGTCGCACGAGACAGCGGAAAATGCCGGCCGCTTAATGAAATCGTATAACGCCCGAGTTCTGCCCGGTTTTTCTCCAGCTGCCGGGCATTATTTCCGCTGGGTTCGATGAATACGCTGCCTGAAATGGTTTCGCCCTTGGTAAGGTCCGACGGGACGCGCAGGTAAATTTTACCCTGCTCTGCGGAAAACGTCACGACGGTAAGCCCTTTTTCCGAAGAAACGGTCTGCGCGGATGCAACCGTCGGATTCCCGTATTGGGAAAAAAACAGGAGAATTCCCAGGGGCAAGCCTGCAGATTTCACATGCAGTAGTTTTAGTTTTTAAAAATCACTAATCATCCAACCTGTTTTGACCGGTTCTACAGGCACGAAAAACCATAGATCTTTTCAACATCTACAAGCCGTGTACAATTCTTGTCCGCATATACGTAGTTTATCCGGAATATCGACCACATTTCTGTACAGAATTCGGTTCCTTTTTTACAGGAGCCAACGGGCAAAAACTCGTACGTGTAATACTTTCCATCCTTTTTCAGTTCCCCCTTCTGGGTTTTGGGATCCCAGACACAAGTTTCATGCTCCAGGCACTTTTGCCGTTTTTGCCCTTCCATTTTCTCACACTTGGCATTCTTGTAAAAAACCCAGTATGTTCCCGTTGAGTCTTTGGTAGCAGTGATCCTCGTTCCCGCGGTGCTGTCCCTTGTTTTTCGCTCCATCAGCTCATTTGCCCACCACTCGTGATCATAAACACTATGCATGAACATCGGAACTGCGCGGATCAGGTAACTTACCGGGACTTTCATGGCCGACAAGCTTTGAATTTGGAACATTTCGTTACCCGCCGGCACCGCTTTAAGAGTGGCTAGCACTTGTTGCTGGTATTCGGGATTTACCCAAAGCCGCTTTTTTCCCGGGTCGAGGAAGGCAATCATGCTTTCTTTCGGATCAATGCCATCTTTCGTTCGCTTCTCCAGGCAATAAGTCTCGTAAGCAAGCAGTTTCTTGTCCCACATGCCCGGCCGGGCCACCGGATCGACTGCAGTAATCAGTGACTGCAGCATCCTGCTTAGTTGACTCCGTTGGCCGGGAGTAAATCCCGCTTTTTCCCCCAAATCAAGAAGCTGTTTCGCCTGGTTTAATTCACTTAGCATATGCCCGATCTTTTGCTGAAAAATGAAGCGTTTAATAATTTCAAGGCCGTTTCGCATTAATTCGGTTTCGGGGATTGCCAAGGGAGAATTCAATTGCGCCGCAGCAGTCTTGAACACCTCATAGCCGCTGAGCCAGGTGGATGCCGCTCCTTTCGGCACGTCCAAAGGCCGCAACAACGAAGTGGCCACAGCTTTGCATTCGGGGAGGTTCCCCTGGTCGGTGCAGCGGGGCAAATTATCGATGGCTCTTTGCACGTTTGATCTCAGCACACCGCTCGCAGCATCGCCGTTTTGTAATGATGCCAAATGCCGGAGATCACTTTTCAGGGCAGCTGTCCAGCTGTTGAACTCATCCGGGGTTTGCAGGGCGTTCAGCTGTGGGCTGAAAGGATCGTTGGAAATCGCGAAATCCGGATTCAGCGTGACACTGACGGAAAAAGCGCCGGCGGTATTGGCCACGATGTTCCTCCGGATTTCAAGTCTTCCCGGCCGGGCATACACCGGAAAATGAACTTGCTGGTAGTTGCCGCCCTGCATCGAAACCGTCTGGGGAGCCAGGTTTCTGAGATTGATGCTCATCTGCCCGGTGATCAGCTTGTCAATGTCGGGATTAATCCACTCGCCTTTTGTGTCGGTGACGATCGCCACGATCACCTCCGACGTTTCGCCGGGTGTCAGGTTTGTTTTTGGACTGCTGATCTCCAGATCGACCAGGCTGAGCTTGCTTTGTGCCGGATTGTACCCGTTTATCGGAGAATCAAAGACCTCTTCGATTACGGTCAGTTCGCCGAGCGCGACTTCATCAGGCAACGAGATCACGGCGTGTTGTGCCGACTGGCAAACAGGTTTCACTGTAAATTTTTGTCCCTTGGAATCGGTGATTAGAAAATTCCCACCGGCCGTAAATCCTTTATTGGTGTGCATATTGAGCAGGTCCCCTTTCACCAGCAGCGCGCGCGGAGTCGTGAGCTGCAATGGGCTGTTCGGGTCGACCGCGGGAGATGAAATAACCGGCGGTAAATTCAGCTCCGCCTCTTTCACTCCGGCGGCGTTCCATAATGCAACGGGAGACCTCAAACCACCGCCGTTATGTGTCTGCCAGACAAATTGCTTCGGCATGTCCGATAGGCTTATTCGTTGGCCGGCAATGCTGACCGACCATTTCAGCAGGTCATTCAGATTCTTTTTTTTCTCTTTCTCATTTTTTCCTGTCGGTTCGACGCTTACGGTTCCCGTCAGTACTTTGCCCGACAGGTCCTGAGGCAAAAGCACAGAAACATTCCCTTTTGGAGTGGTAAAGCTGGATTTCGACACGCCTGATTGGTAGAGCACTGTGCCGCTCACGGACCTGGTGATTTGCGTGAGTGCGACTGATGAAATCCCTGCCGGCAGAATTCCGGACAGGAGACACGAAAACAGCATTCGTTTCATAGCAGAATGTTTTAACATGAAACTGAATGAACTGCTACTGAAGCTCCAGATGCCTGAACAATCCCGGACTACGGTGGCAGTTGAAAAAAGATTCTAACGCCCTGCCAAGCGAGAAGCGAAACGCCCAGCTGTCCTGAATAAGACTTACCCTAAACGGATCGTATTTGCGCCCAGGTTATTGATGCGGGTACCTGCAGGAATAAGAAGAGCACGGCGGCGAGAACTGGCAGCTTTCGCATGGCAGTGCTCAATAAAGGTAAGAAATTGGATAGCGCCGCCAATGTTTTTGCCGCCCATGCCTGCAATCGAAATCAGCATACCGGTTCCGATCATTATCTTACTTCCCATGCACGAACGGGTGATTATTGTGGGCGGAACTTCCGGCATCGGCCGCAGGCTGGCAGAACTCTACGCCGCAAAAGGATGCCGGGTCGGCGTCACCGGAAGGAGATGTTCATTGTTGGATGAGCTTCGGGAACAATTTCCGGGTCAGATTGAAACGTCCTGTTTTGACGTCACCAGCCAAGATCCGGTAGCGCGGCTCGAAGACCTGGTAACAGCGCTCGGAGGAATGGATATACTGATCATCAGCGCCGGCACAGGTGAGCCTTCGAAGGAATTGAAATGGGAAATAGACGAGCGCGTTCTGAAGACAAATACGGTTTCATTCATCCGGATCGCTAACTGGGCGTTCAATTATTTCGTTTTCCAAAACAGCGGAAAGCTGGCAACGATCTCGTCAGTTGCCGCAAACCGGGGCAGCGGGTGGGCCCCTGCTTACGCAGCCTCCAAGGCGTTTCAGTCGACATATTTCGAAGGGCTGGCCCTCAAGGCTCGAAAACTGGCAACAAATGTGTCTGTGACCACTGTAGAGCCAGGTTTCGTGAACACAAAAATGGCGCACGGCGGTGACCGGATGTTTTGGATTGTTCCCGTTGATAAAGCCGCCCGCCAGATCCTGCGGGCGATCGAAAGGAATCGACGCAAAGTTTACGTCAGCAGGCGGTGGTGGCTGGTTGCGAAGCTGATGAGGTGGACGCCTTACTGGATATACAGACGGCTGGGCAGCTAAGCCGACCCATCCATCGAATATTAACATTTTCTAAGCCGTGTCGGATATAACTAGCATACCCTTTGTCCGTTAATAACAGCTGTGAGCAACAAACAGTTCCACTAAGAATTCCCAGTTTGTAAATTTGTATGAACAACCACTACGTAATGTCTGCATCCCTTGAAGCCAACTACCGGTCCAGGGCCTCTATGATCACCGCCGGGTTTGCCGGCCTGATGATCCTGCTGATGCTTTTGTGGAAGTGGAAGATCCCCGTATTTGAACAACTTAGCCAGGAACCGGGAATTGAAGTGGAGCTCAATCTTCCCCCGGAAGTGCCCAATAACCTGCTCGCCGACGGGGGTGGCGGCGGCGGCAACCCGGTGCAGGCAAAAGGTCCTGCAGGCTTAGCGCCTCACGTTCCTCCACAACCTGGCGAAAAGGTCGACTCGCGCGAACTCGATACCGACGAGACTTCAAATACCACGGTAGTCAAACCGCTCAATACAAAACCGACGGCAACCCGCGTGGTGGAGAATACTTCGGTGGTTAAGACCACTCCGAAGCCGGTGATCGAAACGCCCGCGCCTCCCAAACCAAAGGCCGTGCTTGGGAGGACAGTTACCGGCACCGGTAATGGAGGTGGCACGGAAGACGATTTTTTTCGCAATGGAGGTAAAGGCAACGGCTATGGCGTGGGTACAGGCAGAGGCAACGGGGGTGGCAATGGAACAGGAAATGGAGGAGGCAATGGACCGGGGACCGGCCCCGGTACCGGTCCGAAAGTAACCCGCGGTGACCGCAAGATTGTCCGTTACTATTCGTTCCAGGGCGACCTGGAAAAAGCCGTCGTGTACGCGAATATCAGCGTTTCTCCCGAAGGTGTCGGAAAATTTGTAAGCATCGCGCGCGGCTCCTCGACCAGCAGCGCGGCTTACCGTGATGCCATCATTCAATACCTGCAGAACATCCGGTTCGACAAAGCCGACCACGAGTCGATGGTGACGGTGCAGTTTAATTTCAGAGTGAATTAGTAAGGTTGAGAGTTTAAAGTTGTTCATCACCTCCCATGCTTCGACAAGCTCAGCATGACAGTACGGACTACCGACTATCGACTATCGACTAATCCCACCCCGCACCGTTTGTTTAGGGTTTAGAGTTGTTCATCACACCTCCCATGCTTCGACAAGCTCAGCATGACAGTACGGACTACCGACGACCGACTAGCGACTATCGACTATCG
>Ga0196980_1000310_pt1 | contig 12978 bp, 14 predicted proteins | sample S3_1013CmetaG_FD_155486 | JGI IMG/M metagenome (GOLD analysis project Ga0196980, IMG submission 155486) | Soil microbial communities from Anza Borrego desert, Southern California, United States - S3_10-13C | ecosystem: Environmental > Terrestrial > Soil > Desert | place: USA: California... | reverse complement strand
ATTTCCTGAATAAGGTCTCTCGTCCTGACACTCAGCATATCGCATAAATCCGACATTGACAAATTAGCAAGATACTCGGGGGTGATGTCGGTAAAGACATTTTGTGATTTGGGCAGCATGGTAAATGTTTGGTGAAAAAATGCAGCCCTGAATCTGATGAGGTCGGCCTTTACTTCCGAAGACTTAAATCGGAGAGAGGGTGTGTTTCTTTCTGTTCTTTCCTAAGTTAAGGTAATTTCCGCAAGTGGCCGCAATTATTTTAAGTGATGTATGACGCGGGGGCAAGCCGATGCGATGAGTGATGAATGATGAGTGATGAGTAAGGAGTAAGCAGTAATCAGTAAGCAACGCTCAGCAGGACGCTCGGACTGACACTTTTTCTCACGAGCATACTGAACCTCAAAACTCTAAACCCTCAGTGGAGGTTTTTTTGAGGAAAATAGTTAACTTCAAAATCTCATGCCACGTTCTTCGCTGATTCCGCGTCGCGAATTCCTGGACAATACTTTGCGGCTTGCGCTGCTGGGGCTGCTGCCTCTTGGCTGCAACCAGGCGAAAGAGAAAGACTCAGGATCGCCGGAGAAGCCCGAACCGCCGAAACGCAGGACCGGCGGAGGGAGGCAAAGCTGGCACCACGAAGGGCTGGTAATGAACAGCAAGACAAAAGTCCTGCACTTTCCCACCCGCAAAGTTTACAAGTACTACGACGAAATAGATCCGGCGCATCTGCGCGAGCTGGCCGCCGCGGGCTGGTTGTCGCAGCTCGAATCGGGAGCGCGGCTCAACCGCGACCAGTCGGGAAATATTCTCGAACTGCTGGCAATGCAGGAGTTGCGATCCGGCGTGAATGCGCAGTCGATCGCCCGTGCCACGGAAATTCTCAGCCGGGCCTTTCATAAGAGCTGCGATACCGCCGCCGGCGTAAACGCTAATCTTTACAACTTTCGCCTGCACGAGCTGATGCTGCAGCTCGTCGCGCTCAATGCGGAAGTGCCCAATGAACAGAAATGGAATTTCTTCAATGCCAGGATCCTCAAGCCCGCGACGCTCAGGAAACGGCAGCAGTGGATGGAAAATGAACCGGGTTTTAATTCGCGCGTTCAATACATCCTCGACCGCCAGCCAGAATACATCGCCCGGCTTGAAGAGAGGGCACAACGATATTCGGTAACGTAATGGTCGGCAATTGCACGGGTCGCATATGATGCTGGGGGTTCGATTCCCCCGCCGGCCGCAGAGCCCGGTTTACACCGGGCTTTCTTATTTTTGAAATATGCCCGAGATCCGCATTCGCCCCATCGAACCACGCGACAACGCCGCACTGGCCAGGATCATTCGCAGCACGCTCGAGGAATTTGGAGCGGTGCGCCCGGGGACCGTCTACTACGAAGAAACCACCGATCATTTGTACGAACTTTTTCGCGACCCGATGTCGGCCTACTGGGTGGTCGAAATCGACGGGGAAGTGGTGGGCGGTGCGGGTATTTATCCGACCGAGGGAATCCCCGAAGACACCAGCGAACTCGTAAAAATGTACCTGATCCCAAAGGCACGGGGGCTGGGGCTCGGAAAAACGCTCATCGAAAAATGCGTGGCAGAAGCAAAAGAGAAAGGATACAAAAAGCTTTACCTCGAAAGCATGCCCGAGCTGAAGCGCGCTATCAGCCTATATGAAAAAGCCGGTTTTCATTACCTCGACAAACAGTTCGATACGGCGCACACCGGCTGCGCTGTCTGGATGCTGAAGGAGCTTGCGGACCCTGCGACAGCGGCCGGCTAGGCGTTCAATTCCTCCACTTCATACACCGGGCTGAAAAGATAGACATGACCCGTGGCCACTTCGATACACCGAAAACGCTTTCTCAGCTTTTCCAGTTTCCGGAACACGCGGCCTTCGCTCCGGAAAAGAGCGTTCTCCGGTAATTCCTCGACCAGGCGGTGGCCGTTGGGAGCGGGATCGTAGTTCCTGAGTACCCGGATGAGTCCGTCTTCGGCACAGCTCGAGGCAGCGGGATTTCGCAGGGAAAGGAACAGCTCTCTTTCGATATCCGGGGGAAAGATGCGCGAGTTGATGAACTCTTTCAGGAGCCCGGCATAGATCGCTTTCCATTCCCGACCGTGTGCGGACACGCCGTTGCCGAACTGTTCATAGGTGAAAAGATGCGCGAGCTCGTGCAGCAGCGTAATAAGGAAGGCGTATCGGTTCAGGTTGCTGTTGATGCTAATGCGATGGTTTGCATAGTGCGTACGGTGTCGGTAGTCACCGAGGACACTGCGCCGCTGCCGCGTAATGGTGAGGTGCACCCGATGTTCGAGGATGTGACGCACTACTGCTTCGTAACTGCCTTCAGGCAAATAGTTTTTCAAAAGCTGAAGAGGGGCTTCCTGCTTAGCCATTCCGCTGCCTGGATAGTTTGGTTAGGATGGATACTTCCAGGACCGTGTAGACCACGTAAAGTCCCATGCACGTAAAAAGCGCAGGTTTGTTGACTGCTTTTTTCGCTGTCATGATGTAAGCGAAAGCCGCAATCACGCAAATGAAGAATTTGATCATGAAACTTCCGTAGACGGATCGCACCGCAGCATGTCCCGTTTTTGCGCGGAGGCCCTTTAGCGAAACAAGGGCGGAAAGCGCGGTGGCCGCAAAAAGGATGGCATTGCCCCACAGCAGGACCGATGGGTCCATGTTCCAGTTGCTGAGCAAAGTCCCGCCAGCCAGGAAAAATGCTGTGAGCGCGATAAACATCAACAGCACCGGGTAAAAATGCTTCCAGCTTTGTTGCATCATGGTTTCTTCGGTTTCCTGGTTTCACGGACCAGCTTGTAGAAGATCCCGAACAGGACGAGCGAAGGTAGGACGCAGGAAAACAGCGGGAAAGTGCGCAGCCATCCGTCGGCCTTGATGCCGAGGAAGACGGCAAGCCCGATCGCAACGAGCAGCTGTGTGCCGAGGCTGGCGTAACGGTACAGATCGCGGTTGCGGTTTTCAGTTCGTGGCGACCTGGGTTTGCTCATTGATCATCTCGACGATGTTTGCACCCATGTGGCATTGGCCATTGAAGGTGGCACTGGGCTCGACCTGAAGCCTGCCTGCATAAAGATTGCCGGTTACCACGCAGTCGGCCCTCAGCTGCAGCAGCTCTTTCGTGCGGATATTGCCGGAAACTTTTCCAACGATATCGGCCTGGTTGCCCGAGATGTCGCCTTCCACTACACCATGTGCCCCGATCACGATCTTGGCGGCGCTGTGTACATTTCCATTCACCGTGCCGTCGATACGCAGGTCGCTGTTGCTGCTGATATCGCCCTTCACGGTGGTGCCGGCGCCAATGAGGGTGGTACCGTTCCCGTTGCTGCCATTGGTTTGCATCTCAGTTTTGTTTTTGGTATGAAACATAGTTAATCGTTAATCCTGTGATATTTCAACTTTTGGAATCTCAATCGCGGTGGTGTCCAGCGGAAGAGCATCGCCGCGCAGCACTTTCCTGATGTTCTCAATGTACGTGGACTGGTATCCGATCTGTTTTTCCAGCGAATCCACTCTGTATTTCATCTGCCGGTATTCCCGCCCTGCCTTGAGGTCGTCATAGCCCGGAATGTAATACTTCAAAGGGGTGAAAACGATGAGCGCTACAGTTAGTCCGACGAGCAACACAAAAATTGTGCTCAACGCTACATAAACGCTCAACCTGGATAATTTAAAGGTAACAACTTCTTCATAGGTATCGTCGTTCATCACGACCAGCCGGTAGCGGTTACGCAACCTTTTCAGGGTGGATCCCGCGTCTAGTTTCAGCATACTGGAGATTTAGGTGAATTAAAGGTAATCACCGCCCCCTGCATTCGGGGGTCGACAGCCCTCAATTTCACTGAAAAAAATGCCCTATTTTTGTACTAAAATATTTGAAATTCAGTTATTAAGCAATTAGATTGAGCCCGAAGATGCGAGTATTCCCGAACAGGGCCAGCACGGCCATTTTCCTCTTCCTTATCCAGTTTACCCTTCCGGCCGCCGGCCAGCTCGGGATCAGCTTTGACATCAAAAAACCGAAGGAATACGAGGAGCGGGTGCTGCGATCGGAAAAATCCGACCAAAAAAAATTCACTCTACCGACGCGTTTTATCCAAAACACGGTTACCCATTACAATTATTTCTTCAACGCCAACAACAAGCTGAACGAGGTACTCGAGCGCGCGAAAGCCGCCCATACCGACGATTACTCGCGGCTGCTCCCCTTTTACAACTATTCACTCGACGTGACCGCGAGGGATTCGGTTCAGCTCGACTCGGTGGGCTACAAGTCTCAGAGCGGGATCGTGCTGCATGACCTGCGCAACGACTGGATCGACAACCTGTACCTGCTCTGGGGAGCCTCGTATTATCTCCGAAAACAATTTGACTCGGCCTTCCTGATGTTCCAGTTCATCAACTGGGCTTTCGCCGAAAAGGAGGCAGACGGCTATTACAAAACGATCGGGAGCATTAAAGACGGGAACAATGTATTCAGCATCGCGACACCCGAAAAGAACAGTCTGCCCCGCCGATTGCTTTCGGAGCCTCCGAGCCGCAACGATGCCTTTATCTGGCAGATTCGGAATTTTCTCGCGCGCGACCAGTTTGCCGAGGCCGCCAGCCTGATCGTCACGCTGCGAAGCGATCCGGCATTCCCCAAGCGGCTGCACAACGACCTTCATGAAGTGCAGTCATTCTGGTTTTACAAACAGAACATCTGGGACAGCGCGGCCGCACACCTTGTGCTTGCCCTGGACAACGCCACCGACCAGCAGGAAAAAGCCCGCTGGGAATACCTGGCGGCACAGCTCTTCGAGCTGGCGGGCAACTACAAAGAAGCCGAACGTTTTTACTCCAGGGTCAGCAGCCATACGACCGATCCTATCATGGACATCTACGCACGCCTCTATGCCATAAAGGTGAACAAGGTGGAAGGCGAAAAACAAATCGAGCGGAACATCGCGGAACTGCTCAAAATGGCGAAGCGCGACAAATACCAGGATTACCGCGACATCATCTACTACATGGCTGCGCAAATGGAGCTGGAGCGGAATAACGTGGAAGCCGCACTTGCGCTTCTGGCGAAAAGCACCACTTATACCAGCAATACTATTGCCCAGCGAAACAAGGCCTTTCTTCAGCTGGCGGAACTGTCCTTTGACAGAAGCGAGTACCGGAAGGCCTACAACTATTACGACAGTTTGAAGCTGGAAGATACCGCGCTGAAAGATCCGGACCGGATCGTGAGGCGCAAGGAAATCCTGGGCGCTCTTGCCACAAACATGGAGATCGTGGAGCGACAGGACAGCCTGCAGCGGATCGCAGCCCTGCCGGAGGAAGAACGAAAGGATTTTGTCCGCAAACTCGCGCGTCAGCTGCGCAAGCAGCAGGGGCTGAAGGACGAAGGATTTGGACTCGGCTCGAGCACGACGGGCGGACAGCCGGCGCCGAACCTGTTCGCGAATAACGAATCAAAAGGAGAATGGTATTTCTACAACAGCAGCGCCCGCACCCGCGGGCAAAATGATTTTCGGGCGCGCTGGGGAAACCGGCCGAACGTGGACAACTGGCGACGAAGCGCGGTGATCGCACCCGGCACGCAGATGGGCGGAAAGCAACCATCCATCACCGGAGGGCAACAGCAAAACAATAATCCATCCCCCGGCAACGAGATAACTTTCGAATCGCTCTACGAACATCTTCCGCTCACCGAGGCGCTCCTCGCTGTGTCGAACGACTCGCTGCAAAAGGCATTGTTCGCGCTTGGAAAACTTTACATCCACGAGCTCGAGGACTGCGTGCTCGGGACGGAGACCTATGAGCGACTCCGCACCCGTTTTCCCGTGTTCGACAGCATGGACCAGGTGCTGTTCAACCTGTATTACTGCTACCGCCGGCAGGGGGAAACGCAAAAGGCTGCCGCCATCAAGACATTACTCACGCTGCAGCACGCCAACAGCAATTTCACCGCCATCGTCAATACCGGGAAAAATTTGCAGGCATTAAAAAATCCGGACGCCACGGCGGCGTACGAAAGAATTTATGACCTGTTTATTGAGGGAAATTTCGATCAGGCTGTTTGGGAAAAAAAGCGGGCCGACAGCCTCTACGGCCGGAACTACTGGACGCCCCAGCTACTTTACATCGAAGCGGTGTATTATATCCGGCAACGCCAGGACAGCACCGCCATTGCAATCCTGACTGAGATCACAAATCAATTTTCGCAATCCTTACTGGCGGCAAGGGCAACCGCGCTCGTGAACGTGCTCAGTCGGCGTCACGAAATTGAAGAAGAGCTCAAAAACCTGGTGATCTCGCGTCCGGGTGAAGACAGCACAGGAAAAAAACCTGAGCCGGTGGTCAGTCAGCCCCCGGCAAGGATCCGCGACAGCGTGGTGGTAAACCGCCCGCAACCTACGGTAAACCGGCCGGGGATCGATACGGTCGGCAACAAGCCTCTCCCGACATTTACGCATTCACCGTTCACCCACAAACCGGAATCGGCGCACCTGGTGATGATCGTTCTCAACCGCATTGACCCGGTCTTCATCAACGAAGCCAAAAACGCATTCGCGCGGTACAACAGGGAAACCTTTTACAACAAACAGATGGAAGCGCAGCTTTTTGACCTGGACGCGGACAACAAGTTGCTGCTCATCGCGCCATTCCGCACGGCTGCGGAAGCAATAGATTACGTAGACCGCATCCGTCCGCGAACAGCAACGGAGATCATTCCCTGGCTTCGCGGCGGCAAATACAGCTTTACCATAATTTCGGAGAGCAACCTGGTGCTGCTGAAAACCAACCGCGATCTGCGTTCTTATCGAAGCTTCCTGGAGCAGCAAATCCCGGGAAAGTTTCCCGAGTGACCGGTTTTGGCAAAACATTACAAACACGGTGTGTCCACCCATACCGGTTTTTTATAATTTCGACTGGCAGTATTTCTGCTGTAATTTGAAATTCAGTAAAGCCTTTTTATGAAAAGGTCAGTCCGGCTGTTTTGGCGGATCTTCCTGGGCGGCATGGCTCTCTTCTTCCTGCTCCTTGCTCTGGCATTCTTTGGAGTTTTTGGAAAATTACCTTCGCTGGAAGAGCTCGAGAACCCATCCATTTTGCAAGCTTCCGAAGTGTACGCGGAGGAAGGAACATTGATGGGCAAGTACTATACCGAGCGGGGAAACCGCAGCAATGTAAAATACCGTGACATTTCCCGCCATGTAATCGATGCGCTGATTTCCACTGAAGATTCCCGGTTTTACAAGCACAGCGGAATTGATTTCAAATCCACGCTGCGTGCGATCAGCAGCGGCGGGCGGAAAGGGGGAGGCAGTACCCTCACCCAGCAGCTCGCCAAAGCGCTGCTCGAGCAGGGAAGCCGCAACAAGGCCTGGCGGGTGATTGAAAAGCTAAAGGAGTGGATCGTATCCATCCGGCTGGAAAAGAATTTTACGAAAGAAGAAATCATCACGCTTTACCTAAACGCTGTTCCTTTCGGCAACAATATTTACGGCATTCGCAACGCATCCCGGACTTTTTTCCAGAAAGAACCTGACCAGCTTCGCGTAGAGGAGGCTGCGCTGCTGGTGGGAATGCTGAAGGGAAACACACTTTACAACCCGATCCGCAATCCGAAAGCAGCCCTCGACCGTCGCAACGTGGTGCTCACGGAAATGGAGCAGAACGGAAAGCTTTCCAACGCGGAAGCCGCACGCCTGAAATCGAAACCTATCAAACTAAATTACAGGAAGCTGGATGAGAACACGGGCTATGCTCCGTATTTCCGCGAGGTGCTGAAAGACGAAGTGCGCGCCGCGCTGAAGGATACAAAGAAGCCGAACGGCGAACCCTACGACATTTACGATGACGGACTGAAGATTTACACAACGATCAATCCGAGGATGCAGGAATACGCCGAAGAGGCGGTTGCCTCCCATTTGCCCACGCTGCAGAAATACCTTGTGGCACAACCCAAACTGAAGAACGACCTGATCTGGAAAGGACATGCGAACGTCCTGGATGCCGCGATGAAGCAGAGCGAACGGTGGCGGAATATGGAAGACGATGGATACAGCGACAAGGAGATTCGCGCCAGCTTTTTTGAGAAGACGAAAATGAAAATATTCGCCTGGAATGCCAAGCGCGAGAAAGACACCGTGATGACACCTTACGACTCCATCAAGTATCACCGCGAAATGGTGCAGGCGGCATTCATGGTGATGGACCCGGTAACGGGTGAGGTGCGGGCCTGGGTAGGCGGGATCAACTTCAAGACATACAAGTACGACCACGTCAACCTGAAAACCAAGCGCCAGGTAGGCTCGGCTATTAAACCCCTCCTCTATACGCAGGCAATGGAAGAGCGCGGCTTTACTCCCGATACGGAGGTGGAAGATATACAGCAAAATTTCGGCAACCGCCAGCTGGTACCCGCCACCTCCCGGACGTGCACGGGCAGGATGATGACGATGGCCAACGCCCTCGCCTATTCGAAAAACTGCGCCACCGCCTATATTATGAAGCAGGTCGGACCGCAGCAGTTCGCCGAATTCCTGTCGCGTCTGAATATTCCAACGCGTGTGGACCCCTACCCTTCCATTGCCCTGGGTTCCTGCGATCTTTCGCTATTTGAAATGATGTGGGGCTATACCATTTTCGCGGGCCGTGGATTTTCCACGAAACCTTATTTCATCACGCGCATCGAGGACCGGAATGGAAATGTCATCAGGCGTTTTGATTACAGCGTAAACCGGAAGGAAGCGATCAGCGAGCTCACAGCGTACAACATGTGCCGCATGCTGCAGGGAACTGTAGATAAGGGCACTGCTGCCGGGTTGCGCGGCCGCCTTGGTGCTGCCGAAATGGGTGGAAAGACCGGGACGACCAACGACAACGCGGATGCCTGGTTCATGGGATTCGTACCTCAGCTTCTGGGTGGCGTATGGGTGGGCTGCGACGACCGCTTTATCCGCAACGAAGGAGCCGGCGGTTTTGGATCTTCCGCCGCGCGTCCAATCTGGGAAGCGTTTTTCCGGAAAGTATATGCAGACAGGACGCTGGGAATTGATAAGAATGCGCAGTTCGCACGTCCTGCCGAATTGGAGCTCGAGATCAACAGCGCGGATATCATGGAAATGATCGATGACATACCACCTCCGGGGGCCGAAGGTCTCGACCAGGGCGTGGACGAAGAAGATTACGAATCGCACGATTACATCGGACCGGAATCACGCCCGGTGCAGGATGAGGATAAACCCAAACGCGACACGCTGCGCAAGCCACCGGTGATCCGGGACGGGGAAACCAAGCCGATCGGTGCACCGAAAGAAGACTCGCAAAAGAAAAAAGGATTTTTCAAGCGCCTGTTCGGTAAAAAAGAAGAGAACTGACTGCGGTTGGCGGACGCCGCTTCGAAATTTATTTTTTATCTTCCGGCCGCAATCCACCATCTATGCAGCTCATTGCCCTTGCCCTTGCGCCCGGCATCGCCATTTGCCTTTACCTTTTTTACAAAGACATTTACAACAAGGAGCCGAGGCTCAACCTGGTTGTCAGTTTCGCTCTGGGCGGGCTGGCTATTCTGCCGGCTATCGTACTGGAAAGAACGTTCGCTTACGTAATTGACGGCAGCCTGATGGGTGTCGCAGTATTTGCGTACGCCGTCGTTGCATTCAGCGAAGAAGGCAGTAAGTTTCTTGGTCTGCGGTATTACTCATACAACCAGAAAAGTTTTGACGAACCGTTCGACGGCATCGTGTATTCCGTGATGGTGAGCATGGGGTTTGCGACCGTGGAAAATGTAAAATACGTGGTGTTTGACACCCAAAGCGTGAATGTTGGACTGATGCGGATGTTTATCAGCGTGCCGGCGCATGCCACGTTCGCAGTAGTGATGGGTTATTTTGTTGGCAAAGCGAAGATGGACCGCGTGAATGAAAAGGTGCTGATGGGACTCGGAGTCCTGGGAGCCGTATTTTTCCATGGCACGTTCGACTTCCTGCTCTTTATCAAACAAATGTCGTACGTCGGGCAGAACGCGTCGGAGGCGCTGCTCTTTGCCGGGGCAGTATTGTCCTTTATCGTAGCTGTAGTGCTGAGCCGCCGGCTGATCCGCGCGCAGCTTGCGCTTTCGAAAACAATGTTTCCTGAAGAAAGTGTAACTACCACCGGCAGTGTATAAGATTGTTCCCGCCGGCCCGGGTGAGATTCCCGTTATTCGCCAGCTTACATTCCGGGTATGGCCGCAAACGTACGCGAAGCTTCTTTCGCAGGAGCAAATTGACTACATGCTCGAGATGATGTATAGTGCCGCGTCGCTGCGCCGGCAGATGAACGAGGAAGGCTGCCAGTTCATCATTCTTTACCGAGACCAAGATCCCCGGGGTTTTGCTTCCTACAGCGAGATCAATCCGGGGATATTCAAGCTGCACAAGCTGTACGTTTTGTCGGAAGAACAGGGGAAAGGCGGTGGCCGTTTCATGCTGGAAAATATACTCGACACCATCCGTGGGAAAGGAGCCGTGTCACTCCAGCTCCAGGTAAACCGCGGCAACGATGCGCAATACTTCTACGAAAAACTCGGATTCCGCGTCGTACGCGAGCTCGACCTCGACATCGGAGGAGGCTTTTTTATGAATGATTACGTGATGGAATTGGGCTTGTCTGAGTGATCGGCAGGCAATCGCGTTGCGGGTGGCTCACGCCGGCAGCGATGTCTTATTTCCTTGCCCTGTATATGTCGGCTGCCAAAAGTTTGACAGTGGTGGTCCCGATATTTTTCCCGCTGTGAGTCACAGCCGGACTAATAAAACCTATCCCGGTTTGCAGCTCGAGCACCTGGGGACTTCCTCCTTTGGGATAAACTTTCAGTGTCCCGCCCTGAAGTACATATAGCATGTAGTCTGGGTGCGTGTGCATGCCGACGGAATCCCCGGGGTTAAGCGTGACTTCGTATAATTTTACGTTCAGTGTATCCGCAAGAACCTTAGAAAACGCAGCCTCCACCTTAATGGGGTCCATGTTCGGGTCATACGCAGGCATGGAATTAGCCTCTGTGACGGAGGACTCGCTACCCGCATCAACATCTTTTTTGGGTTGCTCCTTGCATGTTAGGCTCATACTACCGAGAAAAAAGCCAAGCAGGACGGTCATTTTCAGTTTCTGTTCCATGTTTTATTTCTTAATGAAAAATCTAAGGGATCATAATTACGGAGACAGTAGCCTAACCTCTATCACGTCGGCTTGTCGATTGCACTTAATCACTCTGGTCTTCAGCCGCAAATTCTCAAACCGCAGTTATGAGCCGGCTTAATTCTCCCTTTCGCGCAATTTTTTCTCCAATTCTGAGATACGTTGCCTGCTTTTCCTGCTAATTTCACGCGCAGCCAATCTTAACTCCATTTCGTCCATTACGATAGCAGCCAGTTGCTGAAGCATTTCCTTTTGATCATTGTTAATATATCGAGGCTTGCGATCGATTATACAAAGAGTACCTAAGTTGTAGCCATCTGCAGTGTGCAACGGAGCAGCTGCGTAAAATCGAAGACCAAACTCTCCGCATACCAGGGGATTGGTCAAACACCGGGGATCTTCAACAGCATTCTCCACAAGGTAAACATCATTCGATAACACGGCTGAGGCACACAGGCCCGGTTCCCGGTCTACCTGCCGAACCCCTTCAAGCCCGTGTGCAGATTTGAACCAGATTCGGTCGTGATCCACCAAACTTATTATCGCAATAGGCACATTGAACAGTTTGGATGCTAGCGCAGTGATTCGATTGAAAGTTCCGTCCGGCGGTGTATCCAGAATCTCGTAGCGATTAACTGCCTGTAAACGCGCCGCTTCAACACTATCGTTCATTTTCATTTCCTTTTTCCGTTACAATCATTTTTTGTGTTTGACCTGTGATCCGGCGACTAACTGTCTGAAGTCACCATGAAGGCAACCGCGGTCCGATGCTGGTCCTACTCCAAAATTACGAATTGCCGGCCTCCCCGGCGCAGGATCAAAGGAGCAAAACGTACGAAAACGCAGATCGTGATGCGGTTTCTTAACCATGTGCGGATTTGGAGCTGGACCGATGCATTGTTTAATTAATATCAGGCTTGCGACGTGAACCTGAAGGCGGATTTCGGAAATGGAAGAGGTTTTTTTAAACGGAAAAATCAGTCATGGCGGAACAAATTGCAATTTTCCATATCATATTTTCAACAACTCCCTGCATGATGCTGTTTGGTGGGTCTAAACGTTCGGCTAATTCGCCCTCGCGATCCTGCACTGCAGCCAGCCGCGGGGATCCAGAAGAGTTTCGTTGCGAAATACCCGAAACTCCAGTTCGCTACCTGGCGTATACACTCCGATATGCTGTCCGGATCTGACCGCCTGGCCGCGCGCAACCAGCGGACGGGTAACGTTGTAATACCAGAAATAATAAATGGCGTGGTAAATCACCAGCTCGTAAAAGCCATCCTCGGTTTTGCTGATGTTGCTCACCCTTCCTTCGTAGGCACTCCGCACGAGCGTGTCGCTCTGGCTCATCATGATAATTTTCATGTCCGGTGGGTCCCAGCTAAATGGTTCTTTCGGCTCCCGCCCCGAGGCGTGTTCCAGAGGGCAGGCGAGCGAGAGCCTTTCCTGTGCAAACACCTGTCCCGGCAGCAAAACAGCGCCCAAGCATAACGTTACAAGCCGTATCATACCATCAGGTTTTTTGAATACGCAGCTTCTGCGTCATTTCGGTGGTCATCGAATCTGCCGATACTCCATACCCATTCACAAGCACACCTTTCAATCCTGTGGACGACTCAATGCCGTATACGACTGCCGCATCCGCCGGATCCGTATCGCCTTCGAAGCGGTACACTTCAACAATGCTGAAATCCGACGGTTCAAATTTTCCTTCCCGGCAAACGATGCAGTTTTCCTGCAAGTTGAAATCTATGGCAAACCCACGCGACTTCAGTCCG
>Ga0196980_1000309_pt1 | contig 12981 bp, 9 predicted proteins | sample S3_1013CmetaG_FD_155486 | JGI IMG/M metagenome (GOLD analysis project Ga0196980, IMG submission 155486) | Soil microbial communities from Anza Borrego desert, Southern California, United States - S3_10-13C | ecosystem: Environmental > Terrestrial > Soil > Desert | place: USA: California... | reverse complement strand
CCTCGAAGGACTGAGCCCGCTGAGCGAAAATATCAAGAATTAAGCCGGTGCGGTCGATGACTCTGACCGAGAGTTCCTTCTCCAGATTACGCTCTTGGCTCGGGCTTAACGGATGATTGAAAAGAACCAGCTCCGCCTCGTTCTCCCGGACAACCCGGGCCAACTCATCAAGCTTTCCTTTTCCGATGTAGTAGCGCGGATCAGGTGTGTGTCGTTTGCCTGTCACGGTAGCCACAGGCATCGTCCCTGCGGATAAGGCGAGTTCCTGAAGTTCTACAAGAGCTTCGGTCTCGTTCTGAGCAGCCAAGTGAACAAGCACAGCACGCTCACCGGACTTCGGCCTTTCAAACAACTAAGCTCTTCTCCCCGGCTAGTCTCGATATCGCCATCTTGCGGTTCAAACCGAGCTCTCGATTACCCTTCGTCTTCCATTCCTTCCGTGGCGTGTGGCAGGCGAACCTGGCGCGCCGGGACGATCGTAGAAATAGCATGCTTGTAAACCATCTGGCTCACAGTGTTCTTGAGTATGATCACGTACTGATCGAAAGAATCGACTTTACCTTGCAGTTTGATCCCGTTTACGAGGTAGATCGAAACAGGAACGTGCTCTTTTCTTAACGCATTTAGGAATGGATCTTGTAAATTCTGCCCTTTTGACATCCTCTTTCTCCTTATTGTTATCAGACCGACGCTCAGCCTGTATTAAAACAAATCTCTAATTTTTTCGCTAGGCGGAATATCCCGACGTTACCGCGACGATAATAAAGTATAAAAAGGCGTAAATAGTCACTTATTCTTTCCCAATCAACTCGATTTTGTAACCGTCCGGATCCGCCACGAAAGCTATGACGGTGCTCCCGTGCTTCATGGGCCCGGCTTCGCGCAAGATTTCGCCGCCCGCCCGCCTGATACGTTCGACAGCGTCGTAGACGTCGTCGACCTCGATCGCGATGTGACCGAAAGCATCGCCCAAGTTATAGCGCTCAACGCCCCAGTTGTAAGTCAACTCGATCACCGAATTGTGACGTTCGTCGCCGAACCCGACGAAGGCAAGGGTAAATTTTCCGTCAGGATAATCTTCCCTTCTCAACAATTTCATCCCGAGAATTTCAGTGTAAAAGCGGATCGAGCGGTCCAATTCTCCGACCCTGATCATCGTGTGCAAGATACGCATCGATTCGTCACCTCGGCTCATCTATTCAAATCAACTCGCGAAACTCCAGCGACTCGCGCCGAAAGCGCCTCTAGGTCAGCTCCGAAGAGACGGCATCCGCCAGGCGGTCCGCCATGGCGCGAACGACGTGAGCATCCTGACCTTCCACCATAATCCTGATCAGAGGTTCCGTTCCAGAGGAACGGAGGAGAATGCGGCCTTTGCCGCCCAGTTCCCGCTGAAGCTCGTTTTTCAGTCTTTGAACCGACTCAAGCCGATCTAAATTGATTTTCTCCCGCACCTTTACGTTGACCAGGCACTGAGGATACTTAGTCATGCCGCTTTTCAGCTCGCTGAGCGTTTTTCCCGTCTCGCGCATTGCCGCCATGACCTGTAGAGCGGAAATGATGCCGTCGCCCGTGGTAATTCTATCGCGGCATATAATATGCCCCGAACTTTCTCCGCCGAGCACGCTATCGTGCTGAAGCATCATTTCCATCACGTAACGGTCGCCTACCGCGGCGCGCTTAAACTCCAACCCCAACCCGCTCAATGCATGCTCAAGCCCCAGGTTGCTCATCAGGGTGCCGACCACCGGACCTTTTAGCGCGCCGCTCTCCAGGCGCGATTTGGCGATGATGTAAACCAGCTCATCGCCATCGACAATCTCCCCCTTGTGATCGACCATGATCAGCCGATCGCCGTCTCCATCCAGGGCGATCCCGAAATCCGCCTGCTCGTTCAATACCGTTCGGCTGAGTTGCTCGGGTTTGGTGGCTCCGACGCCGTCATTGATGTTCAAACCGTTCGGCTGAGTTCCGATCGCCACGACCGCCGCGCCAACTTCCTCGAACACGTGGGGCGCTATGTGATAGGTCGAGCCGTGGGCGCAATCGACAACGATTTTGCATCCGGTAAATTCAATGCGGGAGGGAATGGTACTTTTGCAAAACTCGATGTAGCGCCCTACCGCGTCGCCGATGCGGGACGCCTTGCCGATCCGGGAAGACTCCACCGTTGTCATGGGCCTGTCCATTTGCTCCTCGATCTGGAACTCGACCTCGTCGGGGAGCTTCATCCCATCGGGCCCGAAGAACTTGATTCCATTATCGTAGTGCGGGTTGTGCGAGGCGCTGATAACGATCCCCGCCTGGGCCCGAAACGTCCGCGTAAGATACGCAATCGCCGGCGTCGGCATCGGACCGAGCAATTGAGTATTAATCCCCGCCGCCGCCAACCCGGCCTCCAGAGCCGACTCGAACATGTAGCCGGAGATCCTGGTGTCCTTTCCGATCAGAACATTGGAAGGATAGCGATCCAGCGAAAATACGCGCCCCGCCGCCCAGCCCAACTTCAGCACAAAGTCCGGCGTAATAGGATATTCTCCCACTTTGCCGCGAATTCCGTCTGTACCAAAGTATGCTTTCTTCATTCGCTGCCCTTTGATCTAAATGACTGCTTCGCCGTGATCGATAGCCGATCTGTCGAAATCTTTCGGACGCACTTGCTTCTTCATTCACTGCCTATGGCGCTCTTGCCGCCGTTTCGAAGGGGATGTCAAGATACCGGAGCGATCCACTTGGCTGGCCTAGTGTAGGCGATTCCAATAAAAACAAAACCCCCCGCACCAAAAACGATGCCGGGGGTCTCAGATGAGTCGAAAAAACGGAATCAGTGCTGTTCCGCTGCCTTACCGATACCGCCGGCTCCTTTCGCCTTGGACGTATCCTTGGACCCCGAGCCTGCGGCAGCGCCGCCACTCGGGGGCGCTTCGCCCCAGCTTTGCGGCGGACGCGGAATCTTGCCTTCCATAATGTCGTCGATCTGGAAGCGATCGATCGTCTCGTATTTGATCAAGGCTTCCGCCATCAGGTGCAATTTCTCCAGGTTCTCTCGCAACATGCGCTCCGAGCGCTCGTAGTTGCGATCGATCACCGAGCGAATTTCCTCATCGATCAAATGCGCCGTTTCCTCGGACACCATTTTGTGCTTGGTGACGGAGCGCCCCAAGAACACCTCCCCTTCTTCCTCGCTGTACGCCAGCGGCCCGAGGCGTTCGGAGAGCCCCCAGCGAGTGACCATATTGCGCGCCAGATTGGTGGCCCGCTCGATATCGTTCTGTGCGCCGGTCGTTACCCTTTCCTTGCCGAAAATAAGCTCTTCCGCGATGCGGCCGCCGAACAAGCTGGAGATCTGGCTTTCCAGCTTCTGCTTGCTCGCGCTGTACTGGTCGCGCTCCGGCAAGAACATGGTGATTCCAAGAGCCCGGCCGCGCGGCATGATGCTGACCTTGTACACGGGGTCGTGCTCGGGAACCAGCCGCCCCACGATGGCATGCCCCGCTTCATGATAAGCGGTAAGCTGCTTCTCTTCATCGGTCATCACCATGGACTTGCGCTCCACGCCCATGAGGATCTTGTCCTTGGCTTTCTCGAAATCCTCCATGTCGACGCTGCGCTTATTCTTGCGGGCGGCGAACAAAGCCGCCTCATTGACCAGATTGGCCAGATCCGCACCGGAAAATCCGGGGGTGCCGCGCGCCAGATATTCCACTTCCACGTTATCGGCAACCGGCACCCGCTTCATGTGAACCTTCAGGATTTGCTCGCGGCCGCGAACGTCGGGAAGCCCGACGACGACCTGACGGTCGAATCGCCCGGGACGCAGGAGCGCGGGATCCAAAACGTCGGGACGGTTGGTTGCCGCGATGACGATGATGCCTTCGTTACCCTCGAAGCCATCCATTTCGACGAGCAACTGGTTGAGCGTTTGCTCGCGTTCGTCGTGACCGCCCCCCAGACCGGCGCCACGATGCCTGCCCACGGCGTCGATCTCGTCGATAAAGATGATGCACGGCGCGTTTTTCTTCGCCGTCTCGAACATATCGCGCACGCGGGAAGCGCCGACACCCACGAACATCTCCACGAAATCGGAGCCCGAAATGGAGAAGAACGGAACCTTGGCTTCGCCGGCGATCGCTCGGGCCAACAAGGTTTTACCGGTACCCGGCGGGCCGACCATCAAAGCTCCGCGCGGAATTTTGCCGCCCAGCTTCTGGAATTTGCTCGGATCCTTGAGGAAGTCGACCATCTCCTGGACGTCTTCCTTGGCCTCCTCAACGCCGGCCACGTCGGCAAACGTCACCTTGACCTGGTCTTCCTCGATAAGCCGCGCCCGGCTCTTGCCGAAGGACATCGCCCCCCTTCCGCCGGTGCCGCCCTGCATCTGGCGCATGAAGAAAATCCACACGGCGATCAGCAGCAGCATCGGGAACCACGAGATAAAGATCTGCATCAGCAGCGACTGCGATTCCGGCGGCTGAGCCTTGATCTCGACGTGATTTTTCAACAGATCGTCAACCAGGTGGTCGTCGCCGGGGCTGTACGTGGTGAACTTTTCGCCGGTTCCGAGCATGCCCCGGATCATCTGGCCATCGATAGTCACCTGCTTGACTTGTCCCTCGTTCACCGCGGAGATGAACTGCGAATACGACATGGTCGAATCGACCGACTTTCGGGAGCCAAAATTATTGAAGACCGACATCAAGACGACGGCAATGACCACCCACAGGATTATGTTCTTCAACATGTCATTCACGGTCTAACTTCCTCGTCGGATAAATCCGACCATTTTTTGAAATAGTTTACCAATACTATCAGGATATCGCCCGGTGTAAATGCTTTGACCGGCCGGGCAAGACGATTAAGGTGGCCTGAGGAGCCGAACGAGGAAAAATCGATCGGTTTCGAAAAAAGAACCGCCCGCGAACTTTCGACCGAGCGACCTCTCCCCGATTTTCGACTAAACGCGTCCCATATGGTTCATTTTCGGCTGCCCATGAAAGCGCCGGCTCCGCTTATCCGACCCTGCCCCGGAACGCGGAAGCGAAAAGCTCGTAGCCGTTGCGGCCCCTGTCCTTCGCCACGTACATGGCCGCGTCGGCCTTGCTGAGCAGGGCGTCGAAATCTTCCGCATCGCGGGGATAAACGGCGACGCCGACGCTGGAGGTAATCCGGAAATCGTTTCCATCGATGAAGATGGGCTGAGATAGGCTGCCCAGCACCCTCCGGGCCGTCAGGGCCGCGACCTGTTCGTCCGATATTTCGCTCAGGAGTATCACAAACTCGTCTCCTCCGAGGCGCGCTACCGTATCTTCCTCGCGCACGCATTGCGTCAAGCGTTTAGCTACCGTCTGCAGCACCGCGTCGCCGTGGGCATGGCCGAATGAATCGTTGATGAACTTGAAGCGGTCCAGATCGATGAACAAAACCGCTGCCTGGCGCCCCCGCCGGTCGGACGCGATCAATGCCTGCTTAATCCGGTCTTGCAGCAGGGCGCGGTTGGCCAGCCCGGTGAGCGGGTCGTAATGAGCCAGGAAGTAGATGCGTTCCTGCGCCGCGATGTGCTCGGTAATATCGGCGAAAATACCGATATAGTGGGTAATCCGTCCCTCGTCGTCTTTAATGGTGCTCACGCTGAGCCATTCGGCATAAATTTCTCCGTTCTTGCGCCGGTTCCAGATTTTTCCTTTCCAGACCCCGGCTTCGAGAATCGCCCGCCACATTTTCTCGTAAAATCCGCGGCCCTGACGTTGCGAACTCAGCAGCCTGGGATTGCGGTGCAGCACTTCGGCGGCGGAATAGCCGGTAATCTCGGTAAAGGCGCGGTTCACCAGGGTGATATTGTTCCGGGCGTCGGTAATGAGAATGGCTTCGCTGCTATGCGCCATGACCTGTGCCGCCAGCCTCATCTGGATCTCGGCCTCCCGCTGCTCGGTGACGTCCTGGACCGTACCGACCAGCCGCAGAGGCCGGCCGTCCCGATCGAACATCGCCTCCGCCCGTTCGTGGACGACGCGGGTCGCGCCATCGGGACGCACGATGCGGTGATCCAGGCTGCAAGAAACTCTTTCGCGCAGGGCTTTCCGCATGGCCGCCTTCACCTTGGACTGGTCTTCCGGATGTATGGCGCTCAAGAAGGCGCTGTAGGTGGGTGCGAACTCGTTCGGATTCCGGTCGAAAATGCGGTAGACCTGATCGGACCAAAGCATCTCGTCGCGCGCCATGCTCCAATCCCAGCTTCCCAGGCAGGCAATGCGCTGAGCCTCCGCGAGACTGCCGCTCACCGCGCGCAACCGGTCCACGTAGGCGGCAAGCCGGGCCTGCATGTCGCGCGCCGCGGCAAGAACCTGGCCGAACTCGTCCTGGTATTTCACCTCGATCGGATAATCGTAAACGCCCTGGCCGATTTGCCGGAAGCAGGCCACGGCATGGGCCAGCGGCGCGGTGATGCGGCGGATGACGTAAGCCAGTAGCAGGGCCATCAAGACGAGCGTGAAAATTACCCCGCCCACGCCCAGCCGCCGCTGCAAGGCAAGCCGGTCGGCCCTAGTGGCAAGCTCGCCTTCCAGGAGGACCACTACCGGATCGTAGAGCCTGGAAACCCGATCCATGATCCGGGTGGCTTGGGCAAAAAAATCTTCTCCGCGAATTCGGATTGCATCGGCCGAAACCAGTTCGCGGTCCACCGCGCCAAAGAACCGCTCCACCGCGTCGGCGATGGCCAGGGTATCGTCTTGCAGGCCGGCCTCGAATCCGGGCGAGCCGGAAAAAACTTTACCCATGCCCCAGTCCAGGCTGCGCATGGACATCCGGGCCATGTGAGCCAGCTTGGCCAATTCGATTCTTTCCGTCGGCGCGATGGTCCCGCGCGCCGCGACGCCGCTGCCGAGCCCCCGCGCCTGGCCCAGGCTCTCCATCAACAGGGGCAGGGAGCGAACCATGGTGTCCGTCAGGTAATACGTTTCCAACATGGGGTCGAGGGTCAGGTTGGTTCTGTCCGCCGCTTCCGTTTCCAGAGCCAGAAGTCCGCCGACGATGCGGGTATGTTCGGCGAAGCTGTCCGCCGGAGACATCCGTCGATAACCGGATTTCAATCCGCTCCAGCCCGCCCTGAGTTCGGCCCATTGGCCGCATACGGGGCCCAGTGCCGGGCCGAACCGTCCGCATTTTTCATCCACCGACTCCATGGCACGCTCCACGTCCTCTTCCAGTGCCGCCAACCGCGCCTGCACGCCGGCATCCCCGTTGAGCCAAATATTGGCCAGGCCCCGGTGCTGGGCCAGTAAAACGCTTACCGACTGCACGGCGGGAATGTAGGCTACTCCAATCCTTTCCCTTCGCGCGAACTCCAGCTCTTCGTTCCAGCGGAGAACCAGCGAAGCGGCCAACGCCACGAACGCCGCCAACACCAGGCCGGCCATGGCGTAAAGCAACGATTTGATGGAAAGTTTACGGAATACGATCACCCATCCCCCATGCACCGGGTTGCCGATTCTTTCGGCCCCGGTTGAAATGGTAAGCGTCCCCCCTTTCCAAAAGTCTCCTCTCTCCCAACGAACGAGAGGATAAGCGCTTACGTTGATAATATGCGGCGCGAACTCCGCCCCTGGCGCCATTCGTGCCCGGATTCTTGAGCAATCGGACGATGTACATGCATAAAACCCGAGCCTGTCAAGGATAGTTCAAAATCGGCGGTTTGATTCCGGCCATGGCTTCCTTGCGGCATTTGCCGTACTTTTCGGGCCATTAGCGCGTCATTTCACGCACCATTGCGGCTCGCTTCCGAAAACAGGACGCCATTCGCAACCTATAGACGAACTGGCCCGATTAGTGCTTGCGCTACCAGCCACTAAAAAACAAAACAACAAGTTCAAAAACCATGCGCAAGTATCACTTAAGAACGACGATTACACTCTTGTGCTGCGGAGCCACGGTCGGAGGAAAAACCTGGGCCGACCATGACACGAAGCCCATCCAGCTGCCGACCACGACCATTACCGGCGAAGCCGTCGCGCCGCCGCAGGCCCTCACCGTACCGAGCATCGAAACCGCGCGCGAACAGATTAACCGGGTTCCCGGAGGCGTCGACGTCATCGACGCGGAAAGCTACGAGAAAGGCCGGGCATCCAATCTCAAAGACGTTCTCGACTACTCTCCCGGCGTGTACGTGCAGCCGCGATTCGGCGCCGAGGAATCCCGCATTTCGATCCGCGGTTCCGGCATCCAACGCACCTTCCACGGACGCGGCATCAAGCTCCTTCAGGACGGCGTTCCGTTGAACCTCGCCGATGGGGGGTTCGACATGCAGGCGGTAGAACCTTTGGCCGCCGAGTACGTGGAGGTTTACCGCGGCGCCAATGCGCTCACGTACGGTTCGACCACCCTTGGCGGAGCGGTCAATTTCGTGAGCCGGACCGGATATACCGCATCGCCGTTGCAGTTGCGCTTCGAATCCGGCAGCTTCGACACCTACCGTGCCCAGGTGAGCTCCGGACAAGTGATCGGCGATGCCGATTACTATATTTCCGGAACCTTCTTTTCCACTAACGGTTTTCGCGACTGGAGCCAGCAGGAGAACGAGCGCATCTTCAGCAACTTCGGCTATCGCTTCAACGAGAACCTGGAAACCCGGTTCTACGTGACTTATGTCAATACCCAGTCCAACCTGCCGGGAAGCTTGACCAAGGCGCAGTTGGAGAATGACCCGACGCAGGCCAATCAGAACAGCCTGAACGGACGGCAGAAGCGCGACTTTCGGCTGCTGCGGCTCGGCAACACCACCACATGGCGCTGGGACGACAAGCAGCGTATCGACATCAGCACCTTCTGGTCGTACAAGGATCTTTATCACCCTATTTATTTAGTCTTTGACCAGACATCCGACGACTATGGCGCGAACATCCGCTATACCAACGAAAACGATTTGTTCGGTCGCAAGAACATTTTTACCGTAGGTTTGTATCCAACCGGCGGCAGAACCCAAGACACCCGCTTTGCCAATATCTTCGGCAGCCGCGGCGCTCAAGCTGCCAACAGCACACAAGATGCGATCAACATCGACTTCTACGGCGAGAACCAGCACTACGTTCTGCACCAATTGGCCCTGGTCACCGGCCTTCAATTGTCGTACGCCTCGCGCGAATACAATGATCGTTTTCTCCTTGAAGACGGCGATACCAAGGGTGACCAAAGCGACCACCAGGATTACTTCGGGGTCAGCCCCAAAATCGGCGCGCGCTGGGAATTCACGGGCAACAGCCAAGCCTACGTGAATTTCAGCCGCAATTTCGAACCCCCCTCGTTCGGCGAGTTGGTTGCTCAGAATAACAACCTTCCGTTGCAACTGTCCGCTCAGCGGGGCAGTACGGTTGAAATAGGAACGCGCGGCAGGGAGGGCATGGTCAACTGGGATTTGTCCTATTATCACGCTTGGATCGAGAACGAATTGCTTCAACTCAGCGATCCAAGCAGGCCAACTGCAACTATTACCCGAAACGCCGATTCCACGACCGTACACCAGGGCATCGAACTCGGTTTCGAGGTGCGTCCCATGGACGATATCGTTCTGCGTCAGGCCTACATGTGGAACGACTTCCGGTTTGACAACGATCCGACGTACGGCGACAACCGGCTGCCCGGAATTCCGGAACACCACTTTAGAACGGAACTCCGCTATGAGCATCCGGCGGGATTTTACGCCGGCCCCAACGTGGAGTGGTCGGCCACCCGAATCCCGGTCGATCTGGCCAATACGCTATCCGCCGATGCCTATGCTCTGATGGGATTTCGCGCCGGCTATAGAACCAAGCAAGGATTTTCCGCCTACTTCGAGGCGAAGAACCTGACTGACGAAAAATATGCCGCCACCACCGGCGTAATCGCCAATGCCCGCGGACTCGACACCGCACAGTTCTATCCGGGCGACGGACGGGCGTTCTTCGGCGGAGTGGAATACCGGTTCTGACGGAACGGGGGACTGGATACGAGAGAGACGGGGCTCGCGACCGGACGCATTCGGCGGCGCGCCCCGTTGCCCCACGGCTAAGGATTCATTTTCGAGCCGCTTCGGCGGAAGCCGGCTGGATCGGGACGCCCCGCGAGACTCGATCGCGCCGCAGGCGACCGCGGCGGAAGCAAAGTCACTTCACCAGCAAAACGGGCACTTCGCTCAGATGGATGACCTTGGTCGCTACCGAACCCATGAGCAGAGCCGCGACCGAGCCGAGTCCGCGGGCGCTCATGACGATCTGATCGCAGCCCTTCTCTTGGGCGTACTGTACGATCACCTCGGCCGGGTTGCCGACGCCGATATGAACGGTATACCGAATCCCGGCTCCATCCAGCAGTTTGCGCGCCGGCTCCAGCGCCTTGGTTCCCTCGTCGTGGTGAAAAGCACGGACCTGTTCCGCGTCGAGAAACATACGCACCTCCCCGTGCAGCGGGTGCTGAACGTTAAGGAGATGGATCTCCAGCGGCTCCTTGTACCAGGCCGCCTTCTTGAGCACTTGATCGACCGCGCGGATGGAATTTTCGGAGCCGTCGACCGGTACCAGCATGTTTAGCATTCGTGTTCTCCTTGAGTAGACGGCGTCAGCCGGTTTTGCCCGATTTCGGCTGCTCGTCCTCGGTGGCAAGGTCCACTACCCGGCGCGCCGCGGTGATGGCCTTGCGCTGCGCCAGCCACTTGCCGATCAGGACCACGAGGACAGCGCCGCCGGCGGGAATCGCCTCGTGCAACCAGTGGCTCTCGGCCAAAGGCCATGCCGGATCGGTGACCAACATCTCGCCCGATACGAAACCGAGCAAAGCCGCCCCGAGCATGACGATCGCCGGGAAACGGTCCATCAGGCGCAGGATGACGGTACTGCCGAAAATGACCAGGGGAATGCTGATCGCCAAGCCGAGCACCAGGAGCAGCATGTTGCCCTTTGCCGCCGCGGCGACCGCGATGACGTTGTCGAGACTCATGACCAGATCCGCAATCAGGATCGTGCGGATCGCGGCGATGAGATTGTCGTGGCCGTCGATGCCTTCGCCGCCCTCGCCTTCGGGCAACAGCAGCTGCACGGCGATCCAGAACAGCAGCACGCTGCCGACGATCTTCAAGTATGGAAGCCGCAGCATTTCCACCGCGACGATGGTGAGGACCACCCTCATCAGGATGGCGGCGACCGAACCCCAGATGACGGCGAGGCTGCGCTGCCGTTCAGGGAGGGAGCGGGCGGCCAGGGCGATGACGACCGCGTTATCGCCCGAGAGAATGATATTGACGACAATGATCTCGCCGAGTCCGATCCAGAATTGAGGATCGACAAAAAGTCCTGACATGAATAATGCTTCCGGCCGAGGTGTGGCCCTGATGAGGGGTGAAAATTTCCAATAAGTGCGGCATATTGTCGCCGCGTAACGGCGAAGTAGCAAGCAGCCGGCGCGCGGATCGAGCCGGGCCGGTAAAACATCTCTTTATCGATCGGATGCGGTCGGCTATCTTCGGCAATCCCAAACGATATCTTCAAGACAGTACCGGCCACCGTGTTCAAAATCGATCTCAACTCCCCCGCTTTTTTCGCCAACCCCTATCCGCTCTACGCCAAATTGCGCAGCGAGGCGCCGATTTTTCCTCTCATGCCCGGAATCTGGCTGGCGACGCGCTATGAGGACGCCAACCGGATACTCCGCGATCCCCGCTTCGGCAAGGACTTTCTGGCCGGCGTGGCCCGCCGCTACGGAGCGGACACCGTGAGGGAACCGGCCTTTCAGATGGTGAATCGGTTCATGCTGCTGATGAACCCTCCCGAGCACACCCGGCTGCGTACCCTCGTCGGCAAAGCGTTCGGCGTGAAACAGGCGCCCGAACTGCGCCGGCTGGCCCGGCAGGAAGCCAATCGGCTGGTCGACGGTTTCATCGAACGGCGGCGCGCCGACTTGGTCAACGCATTCGCTTACCCGCTGCCCGTCCGGGTGATCTGCGCGCTCCTCGATATCCGGCTCGAGGATAGCCTTCGATTCCTCGAAGACACTCAAGCACTGGTCAGGCTATTCGAATTGAGCCCGATCAGCGCCGACGAAATCGACGCCGCCAACCGGGCGGCGCAAGCCTTCGACCGCTATTTCCGCTCGGTTTGCCGCGAACGCCGCCGGAATCCGGGCGACGACCTGATTTCCCTGCTGCTTCAAGCGGAAGAAGGCGAAGACCGGCTGAGCGAGGATGAAATCATCGCCAACGCCGCCTTGCTGTTTCTGGCGGGACACGAAACCACGGCCAACATGCTCGGCAACGCCCTTTTGACCCTGTTCCGGCATCCCGGCCAACTGGAGCGGCTCAGGAAAAACCTCTCGTTACTGCCCCAGGCGGTCAACGAATGTCTCCGCTACGAAACTTCGGTCCACATCGCCGCCCGCGTCGCCATGCAGGATATTGCCATCGGCACGGTGACAATCCGGCAAGGCGAGACGGTCTATATCAATCTGGGCGCGGCCAACCGCGATCCGGCCGTATTCGGCGAACCCGATCGCTTCCTGATCGAGCGTCCGCAAAACACCCCAAAACCGCTGCCCTTCGGCGGAGGCATTCATTACTGCCTGGGAGCCCGGCTCGCGCGCATCGAACTGGAAACGGCGCTCGGCATCCTGTTCCGGAGGCTGCCGGAACTGCGCCTGGAAAATATCGACAGTCCGAACTGGAAGCCGGCCATCGCCATCCGCGGCCTGGACCGCTTGCCGGCCTGCTGGTAGAGGAAATCGTCCGAAAAAACGAAGAGACTATCCCGGGCATGTCGAAGGGTTTCGAGAGCCTACCGGGATCGGCTCTAAGTAAATACACGGATGGGCGAATGCGACTGTCAAACGGTTATCCTAGAAACGACCGTTGAGCGCCCCCGAGCGTGCGGCGGCAGGCTTCGTTTAACGATCCGGAACGACATGTCCAAGGAAGGTCTTATGTCGCAGCTTCACTCCGGCAGCCCATCTGCCGGTTTTTCGAGCGGA
>Ga0196980_1000307_pt1 | contig 13041 bp, 8 predicted proteins | sample S3_1013CmetaG_FD_155486 | JGI IMG/M metagenome (GOLD analysis project Ga0196980, IMG submission 155486) | Soil microbial communities from Anza Borrego desert, Southern California, United States - S3_10-13C | ecosystem: Environmental > Terrestrial > Soil > Desert | place: USA: California... | reverse complement strand
CAGTATTTCACCAGATAAACGACAGCGGTTCCTGATCACGGTCAGAGAAAACATAGATACGATTCAGAAATTGTCAAAGCAGATAGAAAAACAGGTGGACGTAATGGACGTAAGCTTGTTTATCCAAACACAATAAAATAAAACAATACAAATTTTATGGCAACACTGAACTTTGGAGACACGCCGGAAAATGTCGTCACACGTGATGAATTTCCGCTGGACAAGTCCAGGGAGATTTTGAAAGATGAGACGGTGGCGATTATCGGCTATGGCGTGCAGGGACCGGGGCAGGCAATGAACCTGCGGGATAATGGAATTAATGTGATCGTCGGGCAGCGTCCGAAATCGAAATCCTGGGACAAGGCAGTCAGGGACGGGTTTGTTCCCGGAGACACCTTATTTGACATTGAAGGTGCGTTGCAGCGCGCGACAGTTATTTGTTATCTCTTATCAGATGCCGCGCAAATCAAACTTTGGCCAACGGTCAAAAAATATTTGACGCCGGGTAAGGCATTATATTTTTCCCACGGTTTCGGAATAACGTTCAACGATCAAACGGGGATCATTGCTCCAAAAGATGTGGACGTTTTTATGGTGGCTCCTAAAGGTTCGGGCACTTCGCTCAGAAGACTATTTCTGCAGGGACGGGGGTTGAACAGTTCCTACGCCATTTACCAGGATGCGACCGGCAAAGCTTTTGAAAGAGTAATTGCACTCGGAATCGCGATCGGCAGCGGTTATCTGTTTGAAACTGATTTCAGGAGAGAAGTTTTTAGTGATCTGGTCGGGGAAAGAGGGACTCTAATGGGAGCGGTGCAGGGGATATTTGCCGCGCAATTCCAGGTATTGCGATCAAAAGGCCATTCTCCATCGGAAGCTTTTAACGAAACAGTTGAAGAGCTTACGCAATCGCTCATGCCCCTGGTAGCAGAAAATGGCATGGACTGGATGTATTCGAATTGTTCGACGACGGCGCAGCGCGGCGCTCTCGACTGGTGGAAGAAGTTCAGGGACGCGACCCTGCCTGTATTCTATGAACTCTATGAGAGCGTGGCGAGTGGAAAAGAGACTGCAAAGGTGATCAAAGCCAATAGCGAGCCCGATTACCGGGAAAAACTGGACTCTGAACTGAAGGAGCTGAGACAAAGCGAGCTCTGGAGAGCAGGAGAGACTGTGAGAAAGTTAAGACCCGAGAAAAATAATATGTATGAAGAAGTTGAATGAAGACATTGTGATCCTGGATTTTCGGCGTGCAGCCAGGCGACTTGAAAGTATTGCAAGGAAAACCCCATTGGAACACCATGCAGGTCTTTCCGAAAAACATGAGTGCAATGTGTACCTGAAAAGGGAAGATTTGCAGGTTGTTCGGTCCTACAAATTGCGCGGCGCCTATAATATGATGAGCTCGTTGACCCGGGCGGAGCTGGACCGGGGGGTCATTTGCGCGAGCGCCGGCAACCATGCACAGGGTTTTGCCTACAGCTGTAAGAAGCTGAACGCACGAGGGATTGTTTTTATGCCACTCATCACGCCTGCGCAGAAAATTAACCAGACCCGTCTGTTTGGAGGCTCATTTGTGGAAATCAGACTTACGGGTGATAATTATGACGAATGCGCCGCCGCTGCGAAAAGGTATGGCGATAACCATGGAATGACAGAAATTCCGGCTTTCAATGACCCGCTTATTATTGAAGGACAGGGAACAGTTGGAATGGAGATCCTGGATGAACACCCGAATCCTGATTTTGTTTTTGTACCCGTTGGCGGGGGCGGACTTGCTGCAGGAGTGGGATCGTATTGCAAACTGTATTCCCCGAAAACGAAAATTATCGGGGTGAACCCGGAAGGGGCTCCCGCCATGTACCAGGCATTCAAGAAAGGAAGGCCGGTGATTTTGGACAAATTTGAAACCTTTGTGGATGGTGCGGCAGTTAAAACAGTGGGAGAGCTTACTTATTCCATTTGCAGGGATGTGGTTGACGAGATGTGTATCATCCCGGACGGAAAAATTTGTTCAACGATATTAAAACTGTATAACGACGACGCTATCGTAACGGAGCCCGCCGGGGCGATGGCCCTATCGGCGCTTGACGAATTTTCAGATGTCATCAGGGGAAAAAACATAGTGTGTATTATCAGCGGAGGTAATAACGATATTGGCAGGATGCCGGAAATTAAAGAAAGGAGTTTGCAGTATGAAGGATTGAAACATTATTTCCTGATCCGGTTTGCCCAGCGGCCCGGTGCGCTGAAAGAATTTGTGAGCAACGTTTTGGGGCCAAACGATGACATTACACGCTTTGAATATATCAAGAAAACAAACAAAGAAGCCGCCCCGGCTCTCGTGGGGATCGAACTTTGCCGGAAGGAGGATTATGATTTCCTGTTAGCCCGGTTGAAAAAAAGCGGGTTTCAGTTTACCGAGTTGAAAAGCGGGGAAGAAGTGACGCAGTACATCGTTTAGAAGGCGCCCGCGTCATGTTATATATTTTTGCAGGGCGTTTTTCAAAATGCAATTGTCTTACCCGTCATCCTACACAAGGCTGATTCATTCAAATTTGCGGAAAACGCCGTTCCTTTGTAACCCGCCGGCACAAAAAACTTCAACCGGGTGTGCGAGAAAAGGGAAGTCTGGAACGTCCGCATCCCGCGCGGGTTCTGCGGTTGCTCAGGAGTCGACCTATACGCAAACTGAACCATCTTCAAAATGTATCCTTATCATAACAAGATCAAACAGAGAATAAGAAACGGAGAATTGCTCGGGTTTGAATTCGTAGAGAAATATAAAAATATTACGCCCTGCCTGGTCCTGTTTTTTAAAACTGAGCCTTATATCAAGCCCATCAGGGGACACCGTTTTGCTGAGTATCGAACCTTTTTAGAGCTGGGCGACGCGAACCCGAAGCCGCCTGCCCGCACGAAGCAAAAGTTGAAACATCTACTGTAACGAACACATGCAGCAAAAACGGCTTAGGTAAGATATTTGATGGTTACAGCGTAACCGAAACTCAGATGAATTCGAATAACTTTTACCAGGATCTGAAACCTTCAGGTTACGCCCTTCCCGAGCTCTTGAGGAGTAACCGTTTTGTAGATATACCGGACGACTGGTCTGTGGTGATTGCGGATATAAAAAATTCTACTGCCGCGGTAAAAGCGGGCAATCACCACGACGTTAATCTTGTAGCAGCCAGCTCTCTTATCGTCGTCCTTAATATCGCTAAGGCTGCAGGCATGGAAATACCTTTTTTCTTTACCGGCGATGGCGGAACTGTATTCATACCGCCCGTGATCGTTAATGATGTTCTTAAAGGACTGAGCATACACAATGCGAACAGCATTCGGAATTTTCAACTGGAATTACACTTTGGCACCTTGCGGGTCAGCAGCATCAGGAACGCAGGGCATTCTTTGAAAATTGCGAAGATCATTTTTGGCAAAAGCTTGAGTAAAGCTGTCGTAATTGGCAATGGACTTCAACATGCGGAAAAAATAATTAAGGGCTCAGAAAGAGAAAAGGAGACTGGTCCCGGTAAACCGGACTTGCTGAATATGGAGGGGCTTGAATGCCGCTGGGACAAAATCAAGCCGTTTGGTCACGGAAACCAGGTTGTCTGCTATTTAATTGAAGCCGTTGATCCCGGAATGCAAAAAGAAGTTTATGCGGACATCCTGCAGCGGATGGACGAATTTTACGGTAGCCTGGAGAATCGTAACCCTATTTCTTTTGAGCGATTGAAACTCCTGCTCAGGGTCAGCAAGATCAAACGGGAAATGTTGGCACGTTTTGGAAAATGGAATCGAAGTTACTTTGCCGGGGCGTTTTTGAAGACATTCATCGGTCACTTCTACTTCAAGTTCGATTGGAAAATAAACAGGTTGCGCGGACAGGACTACCTGAGGCAGGTAGTAAACAATGCTGATATATTAACCATCGATGGCAGGGTCAACGCGATTGTGTCTGCACCGAAGACGAAACACGATGCTTTTGTTGAATACCTGCGTCACCAGGAAGAGGCCGGCAGGCTGATCTTCGGTCATTTTATAAATAGCGAAAGCATTATGACATGTTATATCCAAAACAGAAATGAAAATCACATCCATTTTGTTGATGGCGCTGACGGAGGCTATACCGAAGCTTCGAAAGAATTAAAACGCAAGAAAAACAAGCTGGCTCCCGCTTGATACATCGTTGAGTGATGTGGTTCATGCTCCGGAAAAGATACCAGCAATCCCGGTTTGATCAAATCGTCTCTAATTCCTTCGTGAACGACATACCCGCTCAACCGGCATTGTGAGGCCCGGTGCCGGCATCGATGTTACTGCCAGGCGGCACCCGTGCCGCCGGTGGATCCACGTTCATCCGAAATGTAAAACAGGTGCGTTCCTCATTCGAAGTGAATGTTAACGAAGCATGGTGGGCCCGCGCAATTTCCGCACAAATATATAGACCCAATCCGAGGCCGTGCTGACTGGGCCGGCTTTCGTTTCTTACAAATGGAGTGAAAAGCCTGGCCTGCAAATCCGGCGGAATGGGAACGCCTTTGTTGCAAACAGAGATCTGGAAGGTTTCATCCTCGCGAGAAGCACGAACAAGAACAGGCGAATTGGCATCTCCATGCGTTAGCGCGTTGCCCAGCAAATTCGAAAGTAACTGAGCAATGCGATGCGGGTCGCACACAACCGGCCGGGCAACGTCAAACTCGGTATCGATCTCCCGGGCCGGATAAACTAATCGCATTTCCGCAACAACCTGTTCCAGCACGGGATTGAGCAGGGTATTTTGCCTGTTCAGCACAATACCTTCTCCCAGCCTTGAGCGTGCAAAGTCCGTAATGCTCGTGACAAGTTCTTTCATCCGGAAGGTGCTTCTTTTCAGGATAGCGATCAAATCAGCATTCTCAGCGCCCAATGAAGTTTCCAGTACCTGAATGGCCATCGTAATGGCGAAAAGGGGGTTGCGCAGGTCATGTCCCAGAACGGCAATTAACTGCTCCCTGAGGGTGGCTATTTCCTTTTGCCTCGCCAGCTCGTGTTCGGCAATTTTCTTCGCCTGCAGCAGGTTTTGTTCATATTGAAGACGGTCACTCGCTTTCAATACTGTGTAGCGAATGAAATGGGGACGTCCCGCTGCGTCTCTTCGTTCAAAGGCATTTACCATGACCCGTATTTTCTGCCCCGTGTTTCCGGCGAGTTCGAGCACAACCTCATCAAAAAAGCCCTGCATGCGCAATAGTGGCCATAAATGAGTCTCATAATAAATCTTGCCGCCTATGGTAAGCAAATCTGAAAAACGTTTTCCTTTCAGTTCGTGAGCGCTGTAGCTTGTCCAGGCTGCAATCGTCGTGTTGGCCCGCAAAATGGATCCCTGCGGATCCGCAATGATGAAACCACATAAGGTGGTTTCAAAGAAATCCTCAAAATTTGCCTGCAAATCGTTAACGTCACTATGGCCAGGGGGCTTCATGGTGAAAGAAAGTTCCTGATTGCTTCGATAGTCTCTTCCGGGGCACTCAAATTCGGACAATGACCGGTTGCCTTAAGTACAACCAATGTGCTGTCTTTCATATGGCGATGCATGTATTCGCCCACGGACTGGGGCGCAATGACATCTTCGGAACATTGCAGAATAAGGGACGGTACATCAACGCCTGACAGAATTTCTCTCTTGTCCGTCAGGAAAGTAGTACGTGCGAAATGTTTCGTGATTTCCGGATCCGTGCTGCAAAAACTATTTGCCAGCTCTTCCGACAGCTCCTTTCTGTCTGGATTTCCCATAATTACCGGGGCCATTGCCATGGACCACCCGAGGTGGTTTTGGTCGAGCGACTCAAGTAATTCTTCTATCTGCGCTCGCGTAAAGCCGCCGATATAATCACCGTCATTTATGTAGGAAGGTGACGGGCCAACCAACACCAGGGATGTAAACAGACCGGGAGCAAGTTGGGAAGCGATCATCCCGATCAACGCACTTACCGAATGGCCAACAAATATGATATCGGAGATCCTGAGACTATCGGCTATTTCGATTATGTCCTGCGCATAACCCTCCAGCTTTGCGTACTTATCAGGATCATACGCCGAAAGATCAGACTTTCCTGAGCCCACATGATCGAACAGAACCACTTTGAAATTTTCTTCAAAAGCCGGAACGACGTACCTCCACATATTTTGATCGCAGCCAAAACCGTGAGCGAACATCATTGGACGGGATCCGTTTCCTTTAACTATGACATTGTTGCGTCGAAGAATATCCATATTGTTGAGCCTTGACATATTGAAAGTCAAATTATGCCTGTTCTTAGCCTTAATGGATGAAGATAACCCGCGCGAACGCAGCGGTGGTGCGGCCGAATTTAGCGAATCTTTTGATTCGTCAGTAAGAGTTCGCTGCAAATCCCCGGACAACAGCCTAAACTATGATATATTAGTGCGGCCTGCAATTCAAGAATTGCTTTAATAAGCACAGAGCAAATCGTGGCAAAAAACGAGACCTGTCGAAGCTGCGGCGCCGCGAATAGTTCCAGACCGGGATCATCCGCTTGCTTTTTTTTAGTTTTATGAGTATGTCCCAGGTCCGCCAACTTGCCGCGATCATGTTCACCGACATTGTTGGCTATACGGCCCTCATGGGAAAAGATGAGCACAGCGCCCTTGATTTACTGGAAAAAAACCGCCGGCTTCAAAGGCCAATCATCGAGGAGCATAACGGCGTTTGGGTAAAAGAGCTGGGGGACGGCGTGATGGCCCGGTTTGCCCTGGTGTCAGACGCGGTAAACGCGGCTGTCGGCATTTTGCAAGCCTGTCGGGCGGCCAATGATTTTAAACTCCGCATAGGGATTCATCAGGGAGAGGTGATCATCCAGGGTGAAGATGTGTTCGGCGACGCGGTCAATATTGCCTCGCGGATCCAGGGCATCGCTGTGCCGGACTCAATATTCGTATCCGAAGTCGTACACACCAATGTGTCGAACAAGAGCGAGTTTCGTACCGAGTTCGTGCGTGCAGAAAATCTGAAAAATGTAAAGGAGCCCGTTAAGGTTTACCGCATCCTGCTTGCCAACGATCAGCCTCGTCGCCGCGGACGGCGCATTCCCGGACTAACGCGGAATAGCATATTATACACTGCCCTGGCAGTTTTGATGGTGATCTCCGCCTACTTTGTTTTTACCACTAAAAGTAAAAGCTCTTCTGCAACAACCGCGGCGATTCCCGAAAAGTCCATCGCCGTCCTGCCGTTTGAAAACCGGAGCGGCGACAAGGAACAGGAATACTTCAGTGACGGACTCAGCGAAGAGCTGCTCAACATGCTCGCAAAGATCCCTGGCCTGAAAGTGATCGGACGTACCTCTTCCTTCGCATTTAAGGGAAAAAACGTGGATCTGCGAACGATTGGAGAGCAGCTCGGCGTTGCGCACCTGCTCGAAGGGAGCGTCCAGAAAGACCAGAGCCGGATCCGTGTCAGGTCGCGGCTGATCAGGGCTGAAGACGGGTCGGAGATCTGGAGCGAAAGCTATGACCGGGAGCTGAAAAACATCTTTGACCTGCAGGACGAGATCGCGCAAACCGTAGTACAGCAGCTGCGGGTGACGCTGACGAGTTTGCCCTCGGCAAATGTTTCCGGAACCGGAAACATAGAAGTCTATAACCTGGTGCTTCAGGGTAATTATTACTTCGACAAGCTCGATAAGGAAAGCGTGGCAAGAGCGGTCCAATACTACAAACAGGCGCTCGCGATCGACTCTACCGATGCCCGGGCATGGGCGCACCTGGCAAATGCCGTCTCCAGGCAGTCGTGGCAGAATTATATTGACCAGAATTCGGGTTATGAGGAAGCAAGGGCCGCAGCGCAAAAGGCGATTTCCCTCGACAGCAACTACGCCCAGGGTTACCTGGAACTGGCCGATATAAGCGTATATCACGATTTCGATGCGCGCAGCGCGCTGCCCGCGTATCAAAGAGCGCTGAGCCTGGAACCGGGAAATGCTGAAATCATCAACGGGATGGGGGATGTACATCAGCTGCTTGGAAAACTGAAGGAGGCTGAGGATTATTACCGTCAGTCGATTTCTCTAAACCCGCTTAAGCCGATCACGCACATGAATCTCGGCAACGTGATCACGTTCGCGGGCCGGTATGAAGAGGCGATCCAGCATTTTAGAAAAGTACTGGACCTGCAGCCGCAGTTCCAGCGTGCCCATATGTACATTGGCAGGAACTACTTGCTCATGGGAAAATCACGACAGGCGCTTAAAGCCATGGAGAAAGAGAACATGGAGATTTTTAGAACCTTCGGCCTGGCGCTGGCGTATCATGCGCTCGGACGCAAAAGCGAAGCAGACGAAAAGCTGAAGGAATTTACCGTCAAGTATCAGCACGACTGGGCTTACCTCCTGGCGCAGCTGCACGCATTCCGCGGAGAAAAGGAGGCGGCGTTTGGCTGGCTCGAAACCGCCTATTCGCGGCGGGATAGCTGGCTGTTCTGGGTACGCGGCGACCCATTGCTGAAAAATATCAGGCCGGATCCGCGTTACGACGCATTTCTGCGGAAATTGGGACTCGTTCACTAGTTCGGAGTCGGGAGTTCGGAGTTCGGAGCCGATTTTTCAAAACTCTTCACAGCTCACTCATCGCGGCGGCTTGCGTTTCCCTCAATGCCAAAGTCGGCAAGAAAGACGCTTCGCTCGCTCAGCTTCCGGGCGGCATTTTTTCTGAGGCCGTTTTGTTAGTGGGGAGTCCGGAGTCGGCTCTCAAACACTCATCACTCATCATTCATCACTCCTTACTGCTTACTCCTTACTGCTCACTCATCACTCATCTAGTTTTCCACATCCCCCAAAACGGGCTGTAGAGTTTTCGACATTTTGACCCGAATTAATTTTAATTTCCTAATTTGTCTAAATGTTAGCCTCACGCCAGCTCGCCGCCATTATGTTTACCGACGTGGTCGGTTATACGGCAATGATGGGGGTGGACGAGGCCAAAGCTTTCGAGCTGCTGCGCAAGAACCGGGAACTTCAAAAGCCGATCATTGCCGAGTTCGGGGGAAAGTGGATCAAGGAGCTCGGGGACGGAGTGCTGGCAAGTTTCTCCGCCGTGAGCAACGCTGTGAAGGCAGCCATCCGGATCCAGGAAGAGTGCACCCGCATGAAGGCCTTCGAATTGCGCATTGGCATTCACCTCGGCGAGGTGGTTTTTGAGAACGATGACATTTTTGGTGATGCTGTGAATATCGCCTCGCGGCTGCAATCCCTGGCTCCTCCTTCAGGAATTTTCGTCTCGGAGTCGGTGCAGCGCGATATTGCGAACAAGACCAACATCCGGACGGAATTTTTCGGCGTGGAGCACCTCAAGAACGTGAAGGAGCCAATCCAGGTCTATCGGATCATGTTGTCGAACGGCAGTGATAATGAGGTCAGTCAGCGTCCTGAAGGGGCTTCCATTGTTTCGGGTTTTGATTGCGACATCTATGTTAGCTACCGCTACAACGACAATAAATACGATAAATGGGTCAGTGAGTTTGTGGAAAAGCTGAACCAGGAGCTCAGCGCCACACTGAAAGACAAGCTGACCGTGTTCTATGACACAAGCCCGGAAGAAAAACGCAAAGACCTTCAAAAGATCCGGTCGCTGATCCTTATCCCTGTTATTTCGCAGACCTATTGCGACGTGAATTCCCCGGTGTGGAAAAACGAATTCAAGAAATTTCATGCGGAATCGCTGGGGGACGGAATCGGCAGCGACGTGGAGCTGCTTAATGGCAACAGAGCTTCGCGGATGATTCCAGTCCGAATACACGACATAGACATTGAAGATGTGAAGCTGCTCGAATCGGAGCTCTCGGGCGGACTTCGGTCGATTGACTTCATCTATCGCGAAGAAGGGGTAAACCGGCCGCTTCGGCCGGTGGATGATGAAAAGCTCGCGGCACCCAACCGCGCGATGTACCGCAACCAGATCAACAAGGTGGCTAATGCGATTAAAGAGATCATTTCCGGCATTAAGCTCCGTCAGAAAGGAGGCGTGCAGGATCACCAATCTTATGAACCGACGGCACGGCGCATCCTGCCCACCGTGATCTCAACTTCGGTATCGTCCGGTATTAAAGTGCAGGTGATTGACCGCCAGCGACCCAATATTTTCCTGGCCTGGACCTCCGGCGATCTTAAGGAAAGCCGCGAGGAAATGGCCATTATTCTTCAAAAAGCCGGGTTCAATGTCCTCCCTTCGGTTGATTGTCCCGCTGACGACGACATATTTCGGAAAAAGACGGAAGAGGAACTGAAAAAATGCGTTTGTTCCCTCCACATGCTGAGCGGGGAATTTGGCCGGCGCTTCGAAACGAATGACGAAATTTCCTTTCCGCAGTACCAGTTCATGGAAGCGAAAAAACGGATCGGAGAGGGCGCCGAATTCAACGTGTTTGTTTGGCAGGTGCCCGCTCTGCAGGGAACGATAAAACCTGCACAGCAGGAATTCATACGGTATATACGAAACAACATTACCCGCAACATGATGTTTTCGAACAGCCAGGGACCGATGCAGCTGGTGGACGATATGCGGGTGGTCATGATGAAGCAGGATGCGACGATCTATGATTCCAAGGATACCGATATTTTCTTCATCTTCAACCAGCAGGATGAGCATGAGGCGAGGAAAATTGTGGACCGTATCAGCCTGGAGCTTCCGGTGGAGACGCTGAATATCTCGCCCGATGGAGAGGATTCGTACCGCGAAATGTCGTCGCAGCAGATCCCCAAGAGCAAGCTGGCTGTGGTTTATTTCAAGTATGCTGCCGACTGGGCTCTGCCGTTTATTAAGCAGATCTGGAAGCAGGTGGGCGGAGCTTCTTCACCCACGCCGATGTTCCTGGTGGGAGAGGATCAGCCCCAGAGCAACCTCGCGAGAAATTTCAAGGCACCGAAGGTTATTTCTTCCATAGTTCCTAAAGAAACCATTCCGGACGAAGTGAAAAAAGTTTACCTCAAAGTCGTCTAGCGCTACAGCGCTGCCGGCAGGTAAATTTTCCGTTTTTGTACCCTCAGCCAGCCAACCGGAGTTGGTCTTCATGAAAGCGAGGATCAAATACTTTCTATGTTCGAGACAGATGAGATTTGCCCCTATACCGGGCTCCGATCATTTACCGAGGAAGAATCCCTTTATTTCAAAGGGAGGGATCAGGACATTGACCAGGCTTCCGAACAATTACAGCGAAACAAATTTCTTATTCTGACCGGCGCTTCCGGCGACGGAAAATCCTCCCTGATCTACGCGGGTATCATTCCGAATGCGCGGGCCGGTTTTCTCAAATCAAAATATACGCAGTGGTGCGTGGCCGACTTTCGCCCGGAACGCGCTCCATTCAGGAACCTGTGTCGTTCGGTGGCACGGGAACTTGGAATTGCGAGCGTGGAAACTGTGGAATCCGAGCTGAATCACGGATTCTCCGCGCTCGTCGACCTGTACAAAAACTCTAAAAGATATACCAACACGTTGTCCCCGGACTGGGAGTCTGCCACCGAGACAGAGCGGACAGCCATGAAAAGAGAGGCTGCAAACCTGATCATTCTCGTGGATCAGTTTGAGGAATTCTTCACGAATCCGGAAAACTATCACAAGGGTGTGCCTTCAGCTGATGCGAACCTGGTATTAAACCTCCTTCTGGAGACCGCGCGAATATCGCTGGAGGAAGATCTTCCCGTTTATGTTGTGTTTACGATGCGTTCCGATTTTATCGGACAGTGTGCTGCGTTTCGGGGTCTGCCGGAATACATCGGGTTTTCGCAATTCTTTGTACCGCGGCTCAACCGCACCCAATTGCAACTCGTGATCGAAGAACCCGCGACACTGAGCGGCAACAGAATCTCAAGGCGGCTCACCGAACGGCTCATTCTTGATCTGACCGAAGGGGTGGACCAACTGCCGATACTGCAACATGCGCTGAACCAGATCTGGCATGCTGCGTCTAACGGAAAAGAGGAAATGGACCTGATCCATTACGCGATGGTGGGAGGGATGCCGGCTCACGAGCTGCCCGACGAGCAGGTGGACCGGTTTAACCAATGGTTTGAACAGTTGCCTGCGCACATCAAAGCCTGCTATCACAAGCCGGACCTGCAAAACGTGCTCGATACCCACACAAATAAGCTTTACGAACAGGCGGCTGACTATTACAGCGAGAAAACCGGCAGACCGATTCCAGACGCAGATGCGAAGCTGATCGTCCGAACGGCGTTTAGCTGTCTGACAAAAATCGATCAGAGCCGCGCGGTAAGAAACCGCATGACGCTGCGCGAAATCACCAACATCCTGGGCCGCAACGAATACGGAACAGCGCAGGTCGCAGCCGTGCTGAATATTTTCAGGGAACCGGGGAACACGTTCATCCGGCCTTTCATGACCGAGGATCCCACCAGCCAGACACTGGATGAAAACGACGTGCTCGATATTACGCATGAAAGCCTGATCCGTAACTGGGAGTATTTAGGACAATGGGCCGCGGAGGAGTTCGAAAATTACGTGATCTCCCTCGATTTCGAACAACAGCTGAATCGCTGGGTAGAGAGCGGCAAATCGACGGGATTTCTGCTTCCTATCGGTCCTCTTACTTATTTCGAAAGCTGGTTTAACAAGGTAAAACCGAACGCCGAATGGATCGCGCGTTACCTGCCGGAGGATATTGAAAAGGAAAGAAAGCTGCAGCAGGCGAGGCAAGTGCTTTACAACGCGAAGCAGTTTCTTGCGAAAAGCGCAGCGAGACTGATAGTGACGCGCACGATCATGCATTACGGCGCAAAACGCATTGCGCTGGTGCTGGGCATGGTGGCAATACTGGTGCTGAGCTCGTTTGCCGTTTCCAGTTATCTGCGCAAGCAGAACGATTATGTGCTGAACAAAATAGATGAAACTTCTTTAGAGATTGCAAATAAGAACCGGCTGAGCCCCGAGTTTGTTGTGCCGGCGCTAAACGAACGCCTGATGCTCGGCAGGACGACCATCCCGGAAATAATCGACGCTATCGCCAGTCCACGGCAGAAAATT
>Ga0196980_1000305_pt1 | contig 13148 bp, 10 predicted proteins | sample S3_1013CmetaG_FD_155486 | JGI IMG/M metagenome (GOLD analysis project Ga0196980, IMG submission 155486) | Soil microbial communities from Anza Borrego desert, Southern California, United States - S3_10-13C | ecosystem: Environmental > Terrestrial > Soil > Desert | place: USA: California... | reverse complement strand
CAGCACCTGGTTTACCTTTTCCTGTTCCGACAACCCGTGGCGCTGCAACTCGACGTAATAATCGTCCTGGAAAACATTGAGCCACCACTTGAATTCATTTTCGGCCTCCTCTTCTCCTTTTTTCAGAATTGCCTGCGGCACCATAGCGCCGAGACAACAGGTGGTGGCGATCAGTCCGCGGTGGTGTTTCTGCAACAGTTCTTTGTCTATCCGCGGATACTTGCCGTACATCCCTTCAATGTATCCGAGCGAGGTGAGCTTGATCAGGTTGCGATATCCCTCCTCGTTTTTTGCAAGAAGCACCTGGTGGCAGCGGGGATCCCGCTGGTCCTTGGTGAATGTTTTCTGGTGCCGGTCGCGCGTGATGTAGAACTCGCACCCGACAATGGGTTTTACCTTCAGGGAGCCGTCTTGGTTTCGGTGGCGGTACGCCTCGGCAACAAACTCGAATACCCCGAACATGTTGCCGTGGTCGGTAATGGCGAGGGCGGGCATCCCATCCGCGACAGCTTTTGCAAAAAGATCCTGAATCCTTGCTGCTCCGTCAAGCAGCGAAAACTGTGTGTGGACGTGTAAATGCGAGAATTTCATCGGGTGGTCATTTCTTTTTGAAGCTGTACACGCTGATCGAACCGTTGCTGTAGCTGCAAACCCAGGCCTCCAGCCGGTTTTGGTCCTCAAAAATATCAACCCCGACCGGATGACCCTTGCACGGAAGTGAAGCGATTTTTGAAAAACTTCCGGGATTGATCTGGAAGACGTCCACCCGGTCGGCGCTGTAACAGGTCACGAACAGGAATTTCTGGTTTTTCGAGAGCATGATGGTCCGCGGCTGTGCATTGGTGGAAGCGCTGAATAAGGTTTTGCCGGTTTGCGGATCAATGCAGGCCACCCGCGCGAGATTATTAAAGGAAACATACAGCCGGCCTGAAGAATCCGTTACGATATGCCTCGGATTGGAAGCAACCGCCAGATCTTTTTCCTTCATCCACACGGAATTCAGTATCACAGCTACGCTCGCGCCTCCCATAATAGCCACGTAGCTTTTGCCCGTGCGGTCGTCTACGGCAATTCCTCTGGGAATGGATGAAACCGGGATGGTACCGATCACTCGCGCATACGGATATTTCTCCACGTCCAGTTCGAGCACGCTCACGTTGTATGAGTGCCAGTTGCTGACCAGGAGGTGTTTGCTGTCTGCAGTGCGGGCGATCACTTTCGGTGTCTTTCCGGTTTTGATCAGCGGCACAAAGAAAGAATCAACACGCCCGCCGGCCGCATAAGTCACCGTCAGTTTTTTCGCCGGGTGATCGGGCTTCTTGTTCGAAGGTGTGGCATCCAGCGGGATGGGCACTATTCCGCCGGCATTGTGCAGCGAAACCCATAGGATCCGGTCGTCGTGGCTCAGGCAGGCCTCAACCGGCTTTTCCTGGTAAGAGGGGATGGGCCTGTTACGCACGTAATCCCAACCGGTGCCGCGGGTGGGGCTGAACTTGAATTCCCGGATGAGTTTTCGCGACGCACGGTCGAATTCATACACGCTCATTCCTTCCAGATTCATTGCGTACAACCGGGTGCCGCGGGAATTGAGGAGCACCGATTTGGTGCCCGGGGCCGCGTCCACGCTCTCAACCTTTTCGTATTCGAGCTTTGAATAAGATGGGGGAGACGTCGAGTCCGCGTTCGCCGGGTTGGCCATCGGCGGCTGTGAGAAGGTTTCCGCCAAAACCTTATTTCCGCCCGCCGGCTGACAGGCCGCCAGGAAAAGAACTAGGTACCAGATGAGGCGGGGCATGGAGCGAAGATGGATCATAAAAATAGGATTTTGCGGTTGATACAGGTCAACAATTAACGTTCTCGGATAGAATGAGTTCTGTTTTTCAACGCGGCGCAATTTTCAGTTCGGAATTCCGTTTAAAAATCAGCTCGGATTAAGGGAAATCCCTATATTTTTGTTGCGAATTTCAACGCCATCCTAAGAAGCCTCATGACAAAACCGATCTTGACAATACTTGTGTGCGGGCTAGCCCTGAGCAGTTGCTCGGTGCTGAAGCAGGCGGGGTTCACCGCCCAGGACGCGCCTGTTCAGACCACGGTTTCGCCCACTTCCTCCAGGTTTATTGACGAAATTTCGGTTACGGCCGTTGTGCCCCACGATGCAAGGCCCGAAAAGTCAACGCTGGGGACGCGCGGTTTCTCGCTCGAAAAAGAAGATCCTGCACTCCCCACGGTTTCACCGGAAATGATTCCTAACCCGGCGGCAGGCAGCAATGTTACAGCCCTGCAGCTGAAATACGCGCCTTTGCTCAACACTTCCGCGTCGAGCCTCTACAATCTTTCGCTGCTGGAAGGCATCGATTCCTGGTACGGCACCCGCTACCGGTTAGGGGGAACGACGAAGAAAGGTATTGACTGTTCCGCGTTCGTCGGGGCGATCTATGCTTCGGTCTTCGGAATCTCATTGCCCCGGACGGCACGCGAGCAATTCAGGGTCAGCAAGCGCGTCTCGCGCACCGAATTGCAGGAAGGCGATCTCGTTTTCTTCAATACCCGCGGCGGTGTGTCGCACGTGGGGATCTATTTGCAGAACAACAAATTCGTGCACGCATCGGTGACCCGCGGTGTGGTGATCAGTGACCTTTTCGAATCTTACTACATCAGGCGTTTCGTGGGCGCGGGGCGCATTGAAAGCAAGACCGGCAACTAAATCAAATTCCCAGCCTTTTGCGCAAGGATTGCATCACCGGCCTGATGTCGGGTGAAAGCTTCAGGTACAGTACTCCAGCTCCAAACAATAATATGAAAACGAGGCTCCGCAAAACCATGGCAGCCGGTCCCTGCATGTCGTGGAATGCCATGTAACACACTCCATAAGACGCTGCCGCAAGCAGGACAGTTAGTGCTGAATTCAGGGTAAGCGGGAACAACCGGAATTTTTTCCAGAGAAATCCTGTACGAATTCCATTGTAAAAGGTCGTAGCCACAAGGTGCGAAATCGCGGGGCCGATGATGCCATATTCTTTTGTCAGGAAATAGGTGAGGGGCAGAATTATCAGCAGCAGGATCACGCCGCTTTGCAGCTCGAAACGCCAGTAAGTGGAAGTGGCGATGATCTGCGCGTTTACCCCGGTGCCCATGTCAATGATTCGCGTGAGCCCGAGGAAAAAGAATACCCAGGCAGCGTCGAGGTACGCAGGTTTGAGGCCGAAGGTCAGGATGGCATCGTTAAAATTCATCCAGATCAGGAGAAAGATCGCGCTGGCAAAGATGAGCTGGTTGATCGAGGAGCGTTCGTATATCCGCTGGATCAGACCCATGTTCTTATCCTTCCACGCTTTTGAAAGATGCGGAATCGAGGCGGCGACGATGCCGCGCTGCGGCGCCTGGATGATGCTTGTGATGATTGAAGCCAGCGCGAAGATGCCTGCATTGGCCAGGCCGTTCGGCAGCACCGAAGCAATTACAAACGAGTCGAAAACCTGCGACAGGGTGAACACCAGCGTTCCCCCGTAAACAAAGGAACAAAGTGCCACGATCTTTCCAAGGTATCGTCTCGTTACCTTACTTACCCGGAAAGTGAAATGGATCTTTTTCGTGGCAACCAGGTAAATCAGCAAAGTCACGGCAATCGCGGGAAAAGTGAAGGCGTAGAGCGCGATGAATAATCCGAAATCGCGGAGCACCCCGGTCACAAACAACACGATCAGGATGCTGATGAGCGCGCGCCACTGTACTTCCCGTAGAAAGTTGGTGAACACCGATTTCCCCAGGTTCCAGGCAAATGCTTCGAGCAGCGTGTAAACGGTAAGACCGAATCCCAAAGGAAAGATCCAGTCATAATACGTAATCAGCAGGGGGGAGTTGGTTCCGAATTTGCGGATCACAAGATCCTTGAAAATAACTCCTGCGGTGGCGACAAGGAGAAACCCGCCAATGCTAACCAGCAATGCCCAGGTGAGCAGGTCGTTTTTTTTGTCCGGGAGGTGGTCCTTGTAATACGGGAAAAATTTATAGATATACGCGGGAGTTCCGAGCAGCGAAATGGAGGTCATCAGCGTGGCGATGGCAAGGAAGATCGTCGTCAGACCGTATTCGGCTTCCGTGAAATTTCCCTGCCGTGTAAAGAAGTAGGTGTTGACCAGGCCGATCGCAAAGCCGAAATAAATGACCACCGATGAGATGATACTCTGCCGGCGGATGGTGCTCATGGGGTAAAAATAGTCATAACTCCAGTTGCAGCAGAAAGTCTAGCGCAGCTTTCGCACCGTAATGTAAAAATTAGGATCCACCGCAAAGTCCCTGGTCGTCTCCCCGCCAAGATTCAGGTGTTGCCATTTTTCGGTCGGACGCAGCCATTGACCGGAGGGCAGCATACGAACGGGCATGTTGAACCCGGGAATGCAGTTGTTCCAGCGGTAGGTGAGGCGGTTCCCGTTGATGCGGTACTCGAGCACCGGTATCCGCGTGGTGCGGAGGTACTGGTTGAATACAATTTTGAAGTCTTTGCCTGATTTTTTGGAAATGTAGTTTTCGATATCGGAAGAGGTTACCGTACGGTGATAAAATTCCCGGTTCATCCCGCGCAGAATGTTGCGAAACAGGGTATCGTTGCCGATCAGCTGACGGACCATGTGAATGAGGTTGTTTCCTTTGTAATACATATCGCCGCTTCCTTCCTGGTTCACACCGTAGGGGCCGATCATCGGGCGATCGTTCTGGATCTTGTTGCGCAGTCCCTGCGTGTATTCGTCTGCCGCTTTTTTCCCGTGCATGCATTCGACGAACAGCGTTTCCGAATAATCGGTAAAGCCCTCGTGCACCCACATATCGGCAATGTCGCGCGTGGTAATGTTGTTTCCGAACCATTCGTGTCCCCCTTCATGCACAATGATGTAGTCCCAGCTCATTCCCCATCCGGTTTCGGAAAGATCAGATCCCAGATAGCCGTTCATATAGTGGTTGCCGTATGCAATGGCGCTCTGGTGCTCCATTCCGAGGTGGGGCGCCTCCACCATTTTGAAGCCGTCTTCATAGAAAGGAAAAGGGCCGAACCAGTGCTCAAAACAGCGGAGCATCGGTTTCACATCCCGGCCGAACTGCTTTTTCGATTTTTCCAGGTTGTAGTCGAGCACCCAGTAGTCGAGTGTAAGATTCCCTTTTTCTCCCTTATAGTGATCGCTCCATTGAATATACTTCCCGATGTATGGAATGATGTTGTAATTATTGATCGGGCTTTTCACCTGCCAGGTGAACAATGTGGTGCCGTCGCCCTGCGGATCTTTCGCATACAGCCGGCCATTTCCTACGGCCACGAGGGTATCGGGTACCCGTATTTGCAGCATGGCGCCTTCGGGCTCGTCGCTTTGATGGTCTTTGCAGGGATACCACACGCTTGCGCCCAGACCCTGGCAGGCCACGCTCATCCAGGGTCGACCCTGAGCATCTTTGCTCCAGATCCATCCGCCGTCCCAGGGTGGCATGACAGCCTCACGCGGCTTTCCCTGGAAATAAACACGAATGCTGGGCAGCGTTGCTTTTTCGCCCGGCCTCAGCTGGGAGGTTGTTGCAAAGACATGGTTTCCAAAATTTACGTAATAGACATTTCCCCTGCGCCGTGGTGTCGGAAGCCTTTTTCCGTTGAACAGCACGCTGTCAATCTTCATCGGCTCCTGCAGGTCCAGCTGCATTTCGCGACCTTTGCGGTCCGTCAGCACCCGAAAGGTGATCTGGTTCCAGCCGTAAATAGTGCGCCGCTTATAGTCGGGCGTCACGTGAATATTATAGCTGCTCACATCCCACCAGGCACGCTCAGGTGTAATGCTTCCGCGAAGCGTATCCTCGGAGGTGAAGCGCTTTTTGCTGCTAAGCGGCTGCGCGCATGAACTTGCGGTGAATAAAACGGCGGCGAGCAAGGTCAGCCACGGCCTGTGTTGGATCACCATCGGATTTTTGATTGAAATAGTTAGCTAATTTAGTCCGCCTCGTGCTTTGAATGCGCCGCTTAACAAAATATTTCCCATGGTGCTTAGCGATCCTGGTGGCCGGCTGTTACAGCGAAACGCGGTCGGGGGGCAATGTATTTCATTACAACGAGACCACCGGAGTCGCTTCGCTCGATCCAGCCTTCGCCCGCAACCAGTCGGTGATGTGGGTGGTGCACCAGCTGTACAATACGCTGGTGGAAGTGGACAGCCAGCTGCATATCGTCCCTTCCCTTGCGCGCCGCTGGGAGATCTCGCCCAACCGACTGCTGTATACTTTTTACCTGCGGAATGATGTTTTTTTTCATGAAGACGAATGTTTCGGCGCAAAAAAAACCCGCAAACTGACGGCGCACGACGTGGCGTATAGTTTTCGCCGGATACTTGACCGGCAGACCGCAAGCCCGGGATCGTGGATCTTTAACGGAAAAGTAGACACGGTTGCTCCGTTCACTGTGATCAACGATACAACTTTTGAACTCCGCCTGCTGCGCCCCTACCACCCGGTGCTCGGGATACTTTCGATGCAATACTGCTCGATCGTGCCCGAGGAGGCAGTGCGCGAATATGGTACCAATTTCAGGCGACATCCGGTGGGTACGGGACCTTTCCGTTTTATTGCGTGGGAAGAGGGACAGGCGTTGGTGCTGCGCCGCAATCCCAACTATTTCGAAACGGACAGCGCGGGCAAACGGCTTCCTTACCTGGACGGGATAAAAATTTCGTTCTACGACAGCAAGGCGACGGAATTTCTTTTATTCCGACAGAAAAAACTGGATTTTGTGAACGACATTGACGCTTCGTTCAAGGATGAGGTGCTTACCAAGAAGGGAACGCTGCGCACACAATGGAAGGAAAAGATCGTTCTGCAAACGCATCCTTATCTGAATATCGAATACCTCGGTATTCTTGTGGACAGCAGCAACCCGATTCTTCGAAATTCGCCGTTGAACCGGCGGAAGGTCCGACAGGCGATTAACTATGCTTTCGACCGCCGCAAGATGGTGCTCTATCTCCGGAATTCACTGGGGACACCCGCCGAATCGGGTTTCGTTCCCCTGGGTTTGCCATCATTCGATTCAGCGGTGGTCAAAGGATATCACTACGATCCGGCGAAAGCGCGCCGCCTGCTCGCAGAAGCAGGTTTCGGCGAGGGAGAGCGGCTTCCCACGATCCGGCTGCTCACTATCCCGATCTATGCCGAGATTGGCAACTTCATTGCGAAACAACTGGGAGAATCAGGCATACCCGTACAGGTAGAGGTGGTGCAAAAATCGCTGCTGCTGGAAATGACAGCCAGCTCGCGGGCATTATTTTTTCGGGGCAGCTGGATTGCGGACTACCCGGACGCCGAAAACTATCTCTCCGTATTTTATTCCCGCAACCCGGCGCCGCCCAACTATACGCGGTACCGCAATCCCGCTTTCGACGCGGTTTTTGAAAAGGCGTTGGCGGAAACAAATGACTCGCTCCGATACCGCCTTTACCGCGAAGCCGAACAGATCATGTTGCAAGATGCTCCGGTCGTGCCACTGTGGTACGATAAAGTGGTCCGCCTGGTGCAGCCCGCAGTGAAAAATTTTCGTGCCGACCCCCTCAACATGCTGGAGCTGAGAAGAGTGACCCTGGATTAGTTGTTTGCCTTGAGCTTTTCGCGAAAGACTTTCCGGAATTTATCCAGCTTGGGACGAATCACCAGCCGGCAGTAGGGATTCGTGTTCTCGTTATTTTCAAAATACTGCTGGTGGTAGTCTTCAGCCGGGTAGAACTTTTTGAAGGGTACGATCTCGGTGACGATCGGTTTGTCGAAAGCACCGCTGCGGTCCAGGGCGGTTTTGTACTTTTCCGCTTTTTGTTTTTGCTCTTCGTTGTGATAAAAGATCGCACTGCGGTATTGCGTCCCAACGTCTGCGCCCTGGCGGTTCAGCGTGGTGGGGTCGTGTGTTTCCCAAAAAACTTCCAGCAGCTCATCATAGCTGATAACCGAAGGGTCGTAAACAATCTGCAGACATTCCGCGTGACCGGTTTGTCCGGTACATACTTCTTTATAGGTAGGATTTTCCGAGTGACCGCCGGAATAACCGGAAGTGGCGCTCAGTACGCCGTTCAACTCTTCGAAAATGGCTTCGGTGCACCAGAAGCATCCGTTGGCGAATGTGGCCGTCTCAGTTTTTTTTGAATCAGTCATGCTGTTGACCCCGGCGGCAAGCAAATTACTGTAAGATTTGTTCCTGTCGGATTTTCCGCCCTTTTTGATCCCCCCACGAACGTCGAGCCGATCGACGCAGGATGCGAGGCCTGCTGAGAGAATCAGTATGGGTGCCAGGAGTTTCCTCATGTTCGGGCGAATGTAAATTTCGAACAAATACGGGGCTAATGCATTCCCGGGATTGCTAAGGTTATGCACGGCCCCACATTTTTCAATTATCCTTAACATTCCGACGCTGATCCGGATAGGTATTAGTTTTGCTGCTTACAATCCAGACCAACCGTTGATGAAGATCTACCCGAGTTCGGCCGACAGGCAGATGGAGTTCGACAAGATCAGGGAACTGCTTATCCGTCATTGTGAAACCGAATACGCCCGTGTGAAAGCCGCTGGCCTTCCCGTGCATACGGATGTTTCCACCATCGAGACCGAACTTCGGCAATCATACGAATATTTGCAGCTGATCCGGGCGGCAACCTGGTTTCCGAATGATCATGTGTTGAATCTTTCGAGGCAATTGCGTCTGCTCGCCGTGCCCGGGGCGGTGCTTGCCGAGACCGATCTTGCGGATGTGCGCAAGTTGGCGGAAAGCATCGAGAAGCTGTTCCGCTGGTTTGATGCGGAAAGAAAGAAAGCTTATCCTGCTCTGGCGAAGCTGCTGGCCACAACGCACTATGAAAAAAAGGTTCGTGAAGCCATCGACGCCGTGCTTGACGAAGCGGGACTGGTGCGCGACAACGCATCCCCAAAGCTGCATGATCTGCGCCAGCAACTGTACCGGAAACGGGCTGAACTCCGCCGGGTGTTTTCAAAGATTATTTCCAGGTTGAATAAACAGGGATATCTCGCTGAGATCGAGGAGAGTTTTATGAACGGGCGGCGAGTCGTGGCTATCGTTGCGGAGCAAAAGCGTATCGTCAAAGGCATCCTGCATGGGGAAAGCGACAGTGGTCGTACTGCATTCGTTGAGCCGGAAGAGACAATCGAGCTGAACAATCTTGTCTTTGAGTTGGAACGCGAGGTGAAGAAGGAAGTGTTCCGCATTTTGAAAGAGCTTACCGCCGAACTATCAGTTCATGCCGGTCTGCTCGAAAGCTGGCACCGCATTTTGGGAGAATATGATTTCATTCGCGGCAAAGCAAGGCTGGCTGTCGAAATTCGCGGCCAGTTTCCGTCCGTCACGGATCGGTCGGCCGTACACCTTAAAGAAGCATATCATCCGCTTCTCTACCTCTACAACCAGCGGCTCAGCAAACCCACTGTTCCCGTCAGCCTCTATCTGAGCGAAAAGGAACGGATCCTGGTGATCAGTGGACCAAATGCGGGCGGCAAAACGGTCACACTAAAAACTGTAGGCCTGCTCCAGATGATGGTCCAGGCGGGGCTGCTCGTGCCGGTACATCCTTCTTCCCAATTTGGCATATTCCGGCAGCTCATGATCCATATCGGCGATACCCAAAGCCTGGAGTTCGAGCTGAGCACGTACAGCAGCCACCTGCTGAACATGAAATATTTCATGGAGCACGCAAACGGTCGAACTCTTTTTTTCATTGACGAGCTGGGAAGCGGCAGTGATCCGAACCTCGGCGGTGCTTTTGCGGAGGTAATCCTGCTGGAGCTGCTGAAACGTCACGCATACGGAATCGTGACTACCCATTACCTCAACCTGAAACTGATGGCCGGAAAGACGGAAGGCATTGTCAACGGCGCGATGGCTTTTGATGAAGAGCGCCTGCAGCCTGAATACCGTTTACTCATTGGCAAGCCGGGTAGTTCGTATACTTTTTCTATCGCGGAACGGATCGGGTTGAACAGGGAACTGATCGAACGGGCCCGCGTGCTTGTGGATCAGGACCAGTTTCGGCTCGACAAGCTGCTCAACCGGACCGAACAGGGACTGCGCGAGCTCGAAGTGCGCGAGCAGGAGCTGGCGCGATTGCTGAAAGAAAACGAAGCGCTGAAAAAAGATTTGCATCGCCAGTTGCACCGGGAAAAGCATGAGCAGCAGCTGGAATTGCTGAAAGAACAGAACCGCGTCAGTTCCGAGCAGCTGGAATATTTGAAAGATATGGAGCGGAAACTCAAGCAGATCCTGCTGAGCTGGAGAAAAGAGGAGAATAAATCAAAAGTTATACAGGAAATGGAAGCCCTGTTGACGAACCGCCCGGCAAAGAAAACCGTTTCCAAAGCGCAGAAGAGGATTGAATCCCAATACTTCGAAGTAGGGGGAACGGTGCGTCCCGGGGACAAAGTGAAGGTGCGGAAAAGTCACCAGGTGGGGGAGGTCCTGGAACTTCGTGGGAAGAGGGCGGTGGTGAAGATCGGGGTGCTTCCGATGCAGCTCGACCTGAACGATCTTGTGGTGGTGCGGGAAAAAACCGCGGAATAAAAAAGGAAGCGAAACCTTACGGGGTTTCGCTCGTGTATTTAATGGGCGGAGTAAGTCAAATGTTACCCTGTATAAAGCTGTGCAGCTGCTCGATTGTTTCTTTCTGAGCCAGGATGGTTTCTTTTACCACATCGCTGATCGAAATGATCCCCAAAAGCTTTTCTCCGTCAAAGACGGGCATGTAGCGAATGTTCTTGTTGCTCATCAGCTGCATGCAGTGTTCCACTGTGTCGGTAGGTTTTACAGCCGGCAGGTCGGTGGACATGATTTCGCCGACTTGGATATCCGCAGAGCTTTTGCCCCTCAATGCCACTTTTCTGGAGTAATCCCTTTCCGTCATGATGCCCGTGTATTTCCCGTCCTGCATCACTACAACCGAACCGACGTTATTGTCCGACATGATGCGGAGGGCTTCGATGACCGGGGTGTCGGGGCTTACTGAGAGGACTGAGAGCCCTTTTCGGGCGAGAATGGAGGAAACTGTATTCATGTTCCGAATTTTCCTTACGAAAATTAGCGAAAAGATGAGACGCCCCAAAAACTTTATTCGGAAGGCTGCTGATTTTTTTCTGGCGTGCGCCCCGTCAAAAATGATGCGATCATGAGAAAGATCACGGAAAGGGCGAAATAAGTCGTACCAATCCGCAATTCAGACACGATGATCAGTGAATCGAATTTCATGTTCAGGATCAGCAGCGCCACCACGAACACGTCGAGCATGGCCCATTTGTTCAGGATTTCCAGGGCACGCATTAGCGGGCGATTGATCATTTCGGCGCGCGCCAGCACGAAGGCAAGAAAAATGTACTTGGTAACCGGAAAGATGATGGTGAAGAAGAGCAGGAGCAATCCTACGAAGACTTCCCCCTTGTCGAAGAAATACCGAAACGAGCTGAGCAGGTAAATCGATTCTTCAGTAAGCCGCAGCGGACCGATGCCGTAGCCGGTTTGCAGGATCGGGTGGGCGAAGCCCATGCCGAAAAAGAATGCAGAAATGGTCAACGTGAGCCAGGCGAAGGTTTTTTTGCCGGTTGCTGTATTCATTGAGACTAATGTAGGCATTTGGGGGAAGCGTCGTGCCGGCAAGACGGAAACATTTCTCACAGGTGCGAACCCTCTTTCCTTCAATTCGACTTAACAATCTGCATGCATATTTCAGCATGCATTTGGCTATTTTTGCCACCCCCGGAGAGTTGCCGGAGCGGTCGAACGGGGCGGTCTCGAAAACCGTTATCCGCTTTACGCGGATCCAGGGTTCGAATCCCTGACTCTCCGCCACCGCCCGCCAAAGCACGCAGTGCGAAGGCGGGTTTTTTCTTATTAAGATTTCTTCGCTCCGGGCGGGCCATGGCGGACGGAGTCCGCGGAAAACCGCCAGTGATTGATACAAGTCCTGGCCGTAGAAAATTCCGTCAATCTCCGTTGTTTTACCCATTATCACATTTTCTCTCTTCCAGATATTGAACCATGATGTATTTCGTATACAGACTTCGTTTGCAGACGGTAAATACTACGTTGGTTGTGCCAGGAATTTCAATGACCGCATGACCTGCGGCGCTTGCGCCATAGTCTGGTTCCAACGTCGGCCATGGACCCAGTCGTTAAGGCTAACAATTGTTACTAACGACTATTGACTCTCGACTCCCGACTCCGAACTCCCGACTCTTTTACCATTTCGTTGGCGCCTCCAACCGTCTGATAGTCGTATCTTTAATTCCTGCGATTCATCGTACTGATCGGTTTTCCGCATCTGATTTTGGATCCTGCATAAACGTTTCAATTATCAAACATGGCCAAAATCAGCTTCAACAACCGTAACAATCAATTCTTCCAATCGCTTCGCCAGTCGGTCGACGACTACTTTAAATCGCGCCGGCTCGCGAAAACCGGAAACTGGAAACTTTATACCAAAGCATCCATCCTGATACCCTCCGCGGTTGCTATCTATCTTTCGCTAATGCTGTTTTCGATGCCCGTTGTGATCAGCCTGCTGCTCTGTGCGCTGTTTGGGCTTGCGCTTGCATTCATCGGGTTTAACGTGATGCACGACGCCTGTCATGGGAGCTTTTCGAGCCGCAAATGGGTGAACGACCTGCTGGGGCTCTCTTTAAACGCCATTGGCGGGAATGCGTTTTTCTGGAAACAAAAGCACAACATCATTCACCACACGTATACAAATATTGAAGGTGTAGACGACGACATTGCCCAGGGAAAGCTGCTGCGACAGAGTCCTACGCAGCCGTGGATGCCGATTCACCGGTACCAGCATTTGTACCTGACGATCGCGTATGCTACCACGCTGTTCATGTGGGTGGGAGTGCGCGACTTTGAAAAATATTTTTCGAAAAAGATCCACAATACGCCTTTGCAGCCTATGGACCGCCGCGAGCACGTGACCTTCTGGATCAGCAAGCTTTTCTACGTGCTGGTCTATATACTGATCCCGATCCTGTGCGTGGGGCCGATTGCGTGGCTGATCGGATACCTTACAATGGGCATCGTTACGGGAATCGTGGTTTCCTACGTGTTTCAACTGGCGCATGCAGTAGAAGGACCAGAGTTCGACTCA
>Ga0196980_1000303_pt1 | contig 13191 bp, 8 predicted proteins | sample S3_1013CmetaG_FD_155486 | JGI IMG/M metagenome (GOLD analysis project Ga0196980, IMG submission 155486) | Soil microbial communities from Anza Borrego desert, Southern California, United States - S3_10-13C | ecosystem: Environmental > Terrestrial > Soil > Desert | place: USA: California... | reverse complement strand
ATTGTCTTTCCGGAATTGCCTTTCGTTGTAGAAAAGAAGCAGCGACCCACTTGCTGCTGTGCCCGCTTCATTCCTGTATCCCATGATCAGCACCAGGTCTTCATCCGGTCGCGGCATCCGGTTCACCTTCATTGCCAGGCTGCCGGGCTCCTTGAAAAACCCGGAAGGTCGTGGTTGAACGTTGACGCTTTTGTTGGATACATATACTGCCTTAGGCCGCTTTATTGGCGGAGGCTTGCCGTCGTCATAATTGTTCGTGGCGAAAAGGCGGATTTCGTACGCCCCGGTATCGCGAAATACGTGTCGGGGTTTCTCTTCAAAGCTAAAGCTGCCGTCACCGAACTCCCAGTAATAGGAATAAAAGGCGGCGGGCGCGCCGGCAATCTGGCGCAGGGGCCGCAGCACGGAGTTGAAGCTGGCCTGGTTATCCTTTAACTGCACGCTAATGACGGCGGTATCCGGCTGCGCTACCGCGCCGGGCATGGCGCCGATCAGGACGATGAAAGCGGCAAAAACTCGGGGCCGCATGGCAGGAGGTTTAGGTACTTAAATTTAGATTTATTCCTGAATAGTTGGTTGGTTAACCGGTTACTGGTCGACCAGGACATTCAACTCCATGCCCAAAGCAGGTAAACCATTACCGAAACCATGAAACAGATCTTCGCCTTCATACAATTGCCTTTACCCTAGATCAGCGGGCTCGTGGCTTGTTACCCTTTTTGATTATATTTATTTGGAAAGCCAGAACAAATGGCCGAGCCTGCGCGCATCATCCATTCCGACCAGCGGTTTCTGAACGGTCTGCTGCAGAACGATGCCGCCGTTGTAAAAGAGATCTACGACCGGTTTTCCGCCCGGGTCCGCGCTTACGTTACGCAAAACAACGGATCGGAGGACGACGCTGCGGACATTTTCCAGGAGGCACTTATTGATATTTACCAACAAGCCCGCGACAAAGGGCTGCAGCTCACCTGCCCGTTCGAGGCATTCCTGCTTCTTGTATGTAAACGTAAATGGCTGAACGAGTTGAAAAAAAGAGGCCAGCGACGGGTAACATCCGATCCCGAAACCTTATCTATAGCGGGGGAGGATGCAGAGCAGCTCGCGGAACAGCTGCACCTCGAACAGAAAAGAGCCGATCTTTTCCTGCGGATGTTCCGGAAGCTCGGGAAAAAATGCCAGCAGATCATCGGTGTTTGCCTCAGCAGGCGACCGCAGGAGGAAGTGGCTGCGGAGCTGGGCCTGAGCTACGCTTACCTGCGGAAGAAAAAATCGGAATGCATGGCAACGCTGATTCAATCCATCCAGGCCGAACAAAACAACTCATGAAGGAATTCGACTACGATATTATCTCCCGCTATGTGGATGAAGAAATGAGTCCGGCTGAACGAATGGACTTCGAACAGCAAATGCAACGTGAACCAGAGCTGAGAAAACAGGTTGAGCTCTATTTCGAAGTCACCAAGTCGTTGCAACGCCGGCTGCACCCGGCAAAAGAGGAAGCGGAGCTTCGCCGGACTCTTGAGCAGCTTCGTCCCCAATATTTCCAAACCCGTTCACGGGTGGTTCCGATGGCCCCGCGAAAGAAATGGCTGATGGCAGTGGCCGCGACGGTGGTGTTTCTGCTCGCACTCACCATCTGGGCTCCGTGGAACCCCGACTTGTACCGAAAATATTCGGATGTCCGGATACCCGGCATTGAAGAGCGTGGCGCAGAGGAGGACAGCTTATTAAGACAGGCGGAAAAGGAGTTCAACGAAAAGCGGTTCGCGGAATCCATTCCCCTGTTCGAAACGTATCTGGCTGCCGAGCCGGATGACGCGTTTGTTCGATTTTATTATGGCATTGCCCTCATGCAGTCGGGCCAAACTGGAAAATCCCGCCGCGAATTCGACACCCTCTTCACCGGCAATTCCGCTTTCCGTTACGAGGCCGCATTCTTCATGGCCCTCAGTTACCTGAAGGAAAAAGACCGGGACCGCTGCCGGGAGTGGCTGCAGCGCATTCCCCCCGACGCGCCGAATTACCCGAAGGCGCAGGAATTGTTGAGAAAGGTTTAGCGTTTAGAGTGGAGAGTTTAGAAGTTGCCAGTTGTTGAAAATGGTTGAATGTGGCTAAATGTGGCTGAATCCCGAACATCATCACCCATCACTCAATACTCATTTCTCCCGCTATAGACTTCCGACTACCGACAATCGACTCCTAATGCTGCCGGCGCTTAATAATCCCTCCTGACGCTTCCCGGATCGTGTTGGCGAATACGAAAGCTTTGGGATCCACTTCCTGCACCAGGTTCTTCAGCTTGCGCAGCTCCAGCCGGGTGATCACTGTAAAAATGATGTCCACCTCAGAACTTACGTCGAACTGGCCCGGTAAAAAACCACGTTCGCCTTTGTAGACGGTGATGCCGCGGCCGAGCTTGTTCACAAGCTGATATTTGATGGCTTCACTTTTTCCGGAAACAATCGTAACGCCGGTGTAAGCCTGCAGTCCTTCCACCACATAATCAATGCACCGCGTGGCGGTGAAATAAGTGAGTATCGAATAGAGCGCGGTCTCGATGCCAAACATGAAACCCGCTACGGTGAAAATGATGATGTTGATGCCGAGAATAATTTCGGATATGGTGAAGGAAGTTCGCTTCAACGTGTACAGCGCCAGCACTTCGATCCCGTCCAGGGCCGCGCCGGTACGCATGATCAAACCCAGGCCGATGCCGAGAAAAGCGCCGCCGAACACAGAGATGAGCAGGCGGTCGGCGGTGATCGCGTAATTGGGTATGAGCAACAGGCAAATTCCCAGCAGAATGACACTGATCAGCGTGCGGTAGGCGAAACGTTTGCCGACGCTAAACCAGCTGATGACAATCAGCGGGAGGTTGAGCAGCAGGATCACCAACCCCAAATTGAAATGATAAATCTCGTGCAAAAGAAGTGAAATGCCGGTGATGCCGCCGTCGAAAAAATGATTCGGAACGAGGAAGAGCTTCAGCGCCACGCCCGCCACCGTTACGCCGACCAGTGTCTGCAAAACATCACCCGTCCATTGCAGCAGCTTTAGCTTTCGCGGGGGGTGCAGCCTCGATTCAATGCTCTTCTTCAGCTGCTGAAGAACTTTTTGCTTTCCCGGTTCCAGCAGCTTTTGCGCGGCAGCAGTGAAATATCGGTGTGAGGCCAGGAACTCCACCTGCATAATCTGCCATTCGGTTTCGGACCTGAGCACGCCCGCGTTTTTCAGCTCTTTATAAAGGCGCGCCGCGTATTCCGAATATTCGGGTCGTCCGAGATACGAAAGGTCGGCGTCGGCCAGAATCCTGCCGAGCCGGGAAACCGGCGTCTGCGGAAGCCGGGTGGCCATGATCGCCTGGCAGATCTGTTCGATTTCACTCGAGGAATATTCAAAGTCGGGAAGATAATCGCGGGCGAGCACGCAGGATATCTCCTCGTGTCCTTCCGATTGCTGCAGGAAGCCCGCATCGTGAAAGAGTGCAGCGGTTTTCAATAAAACCACATCATCTCCAATCAACCCTTCCTCTTTTCCCAGTTCTTCGGCCGCCGCAATCACGTAACGGGTGTGTTCTGCGGTGTGGTAAACCAGCAAAGCCGGAAGCTCCGTCTCAAGCTTCGCCATCAAAAAACTGTATGCCTGTTCGTACCGCATTTTTTGTGTTTAGTCGAGCACGTCGTAGACCACTACCGGCTGCTGCTTGTTCTTGAGATTCACCTCTCCTACCCGCCGGCAGTTGAATGATTCCTTTACTTTCTCATAGGAGGCTTCCGTGATCAGGATCTGGCCCTCGGCGGCTACCGCCTGCAGCCTCTGCGCGGTATTGACTGTATCCCCGATCACCGTGTAATCAAGGCGGCGCAGGCTGGCGGAGCCGATGTTTCCGGAAATCATTTCGCCGCTGTTGATGCCGATCGCCACCTGCGGAGTAAAGCCCACCGCTCCTTCCTGCCGCGGGAGCTCGTCAATTTTTCTGCGAACGGCGAGCGCGGAATCAATAGCGCGGTCCAAATGAAATTCTCCGCGAAAAACCGCCATGATCGCGTCGCCGATGAATTTGTCCACGTACCCGCCCTGGGCAAGTATCTCCTTTACCATGACGTCGAAATAATTATTGAGCAGTCCCACCACCACATCCGGAAGCTCATTTTCGCTGATCGTGGTAAAGCCGCAGATGTCGAAGAATGCAACCGATGCTTCAACGGTCTCGTTTTCCAGGAGGGAGGACTCGAACTGCCGGCTCCCCATGAATTTCAGCACCGTTTCGTCCACGTACATTTTGAGAATATTGTTCTCTTTGATCGCTTCCATTGTCCCGCGGAGCTGGTTTACATATCCAAGTGTTTTCTCGATGGTGATCTCCAGGTCCTCGAAGTCAACCGGCTTCGTCACGAAATCGAAAGCCCCCCGGTTCATTGCAGTGCGAATGTTCTCCATATCGCCATACGCCGACACAATGACTGATTTGTAAAGGCCGTTCTGCTCGCTGATTTTTGAAAGCAGCGTAAGCCCGTCCATCTCGGGCATGTTGATATCGGTCAGGATCACGTCAATATCCCGATGCTGCTGCAGCTGTTCAAGCGCAGCGAGCCCGTTGCCGGCGAACACGAACTCGTATTTGTGCTCGCGGATCTTTTGCCGGAACTTTTGCTTGATCAGCACTTCCAGGTCCGCCTCGTCATCCACTACCAGGATCTTCGCCATCAGGTATTGATTTAAGTTTCTCTTTCAATAGGGAAAAATCGAGCGGCTTGGTCAGGAAATCATCCGCTCCCAGCCGCATTGCTGCCTGGTAATTCTCCGCGTCGCCATAGGCTGTGATCATCATCACCACCGGCGGGGGTTGGTGACGCTTCTCCTTGATGAGCCGCAGCAGCTCCAGGCCGCTCATACCCGGCATGTTGATGTCGGAAAGAATGAGCACGGCCTCGTGATCCATGTGATTGAGGTAGTGCAGCGCATCTTCCCCGCTGTAAGCAAAAGCGAATTCCATCTGCCCGCTCTGAATCTCTTTTCGGAAACGCTGCTCGAACAGCAGCTGCACATCCTTTTCGTCATCAACCACCAGGATCTTCATGATTTTTCGTTTGGGTTTTCATTATCGGTGTGGTTTGTGTACGGGAGGTCTATATTGAATTCCGCGTACTCACCTTCTTTCGTTTCGACTGCGAGGCGACCACCATGTCCTTTGGTAATGATGTCGTAGCTGAGGCTCAGGCCGAGCCCGGTACCCTGCCCGGTGGGCTTCGTGCTGAAGAAAGGGTGAAAGATCTTATCGAGCAATTTCTGCGGAATCCCGCTTCCGTTGTCCCTCACCCGGATCGACACCTTGTCGCCCAGCTTTCTCGTACTTACGCTCACCATTGGCTCGTAGCCGTCGGCAAGCACTTTTCGTTTCTCGTTCACAGAGTAAAATGCATTACTGATAAGGTTGAGCAGCACCCGGCCGATGTCCTGCCGCACCACGTTCAAATGGCCGATCGAGGGGTCGAACTGCGTTTCAAATTTTGCGCTGAAGCTTTTATCCTTTGCCCGCAACCCGTGATACGCAAGGCGCAGGTACTCGTCGGCGACGGCGTTGATATCCGTTGGTTCCTTTTTCCCGGTGCCGGCACGCGAGTGCTGCAGCATGCTCTTGACGATGGCGTCGGCGCGCTTTCCGTGGAAAACAATTTTCTCTTCATTGTCACGGATGTTCGCTGCAATCCGCTTCGCGCCGGCCACATTGCCCGCGTCGAGCTCCTGGTTCATTTCCGAGATAAGTTCCCGGTTTACCTCCGAAAAGTTATTGACGAAATTGAGAGGGTTCTGAATTTCATGGGCGATGCCGGCCGTAAGTTCTCCCAGCGACGCCATCTTTTCCGAATGAACGAGCTGCGCCTGCGTACTTCTGAGATCTGCGAGCGATTTTCTCAATGCGGCGGTTCGCTCCTCCACCTGCTGCTCAAGTAAATGCTTCTGCTGGCTCATGATCTCCGATTTTTCCTTTTCCCGGTCCAGGGCCTGCTGTATGTATTCCTTACGCAAATGCGCGTAACGCTGGAGCAGGATCCAGGTGAACAGAATGGCAAACCAGGCGACGCAAAACATTTCAATGACCATGGTATTGGGTACCAACCAGGCAAGCCAGGCCGGGACCGGCAGTTCGCGAGCCTGCAGAAATTCAAGAAGGCCTTCGAAAAAATAGATAACGCTCCAAACGATAAGTGCAGGGATTGCCGCTACAGCTGACAAGCTTCCCTGGCGGTGGGTTTCTTTGCGGAGAAAGATGAAGCTGTAAAGCAAACCACCGTTAAGCAATAAAAAGAAAAGAAAATGGTATGCCAGCCTTGCAAAAGGCGCCACGGTTTCACTAAAGACCTGCGTGGAAAAAAAGAAATTGAAAAATGCAACCGCAATCATCAGGGCAAGTGACAGAATTAAGGTTTTATCCCACCGCGGATACCATTTCCTCGTATTGAGGAAGTGCCGCGAAAACTGAATCAGTGCCACAAAAAAGAGTGCGTGATTGAACACGAGGCCAAAATGTTCACGAAGAACAGGTGTTTCGCGAAAAGTGATCGTGGAATTCGAAGTGAAATACCAGGTTCCTTCAAACAGTAGCAGGAGAGCCATGTAGAAATACACCCTGTCCCGATCAATGAGAAAAAAGAAAAGGTTGAAAAAAAATGCGAAGAACACGATGCCCGCAATCAACCAGTTGCGCACGTCGCCAACAAACCATTTTTCCTGCACATGGATTTCCTCGAAAAAGCGGTCCACGGGTGTAAACCCGATCGACACCTCCGGTGCCGCATCCGACCATCTTGAATAAAGCTTTTTATAAATGGTCACCTGCTCACCGGGCTGCAGCGTGATGGGCACTGCAGCCTGCCTGGGATATCCATCCCGCTTACTAAACGGAACAAAGCTGCCACTTACCAATGTGACTTTTTCATGCGCACGGAAAACGTGCAGCTCGTAGCGATCCACGGCGGGCTGATTGCGGAAAACCAGCCGAAACTCCTTGTTGGTTGCATTGCGAAGCCGCAGGCGCTGCCAGAACTGATGCAGTCCGGAAAAGTTGATTCCTTCCCCGCGGTAAAAACTGAAACGTGCTGAAAATTCGGGCTTGGACACGTCGCCGATCTCGTACTTCGCGCCGCTGTCAATAAAAACCTGCCAGTAGCTCTCCGGAATGCGCGCCACGGCGCTGTCTGTCCGGATCTCATAAACAGGTGGCAAATCCGGCTGGGCGAACACCCCGGTCAGGGAACAACAATACAAGAGCAGCATCCATGTTTTTCTCATGCGCGTCGTTGTGGTTTGTTATCTCTTTCCAATGATACTATTTTTTAAGCAATGGAAGCTGCCGTCGAAGCGGGCAGGCTGATCAGGAAGGAGGTGCCATTTCCTTCTGAAGTTTCCACGGTAAGCTCTCCCGAATGCGCCCGGGTCACGATATCGTAACTTAAGCTGAGCCCGAGTCCGGTTCCCTCTCCCGTGGGTTTGGTGGTAAAGAACGGTTGAAAAATCTTCGGGCGCGCCTCCGGCGGGATCCCGTTCCCGTTGTCCTGAATGCGCACCAGCACTCTATTGCCTGTTCGGCGCGTGCTCACCGTAACGAGGGGTTCATATCCTTCCGGAATCATTCGCTTTTTCTCAGCCACGGCATAAAACGCGTTGTTCGCCAGGTTCAAGATCACTCGCCCAAACTCGCCGGGGATGAGGTGCAGTTTGCCAACTGCAGTGTCGAGCACGGTCTCGAATTTGGCATTGAACGATTTGTCCTTTGCACGGTGACCGTGATAAGCCAGCCGTACGTACTCATCCACCAGCGCATTCAGATCGGTTGCCTCTTTCTGCTTGCCGGCCTTCCGTGAATGCTGCAGCATGTTCTTCACGATGCCGTCGGCGCGCTTACCGTGAAAAAGAATTTTCTCCTCGTTGTCCTTTATGTTCTTCGAAAGGGCACGAACCCGTTCCAGGTCGCCCGCTTCTACCGCTTCTTCCAGTTCCAGTGCCAGTTCCCGATTCAGGTCGGAAAAATTATTGACGAAATTCAGAGGATTTTGGATTTCGTGGGCGATTCCGGCAGTAAGCTCCCCCAAAGAGGCCATTTTTTCAGAATGGATGAGCTGCTGTTGTGCCGCTTTCAGTTCGCCATAAGCTTTTTCGACACGCACCCGCGCCTGGTGCTTCTGCCGGTTGCTCCGATACAGAATCACGGCGATGGTGAGGATCACGAGGATTCCCGCAAAAAGGGCCCACTGGCGCTGCCGGTTTTGATCCGCAATGCGCTGTGCTTCCAGCCCCGCCTGCCGCTCCCGCTCGCGCATGGTTGCCGCCTGAAGTTGCTGCACTTTTTTCACTCCGTAAAGGCTGTCACGCACGGCCGCGGCAATTTGATAGTAACGGACAGCGGCTGCCGGATCTTTTTCCGCATGCAGTTCCGCCAAAAGGTCGGCGGCTGCCAGGATGCGATTGCGGTAAGAAAGCGCCTGCCCGTAATCCAATCCTTTCTTTGCATAAAATACCGCGGAATCGAATTGCCCCGCCTGCCGGAATGCAGCGGCCATCGCATTGCAGGTGGTGGCCGACTCCCTGATCTCATTTGCATTTTCCGAAAACCGCAGGCTTTCCCGGTAAAGACCGAGTGCCTCATTCAATTTGCCCCGTTGCATGGCAATCATTCCGCGCAGGCGGCGGGTAAGTATGATCCAGGAAGGATCGCCAACGGTTTTCTGTTCCAGGGATTGCAGCCGGGCTTCCGCCTGTTCGAGGCGGCCTGAAACCACCTCGACATCGGCTAAAAAATAATTCACCACCACCCACTGAAATAAATTAAAGTGAGATTTCAACAATTCTTCAGCTTTGTTGAGGTAGAGCACTCCCTTGGTCTGATCACCCACGTTGAGGTAAACAATAGCTACCCGTACCAACCCGAAAACATGTTCGAACGGCAGCCTCTCCTGCTCGGCAAGTCGCAGCGCTGCCAGTCCGAAATTCAAAGCCTGCGGCAGATCTCCTTTTTCGCGATGCAGCACCGAAAGTGCCGAAAGCGCCCGCGCTTCCGCCCTGGCGTACCGCGTGGCGCGCGCTTCCTGCAGGGATTCGGTTGCCAGTAACAACGATGTGTCCGGATGATTCGAGCGGTATGCTTCCGCAAGCCTGGCCTTAAGCAGCGCACGCGCCGTGTCGGTTTTTGCCGCCTGCAACGCGCGCAGCAGATGGCTGACATCGCTGAAGGATTCATCCTGCGCGCGAATTTGCTGGCAAAGGCAGAACAAAATCAGCGCTGCAAGAACATTTCTCATAACGGGGGATTTTGGATGATGGGTAAACGAATGATGAACTCGCTTCCTTTCCCCTCTTCCGTATGCACCTGCAACTCGCCCCCGTGCCCTTTCGTTACAATGTCGTAACTGAGACTGAGGCCGAGCCCCGTGCCCTGGCCCGTAGGCTTGGTGGTGAAGAACGGCTGGAAAATCTTCCCGACAGCTTCCCGGGGAATTCCATCCCCATTGTCCCGCACACGAATCTCGATCTTATCGGCGTGGCGTTTGGTGCTCACCGTCACGGCAGGATCATAACCGTTAGGCTGGAGCTTTTTCTTTTGCGTGACAGCGTAGAAAGCATTGTTGATCAGGTTGAGAATCACCCGTCCAATGTCCTGCGCTACCAGGTTCACCTTTTCCATGGTTTCATCCAGCTCGGTCTCGAATTTCGCCTGGAACGATTTGTCCTTGGCGCGAAAACCGTGAAATGCCAGTCGCAGGTATTCATCAGCCAGCGCGTTCACATCTGTCGGCTCCTTGTGTCCGGTGCTGCTGCGGCTGTGCTGCAACATGCTCTTCACGATCGCGTCCGCGCGTTTTCCGTGGAGGTTGATCTTTTCAAGGTTTTGCCGCAGGTCCGAAGCGATGGCTTCCGCCTCTGCCTGGTTTCCCTTCCTTAGCTCCTCGTTCATTTCCCCGATGAGCTCGTTGCTCACTTCAGCGAAATTGTTCACAAAGTTGAGCGGGTTCTGGATCTCGTGGGCAATGCCCGCGGTCAGTTCGCCCAGCGAAGCCATCTTCTCCGACTGTATCAGCTGGCGCTGGGTTGCCTGCAACTCCGCCAGGGCCGTCTCGGCGCGCTGCTTTTCCTGCTTTAGCCGCTGCAGGTCGAGCCTCGCCTGCGTTAGGTCGCGAAAACGGGAGTAAGCTAGAGAGAAAACCGATGCAGCACGTTGCAGCATCCGCCAGCTCTCCACAGAAATATCACCTGGTGCTGCAGCCCCAATCGCGCCATGCGAAAATTTATAAAGATGATAGGTCCTGTCAGGAACGTTTTCGCCATAGAAACCCGAAAGCACCGGCGACTGGCGGCAACAATACCCGATCCATTCTTTTCGTTCTGCCCCCTGCATGCGAATCGAAATTTGTTTTTCGTCCGATTGAAAGAACTGTTGCATTTGTCGCCCTACCGAGGTTCCCTGCATGTTCACTGCGAATTGATCGGCGATCATTCGTTTCGCCGATTCGTTCCCATCGCGTATCGCGTACCAGCACTCAACCAGCCCGGGTTGTTCGGCTTCAATAAAAATGCTGCAGGTCTCGAGCTCTTCTACGCCGAGCAATCCCATTTCATGCCGCAGCACGCCCGCCACCTCGCGCAGCTCTTCTGGTTCCTGCATGGCGAGGGCCCTTGCACGCACCCGCTCCAGCGTGGCCTCAATCTGCGCTTCGCGCGCCTGCGCTTCCGCTTTTTGAATATCGAGGAATCGTTTGTAAGTAAGATTAAAAACGCCTGCGAAGCGCCGAATCACGCGAGTCGCCTCATCGGTGAAGGGTGAATTACAAAAGGCAAACAAGCCTCCGTACTCAAACAACGCCACATAATAATACTGGCGTTCCACAGACGCGGGCGAAAGGCGAAGCTCGGATTGCGGAAGATGAAAATTCGTATGAACCAGTGCGTTGTAATAGCGGGCCATGTCCTCGCCTTCCAGTACGTAGGAGTACTCCTGCTTCCCATCGCACCACGCTTCAAAGGCGCCGGTAAGCAATGGATGAATGTCGAAAGATTCATCGCCCGACACCTGCACGATGGGACCTTCCGAGGTAATAGTCGTGACCCAAACCTCGGCGTGACGAGTGGCGCGGTTCATAATGCCGATGCCGCACCGCATCACATTCAGATTTAGTCTCGCCAGCTCCTCGAACACCACGGAAACTGCGGCATTCAGATCGGAGCTCCGGTGCATCGCCATCGCCTTGGCCCGAACGCGTTCCAGCCCCACTTCGATCTGCGCCTCCCGCGCCTGCGCCTCAGCCTGCTCCACATCCACAAAGCGTCGATAAGCCAGTTCGAAGACGTTGCGAAAACGGCGAAGCAGGCCGACGCCCGTCTCGTCGAGCGGGCTATAGGTAGAGATACCGAGCGCCCCCCCGCCAATGGAATAGAAATAATAATGTACCGACGCTGAGTCAGCCAGATTAGGATCCACGAACTGTCCCGCTTCCTCCTGATAGCGCATCCAATCTTTTAGCTTCCTGCCACGAAATTCCCGGGAGAAAAATCCTTCCGGGTCTTTTTGCATGGTCTCCACGAAAGACCTGACATCCTCTTGTTCTTCGTATGCCACCTCGGTGATGATCGTCTTATCGTGGGGAGGGAAATATTCGTAATTGAGGTAAATGCCACGGGCTTCGTAGAAAATGGCTGTCTGCACGTTGCGGATCCCGGCCACGCCGAGCAGGGAAAGCTGCGTGGCTACGGCGCGGCAGATATCCAGCATGTCCACGCGCGCCCGCATGCCCATGGCCACTTTGCGCACCCGTTCGAGCGCCGCTTCGATCTCCAGCTCGCGGTTCTTCACCTGCACGTCTTGCGTTTTCCCGGCAAGGAGGTGCTGCAGCTCGAGGTTCTTCTTCTTCAGCTGCTCGATTGGAAGCGCCTGTCCCTCGGGCGTAATCGCATCAGGGATCGAGCCGTGAAAATGCAGGACGGTCCATTTCTGATCCTCGTATGCAAGCACCGTGGAAAGGCGGATAGTGAAACTGCCTTCATCTGCGGTGAAATCGATATTCTCGCAAATCAACGCGGCGTTGTCTTTCACGAAGTAAGTTTCGTATTCCGCCCGCCGCCGGATCGATGGCTGATGCCCTTCCAGCTCTACCCGTTGTCTTTCCAGTACCAACTTCAGTCCCTTGTAGCCATAAATGATCTCATCCGCGGCGGAACCGATTGCCATGAACTGCCTGCTTACAAGCCCGCGCAACCTGCTTATCGGGTCGCCCAGGAGCGCAACCCGGATCACGGTCTCGTACACAGCATGCAGCAGTTCCTGTTTTCTGGCATTCATTCAGGTGGTTTGAAGGCAGGATTCTCAACCCGCCGGCAGCACAACAATAAACTCGGATCCCTCATTCTCGCGCGTCTCCACTTTCATCTCACCCCCGTGTCCTTTAGTGACGATGTCGTAACTCAGCGAAAGCCCGAGCCCCGTTCCTACGCCGCTGGGCTTGGTGGTGAAAAATGGCTGAAAGATCTTGTCGAGCGCTTTCCTGGGTACCCCGTTGCCGTTGTCGCGAACGCGCAGCTCCACTTTACCATTCAACCGGCGCGTGCTCACCGTCACCGCAGGCTCAAATCCTTCGCGCACCTGCGCTTTCTTTTCATTCACCGCGTAAAACGCATTGTTTACGAGGTTCAGGATCACGCGCCCAATATCCTGCGAAACCACTTCAACTTTTCCCAGGTTCGGATCAAGCTCGGTTTCAAATTTCGCGTTGAAGGATTTGTCCTTCGCACGAAGTCCGTGGTAGGCCAGCCGCACGTATTCCTCCACGAGCGCGTTCAGATCGGTTGGTTCCTTTTTGCCAGAGCTCACGCGGCTGTGTTGCAGCATGCTTTTTACAATTGCATCGGCGCGCTTGCCGTGGTGGTTGACCTTTCGCTGATTTTCTTTTAGGTTCTCTGCGATGGCCAGCGCCTGCTCCCGGTTTCCGGCCTCAAGCTCCTCTTTCAGCTCCTCAACGAGCTCCACGTTCAGCTCGGAAAAATTGTTCACGAAATTCAGCGGGTTCTGGATCTCGTGCGCGATGCCCGCCGTCATCTCCCCGAGGGAGGCCATTTTTTCGGACTGTATAAGCTGGTTCTGCGTCGTTTGCAATGTGGAAAGTGCGTCCTCGAGCTCGGCCTTTTGCCGCGAAAGCAGGA
>Ga0196980_1000299_pt1 | contig 13299 bp, 9 predicted proteins | sample S3_1013CmetaG_FD_155486 | JGI IMG/M metagenome (GOLD analysis project Ga0196980, IMG submission 155486) | Soil microbial communities from Anza Borrego desert, Southern California, United States - S3_10-13C | ecosystem: Environmental > Terrestrial > Soil > Desert | place: USA: California... | reverse complement strand
GAACCTATCCGGAATCGCGGAAATCCCGGCGAGTTCGATTACGCTCTGTATTCCCTGCGTCGTGGGATCACTCACCAGGTTTTTCTGAAAGAAGGTGAGTTCAGGACCCTGCCTGGAAAAAGCAGCAATCAATTGGAGGAGATTATTTTTTCCGCAAGGCGTCGGGTATTAAGCGCGCTGCGTACTTATCTCCCCGAAGGACCCGAGCTGGGCGTGGCTGAAGCGCTCCTGATCGGTTACAGGGACGACCTTGATCGCGAGCTGTTGCAGCGCTATGCGAATACCGGAGTGGTGCATATTATCGCCATCTCCGGGCTGCACCTCGGATTGATCTACTGGATGCTCCGGTTTCTGCTGCGGCCGCTGAACAGTTGGCGCAATGCGAAATGGCTCCCTGTTGTTCTGACATTGACCGGGCTTTGGGGCTTCAGCCTGCTGGCCGGCGCGCAACCGTCGATACTTCGCGCCGCGGTGATGTTCAGCTGCGTGATGCTCGGCGAAACTTTCAGCAAGAATTCCTCCGTTTACAACAGTATCGCCTGTTCTGCTTTCCTGCTACTGTGCCACTACCCCTTCTGGCTTTGGGATATCGGCTTTCAACTTTCATACGCCGCGGTACTAAGCATCGTCATCTTCATCAAACCTGTTTACCATTTGCTCTTTTTCCAAAATCGCATACTGGACGGAATCTGGAAGCTAAACGCGGTAACCCTCGCGGCTCAAATTCTCAGCTTTCCAATCTGCACCTATTACTTTCACCAGTTCCCCAACTATTTCCTGCTTGCCAACCTGCTCGCGGTTCCTCTCTCCACGCTCATCCTGTTTGCGGAAATCCTGCTTTGCTTCCTGCATTTTTCAGAACCCGTGGCGACCGTGCTCGGGGATTGCATCAGCTGGATGATCGGTCGCATGAACGACTATATCAGCGCGATCGACTCACTTCCTTCGGCGACCTGGAATGGCCTGCAGCTAAGCGGACTTCAAACCGGATTGCTGTACCTGTTGATCGCGTCCTCTTACATCTGGCTGCGTTCCCGCCTTCGCGCGATATTAATCGTTTCCCTGTCACTCCTGGTTTTATTCATTGCTTCCCGCAGCTATTTTTTCCTCACGGCGCAATCGCAGAGGAAAATAATCATTTACCATCTGCCGGGAGGAGAAGCGATAGACCTGGTAACGGGCAGGAGTTGTCACCTGGCAGATAGAAAAAAAGTTGTCGGAGCGGAACTCTACCGGAGGTTCATCGAACCCTGCAGGAGGAAATACCGGGCGAGACAGTCAGAGAGCGTACCGGGGCTTCAGCACCGCGGAAACCTCACCGAGTTTGCAGGGAAAAAAATAATCCATCTGGAGGGGCCTGTCCGGATCATCGACAGCATTTCCTGTGGGGTGGACGTTGTGCTTATTTCGGGGAACCGAAAGATCGTGCTGGCTGAACTGGCGCGTTTCACCCGTATCAGGCTGCTCGTGATCGGCAATTCCGTGCGCCAGCAGACGGCGAGCGAAATGAAAGAAGAAGCGCGCCGCCTCGGTATGTCGTGTCATGACATGCGGGAAAGCGGCGCGCTGGTGATCGAATTCTGAATTTACTTCTTCTTGAACAGGAGCTTCGCGTTTGTCCAGTCGTTGGAAGCATCCATAAACTGCATCAGCTTTTCCCAGTTCGCGATCGGCTCAAAATTCCTGAGATAATGTTTCCTCACACGGATGGAAACGGTCTTCTCATTCGCGCTGGCTTCGGTGATGAAGAACCCGGTTTCGTTCTCAACCTTCGTATTCAGGGCGGCTACGCCCTCGGCGGTATAGCCATCCGGAATGGTCAGCTCGATCTCGTACTCGATGCTGCGCGCAAACGGCATGTAAATGTCAATCGAACGTTTTCGTTGTGCGTCCTTTACCACGAGCGGCTGCCCCTGGATCTTGCCGATCTCCACGATGATATTGTTCCCGGCTTTTTTTACCATTCCTGCCAGGTTAAAGCCGGAACTGTAAACAAAATCGGGAGCGGTGTGCCTCACCCCGAGGTTGTCGGTTCTGTAATCTTTCAACTCGCTAACCTCCTGCTCAAACCATTCCTTCGCTTCCTGTTCAAAGGCCTGCTTTTGTTTCTTCCGCGCCTCCGCGAATGCATTCTTCACTTCGTCCACGACCTTCTTGCCTTTCTTGTTGTCTTCAATCTCTTCGATGAGCGATTTCTCATCCCTGAACGCTTTCCGCTCGTGCTCGTAGAGATCTTCGTAAAGGATCAGTCGCTTTTGCTCATCCGCTTTGTAAAATCCCTTCAGCGTGGTGCTTCGCGTTACCGCAAGGGCCGTCCGGTCGGAAGTGAGCGACATCCTCAGCTTTTCTATGCGCGCATTCTCGGCGGATTTGCTGACCGGCACAGTGGGCCCCGGGTTCACGTTGGTCATGCTCTTCATCTTCTGCATGCTCATCACCGCCATGGGGTGGTCGAATGTAAAGGCCTTTGTCCGGGTAGCTCCTTCAATCGCCGCAGGCACGCGAAAGGGCACGTCGAAAATGGACCGCAGCGAAAAATATTTTTTCATGGCCGGCAGGTAGGCAGTCGCCTCCAGTTCCCCGGCTCCCATGATCTCGTTCATGCGGTTGCCGGTGCGCTCTTCGCTGACCACAATCGAGGGCTCCAGGCCCGAAGCCTTCATGGTACAAAACAGGGGAAAGGCCAGCCCGTTATAGGTATTCTGTCCAATATTGATCTTTTCGGAGAGCTGGGTCATGTCGAACAGCAGGATCCGGTAAAAGCGGACCACGTAGTACAGCAACGCGGCTTTTTCGTCGTCACGCATGTCGTCAAAGTCCGTCCCCATCTGCTTCGCCTTTTTCTTCGCGAGCTTTTCGAGCTGCTCGTACTCCGCCTTCCCGGACTTCATCCAGTAATTTGAATAGTACAGGCTGGAATAATAATCGGCGAGATCTTCCACGAAGGGTTCCGCGTTGGTGATCTTCATCACCTCGCCCGGTTTATTCAGGTCGAGCATCTTGCTGCCCAGTCCCTTGTAGCCGAGTGAAATGTTCATTCGGATGTAGGGAAGCTGTCGCGGAGGCGCGACCCAAAGTGCCGTCTCGAATGGAGGAATATCGGACTTATCGACACTCACAATGATGTCCTTGTCTTCATTCTTCGACACTTTCAGCTCCGGCGCCCCGTTGTAGCTGCGGTACTCAATCGCATATTTTTTCCCGAGCGCCGCGTGAAACGAAAGACTCAGGATGGGGGCATCATCATAAAGCTGGATGCGGTAAGCTTTTGTGCTGAAATCGTTAGTAAGCTCCTGCTCCGTCGCGATGAAATAATCAAGCATGTCCCCCGGCTGCAGGTCGGGAATCGCCACCTTCGCGCGTTTTTCGCTGGATTCATCCTTCGTAAGCACGATATCGTCGACATCCACTTCCTTCACCGTTCCATTCGGTTTTGTGACCCGGATGCCGATGTATGTTGTCGTCTTGTCGGAAGTGAAGAAGCCGCTCGATTTCGCAAACTGGGTGAAGCTGAGCTCGGAGTATTCGGTCACGGCATTCTTGTCGTTGATCCGGATGATCTCGCGCACCACCTCGGTGATGCTCTGCTCCCGCTTGCTTCCAAAACCGAGCCCGTAAAATGCAATTTTGGATTTGCTGTCCGCGGTCAGCTCGGTATGATGCGCAATGATCACCTTGGAGGCGTTTGCGTACTGAGCAGGGATATCCCGCACGCGAAACTTTGGATTTTCCCAGGCCCAAACCTGCTTCCGCATCTCTTCCGAAGCTTTCCGGTACTTCTCATTCACAGTCTGTGATAACCCCGGGCTGGCGGTGAGCAGGCCAAGGACCAAAACCATTAATCTCATCAATTGTCAGTTTATTTTTTTTGAAGAATGACCTGCTGGTCGTAAAAGTTTATGAGCGACTGAATGTCGCGGTTCCACTGGGAAAATCCAGCTGGCTTCAGCTCGGTTTGTGCAAGCTGGATTTCCCTCCGGTACCGTAATCGGTCCGCTGCATTCGAATAAGTAGCGGTGAAGCTGTAGCCCTGCTGCCGGACCGAGAGGTGTTCGGGCAGGCTCGCAACACTCACCCCGGGCGGTAATTGCAGCTCGGTTTCGAATACAAGATTATTCTTGAACTGAAACCAGTAAGGGAGCTTTCGCTTCGTAGTATCAATACGGAAGCTTTCATAGTCCCGGCGGTTGTCCAGATCGAGATACCATTCCTCGCCGAACACCGTGACGGCGTCCTTCCACAATACGTCATATTCCACGCGCAGATCCGCGTTGTAATCGCTGAGATTGTTGACGGCGAGGTTCGAGATCACGTAGTTCCGCTTCCCTTCGGACAAAAATTCTTTCAGCGCGTTTTCCTGCTTGTCCTGCCGAATGTTATTCAGCGCCGAGAGCAGCCAGACCTTGTTTTCTCCCCGCCAGATCTGCACCACTTTTCCCTTTAGATTAGTTCCTTCGATCACGAATTTTCTCGTTTCGCTGGATGTATTCTGAACGGGAGCAGCAACGGGCACTTTCTCCAAAAGGAAATCCTTGCCATTTTCTACAAGCGTTTGCCTGCCCTGGATCCGCTCGGCCACCTCCCCAAAACCAATATATTTTTCGGTGGCATCGAGAAACACAGGTTTGCCCTTGTACATCCAGGCGCAGATCATGTGATTGTCTACCGAAAGCGAAGGTGTACTGTAATCGTACGCGATCTGGCGCGTGCCGATCCAGCAGCGACGTGCGTCCAGGTTGAGCGATCGCAGCATCATCGTGAGCAGGTTCGCCATCCCCTTGCAGTCACCGTATTTCTTTTTCAAAACATCCTGCGCTTTTTCAGGGCGAAAGCCAGCGATGCCGTTCTCGAATGCGATGTACCGAATGTTGTCCTGAACCCACTGGAAAAGCTTTTTCACTTTCTCTTCATCAGTTTTCAGTCCCGCCGTGATCTCCTGCGCCTTTTCTTTTACGGAAGGATCTTCTTCGCTTACCTGGTCTACCAGCGATTTGTACCAGTGGTATTGCTCCCGTACCGTTTTGAAGTAAGTATAACTGTTGTCCCGGAGTTGTGCCGACTTGTTCAGCACGAGAATATGCGGGGCATAATGGGTGATGCCCGGCGCAGCCGGCTCACGACTGATCGCGGGAATGTCGTTCATGCTGTATGTGTAGACTGTAGCCTCCCCTTCGCGGGTCACAGATTTTCGGATTCTGTATTCGTCAAAGCGAAACTCGCGGATCTCGACCTCCATCCACGACGGAATGATCAGACGGATCTCCTGCTGCTCGATTTCGCGGTCTTCCGCAAAGAAGATATTTGTGAAATAACGCGGATCGAGGGTGGTTTTACGAAACTGTACTTCAGAAGTGCCCTCTTTCCTGGTAAGCGGCAACTGGAAATAGCAAACATGCGCGTCGGAGTAGAAGATGCCGTCTGCGTTGAAGTACTCACAGGTGGGCGTCACCCCATGCTTTTTCGATCCGTCCACGAGGATTGACACGTCGTCAATCGTCTCCATGTCATCGTAAAATTCGGCAACAGTAATCTCGGTGCGATAACTTCTGCAGCGGTAGATGCGGCGGCTCTGCTCGCTGATTTGTACCGGGTGCTCGGCATTCCCCCGAACGTAACGGAATTCGCGCGTGGCCTTGCTGATGACAACGTTCTTCTCATCGTCGGAATCCTGGCCAAAGCAGGATAAAACTGGGAAAAGCAGCAACAGCACCAGCGATACCTTCTTCATCTTTCAAATATAGTTTTCCCCCCGGAAGAGAGAAGAGTTGTGGGAAAACTTTCGCGCTTTGCGGGCACCCAGCGCTCGTTTATCTTTGCCGCCTCGCCCTCCTGTCAAATCTGCATATGAATAAACGGATTCGAACTGCATTGATCTCGGTTTATTATAAGGAGGGGTTGACGCCTGTGGCAGAAGCGCTGCAAAAGCTCGGCGTCGGAATTATTTCAACCGGTGGCACGCTGGATTACCTGAGGGAACTGGGCATTTCTGTGACACCCGTGGAGCAACTTACGGGCTATCCTTCAATCCTCGGGGGACGCGTAAAAACTCTGCACCCGGGCGTGTTCGGAGGAATCCTGGCAAAGCGGGACGATGAACAGCATCTTTCAGAGATGAACAAGCATGGTCTCCGCGAGATTGACCTCGTGATCGTGGACCTTTATCCTTTTGCGCAAACGGTGGCGGAAACAACCGATGAGGATCGCATTATTGAGAAAATTGATATTGGCGGACCTTCCCTGATCCGTGCTGCTGCAAAAAATTACAGTGACGTGCTCGTCGTGGCTGCGCGCAACGACTATGAAGATTTGATACACATTCTTGAATCAGGTGGTGAAACCACGCAGGAACAACGACGCAGCTTCGCGGCCCGCGCGTTTGAAGTGATCACCAATTACGATAGTACAATCAGCAGGTATTTCTCGGGTACCAAAGGAAATCTCCGGCAGCTTCGCTATGGCGAAAACCCGCACCAGCAGGGAATGTTCCGCGGCGACCTCGAAAAACTTTTTATCCAGCATCACGGCAAGGAACTTTCGTACAACAACCTGGTGGATATCGACGCGGCGATGCAGTTGATCGCGGAATTCCCGGACATCACCTTCGCCATCATAAAACACACGAATGCATGCGGCGTGGCGTGCAGGCCGACCGTTTTCGAAGCCTGGAAGGCCGCGCTGGCAGCTGATTCCGAGAGTGCCTTCGGGGGCGTCCTTATCAGCAACAGTCTTGTTACGCGTGAAGCCGCTGAAGCAATTAATGAAGTTTTTTTCGAAATACTGATCGCCCCTGTTTTTGAATCCGCAGCTCTGGAATTGCTGCGGTCACGGAAAAACAGGATCCTGCTCCAGACGCGCTCGCCGAAATTCGAACAGCCGCCGGAAATGTACCGATCCGCGCTGAACGGTGTGCTGATCCAAAGTACTGATCGCGGCAACATCAGCACGTGGGAGGATGTGGGAGCAAGACCCGCGACTCCTGCAGAAAAGGAAGACCTGCTGTTCGCCAACATCGTCTGCAAGCACCTCAAATCAAATGCGATCGCGCTGGCGAAGAACAAGCAACTTATTGGAAAGGGTTGCGGCCAGACGAGCCGCGTGGACGCGCTGCGCCAGGCCATCGCAAAGGCGCAGCAATTCGGCTTCGATCTGGAGGGCGCGGTGCTCGCGAGCGACGCATTCTTCCCGTTTGACGATTGTGTGCGTCTTGGACACGAGGCGGGAATCAAGGCATTCATCCAACCGGGAGGCTCAGTGCGCGATAAGGACTCGATCAGCTATTGCAGGCACAATGACCTGGCCCTCGTCATGACGGCAATGAGGCATTTCCGTCACTGACAGCTACTCAAGGCATGCGGCGTTTTGATTTTTATAAAACTCTCTCTCAAACGAGCGACTCCATCCGGCAGTTGTCGGCGCTCAACCCGCTCACTATTCGCAGGAAAGGCACGCGGACAAAAGCTTTTTTCGCCCTTGCACTTGTCTGTTTTTTCTGGGGAACTACGTGGATCGCATCCAAAGAAGGAGTGAAGCATATGCCCGCCCTGCAAATGGCGGGTATCAGGCAGCTCATTGCGGGAGCCTGTTACGCAGGATTTTTCCTGGCCCGGGGGATGCGACTTCCACGGGGCAGGGAATGGATACCGGTGCTGGTCCTCAGCCTGCTCAATTTTGTTTTGAGCAATGGTCTCAGCACCTGGGGCGTGAAATTTATTTCTGCGGGACTCGGTGCCATCATAGGCGCAATCTTCCCTCTGTGGATCGTCCTCATCGGGCTTTTCGGGTCGCGTGAAAAAATTCCCGCCCGCGCAATCGCCGGGCTCCTGCTCGGTTTCGCGGGCATTTGCGTTATTTTTTATCCGCACCTGCGCGATTTCCTGGATCCCGATTTCATGCTGGGTATCGTGCTTTCGATAGCCGCCACCTGGACCTGGGCCTTTGGCACTATCTACACGAAACAGCAGGCGGCGAACTTCAATCCTTATTTCAGCCTTGGTCTGCAAATGCTCATCTCGGGTTTCATTCTCACACTGGTCACGCAACTACTGAACCGCCCGGGACTGACGACGGCGATTTCGCTGACAGAAATTCACTGGCGCTCCTGGCTGGCGATTGGCTATCTCGTAGTATTCGGATCTATGATAGCTTTTGTGTCTTACCTGTATGCGCTCCAGCATCTCCCCACCGGGCAGGCATCCATCTATGCCTACATGAATCCCGTGGTTGCGGTGGTCTGCGGCTGGCTCATCTTCGGCGAGCAGCTCACCGGGTTTATTATCGTCGGAGGCGCCGTAACTCTTTTGGGAGTATATCTCGTCAATCGCGCCTTTCGGGCGGTTCCTGCACCCGAGCAACCCGAACCAGAGGGAGTGTAAAAGGTCTCACGCGCCGGCGATCTTCGTCGACACAAATTCTTCATACATTTCGCGCCACCCCGGAAAGCGGCGCGCATCGCCCAGTATGTTGTTGTGCCAGATAGTGATCAGGGTCCCGCCTACCAGCCTGACTGTTTCGCAATAATCACAGAGTTCGCGAAAGGTTTGCGCGGCGTCCTGCTTCTGCTCGAATAACGAATTCGCATCCATGAAGCAGTACGGGTATACCAGGAGGGTTGTGGCCTGCTCCTTTCCCAGGTCATACCAGAAAAACGGCGTTGATACGGAGGCGCGAAAACCGTTGATGCTTCCATAGCCCATTGAGAATTCCCGATGAATCCCGTGCGCGATGAGCAGCCGGTAAGTATCAGGCAGCGTAAAACGTATGTAATGCTGCCGGGAATTGCTGACCGGTCTTCCACTCTGATGCGTCAGCTTCAGCAGCTCATATTTCAGTAACCGGTCGGACCGGTGCGACCGCCATGAAGGATGGATCCCTATCTCATAGCGATCGGCGTGCTTTCCGATCAGGTCTTCCATCGCCCTCTTCCAGGGTGCGATATTCCGGTCGTAACGTCCGCGCCGCAATCCCACATGGAAAAAATAGATGGGCCTGAGCCCGTAGCGATCATGCAGCGAGTGCAACCAGTCATAGCTGTCATACGGATCGCGGCTGCGGCCACGCAATACGCGCGACCTTTCGGAGATAGCAGAAAAATTCCCGCGAAGAAGAGAAAGAACCGTACCGCCCAGGGTGCGGAACCAGGATTTGTGGCGGTAACAAAAAGCTTCGTCAATATCGTATGTGGGCAGGAATTCAAAATCACGCGAAACCCATTCCACCGAAGGAAACCTAGATGTGAGCGCCAGCTTCAGGAGATGAAGCCAGATCTCTGCCTGCGGCACATCCAGAAAGCCCTCCTTCCAGGCCAGCGAATTTTGGTGGGCGTAACGGCCAAAGCGATCTTTTTCATGCGCCAGGTACTCCTCGAAACGGCTGATCAGGTAGAAGCAGGCAGCGAAAGGATCAAAATGCAGATCGCCATCCGTCGGGAAAATGTAGGGCTGATCACCGCTTCTTAGAAATTGGATGTGCTGGGGCCGAAGCCCATATTCGAAGAGAATCGGCGCCGGTCGAATCCAGAATTCTGCATCGCTTAACCGCGTTTCACTGTAGTTAATACGCGGGCCGTTGAAGCTACGAAACTGATCGCTGTTGGTGGTGAGACTCAGCGGCCGCCCCAGAAGTTGGTTCCCCACAAAATCCAGGATGTACAGGAGACGCGGAGTTGAGCGGTTAGCAAAAACGATCACCGGCTGAAGTTACTATCTGTTCCCGTATTTGCTGCGCCACTGCCGGCTGAACGACTGAGCCGGGAAGTCTATTTCGCCGTGCGCCTCGCGCCAACCCCTCACCATCCGGTTTACTACCCAGCTTTTCAATTTTCCGCCGGCCAGGTCCATCAATTTCCGATTCAACATGGCGCGCTTCCAAAATTTCCAGGCCATTTTTTCGGAAAAGCTGCTGAAGCCTTCGTTGACGGCGCGGGAGCGATTCTCGAGCAGGAGCTCGTGCAGATTGATTCGTACCGGACAAACCTCGGTGCAGTTGCCGCAAAGTGAAGAGGCATAGCTCAGGTGTTTCCATTCATCCAGTTCCTTCAAATGTGGTGTTATCACCGAGCCGATAGGCCCGCTGTAAGCTGTGGCATAAGCGTGGCCTCCGATATTCTTGTAAACAGGGCAAGCATTGAGACAGGCACCGCAGCGGATGCAGTAAAGGCTTTCACGCAGCCTTTCATCAGCAAGGATGTTCGTTCGTCCGTTGTCGAGAAGAATGACATACATGTCGCGCGGGCCATCCGGTTCATTCTCTTTTTTCGGACCTGTTACGATGCTGTTGTAAACCGTAACTCGCTGACCGGTCCCGTAGGTGGCAAGCAGCGGCCAGAACAGGGCGAGATCAGCAATCGAAGGAATCATTTTTTCAATCCCGGCAATAACGATGTGCGTCTGCGGCCATCCGCAACTGAGTCGTGCGTTGCCTTCGTTCTCGGTGATGGCGATGCCGCCGATGTCGGCGATCAGGAAATTGGCTCCGGTGATCCCCACCTCCGCGCGGACGTATTCCTGCCTCAGCCTTTCGCGCGCAACCTGCGTCAGTTCTTCCGGGCTGGCTTTGGGATCCGTTCCAAGATGCGTGGCGAATACCCGGGCGACATCTTCCTTGCTCTTGTGCATGGCCGGCGTTACAATATGATACGGGGGTTCGTTGTCCAGCTGCTGAATGTATTCCCCGAGATCCGTTTCAATGCTTTTTATACCCCTTTTCTCAAGAAACGCGTTCAGGTGGATTTCCTCCGTGACCATGCTCTTACTCTTCACGACTGTGCGGCACTCTTTCTCCGCGCAAATCCGGCCCACCGCCTCGAGCGCCTGGGAGCTGTCCTCAGCCCAGATGACCGTCGCACCTCTTTCCGTCAGCAGTGCTTCGAAACGTTCCAGTTGTTTGTCCAGCGCCTCGAGCGCTTTCCATTTCTGGTTTTTCGCTTTTTGCCGCGCGAGCGCCAGGTCGGAGAATTGTTGCTTCCCGACGGGCACAACAGCATTGTACCTGCCGATGTTGAAATTGATTTTCCGCCGGTGATCCCGGTCACCCGCGCGAATGATACTTTTTGCGATGAAGCTGGAAGCAGTTTCTTTCACTTTTTCCTGGTTGCGATCTCCTGTTTGACGGATTCCCTGGCCTGGGCTATCTCTTTGAGAGTCTGGTAAAAACCCGCCCCGAATTTTCTTTCGAGCGCTTCGCGCAGAAACACATAAACCGGCAGGCTCAGTTTTTTTCCAAGCGCGCAGGCGGGTTTGCACAGCTTTTCCCGAGGTTCGTAATTCAACCGCACATAACCTCCGGGCCCGCCCTTTGAAGCTACCAGCGGAAAAAGATGGCAGCTTACGGGCTTCTTCCATCCGATAACGCCTTCGTTGTACGCCTCCTCAAAAGCGCAGCGGATGACGCCCCGCTCGTCCCGCCGCCCGTACACGCACAACTGCTTGTCGCCGGGCAGTGTGGGCGTGACCCAGCCAAACTCGCGGTGGTAAACGTATTTTCCTTTCGATTCGATCCGGGCAACAGAGGCAGGGGACAAATAAGGTTTCACCTTCTCATAAATTTCCACGATGATGTCCAGCTCTGCGTCTTCGAGGGGCGCGCCAGCGTCGCCCTGCTCACAGCAGCCGCCCTTGCAACTCGAGAGGTCGCAGAGAAATTTCTTCTCAATTACCTCTTCGCTCACCAGTATTTGGTCAACAGCGATCACGGTTTTGCTCAAAGTTAGGTAACAAAATGCGGTGGCGCTGATCTTACGGGTGCAGGAAGGCACTATCGCGAATTAAAATGAAAAATTGCTTTAACAAAGTTGTAACAGCGGAGAGCTGTGAAGTTAAACAACGCGAAGCATCCTTTTAAAGACAACCAGCTGTATGAAAAATTCCCGGATTCTTACGTTGCAGCGCTCGGGCCGTGTTTTTTTCCAAATGCTTTTCTGGCTTCCGGTATTTGCGCTGAGCCTGCTGCTCGTCTACAACACGCTTCCTTATTTCTCCTTCAAAAAAGATTTCAGCTTCATCGAAGAACGAAGCTTTCTGTTCCAGAGCGGACTGTACAGCGCCTGCTTCTACGTCCACATATTTGCCGGAGCGGTTTGCATTCTCACGGCACTGATCCAGTTTTCGCGATATATTTTAAAGAAGGCGCGGGCCATCCACCGCTGGTCGGGGAAGCTCTATGTAGCTGTGGTGTTGTTCCTGGGCGCGCCGACCGGCCTGTACATGTCGTTTTTCGCGAAGGGAAGCTTTTGGGAACGGCTTCTGTTCATGTTTATGGCCGCAGTCTGGTTCGTCACCACGCTGTATGGCCTCAGTACGATTCATAAAGGAAATGTGGTGGCTCACAAAGTCTGGATGATCCGCTCCTATGCCATGGCGATGACAGCGGTCACTTTCCGGGTGTACCACATCATATTCTACCTGCTGGACTGGGGTCACCTGGAGAATTACGAACTCTCCCTCTGGATCAGCGTATTCGGAAATATGCTGTTCGCCGAATGGGTGATTTACCGGCAAAGCCGCCGCTACCTGAGATCATTTGCGACCTGATAATAATTTTTTGATCCCGCCGCGAACGGGGGATTTCCGGGCTCAAATCAATATTTGTCTTCCGGGGCAGTTGCCCGGCTGAATCGGCGGACGGAACACTAAATCAATGGACATGAAATCGATCTTGTTCGCCGGGGGCGCGCTTATGGTTGCGGCCACCGTGTATGGGGTGATGGATTTACGGAACACAAGCCGGAAAAAAGAATTCACCGGAATGTACAGCACAGAAACTCCAGCCGTGCCGGCTGAAGAAAACGTGGTTCCTCAGATTACGGAGGAAAAAAAGCCGGAACCGAAATCCCGCAAAGTAGTCGTGCGGACAGAAAAGCCCGCTCCGGCAAAAACGGACGTAAGAAAGTATGTGAGTCGCGTGGAGCCGATCGTAACCCCCACACCTGCGGTGAAAACGGATGAGCTGAAAGAACCCAAAACGGTGAAGACCACCAAAAAACCGAAGCGGGTCAATCACAAACTTTTCAGCCGCGGTTCGATGGAAGAGCGGTACGTGGAAAAAACCCTGAAACTGGATGCGCCGGAGAAAGCGGCACCGGCAAAAGAAAAGAAGGACGAATGAACACGGAGGGGCGGTCACCGGGCCGCCTCTCTCCATTCCAGGGTATGAATCAGGTGCAAGAGGTCCTGCTTAAGAAAATCGTTCACAATGCCAAGCGAATCGGCGTTGGGAGTCGCGTCAAAATAAAGCGCGCCGCGCAGGAAATGGCGAACTGAATCAGTCAGGAAAAACTGGTTTGCCGTGGCCGTGTTACCGCTG